>Ga0265293_10002131_pt1 | contig 40955 bp, 42 predicted proteins | sample Munlanlewell138R_FD_192505 | JGI IMG/M metagenome (GOLD analysis project Ga0265293, IMG submission 192505) | Leachate microbial communities from a municipal landfill in Southern Ontario, Canada - Leachate well 138R | ecosystem: Engineered > Solid waste > Landfill > Unclassified | place: Canada...
AAAAATATTCTATAAGTTTTATAGTTTTTTGCCTACTATGCTTTGCGTTTTTCCTATACGGATTTTTAATAGTCATGAACTAGTTATAATGATTATTTAAATCACTTCAACCGTTCTAGACCCTTTTTATATAAAATACATGAAAAATATAAAAAAACTCTTATTGGTAAGTTTGTCGGTTCCGACTATTTTTTTGTTATATATTATTTATTCTCTTTTCTCTTTGGCTTCTACTTCAAAAGAACTTTCATCTAACTGTTTTTACTTAGCTATGCTTTGAAAAACTGATATTTTCCAAAAACATCTAAAGAAATGAACAGATATTAGAGATTTATGTCGTAATGAAAGTGGTCGCTATTTAGCACCCATAACACTAGCAATCGCTGGTTGACATATAGAACTAATAGAACTTCTAATTGATAACTGAATAGATGTGACAGATCCTAAAGAGTCTTGGGATTGAACAATTAGTCCAATTAAACTGATATCAAAAACTAAATGAGATAAAGAGGCCATTGTGAAATTATTAGTCGATAAATGATATAGTGAAAACATGCGAACAACGTTTAGCATGGATAAAGATGAGGAAATGTTAAAAATATTGAAAAAGTACAGTATTGAGTAATTTTTTTAGATATATAAAACTTATTCTAATGAATAATGATTTCCAAAATTGTCCTTATTGTGAATCAACAATAAAAATAGGTGTAAAAAAATGTAGGTTTTGCTGAGAATTTATAGATAAAAGATACGAAGTACCTAAAATAAAAAACTATATATGAGGATATACTAATCCTGCATTCAAAAAAAAACCACAAATAATCTGTACAGATTGTGGTTACGAATGAAAAGCAGCGCTTAAAAGAGGATGAAGCTGATTTATTTCTTTTCTTTTGCTGTGGTTTTTTATTATTCCTTGTTTGGTATATGAATTAAAGAGGAATAAAGATTCTTATTGGATTTGTCCTAAATGCAAAAGCTGGTATGTAAATAAAATATAGTCACTATTCAAAATCATTCCCACAAAAGCGAATAGTAATTACTCTTACATCCATTTATCACTTTATAAATTGCAAATTTTCAACTTAATAAAACTTTACAAACTTTTTACCATATAAGTTCCATCTAGGCTATATCAAATTTTTTTGAAAAATCATCTAACTCCAACTCATGAAATAACAGACAACCTTTGATATCAAAAACTTTTCGAAATTTGTTCTGCAATGAACATTATTTGAGAACCAAATCACTTATGTTGTTTTTTGTATGATGATTTAATATTTTCTTTCAAACTTGCAAGTTGTCAGTAAATGTGTAATTCTCTAATAAGAGCCGTTTGTTTTCATAATCATTCCCAATCAATAGTTTCAGATTCTTTTGGCAATAGTAGTCTAGTAAAACCATAAATATATCACTGTAAATCTTCAAAAGAAAGAAAGTATTCGATACCAGCAGAACTTTCGTACTGTCTAATTATAAGATTTACGGAATCTTTTTCTTGTGAATTTTTGAATTTTGGTTTATGTCTGATCTCTCTACTACGAGTATCCAAACAAACAAATTTTCTATAAGTTTCCAAGTCAGGATCCTGTCAAATGATGTATGTATTAATATTTCAATTTTCTAGATTAAGATTTTTCTGTTTCAAACAAAATGTAATAAATTCTTCAAATGAATCAAATAATTGATAATTGCAATACAACCTAGAATATAGTTTCTTTGCACTTTCAGGGTTATTTCTAAATTCTTCCAACAACTCATTATGCGTAAGTTGAGAAAGATTTGTAATGTTTGATCATGCAGCAATTTCATGAGATGGAATATCACGAATCAATCTTTTTATCCTTGTATAAGAAGGAATAATATTTTCAAAAGTTTCTTTAATTAGATTCTGGATATGTTCGATTGTTAATGGTCTATAATTTCAAGCAAGATAGAGTTGATAAAGTTCTGTATTGGGAATTACAGAAGTAGGATAAAATTTTATTTCATCTGGTTTGATAAAAGGGTCTGAGTAAATTTTTTCAAAAGTTCATAAATCTTTGCTATAATCTGATTTGTACAATCATGGCATAATGTGGATAGAAAACTTAAATCCATACTGTCTCAATTTGTGAATTCATTTACGAATTTGTTTTACATCATGTCATCTTTTGTTTGCTAGCAAAACATCATCATACATAGATTGAACTCAAATTTCCAATCTAGTAACTCACAATTCACGCCAAAATTTACAATTTACATCAGTAATAAATTCTGGCCTAGTTTCTACGGTCAGTCCTATAATTCTATGATTTGCAGTTTCATTGATTTTGATAGCTTCTTGAATGTTAGAAGAATATCTCATTTTATCTAAATTTAAAATATCGTATGAATATCTTTTTTGATTTTTGTTTTCATCTCAAGATAAATCTAATTTATCACTAGGAAGATCTATTTCCAACTGAGAAAATGTATTACAAGCATCATACAAAGATTTAATAAAATCTATCTTGTAATCTTGGGGATAAACATCCCAAGTTCCTCACAAAACTATCATTTCTATTTTATCTGTCTGATGACCAGTCATAGTCAAAGAAATAAGTCTATTGTATGTTTGTTTGATAGGATCAAATTGATTTAGAAAAGCTCTCATAGCACCAGGCTCAGTACTAATATAACTTTTTGGCATTCAAACTTCATTGGGACAGAAAATACACTGTCATGGACAAAAATATGGTTTTGTCAGAACTTGAACAGCCACAATTCCTGATTCCGAACGAACTCCTCTCTTTTTGAATAAATTTTCTATCTCAATATTTTTGCTAATTTTTTTTTCTTTCAAAAGTTGATGGTATGCACGAATCAATTTTATATTGGTTGGGATGTTTGACAATTTATTTTCTTTAGAAAATTTTCTCTTGATATTTTTAAATTCATCAAGAGTAATTTCTTTTTGGGAATTTAGGTCTATGATTTCCAAAACTAATTTTTGATATTTATTCATCATTTTGATTAAAATCTAAGTTTTGTTATTTTAATTAAGAATGCTTTGTTTTCAAGAAGAAAAAAATTAAACTAAGATCAAACATTTTAAATCCAAAACAAAAGATGAAATTACTTATTAGCTGTTTTCAATGAACTACCACAGCACTAGCAAACGAACTAAAAATTTTAGGATATAAAGTTTTTGATAATTTTTCTAGTGGAGTTTATATTGAAGCTGAAATGGAAGATGTTTATAAAATAAATTTAAACTCCAGAATAGCCAATAAAGTCTATTTAGAATTAAATCATGCTACAATAAAAAATTTTGATCAATTGTTTGATTTTGCATATCAAATAAATTGGAATAACTATATCAAAAAATGACACAAAATTAATGTTTCTATCAATATTTACAACTCTCAAATAAATAGCAACAAATCCACACAAAGTATTGTAAATAAAGCTATTCTAAAAAAACTACTTTGATGAGATTGACAACGAATGTCTGATCCAAAAAAAGAAATAATCAATATTTTGGTCCAAATAATAGATGATAAATGTAGTATTTTTGTTAATACAAGCTGAGAATCTTTACACAATAGATGATACAGAAAAGAAACTGGTGAAGCTCCACTAAAAGAAAACTTAGCTGCCAGCCTAATTAGAATGTGTAATTGGTATTTCAAAACTCCTCTATTAGATCCGATGTGTTGATCTGGAACGATATGTATTGAAGCAGCTATGATAGCCAGAAACATAGCTCCTGGATTAAATAGAAATTTTGCTTTCGAAAATTTTATAGATTTTGACTTAAATAAATTTGAGAATATAAAAAAAGAACTCAAATCTAAAATTTTCAATGGGAATTATCAAATCACATGATATGATATTGATCCAAAAGTTTTAGAATCAGCAAAAAACAACGCAAAAAGAGCTGGGGTTCTAGATACAATTATATTTGAACAAAAAGATCTCAAAGATCTAAAAAAACAAGAAAATTATATCATTTCTAATCCTCCATATGGTAAAAGGTTAAACAACGATGATATGAAATTACTTTATGAAAATCTAATCAAGATATATTGAAAAAAATCTAAAGGTTGCTTTATTTCATCCAATGAGCGAGCCGATCGTATGGTTTGATATGATTTCAAAATCAAAAACCTAAACAACAATGGCGAAATGGTAAAATTATATATCAAAAAATAAAAAACACCACCCATAGATAGCACTGTAAACAGCACCTGAGTGGCAAAAAAGTAGTTACAAGTTTTAGAAAATTGAAAGTTTATCATATACCACCCGGGTGCAATTGGTTAGCTACGCGAACAGCACCCGGGTGGTATATGAACTGAACTACTAACTCACTATCTCATCAACTTGATCATACAAGTCCTGAAAACTTCAATTGTTATCAATCTTGAAATCTGCCTGCAAAACACATTTTGATAAATTTATTTTTGTAGGATCTATACTATCACTATCCCATTCTCTTGCATTGTTAGCAACAAAAGTTTCATAATCCACATTATCTTTTTCACTTCAACGTAACTTAATTCTTTCATACCTAGTTTTTATATCTGCATCTACAGAGATTAACTTAAAATCATCTAATTCCTTGAGTCAATCTACTTCTCATGGAGATCTAATACTTTCTATAATTGCTTTTCATCATTCTGTTTTAGCTTTTTTGTATAATTCTTTTACTATAAAATCTGCTCAATTTTCTCTTTTAAGTTCTCGTCATACTTGGTACATAGTATCTCTATTAACTTCCATTCATCTTTTTTTAATTTCCTCAGTAATATAGCCACTAACAGAATAATGCTTAAATCATTTTTTTTCTATCAAATAGTCTGAAATTGTTCATTTTCCTGCACCAAGTGTTCATGTAATTCAAATAATCATGACTCATTAGTTAAAAGTTAAAAGTAACAAATTACAAGTTATAAAGTTGGTGGTAGTCCCCCTTAGTAAGGGGGATTAAGGGGGATGAAAGCCATCATTTATCACAAAATTCCCCTTCCTCCCTTGCTCGTTACGAAGAACTTCGTAATTAAGGGGGTAAAAACTTTAAGAACTACAGCATGCCTTTGATCAGTCCAAATATTTTGGGAAACAAATATATTGCTACAAGGATTGTATAAATAATTTTAATTAAAACTCCAGATATAAATCACAAAAAAGATCAAAATGCCGATTTTAATGCTTTTTTATTGTCTAGTTTTTGCTTTTTATACTTTTGATAAACTATTTCTCATACATAAGCTCACAAAAAAGGTCATCATAACAATCAAATTAACCCAAATGGTCAAATGACTACTCACATAATAGGCAATATTACAACTCATAGGACTAATCATATTGTACTTCAATTTACTCATCGCTTTGTTCATCACATTTTTTTAGTTCAAATTATTGGTATAACATAATCCATTATCATAAGAAAAACACAAACAACAGCCATAATAATTAGGAATTGTGTAGAAAATGGTTTATTTGCTATTTGTATAAAAATTAAAGACAAATATGCCAAAGGTGGTCATGGCAAAACTGGCAAAAAAATCCCTATAAATCATAGTATTAAAACAGCTATTGAAAGTGTTATTCGTAGTATATCCATTCTAAGAAGTTGTAATGATTAAATTTACAACCTTATAAGATATTCTCAAAATAAATCAATTAAAAAAACATAAACTCTATTGTAAAATTAATATCATAATTCCGTTTTCAAATTGTTAATTTCATTTTTTAATGATGAAACTTGTTCTTCAAACTCCTCCTTAGAAATATAATTTCCAGTTTTTTCTCAAAAATTATTTTCAATAATAATATCAAAATCTTTTAAGTTCTCCCAGCCTTCATAAAATTTCATTCTTTCAGGTGTCATCATTCCTTTTTGTTCAACTTCTTTTATTTTGAGTCTAGTATAAGAAATATTTCCCTTCTCGTCAACATTTGCTTCAACTTCTAGGAAAAGATTAAACATCTGATCAGAAAGTTTTACAATAAATCTGTTATCAGTTTTCCAAAAAATACTATGGAGCTGCCAATAATTTGAGTTATGATAAGTAAAGCTCCAATCAGTATTAAGTCCTTCTAAAGGTGAAAGTTCATCAGTCTTATTGTTTCTAATGTCGTTTTCAATAGTCTGTCTGAAATTTCAATCACCTGGATTAAATTCTAGTGGACAGAAAAAAACATTTTCTTTTTCATCATAAGTAATTCGGTCAGAACAGTTTTGTCCATTATACCAAGTATATCCTCACTTACCTACTCGTTCTGGCATACGAAGATTAGTTCTATAAATAGGGTTTGTAATATTAAATTTCCAATCGTTTGGAATATAAAGATCCACGGAATAGTTCATTCTCGCTAATGGTACAATCGCAGCAAAAAGTTTATTATTTTTATAGAAAATAGTTAGTATTCCATCTTTAATTTCAAATACTGGATCAGAAAGATTTTCTATTATTCTTCCAAATGTGGTATTGTCTTTGGCTAAAATATTATAGGAGAAAACAGCCTTAATATTATTTCATTCGTAAGGAATGTAATTTATAAGTTTATTTTCTTTTATAAGTTCACCAAATACTATTTGAAGGTCGGGGTTAAAATATGCTACATTAATAATTAATGGTTGTTTATTCTCAGGAAGCGGAATAATAAGTTCCTTGGTAAAAATCTCTTCTTGACCATTATATAAGGTGTGAAGAACTTGAATTCCTGTAATTCAAACAACAATTACTGCTAAAATTCAGCTTACAATCGCCGTAATCAAACTCGCAGGATTCATCAGTTTTTTCTTGAATAAAGCTCAGATACTTCCTAGTAAAAGTAATAAAGCTGAAAGAAAACCAAAGGCAACTCCCAACGAAGTGATTGTTGGGAAAATTGAGGTCATTTCTACATTATTCCAAACATAACCAGTTTGTAAATAATAAAAGAAGATTCCAAGCATTATGAGTATAAAGATCAAGAATATACTTCGGAGTACTAAAAATCCAATTTTTACAAAATTCCAAAAAGGTCAAAAAAGTTTTTTAGCTCGTTTTAAGAATGTAGGAATTGCAGTACAAAAAAATCGTTTCACAGTTTTGAAGCAGAATTTGATACTATTGCTAACAATAAGTCTCAGATCCCAAATCTGATTCAAAAAATACTTCAAAATTGATTTTTCTTCATAATCTTTTTCTTTTCTTGGAAAAATTAATGCCAAAAGGAAATATCAAAATCGTCCAAGAATAAGTATATTTCCCATTCCACCCATAAAAAATACTCGATTTGCAAAAAGAAATAACACCCTCCACACTCGAACATTTCGTCCGCTTACTTGTGCAAACATTCCGCATATTCCGAGGAGAATAGCACTTTCTTGTGGCCTATTTCGTTGATTTTTTTGCAATTTCTCATAAAAGTATTCAGATTTTTCTTTTTTTGTTTTTTCATTTCATAAATTTTCAAAATCTGATTCTTCACCAAAAATTTCTTCAGGCTCACCAAGTTTATTCACAATCTGAACCGCTATTTTTTGAGTAATTCAATGTTTTTCTTTTTCTGTTAATTGATCAGATAATCTTTGAATAATATCTTGGTGTAAATCAGGGTCAATTTGATTTTTTTTCACAAAAGAATTAATTCTTTCTACATAATCACTAAGAAACTTAAACACATCGATTTCTAGTTGGAATTTCTTTTCATTAAGATTAAGAGTTTTCATAAGATTAAAATAAAAATATAAAAAAAGGTTTTTATAAGTTTTGAACTCAAAGAATAGCAGCATTAAGCTGATCTCGTGTAGATTCCATTTTTTTGAGAACCTCTTTCCCAGATGAAGTAAGTTTATAATATTTCCTAGGAGGTCAGCTCTTGGACTCTACCCAATAATACCGCAAAAGCTGGTCTTTCTTTAAGCGAGATAAAAGTGGATACAAGGTCCCTTCCACGATCAGAAGATCGTATTTTTGCAATTCAGTAATAATATCCGATGCATACACCTCCCCTTTGCTAATAATCAGTAATATGAGATATTCCAAAATTCCTTTTCTCATTTGAATAGAAATATTGTTTGTATCATACATTATTAATTTTTTAAAATTAAATTTTAATAGACTACTTTGTATTACAAAGTACTATATAATTATTTTATATTACAATTCAATAGTTTTTTATTTTTCAAAAAACACCAGGCACAAAGCTGATGTTTTCATAACATTTAGTCAAAAAAATTATCAAACACTATTTTCCATTTCAATATCAATTAAAGTATTCAATTCTCAAGCATATTCCAATGGAAGTTTTTTTGTTATTTGAGAAAAAAATCAACTTACTATCATACTTGTAGCTTTGTCCAGTTCTATCCCACGAGAAGTAAGATAAAACAATTTAGTTTGATCTATTTTTCAAGTACTTGCTTCATGGGCAATACTTGTATTTCAGTTATTATCTCTAATAGTTGGAATTGTGACACTAACAGACTCATCATCCAAAAGTAAAGCATCACATTGAGTATTACTAGTAGTATTTTCAGCAGTTTTTGCTATAGATACCAATCATCTGTAAGTAGAAATACCACCAGCTTTTGAAATAGACTTAGAAATAATATTGGAAGAAGTGTTTTTTCAAATATGAATAACTTTTGATCAAATATCTTGATTTTGTCATTTAGAAGCAAGAACTATTCAAAGCATCTCTGTTTTACTATTATCTCATTTCAAAATACTACAAGGGTAAAGCATCGTGGTTTGAGATCATAAATTTCCACTAACCCACTCCATATAAGAATTTTCCTCGACCAAAGCCCTTTTAGTATTTAAATTGTAAGTATTACTAGACCAATTTTCTACTGATGCATACTTCATTTTAGAATTTTTTCCAACAAAAATCTCAACCAAGCCAGCATGTATAGAGCTTTTATCATACTTTGGAGCAGAGCATCATTCTATGTAATTGCATTCTGCATCATCATCTACAACAATAAGTGTATGTTCAAATTGTCATCACGCATAAGTATTCATACGAAAATATGCCTGCAAAGGCTCATCCGCTTTCACTCATTTTGGAATATAAATAAATGTTCCCCCACTCCATACAGCTCCATGTAAAGCAGCAAATTTATGATCTGTAGGAGGGACCAGTTTCATAAAATATTTTTTTACCAAATCTGGATAAAGTTGTAAAGCCGTCGGCATATCCTCAAAAATCACTCAAACTTTTGCTCGTTTTTCTTTGATCTTATGATAAAAATTTACGCTATCCATCTGTCATCAAGCTCAAGCTAGGTATTTTTTTTCAGCCTCTGGAATTCCAAGTCTATCAAATTTATCTTTAATCTCTTGAGGGACATCCTCCCAATTAGTAGCATATCATGCATTATCTAAACTTGGTCTAGCATATCGAACCAATGAATGAGAATCTAAGCCCCCCTTATCAAGGGGAGCAGATTTATCTATCAAAGGGACTAACTCACTCAAATCCGGTCACCGCTTTGGCATTGGCATATTATTGTATGTTTCCAATGATTTTAATCTGAGTTCCAGCATCCATTCAGGTTCTTTTTGATCAGCAGAAATTTTTCTCACAGTATCTTCTGTCAGTCATGTTAGATAAACATCATATTTTATATTATTTGGTGTTTCCAAAGTCTGTCTTAAGTTCACAATTTATATATTGAAAGTTAAAAAATGATTTGTAGATTGTAAACAGTAAATCCAATTCATATGCATAAAATATCATTTTAATTATTAAGTAGTTTAACAACAAAATAAATCAATATAATGTATAGCACCCACCACAAAATCTTCTGGTTTTTGCTCAATCCAATTTATTAAATCTTGTTTGCTAATTCGCATAATTTTTTCTACTTCTTCTTTTTGTATTTCAAATTCTTCTATTTTTTTATCACTTTTGGCTATAAATCGTTGACGAAAATACTTTCTATCATTATTTTCTTTTGCATGCACAAATTCTTTTACTCCAATTTCATAGTCCTTGAGTTCTAATCAAATTTCTTCTTGTGACTCTTTTAATATGTTGCTTTCATAGGTTTCTCATTTTTCCACAGTTCAGGCAGCAGCTGGTCATCGTTTTCATCATTGATTTTTTTTGGAATAAGCTCTTTGAGCTATAAGTACTTCTCAACAAGAATTTTCCAACCACAATCCAGATATTCTATAAATATCTTTTCAATGTTCCAAAGTTCATCTTTTTTTGTATCATAATATGTTATCATTTTCATCAACCATAGTTATTAATCCCTTATCCATCATATATACAATATAAAATCTAAAAGAATACTTATTTTTCAAATCATTCTTTTTTTATCTTTTCTATTAGTTTCTTATCTCATCTATTTTTGATCTCTCAATTATTCAATATTATCACCTCATCTATATCTATGTTTTGAATTATCTCAAAATGATGAGTAATAAATACAAAACAATTTTCTTGATTATTCAACTCCCCTATCATCTTGGTAATAGATTTGAAAGCATCAACATCCAATCAACTATCTATTTCATCCAAAAAAATATATTTTGGTTTGAGTAATTTAATTTGTAATATTTCAATTTTTCTCTTTTCTCATCAACTAAAACCAACATTCAAATCCCTTCGTAAAAATTCTTTATCCAATCATACCTCTTGAATTAACGGAATGATAATATCCTTAAATTTCAAAAATGTCGCATTTTCTCAGCCATGAGTATTATAAATATTTCTCAAAAACTCAAAAAGTTTTACCCCCTCTATTTCTGGAATTTGTTGAAAAGCCAAAAATATTCAAAGTTTTGCTCTTTTATCTGGCGACATTTCTAAAATATCAAATTTATCTATTTTCAAACTTCAAGCTTCAATTTTGTAGTTTGGATGTCACATAATTGTGAGAGCCAAGGTAGATTTTCCGCTTCCATTCTTTCACAAAATACAATAATTTTTTCACAATTCAAAATTTATATCAATTTTCTTTAATATTTCTTTCTCTCCAACACTTACATTTAAATTCTTTATTTCAAGCATTTTTTCTTCTTAGATAAAATACAATATCTCATTATATACAAAAGATAGAGAAAAAATCAAACTAAATCATAGAAAAAATCTTAAACTATTCTCTTTGTGTTCTAAATTCAATATTTCTAAAAAAACTTGTTTTATTCCAAATATTAAATATAAGATAATATCTATATTTTACTTTATAATTGCACAATTTTGAATGTAGTATTAGTCTGAGCATGATGAACTTGAATGAGTGGGATAGCATGAATCTTGCACAATTTATGATATTGAGAAGAAATAATTTGTTTAGATTCTACAGAAAGTGAATTAACAAAAAAACTAAAGGAATTTTGATTAAAAGTAATAATATGAGAAAACAAATATATCCCCAAAATCACAGATCATATAATATATTCTGAAGCTTGTGTGAATTCTAGTGAAGTGATACAAGCAAAATCATACAAAAGAAAAGCTAAAGAACAAAGATTCATATGAAATTATTTTGATTTTTTATGAGAAATTTCAAAATATTTTACTACAATTGGTATTACAGGAACAAATGGAAAAAGTACAACAAGCGCCATGTTATTGACCACAGCAAAAAACCATTTAGATAAACTATGAATTGGTATATTGTGAGCTCTGGTTCCAGAATTAGATAACAACAATTATTATATAAATCCAAACATAAAAACAGAAATCAAAAATATTTTTGATTATATTTTTACATGAAAATGACTAAATTATTCTTTAATCAAAAAGAATTTTTTTATATTAGAGGCTTGTGAGTACAAAAGACATTTTCTAAAAATTGACTTAGATCGATGAGCTATCACAAACATAGAATTAGATCACACTGATTATTACAAAAATTTAGACGACTATAATTCTGCTTTCCAAAGCTTTGTAGATAAAACAAAAAATAAAGTTTTTACAACAAGCAATCTTGATATAAAAAGTATAGAACAAATAAAAACAAATAATTTTGACTTCAAATATTTACTTGCTAAGCACAATCAAGAAAATTGAACTTTAGTTTTTGAACTAATTAAACAGCTAAATTCAAAAGTTAATACAAGAAAACTAAAAAAAACTATTGAAAATTTTAAATGACTACGAAGAAGATTAGAGCTATTGGAAACCACAAAAAACGGCTCTTTATTGTTCTCAGATTATGGACATATGGCTAGTTCAATCAATTTATGATACCATGCTGTCAAAGAAAAGTATCCAAACAAAAAAATCACAGCAATTTTCCAACCCCACCAAATAAATAGAATTTTAAGAGAGTGGAATGAGTTTTCAAAAGCTTTAAGATTATTTGATAATGTTTTTATTTATGATATTTATGCTGCTAGAGAAGATCTAGTAGAACAGTTAGAAAATTTCAAACATTTAAAAATAAAAAATATAAACAAGATAAGCGAGCTTTGAGATATTTTTGCTAAAAATTGTAATTGAAAATACACAGAAAACATAGAGGAGATAAAAAAAACAATTAATAACGGTAATAAAAGCGATGTCTTTATTGTTTTTTCTGCATGAAATATTGATTTTTTATTAAGAAACAAAAAAGCGTAAAGAATGTCTATTTAGAAAAAATCAAATTGATTTTTTCTCAAAAAATCTTATGTTAGACAATAGAATTATTTATTAAATAATTTTTATAAATGAAAACAAAAGTTAGTCTTATACTTGGAATATTGATCATAAGTATACTAATTCCTGCCTGCACAACCAACAAAACAAAAGACAACAATGTCTGATTAGCCAACCCAGCATCTGTATATTGCGAAGAAAACTGATGAGTTTTAGAATTAGTTTTTGAATCTGGCGAAATGATATGAATTTGTAATTTCCCAGATTGAAGTAGATGTGAAGAGCGAGCATATTATCGTGGAGAATGTATAAATGAAATTAAAAGCGAAAAATTAGATATAGAACAAACAGATAATAAAACATGAAATGAAGAAATAGAAAATAGTGAAATAAATATCAACAATATTGAAACAATTACTAATGAAACAAATGATGTTAATTCAGATGAAAGTGATGTAAATAAAGAGAATGAACAAAATGAGAATGAAAAAGCGGATATCAATTCAGATAAAAACAATACTTGAAAGCAAAAAGTAGATATAGACAAATTGCTGGAAAAGTGTAATCCAGGACAAACATGATTGACAGAATGAGATATTGAATGTATGGAAGATATTATAAATCACTATTTACCTCAATAATATAAGGAAAATGAAAACTTTTTTTGAAATACTAAAATGATTTTTCTTTTTTTTAACTATTATAGTTGGAATATTTTTTCTTAGATGACAAATTTTGTTATCTCCAAATCTTTATGAAATTATAAAAATTTTTATCATGCCAGCATATCTTATGTTTTGTGGTGTGATGATATGATACCTTGTTGCCCATATTCGGTCTAAAAATGAAAATTCAACTAAAATCTATACAAAATCTTTTATTATTGGAGTTATTATAGGGATTCTTTTATCAATCACTTACATATTTATTTAAAAAATGAAGAAAAAACTATTTGTCACAATCATATTTGCCTGAATTTTAATAAGTTGATGTTCAAATAAAAGCAATTTTCAATTTGAGTTTGATAATTTTTATTGATATTTTTTTACAGAAAATAATTTTGTGTCAGACATAAATTTAGATTGATTTTGATATAATATATTAAAAAATGACATATTAAAAATATATAAAAAATCGTCTTCTTCATGATATACAGACAATATAGTTATTGTAAAAAAACAATCTCAACAAGAATTAAATGATTTTGTAAATGAAACAGTCAAAAAAACCAAAATAGAATGATACAAAATAGAGTCAACAAAATCAATAAGCATCAATTGTTTATGAAATAAAATAGACTGAAAATCTATAAATTCAAAGATTGCATGAAACCTAAATACAACTTATTTTTCTCATTCTTTTTTTAAACATAATGACAATATATACATTATATCTTATTCTACACAGGATGAAAAAGAAAGAAAAACATTTTCATCTGATGTAAAAAACATAAAGTGTAAAAAATAATATTTTATAAAAAAAAACCTTCCTATGACAAATATAACTTATAAATTTTACTACTGGGCATCTATAGCCAAAATAATACTATGATTATTTATTGTTTTTATCACCTACACATCTATAAATGTTTATGAAGATCCAGCAATAGCTGTTAGCTTAGGATTTATTTGAATATTTATTTGAATACGATGAATCAGTTTTTATTTATTTTTACGAGGACAAAAGTTATTTCGTAAAACAGAAAATATCCGCATGCTAAAAGATAGTTATAAATTGTCATTATTATTTGGAATATATATTGTCATAAATATACTTTTGTTAATGCTTTGAGGATGGAATAAATTTCGATGAATTTTGTTGTTGGGATGATTTATTTTAATACAAATTTTATTATTAGAAAGTAAATACGAAACAAACGATGAAAAATAAAATTATAGACTGTCTAAAAACTGTTTACGATCCTGAATTCCCAATGGTGGACCTATATACTTTAGGTTTATTTTATGATATAAAAATAAATAAAGACGATAAAGTTATTTATTTGTTGATGACTTATACTACACCATCTTGTCCAATGTGAGAAATGTTGCAACAGTTGTGTAAAAATGCTATCAATGAAAAATTTCCTGATTTTGTAATAGAAATAGAAATTACCTTTGATCCCATGCGAAAAACTTCATTTATAAAAGATGAGGATCTACAAAAACTATTCCAAATATAAAAAATTTATTTCCTAACCATTTACAATTTTGAAACAAAAAAACAAAATCTGGATTACTATCCTAGTGTTAATTTTTATTTGAATAGTTGTTTTCTTTATCTGCCCTTTCAAAATAAATGCTCCAGTCAATTCTCCAACAAATGATGCTGTGATAACTTACAACGAAAAAAGCCGACAAACAATGATCCCATCAGATTGTACATTCTTTTTTGATTGATGTAATAACTGTGCCAGACAAAAAAATTGAGAAATCGCTTGTCATGAGCTCTACTGTGAAACTTATAAAAAACCCGTTTGTAAAGATGATGAGTTTTCTAGATCAGAACAAGAAGACGAAAACATTAATTGTGAATAAGCAGAATGCGTTAAAAATATTTCACGAGAAAAAGCAAAAAATCTGATCTTTGAAGGAAAAGTAAAAAACATTTTTCAAGCACATAGTCTTGTAGTAGAATTAACGACCGATAAGGAAAGTAGATGTAAATAAGGATAATTACAGCCGTAAAGGTATAGGGGAGGTCTTTAAATATGCAGTCAAATTCTCCAAATTAGATATTCCTCAGCTTTCGGAAGTAATGGAGATTCAACAAATTAAAAAATACCGTTTTTTTTCTACATACGGCATTTTTAGAGGTTGGAAGATAGAAAAGACTGAAAGATTAGATAATGCAATGTTTTTACAAAAAACTTTTAATTATTATAATTGAGAATTTAATGAAAAGTAATTGTTTTTGTTTTAATAATATATACATTGAAAGTAAATTATATTTATGTTTGAAAGTTATTTATGAACAAAGAATATTTAGAAAAATTACTTATTTCTTTACTATCTTTGTATTTGGCAGGTTGTGCTTCATACATACTTTTCTGATTTTGGACAACATACGATATAATACAAAGTTCTTTCTTAAAAATATTATTTACAATAGTTGGATTTATTGTCATACCTTTACTATTTTTGTTTTTAAAAGAACGATTTGAGAAATCTGTTAAAGATTGGTGAAAAGTACAATTGATGTGGAATGTGTTAATATTCGTGTTTATTATATGTTTTACTCTATCATTGATGATAAAATGAGTTCTCTAATTAAGTTTATAAAAAAAATAAATCCATTATACATATTTTATGTAATTATAATTTTATTTATTTTAATAATATGGATTTTCTTTTTGCCTAAAAAAATAATTGAAAAGACTCCATATATCGAAGAAAAAACACAACTTATTTCAGGTAATGAAAATGTTACATCTAATGAGTTGGAATTTAAAGACAATGTTTTAGATATTGATAAATCAACTTGTGAATTTTCAGACTTATGAGGTTTTAAATATATAGATTTATATTCAGGAGAAGTAAGAAATCCTGAAGCTCCTTATTCAGCATATACAAAAAGATTGAAAGTAAGTGGTTGATTTCAGGATGTTTATGTATGCATAATAACTAATGTTGATGAAGATGTTATGCTTACTGGTACTACTTATTATTTATGGGTTATTTTTGGGAATGAAGAATATGGTTGAGTTGCTCAAGTAGGTAAGTTGTATAATTGAAATTATTACGATTATAATACATCAACTAAATACTCTCAGAGTGAATTAGATTGAAGAATGTATTGAGAAGAACTAAAGAAAAAAGATAAATCATATTGGTTAGATTTAAAAGAAGGTTTTTTTGTTGCGGATAATGATACTCAAGTAAGACTAATTAAGCCAATAATAAAATTAAATTCAGGACAGCCTTATATAAATATATGATGAAATTTAAGTAATTGAACAAATTGAATAATCAAAAAGTTTAGAATATTTTATAAAGGAGGAAGTATTGTTGAAGATAGTTAAAACTAAATACTCTCAATTTCTTTTACTAATTTCTCTTTTTCACTAGGGATTTTGGCTTCAAAAGTGATTCTATATTCAAAATCCTTGTTTATTTCTTTGAAAGCTCTAAATCACAGCTCTTTTGCAAACACATCATTAGAGATTTTTGTATCTCACTTTTTGTAATATTCTTGTGCTTTTTTGTAGTCTTCCCTTTTGTCGCTTCCTTTAACTTCAATTACTAAATATCTCTTTCATCATCATTTTTTTTCTATTTCTACAAGAAAATCAGGGAAGTATTTCTTTATTTTCTTTTCGTTCTCTTCGTATATTTCATATTGGAAGAAGAAATCTGTATAGTTCTCGCTTCCAGTTCATCAGGTAAAATAAATGTCTTTTACTTCTTCGTCCTTATCCAAAGTGCTATGGATATATTTAAACAATTCTAATTCATCCGTACTATCAAAATTATATGGGTTTATATGAAATCAAAGTCTATTTTCTTCAATATCCCTTTTATAACATACCAAAGAAAGATTGTCTTTGTCTACCTCAAAAGTGAATGAATTGCTATCTATTTTGATAAGTTTCAGCTCTTCTTCTATTGTTTCAGTCTTTTCTTCATAATTATAGTAGTTTTTACAGATTTCATCTATAATAAATCATAGTTTTTGATTGTCTTCACTTATTATTTTTTCTAATTTATCTTTGCTATGTCAGGTATTTTTTAATATTTCTTTGATTGATGAAAAATCTATGTGAGTGTTTTTGTATATACTCCAAAGTATTTCATAGTAATTGATTGGTTTATTGAGTAATTCTTTATCTATTGTTTTAATTCATTTGTCATCGTAAGAAGTTCATAGTTCTTTGATGTGCATATAAATTTCTTGCGGTTTGTATTTATTGAAATCTATAGTAAACTTTGAAAAATCTTTTTGTTGTGAAACTATTATGGATTTGATAATCTTTTTGACCCAAATACTCTTTCTTTTCTCTATAGTACATTCAATTGGTTGTCTATTTTTGTTTATTTTCATTATTCCTTCAATATCTATTCCGAAGTTTAGTTTTAGTTCTTTATCTAAGACATTGTAATTTTGTTTAGATAAGAATATGGTTGCCTTTTTATCATTTTTTCCAATAGCTCTCAAACATCTTGCAGTAGATTGTAAAGTAAATATTTGAGGTGGTTTTTTATAAAGAGCTGTAGCAAAAAGAGATTTACAATTTCGTCCTTCAGTCCCTTTGTTTACAAGTAATATAAACTGTTTTTCGCTCTTTTCTGTATCCAAAAGTTTAAATTCTTGTAGTTCTTCATTTGATACTTCAGAATGATTTTCAGTTATTTTTTTAATAGATATGTTTAATTCTCTAAAAATTGATTTTTCTAATTTATTTCTTACTTCTTTGAGTTCTGCTATGTTTGCTGTATATATAGCAATCTTTGGGAGTTTCCCATCAACTCTTTCTTCGGCATATTTTTTCCAAAATTCAGATATTACAAGTTTGAGAAAATCATCACTTTTAACATCTCCAAACTCTATGATGTCAGCTTCTTTTAGTATTCCGTGTTCTATTCATTCTTTTAATCCATAGTAATATACTACATTTGGAATCATCTCTCCATCAATATAAGGAGTTCAGGTCATATTTACACAATTTACAAGAGCTTTGTTTTCGTGTATTCTATTGATAGTCTCTTTGGTTTTTTTAAGTTCTCATTCCAAATTTGTCCCAAAGCTATGGTGGGCTTCATCTATAAAAATACTCAAATTACTAAGTCTTTTGATTGCCAATAGTCTTTGATTCTCTATTTGATGACTTTCTCTTTCTTTTTCATCTCTAAGTAAAACATTCTTTAGATTATCTTTATTCCCTTTCCTTGTTTTGATAATTATCTTTTGTGAGTTAGTCACGATTATATTATATATGCTCCCATCTGAAACAGATATTGTATGTTTTAAATCTTCCAAATAGTGATATTTGATTTGCAAAAGTGCATTATGATATTCAGGGGGTATTACATTATTAAAATCAAAAGCTTTTATCTCTTTCAAAGATTCAATAATCGTTTTATCAGGAGCAAAGACTAAGAAATTTTTTGCAAAGATACTTTCCTCAGGATAATAATAAGATAATACAATGTCATAGAGCATAAAAACGGTCATCAATACTGTTTTACCTGTTCCCATAGTAAGAGCATAGACTTGGTTTGTATAGTCATCATTTCCAAAGGTTTTCTGTATTTTTTCTTTATATATTGTTTGTCTTTCTTCATCAGTCATATCAATGAGTTCGTCCTTTTCTTTTTCAGAAAAATCTAATGATTGTCTAAGGGTTTTTTGGTCAAAAAGAGATAAACAAACATCTGATAAAGGTTTGTTTTTTTGTATTTCTTTGAGAAAAATATATGTCTCCAAAGCTTCCTTTTGTGGCTTTCTAAGGAAATTTACTTTATTGATATATTTTAAAATATTCAGAGTTTCAGGATAAACTCCAATATATTCTTTTTCTTTCCATTCATTGATTTGTTGTTGAAGTGAATTAACAAAAGATTGCATATGTTGAATATGAAAAATAAATTACTTAACTACTACATCATAAGTTTCAAAAAGTTCCTCTCCCAATATATCAATAATTTTAATAGCAACTGTTTGATTTCATTTTGTTGTATATGCCCATTCATATTCTCATTTTACTACTTCTTTTTTTCACGGATTATCTATAATCTCAGCATTGAATAGTTTTCAGTCATAGTCCACATCTATTGCAACACTATCTATTATTTGTTTATAGTCTTCAATAATTACTTTCTCAGATTTATTTTTATTTTCTAATTCTAGTTTTTTCATCAAAACAGGACTTATAAAATCCTTTATAGAAATTTTTAATTGATTTTTATCTATAGAAACACCAGTCTCCACCGTTGGCTTTTCTTTGAAAATAAGCCCTTCTTTTTCAATGAGTATATCTTTTACCTTTATGATACAATTCGTTGTATTATGCTTTTTTATAAATACCTCTATATCCAATTCTTTTCCGCTACAAATAAGCTCTATATCGTAATATTTGAGTGGGCTATTTGTATAAATATATTCTTCTTGTTGTTCTTGGATATGTTTAATAACTTCTTCTACATCTTTTTTGGATAATATTCTATTGGGGTCTATAATTTTAACATAAGATGAAGACATTTTACCATCAAAATATCATCTCACGGCTTCTACTCAATAGCTTTCCATTAGAATTGATTTGTATGTTTGGATTCCTTCATCTTTATTTTTGAAAAGATTATATTCGTTTACATTGTAGACTTTGAATGCAAGTGGGGTATTTATTTTCTCATCAGAAAAAAGATTAGAATCTGACTTTAGATTATCCTCTTGCCCTTCAATTATATTAGTTAGTCTTTTAATAGTTGTATTGATTGCTCCTGTATTTATATCACAACCTATCCATCTTCTTCCTAGCTTTTGAGCTACTGCACAAGTTGTTCCACTTCCCATAAAACAATCCATAACTATATCTGAAGGATTGCTACTTGCTTTTATTATTCTTTCTAATAGGGCTTCAGGCTTTTGGGTCGGATAAGCAGAATATTCATTACTCATATTAAAAACTTGTGATATATCCCAAACATCTCTACATAAAAGTTTTGATTTAAATATTCCAGTAGGTATTCAATCTTTATTAAGAATTTCTTCAATTGTTGCCCCTCAATCACTTTGCATTGATGGTTTAAATGGATATATTCTTTCTTCATATTGAGCATTAAATATGAAATCTTTTGTTTTTCAATATACAAGTAATGTATCGTGTTTACGATTCCAATAAGATTCAACTCTCATACCTGTATGATAGCCCCAAACAACCTCATTTATAAAATTTTCTTCACCAAAAACTTCATCCATTAAACATCTTAAATGATGGCTTTTATGATAATCACAGTGTAAATAAATACTTCCATTATCAGACAAAAGTTCTCTTAACAAAAGAAGTCTTTCATACATAAATTGTAGGTATTCATCTTTTCATCGTATATCAGAATATTGCTTTTCTTCAAATAGATTTTGTTCTAATCCTTTTATTTTTTGTCCTTTAAATTGAATATTTTTTACATAATCTGCCTTGCTATCAAAAGGAGGGTCTATGTAAATTAGATTTATTTTTCCTCTATATTCTTTTAAAAGATGGCTTAGTACCTGAAAATTATCTCCCCAAAAGATTTTATTGAAATCAATACTTTCTTTATCTCCATAGACCTCTTTTTCTTGTGCAGGATAGTACTCAATATTGAGTTGAGCTGTTTTCCCTTCCCAGTAAAGCATTGGACGACCTTTGGCTTTGATAATGTTCTTTTCCGTCATAACAAAAAAATGGTAGGATAAAGCTAACCTGACCATCGTATATATCGTTCTTAGAATAAGGGGACGACTTACGATACCTTCAGGTTGCTTAGACCAACACACCGTCCCTATAAGAGAGCAAATGCGTGAAAATACCGCAAACCGCCCTCTTTTTCTTATAAGGGTTTTCAACGTGTTAGTTTAAGTTTCTTCACTTATATTTTTTAGAACCGCAAAAACAACTAAAAATAGCTTTATTTTTTTACATTTTTGAGTATATTCTGAATGATTTATTTCGTAAAAACTGTATTATGAAGAAATGAGAGAAAATAGAGCAAAAGAAAAGAAATGAGTATAATCTAATATTGAATAATGATGTAAATATTATCACTTCTACAAAGAATCTTTGCAAAATGATAGAGGTAAGAATAGACAAGGAAAGTGATGAGGTTTTTAAGGTCGTCCAAGAATGTGGAAAACCTTGTAAAAACATCACTCTCATTACAGAATAAAATTGTATAATAACTATAAGCTATATTTAGACCCTAAAAACTTTCATGCTTTTTTTGAACATATCTAGCGATCAAGTAAACATAGAGATTCAAAACAAAAAACTCAGATTAGATCGTGATAAAATAGAAAACAAAATTTGACCAACTCTAGTAAAATTATATAGAAAGTATAATTTTAGTAAAATTTTTTTATTAAATTGACCTGGGTGATTTACCAATTTAAGAGTATGAACTTTAGCTGTTAATTTACTAAACACTCTAGAATGATGAAGTATTGATATTTACTCAATAAGTAAAATAGATTTTTTTAATTATTTTGTCAATCAAAACATTCTTCCAAACAAATGAATAATATATATATGACAAAAAAAAAATATCCGATTATATGATTTTGAAAAACAGAAATATAAAACCATAAAAATAAACGAAATAGATAACAAAGAAAATCTTTTTTTTGATTTAGTATATGAAAAAACATATTTTGATATAGAAACAGTCGATATATTGTCCAAGAATAATAGTGTAATTTTGAAATATAAATGAAATAATTTTGAAGTTAGCTTGGAAAAATTAAACATCAAAACTCAAAAAATGGTAGAAGCAAACTATTTTATTCAACCAATTATCTGAAAACAATGACAATAAAAACTCAAAATGTTTTAGGGATAGATCGATGAAGCAAATATATTTGACTAGCCTATGGTATAATATGACAAAGTGTTTTTTTTCCAATTTGATATTTATTAAATGATCAAATGATTTATTTTAACATTGCTGATATAATTCAAAGACAATATATCAAAAAAATTGTAATTTGACGACCTAGCAAACAAAAAAACATACAAGAACAAATAGACAAATTTATTAAAAATCTAGAATATATTATAGACAAAAAAAATATTACGATAGAAAAAATTGAGGAAGATTATACAAGTGTACAGTCTGGAGAAATAGTTTCCAATTTCAAAAAAAATGTAGCTGAAGACAGTGTAAGTGCTATGATTATATTAGAAAGACGACATAAACAAAATCAAAAATAATTCTTAAAATCAATACATTGCCACACGGTTATAATCCCACACAAAAACCATACAATAAATAACATATTCAACAGAAGGTGGTTTTATTTTTCAATATATAATAATACTATAAATCCGAATTCAAAACCATAAAATATTGTAAACATATTTTTTATAATCATCTTTTTGCTAACAATTTTACAAGATCAAAATTAAAACAACAATCTTGTTTTTAAAGTTTAGAAAAAATTTGCTAGCTAGCATCTCAAGTAACTGTATTTACAGTTACCGTATCTCCTTCATTTTTGTGTAGAGGAACTTGTATTTCCAAACCAGTTTCAATTGTTGCTGGTTTTGTACCTGATTGTGCTCTATTTCATTTTATGCCAGGAACAGTAGAAACGATAGTATAATTGATTGTAGTCGGCAAAATCACGCCTAAAACTTCTCAATTAAATATCATAAGATATACATCTAAATTTTCTTTTAAGTAATCCGTAACATCATCAATTTTTTCTTTCTGCAAATCATACATTTCTCAAGTATCATTTTCCATAAAGGTATAAGAATCTCATGCAGAATATAAAAACACAGCTGTATTTGTCTGAACTTCTGCTTGTTCTAATGTGGTTCATGCATTGTAAGTAAAAACATTTGTCTTTCAATTTACTATATCTTTTACCTTAAATGTATCTGTCGCTCCTCCCCTACCCATATGTGTGTGAGACATATCTATTACTCTAAAAAGTTTGCCATCTATTTGCAAGATCATTCCCTTTTTCACTTTTGATGTATCTATTTTTACCATTACAAAAAATAAGAAAATAAATTTAATTACAAGATAATGATTTCCTTGAAAATAGCAAGTAAAAGGAAGTTTTGATATTTTTTTTTAAAAATTATTTTAGCTTGAAATCCAAGCTTTTACATCTCAAATAATATTTTTTTTAACTCACATCACCTCTAAATTTAAGCTCGACTCTTGTTCTTTATCTCAATATTTTTGTATCAAAAATTTTATTTTATCTCATTTTTTTGGAAATCTTTCCAAATAACTCATAATAAAATATCATATAGTTTCTCATGAAAAAGCAGACTCTTCTAATTCTATATCATCAAAATCTAAGTCAAACCTTTCCAAAACTTCTTCAACTCTTACTTCAGATTGAAACAAGTATGAACCATTATCGTCTGCCCTAATTGGCTCAATATCATTGTCTGTTTCATCCCAGATTTCACCAAAAACTTCCTCCACAACATCCTCAAGGGAAACTAATCAAGCCACTCATCCATATTCATCTATAACTATAGCAATATGTTTGCGAGTTTTTTTGAAAACATCCAACAAAGAGTGTATTGGTTTTGTTAGAGGAACTTTTATCAAAGTACTTAAGTCTAATTCATAAAGTTTTTTTTCTCCAAATCATTTTCTTTGCATCTTAAATAATTCTTTGAGAGTTACCACTCGTTCTGAATAATCAACATTTCATTTATAAACCAATATACGAGTATGAGAAAACTTCAACAATTTTTCTATTGCTTTATTAACTGATAAATCACAAGAAATAGCATCTATTTTGACCCTAGGAGTCATAACCTCCTCACAAGTTATTTCATAAAAATCCAACATGTTTTTTATTTTTTCATGTTCTCATTTTTCCAAAACTCACAATTCTTTTCACATATCTATAAAAGCTTCAATTTCTTCATCAGTCATAGGTTGTTCTGTTTTGGTTTTTTGAAGTTTTTTCATCAAAAATTCTATTCAAACAATTATAGGGTATAAAATTATTTGTAATAAAACATAAATTTTGGAAACAGACAAAGATATTTTATCTGTATAACGAGTAGCAAAGGTTTTTGGAAAAATTTCTCAAAACAAAAGTAATAACAAGGTGACAACTCAAGTCGAAATTCAAATAGCTGTACTTTGAGCAAGTCACAAAGCATTTGCCATGTTTAATGCTATAGTTGTTGCTAAAGATGCTGTAAAAACATTTACCAAATTATTTCCAACCAATAATGTGATAAGTAATCTATCTTTGTTGGATCTAAGTTTTTTTAATTCAATAGCTCAAAATTTTTTTTGTTTTATAAATGCATCTATTTTATGTTCTGGGATAGACATAAAAGCTGTTTCACTAGATGAAAAAAATGCTGACAAAAAGAACAAAACTAAGAAAATTAATATTAAGACGGGGTCCATGTAGGTAATTCCAAATGACGAATTAAAATTTTGTATTGAAAACATTCTAATGTTTCATATAAGCTTTTCAAGACAATTTACTTTCTGTCTACAAAGCATAATATAAAATCCAGAATTTGCAGTTTGCAACTATCAACCATTTCTTCATTTTATTTTGAACAAAGCAAACTTTGTGAATTTAATAAATTTTTAACTTTATAAACTTTTTACTCAATGTTAATTGCTGTAGATAAACCACAATGAATAAGTAGTTTTGACATAATTCGTGCTTTAAAAAGAGAACTAGGAGAAAAAAAAATTTGACATAGTGGCACATTAGATCCTATGGCTACTGGACTACTTTTGATATGAACAAATAAGGACACAAAACATTTACATGAATTAATTGGGTTAGACAAAAAATATATCAGCACAATAGATTTTTCAAAAAAGTCAGACACACGGGACTTGGATTATCGAAATTATTTTGAAAAATATATAGTAAAAAACAATTGAATTTTTGTGAAAAACAATTTCATTCCAGCTCCAAAAATTGATGAAATCAAATTGAAATTAAATTCAATAATACCCTATTGAGATTTGCCACTAAGCCCATTTAGCGCAAAGAAAAAAAATGGTAAAAAATTATATGAATTAGCCAGAGAATGAATTCAAGAAATAGAAAACAAAAATATGAAAATAAATTGATATGAAATATTGGAATATAGTTTCCCTGAATTAGTTTTAAAACTAGATGTATGATCCGGAACCTATATTAGATCGATATGATACCGACTTTGAAAAGAGATTTGAACTGGATGAATTCTCACAAAACTCAGAAGAATAAGTATATGAAAATATAATTTAGATGAAATTGAACTGGATAAAAAATGAGTTTTCTTTATAAAAAATTGATGAGAAATAGATTTTAAATACTGAATATTGTAAAAACACTACATAATAATTTATCAAATTATTTTACAAATTTATAGCTTTGAGAACTTACTATTTTTTAACTTTATAAACCTTTTGCTTATGCTAATCTCTTTAATAGCCTGAATGTCTAAAAACAGAACAATTGGAAAAGACAACAAACTTCCTTGGCATTATCCTGAAGATTTACAATATTTCAAAAAAACAACTAGCTGATTTCCAATAATCATGGGGCTAAACACACATTACTCCATTTGAAGACCACTTCCAAACAGAAGAAATATAGTATTAAGCACCCAAAATATCCAAATAGAATGAGTAGAAATTTTTCGTTCAATACCAGAACTTTTGGAAACAATAAAAAACGAAAGAGAAGTTTTTATTATATGATGAGCTAGTATTTACAAACAATTTTTACCATTAGCAGATAAAATTTACTTAACAGAAATTAAAAAAGAATACAACTGAGATACTTTTTTCCCCGAATTTGAAAAAGAATTCACAGAAATTTTTAGAGAAAAACATGATGAATTAGATTTTGTAGTATACGATAGAAAACAATAGTATTATCATCCTTCCTCTTGGAATAAGGAAAACAAAGAAATTTCAGAAATTTTTATAAACTCTCTATCCTGAAAGGCATCTACCTTAAAAAGAAAAACAAAAAAACTAATCGCTTTTAGCTTAATAAGCTTTTCACTTTTGACCAAATAAATTATGCTATTTCAATTTAAATCTAAGCCAGAAGACTTTATAGTAAAAGAAGATCTTTGATTCAAACCAAGTTGAAAAGGTAATGTTTTTTTTGTAAATTTTCAAAAAACAGAAAAAAACACAATGGACATAGTACAGGACTTATGCTATAAGTTAAAACTCCAAAGAAAAGAGCTGTGAATAGCTTGATTAAAAGATAAAAATGGAATTACAGAACAACGAATGAGTATATACAAAAAAACATTAAAGAAACTAGGCGGAGAAGAAAAATTCTTGGAAATATTGTCAGAAAAAACAAAAATAATGGAAACTTCTTGGCACACAGAGCCATTAGCAATAGGCAAAAATGCATGAAATTATTTCAAAATAAAACTACAAGCAAAATCAATAATTAGTAATGAGATTAAAGAACAAATAGAAAACAATATAAAAAAAATACAAAAAAATTGATTTCCAAACTGTTTTGGTAAACAAAGATTTGGTAAATGATATCGTAATTTTTATCGTGCCAAAGAAGTTTTTGAAAAAACAAATTCCGTTAACAAGAGGAATAGTGAGAATTTAAAAAGCACTAAAGATGATTTTGAAATTCGTTTCAAATTGCAGGCTTATGCTAGCATGTATTTTAATGAATATGCAGTAAATAGGCGAAAAAAATGACAAATACTTTTATGATGAGATATTATGGTAAACAATAATAATGCTTTTGGGACAAAAATATGAGTTTACAATGAATGAAAAATAATTTTATTCAACTATGAAAAATGTAAAAAAGAGTTTGAATGAAAAAACCTAATACAACCATATTACATTAGTTGAGAAACCATAGATTTAAAAAACAACAATGAACGAACTCCAGCATGACCTATGCTTGGATTTAATATGCTAACTCCACCAATAAGTTCTAAAGCCTATTTTAGAGATTTAGAATTATTGGAAAAAATAGATTATGAGAATTTATGAATCAATATAGCAAAAAAATACAACATTTATGGATTTAGAAGACCTTTGCGAGTAATTCCTAAAAACCTAAAACATTCTTGGGAAGAAAACAAAAAAGACAAATTCAAACAAGATTTAATTTTATCCTTCTCATTACCTACAGGTAGTTATGCTACAATATTTTTGTGAACAATTTTTGAATGAATAGACGAAAAAACAATAATAGAAAATGGTTTAGAAATCCCTTTAATAAAGCAGAATTAACAAAAAAACTAAATTTAGAAACAAATGTCATTTAAACTAAAATGCTATTGTTTTAAAGCTTAGTTTTTTAGTATCAAAGACAATTGTTTATTGAAAATAATTCTTCAAATCTCACAGTAAAACAATCTTATTTTTTATTTTTTTTCTAGCTCTCTCCCTACAACAAATAAATCATCTTCTTGCCATTTATTTGCAATCAAATGAAGTCATACTGGCATTTGTTCTCCATCATCTTCCACAAAACCAATAGGAATAGAAATTGCTGGTAATCAAGCTAAATTTGCTGGAACTGTATATATGTCTGCCAAATACATTTTCAAAGGGTCTTTTGTTTTTTCTCAAATTTTCCAAGCAAGCTCTGGTGTTGTTGGAGTTAAAATTAAATCATATTTTTGAAAAATATTGTCCATTTCTTGAATTAATTTTTGTCTAGCTTTTTGAGCTTTTAGATAATATCATTCGTAGTTTGAACTACTAAGAATGTAGGTACCAAGCAAGATTCTCCTTTTTACTTCTTCTCCAAATCATTCTGATCTAATAGCAAAATAATAGTCTTGAATGTTTTTGTAATTCATAGTGTTTTTTTGTAAACCAAACCTAATCCCATCAAATCTAGATAAATTAGTACTTACCTCTGCTGGCATCAAAGTATAATAAATAGAAACAACATAATCTAAAATTGGCAAATCTATTTCATCCACCTGAACTCATTTAGCACGAAGTTTTTCTACGGTTTCCAAAATCTTATTTTTTATTTTTGGATCCAATCAATCTCAAAAAGCTTGTTTTGGTAAAGCTATTTTATATTCGCTTATTTTTTTATTAGACTTTATTAACTCATTGGCTCTTTTATCAGACTGAGAATCCTTAGGATCAAATCACATTATAGCTTTTAATAAAATCTCTGCTTCATCTATTGTTTTTGTAAAAGTTCAAACTTGATCCAAGCTAGAGGCCATCGATTGTACTCCGTATCTTGATATTCTACCATAAGTTGGTTTGAGTCAAACAATCCCACAAAAAGCTGCTGGCTGACGAATACTTCATCCCGTGTCAGTTCACAATGCGGCAACACAAAGGTCTTTTGCTACAGCAACTGCTGATCACCCACTAGAACCTCCAGTCACTCTGTTTGTTCAAAATGGATTTGTTGGTGTTCCAAAAAAAGAAGTTTCATTGGTAGATCACATAGCAAATTCATCCATATTTGTTTTTCAAATTACAATTCATCAATTTTTTTGTAAATTTTCTATACAGGTCGCTGTGTATGGAGCCACATAATTTTCCAACATTTTTGATCCACAGCTAGAAATATTTCATTTTGTCATAATATTGTCTTTGATAGCAATTATCATTGATCATAAAGCTCAATCTGAATTTTTGAAATCAATATTCTTTTCCAATCTTAAAAAAATATTCTCTTTATTTTTAATACTGTTTTCTATCCTATTTTTATAGTCTTCAATAATGTTTTGTTTTGACATAAAAAGCTTTTTTAAAATAAATTTTTCTTATTTAATAAATATTTAGACATATTTTATCATGAACGAAACGAACTTTTATCCTACTCTCTCTATTTGAATAAATTTCCAAACACATTTAAAATTTGTTGATAATCAAAATTACTCAAACTGTTTGTTTTTTTTGTAGTAGTTTGAACTGCTTGAGGTTTTTTATTATCTTCAATCTTTGTTTCTAGGTTTCAAACATTTTTTTGCTCTCAAGTATCTTCCTGCTTTCAAATAGTAAAATCTGTTCAAGTATCAAAACTGTCTCAAGTATCAATATTATCAACTCAAGTATTCGAGATTGGTTCTAAACTTTCATCTATTTCCACAACAGGCAAATCCTCTATTTCTATATGCACATCAGTCAAAATATCTTCATCTACAAAAACTTCTGATTTATCTTTTCATAAAATATCTTCAATTTCTTTGTTTAATGATTCCAATCGTCACAAATCTTCTTCTTGTGTTTGTTTTGTATCTATGTCATCTTTGATATCTCCACTAAGTGATGTTGTTTCTGATTCTATTTCTATTTTGTCTTTTACACCAATTCCAATACTGGCTGGAATAGATTTAATTTTGTCTACCAATCTACTAGCTCCATCTGGGTTGATGTAGCGATAAACAACAAAAACTACCAAAAGTAAAATTAGTACTATAAATAATCTTCTAAGAAATTTTAGCATTTTAAAAAATTAAATAATAAATATTACAAATCTTATAAAGATTAATAAAATTATATCAATAATATTTTATATAAAAAGTTGAAAAACTTTTTAGAACAATATTCTATTTTTTTTTACTTTCAAAACATTATTATGTTTGTAGCTTTTATTCTTGAATAAGTATTTATGTGAACATATCTTTGACAAAATTTTTTAGCAGACACAAAAGTCCAAAACTATATAGCAAACAAAATTAGCAAAATTTATGAAAAAAACAATCTAGAAGCAATCATTGAAATTGGACCTGGAAGGTGAGCTATCACAAAAAAAATCCACCAAATTTCTAAAAATTTTTGTGTTATAGAAAAAGATAGCAGCATGAAAGAACATCTTGAAAAATTTTTGTTTAAGGAACAAATCATTTTTGCTGATATTTTAAATGAGAGTGTTGAAAAAAAATTAAAAGAAAAAAAAATAAATCCAAAAAAAACTTTAATCGTTGGGAATTTGCCATATTATATCACCTCTCCAATTTTCAGAAAATTTTTTGGAAATTGAAAACAAGAATTTTTTGGAGGATTTTTTATGATCCAAGATGAAGTAGGAGAAAAAATAAAAACTGATAGCAAAAAAAAATCATTTCTTTGGTGGCTAGTAAATTATGCTTATGATGTCATATATCAAAAAACCGTTTGAGCAAAATCCTTTAATCCTGTTCCAAAAGTAAAATCTTGTTTAGTTGAATTTAAAATAAAAAATGAAAAAACAGATTTAGATTTTAATAAGTTGTTGGAATTTTTAGACTTATATGCTCCTTTTAGCAGAAAAACCTTGTGAGCAATAGAAAAAATTCTAGAAAAACAAAATAAAAAAATATTTCAAACACCAGAAAAATTAAAAAAACATAGATTAGAAAATTTAAGTTGGGAAAATATTAAAAATATAACAAATATTAAAAGTTAAAGAATTTTTTCAAAAATTTCATTTAGTTTCTTCAAATTTTCTTTTACCGTACGACTAGCATCAATTATATAATCACAAATCTCTTTTGCTTTTACTCTTTCCGTTTGTGCAGAAGCTAATCTTCTGTCTATTTCTTCTTGAAAAACATTGCCTCTAAATTTAATTCTTTCTACCATTTTATCATCGGGTAAATCCAAAAAGATAGAAACAAAATTTAATCATTTATCATCTTGAATAACTTGTTGAAGTCAGTTGATATCTAATTCTTTGATAGGAATCAATCATTTTTCAAATGCTTTTTCTATTTCAGACAACCTAGTTCCATAATAAAACTTGTTGTGAACTAAAGCATATTCCAAAAGTTCTCAATTTTTTATCATTTCTTGAAATTTTTCATCAGAAACATGCCAATACTTTCTACCATTTCTCTCATTTTCTCTCATTGGTCTAGTCGTATAAGAAGGAACCAATATTAAATTGGAATAAGTTTTTAACAATTCTGTGGTCAAAGTAGTCTTTCCACTTCCCGAAACCCCCATCAAAAATATTATTTTTTTATCCATTCTCTAAAAAATAAAAAATAAATTCTCTTGCTTTCATAATATTTAAAAATATACTATTTTCAACATTTTAATTTTTTTTAAAACAAACATGAAAAAAGAAAAAATTATTTATTTAATAGTAATATGTGCCACTATTCTTATCACAAGCTTTTTGCTCACAAAAACTAAATTTTATATCCAAAGTGTTTGAAGTTCTATGGCTGACAACACAATCACTGTTGAGTGAGAATGAAAAATAATGGCTACTCCAGACACTATTATATTGAGTGTAAACATTGAAGAAACCAAAAAAAGTACAGCTGAAGCACAAAAAGCAGTAAACACAAAAGTAAACCAAATCAAAGATCTGATAAAAAAATATCAAATCAAAGATTCTGATATACAATCTAGAAATATAAGCGTTTATCCAGACTACAATTATACAAATGCTTGAAGAAAACTTTTGGGATACAGAGCAAATCATAGTCTAGACATCAAGATCAAATCTGCAAATATAGAAAATGAATGAGTAGGAGGAAGTTTGATTGATGAAGTAGCAAAGATTTGATGAGTAATCGTAGAAAATATCGCTTATGATATAGAAGATAAAACACCATATTATAGTCAAGCTAGAAAACTAGCTATGGAAAAAGCATACGAAAAAGCAAAAGAATTAGCTAAAATAGCATGAGTAAAACTACTAAAACCAATATCTATATCAGAAAGTTTATTCGCACCAACAGCTATTTATAGTAGAAACTCCAAAATGATGATGATGGATACTATCAGTGAAGAAGATGCTTGAGCTGAAAGCATTTCCCTATGAGAAATGGAAATAAACATTACAGTAAATGTTTTGTATGGAATACAATAAAAAACTAAAATTTCAAAGATAACTTCACTTTATTTGAAGTCTATTAAATAATAAGGGAGAAAAATTCAGACCACAAATAAAAAACAAACAATAAAACACTAGACAACTTATTTACAAAAAGTCTAGTGTTTTTTTTAATTAACACTCATTTTTTTGCATTTAAAACATTTCTGAATACACTAATTATAGTAACATTTTATATTCAAAATATGTTAAAAAATGAACACACAATCTAATATTGAAAAATTTAAACAGCTATCTTATCAAGAAAAAAAGGATATAGCTACAAACATTATTACCAACCTAAAAGATAGATGAAACACTCAAGCACAAGAGATTTTTGAGTATATGAATAATTCAGAGAACATTTCTGAAAGCTTTTTGGAAAGTATTTACGAGGATTTTGAAAACTCCATAGAAAAAATAAAAGAAAAGAGGGTTGAAGGAGAATTACATGCCTTTCAACAATCGCACAACTATATCAAAGAATTAAGAGAACAAGAAGCTCAAGAAATGGCTCAAGAAGATCCAGACTCTTTATTAGAGCAAATATAATTTTTATTTATTAAAATATAACAAAATGAATATTAATGTTTTACAACAAAGACAAATAGATCTTGGTATAAATACAGAGAAAGAGTTGAGTAGATTAACTGACGAGGAAGCACAAAAAGGAGTAAATTTTCAAAAAACCACAGAAGGAATGACACAAAAGGAACTAGAACGCCAAAACAAAACTTTTAATGAAGCACTTAAAAGAATATTAAATTCAAGCGGAAAAGATAATATTGCTATCAAGGCACAACAATATGTAATAAAAGACCATTTTCCCAACTTTCCCAACATAGAAATAAATATTCAAAACATATCAGACACTCAAAAAATGTTATTTTGTTTTAATATGGCTTGGGCTAAATGAGACCTGAATTTTGACAATTATAGCTTTTTAAATGAAACCGTTAAAAGTGAAAACTGAAAAGAATATAAATATATTAATATTCACAATTTATTAAAACAAGGCAAGACTATTTGACGAGACGAAATTCCTTATGATGTTTACCACAGTTACCAAAAATTGATTGCCGATGAAAAAAAATCAGAAGCTGCCCGTCTCTATTGAAATTATTTTGGAGAGAAGATGGATAACACACTTAAATTTTATAATCAAGCACAATGAGATTGATCAAATACTACCACATTTGGATCTGGTGTGAATAATTCTGTCGTTAATTACATGAGAGAAAGTCTTGATTATTGAAAAAACATGGTTCAGTGAACTAGATTATTGAAGTTTGATACAGATAAGAACATAGCCGAATTATTTATCACCCCTAGGTGAAAAGATATAGGAAGAGATTGAAGATGATGAGGAAGGGTGACATTCGATGTTGGAGGAAAGAAAATAGTATTTGAATACAATAATGATTGATTCGGAACTAAAGACAATCTAGAGTGAATAGATTGAATGAAATTTGAAAAGGTAGGTTTAGGTTATAAAATAGAAATAGATCGTAACAAAATAAAAAATAAAGACATATATATGATTACTAGAGCATGAAAATATGCAGGTGGTAAAGGTTTTGATGAACGAACTTTAGAAACTGTTGCAAAAAATTGTGAACTAACAGGATCAGAAATGGAGCCAAGAATGTTATCAATAGAATCATGATTTAAAATAAGCAAATCTGATCTTAGTGCAAAAACAGACTGGGATATTATTAACATGACTGACAATCTATATTTTGAGTCTTTAAATCCTAACAATAAAAATAAACTTGTAGAACTACATATATCAGTATGAGCTACCACAACACAGTATGATAATCTAAATGAAGATTATTCTAACAGTATTGATAAATATAAAACAGATATAGAAGACCTTATCAAAGAACCTTGTGCTTTATTAGCTTTGGAAAATTTCCGTACTATGAACAAAACACTAGAGGAAATTGAATTCACAAATAAAGATACATATGAATTTCAACGAAAATCACCATACGGTAAGAAAACAAATGCTAGTGAAAACATGGTTAACAATTTAAAACAAAACGCTAATCATATCTCAACAGAACGGATAAAAACTCATATCGATAATTTAGATTGACAAATAGAAGAATCTTTAGCTAAAGAATATAAAGATGGCGGAAAGTATGTTAAATATAAAGAACAACATGTTAGATTAATTAAAGCAAGATATCTAAATGTTTTACACACAGCTATGAAAGATCCAGATATCGCTCAACGCATATTTAATTGAGATATAGTAATAAAACCCGAATTTACACACAATTTAGGTATGGAAATTCGCTATGATTTCAAAGCAAAAAACTAAAAAAAACTGTCTATTAAGACAGATAATTCTACTTATCAAAACAAACTATACAAACTATTTTTTGATATTCGCAAAAAGTTGGACAAGAACAAGATATCCATCATCATATCCAAATCACACACTATTAACATCTGAAGATAAGATTGCTTCCCTATGTCCTCTACTATCCATTAGGGCTTTCATCTGCCCATTTACAGATGTGGTAGCTGAAACAATATTTTCTTTTATTCCGTATAAAAATCCGTTTCTTTTAATCAATACTACATGTTTCCACAATGGAGACGCCTCAACTCTATCGTATGCAGATCTACCTTGAGAATCAATATGAGGATATTTTTTGTTTCGCCAGTCCGTTCAATTTAGCTCTTTAGCAAAATCTAAAGCTATAGAGTCCAGTCTTTGATCATAAACAAGTGTTTTAAGTCCATGCTCTTTCCTAATCTCATTAATCCTTTCAAGCATAACTTTTTTCACAACTTCAGGAGTTAACAAAGAAATATCCATTTTCAACATGGTTTTATAGTCATATTGATCTAATCATAATAATTGCCCTTTCACTCATATCTGGACATTTTCTATATTATTAGGTGTTTGATTATTTTCAACAACCTGTGCGTTTGCTTTTTCTCCAACTCACAAAGCTGCTCAAAGCATGATAACTCCTGTAACTATATTATGTTTTTTTCACATCAGCGGTTTTAATAAACTAAAACTACATATATAGTATATACATTTTACCTTTAAAGTCAAAAAAATAGCTATGAAAAATTCTTTGAAATCCAAATACCTATAAAATAAGTCAAAATAATAACTAAAATCGTAATTCCAATATGTTCTAAAGTTGTATGTAAAATATTATCTTTTCTATCTTTTGCAACCTTATAGCTTAATAGAAAAATCAAAAGAAGTCCCCAAACTATTGAAATAATTACGGCCGTCCTCAAAGAAAAAAACAATACTGGAATAATAAAAGACATTGTGAATATGAATTTAGTCAAAAAGGTCGCTATTGTAGACATCCAAACAGCTTTATGTGATTGGTTTTTAGACTCTTCAGATATATGTATTCCCAAAGCATCAGATAAGGAGTCAGCTACAGCAATAGTCAAAACTCAACCTATCACTAAAACTGAAGATCCGCTACCAAAGGCCAGTCACACCATCAATCCAAGTGTAGTAATGATTCACGAGGTCGCTCAAAAGTTAAAACCAGTTTTAAGTGAATTTTTCATTATTTTATACAGATTTAAAGTTTACTTCCACCGTTTTTCATCTTTGCAAAAGCCACAAAAGTTTTTTCTCTCTTTTTACAAAATCAGCATGTCAATTATAATATAAATCTACTGAATAAACATCAGAATTATTAGAAACCAAACTTGAAAAAACTTCTTCTAATTTCTCTAATTTATGAAATCTTTGTTTTTTATAATTAAAAAACTTACAAATTGTTTTCTGATAATTAAAGTATTCATAATTTAATGGGATTAGTGAATCAACATTAGAATCTTTAAAATACCTCAAATCAAATTTAATAACTTTATTCACCAATATGTTTGAAAAAGATAGTTTTCTAGAAAAACACTTCCACATCTGAGTTTCTTTTACCCAAAACTTGAATGGGAAATGAAATTTTTTTATTTTTGATTGATTATCATTAAGAGAATATTGCTTTGAAAGGTTGTTTACTAAACCCTGAGCTAGTTGGGCATCTGCGAAATCTCAAAATATTCCTATTTTTCATACCAAAGAGTTTTGAAAGACATAGTCTAAAACATAAGTTTGGAACAAAGGGATAATAATGTCTGAATTTTGATTTTTATCTAAAAAATATAACTCATAAATTGGTGGTAAAATAATTTTTTCTACTCATTTTTTTTTCAAAAAATCTATTCATTTTTGTACACAATCCAATGAATATTCAAAAGTATTATCACCATAAGGTCGATTTACTTGATCATAATAAACAACATATTGATGGTTAAATTTTGTCAAAAACCTAAACAAGGTCAAAACCTCATTTCCCGAAGAAACAATTCCTATTTTCATTCAATCTGTTTTTTTAAATAAACATGTCTATTAAAGTTTTTTATCAAAACATCATAATCTTCCGCATTCATAATGTTTTCTATCACTTGAATTTCCTCTTTCAGATACGTGATTGTATTTCTAACATTCAAAGGTAAAACCCTATTGTTTTCAAATTGCTTAAAAGATTTTAAAAACTTTTTGTATTTTACCTGGTATGGAGACACAGAAAACACTAAATATTCTTTTATTTTATCAAACATACTGTTGTTGAAATTTGTCACAGCTTCCTCGATTTGTTCTTTCACTAAAAATATCTTTTTAATTCTTTCTATTTTATCATCTCTAATGCTTGTCCAAAATTCTATATCATAACCCTGTTTGATAATATTTTGTATTTCCAAAAAATCTTCATATTCTTTATTGATCGCTTGAGATAAAACATCTATATATTTAGAACATTTATAGTTATTTTCTTTTTCAATCGTAACGGTAATAGCATCTGGAGAAACTATACAAAAAAAATTATCCCTCATACTGTTAGCGAAAGAGTGGCCTAAAAAAAATCACACAAATACAATATTCAAAATAAGTAATTTCCTTTTCATATAATATTAAAGTTTAAATGAATTAATTAGTTTTTTTGTTTCCAACCAAAACGACTCCTCCTCTGCCTTCCCATTTTTTATATCAAAATCTAATTCTATCAATTTTTTATACATATTTTCTAGCTTAGTTCAATTCTTTTGTATTAGAGGTATGTTTTTCACATTTTGATGCAAAGAATAAGAATTTATTCACGATTGAGTAGCAATGGCTTTTAGATCTGTAATACCACTTTTTGCAAAATGATAAACAGTAATATATAATCTCAACGACCAATACAAAACTCCAGATATTGCATTTCGATTTAAACCTTGATCTTGCATTTTTTGTAAAAATTTCATTGCCTTTATTTTATCTTTAAACAAATAGTCCAATAATTCAAAAACTTGAGAATCTACAAATCAAAAAACAATATCATCAATTAGTTTTTCATTTATTTCCAATAAAGAATGATATTCACAATAAGTCTTAAGCTTGTCTATTTCTGAATTGATGCGATATAGTTCTCATCAAACCTTTTGTACAAATTTTTTCAAAACAACATCAGTAATTTTTATGTTTCATAAATTTTGTTTAATGTGACTATTTAGTCAATATTCATTTAATAGATTAAACTCCTTTATATTTGCATTATCTTTTAAAAACTTGTATAGTCTAGATCTTTTGTCTGGTTTGGAACTAGTAAATACAAGTAAATTGTCTGCTGGTATTTCTCATTTTTTTTTCAAAAACTCCTCTACAAACTTTTCTACTTGAGATACTGTGAATCAAAATCTGTCTGTTCAAACAGGAAGTCCATCGAGTACGGTAAGACTTTTTGTAGAAAACAAGCCTCCTCAATAAATAGATTGCTTTACTTTTCATTCATCCCAGTTTTCTACATGAAAAAAAGATACTGAATCTTGTCCAAATTTCTGAGAAAAGTTGGAAATTCGTCTATTAACCTCCTGATCCAGTAAATATTTTTCTTCTCAAGTAAAAAGATAAATGTTTGTTAACATAAATTATTTTTTAAATAAAATACAAATAAGATAATAATTTTTTATTTACCAAATTCAAACTAATTAATAAAAAAAACTTAAAATTCATTGTAATACAACAACAAATAAGTATTATAATGCTTCTTTATTTGTTAGCAAACATAAATTTTGACAAAATTACAAGAATTTAAAAAACTATGAATCTCTGAAAAAACATTAAATTGTTTAGAAAAAAAATGATTCCAAACTCCCTCGCCTATACAAGAAAAGGTTATCCCATTGTTATTGAAATGAGGGATAAATCTAATATGACAAGCAGCTACTGGGACTGGGAAAACAGCCGCTTTTGGAGTACCATTAGCAGAAAAAATCACAGAACACCAAAATTTTACTCAATCAATTATCTTGACACCAACTAGAGAATTAGCCATACAAGTAGCTGATGAAATTAGATCTTTTTTGGAAAACAAAAATATAAATATTGTAACAATTTATGGATGACAATCCTACGAAATCCAACTAAGAGAACTAAAAAAGTGAGCAGATATTATAGTTTGAACTCCTGGTAGGATTATTGATCATTTAGATAGAGGCAGAATAAAGCTAGACAAAATCCAGTATATGATATTGGACGAGGCAGATGAAATGTTGAATATGTGATTTATTGATGATATAAAAAAAATACTAGAACATACAAATGATAACAAAAATACTCTATTGTTTTCTGCTACTATGCCAAAAGAAATAATAAATGTAGCAAAAAAATATATGTGAAATTATGAAATTATATCCATAAAAAGCGAACAAAACACAACAACTCAAACAGAACAACTTTATTTTAACATCCAACGCAAAGATAAATTGGAAGCTTTGTGTAGAATAGTAGATACTGAACCAGATTTTTTTGGAATAGTTTTTTGTAAAACAAAATCAGATGTGGATGATGTCAGTTCTAAATTGTTGCATAAGGGATATTCTGTAGATGGACTACATTGAGATATAATTCAAAGTCAAAGAGAAAGAATTATTCAAAAATTTAAATCAAAAAAAACAAAAATCCTCGTTGCTACAGATGTTGCTGCTAGAGGTATAGATGTAGACGGTATAACTCATGTCATAAATTATTGTCTACCTCAAAACCCCGATGCATATATTCATAGAGTATGAAGAACTTGAAGAGCTGATAAAAAGTGAGTAGCTATCACTTTTGTTTCTCCAAGCGAAGTAAAAAAACTAGCATTTTTCAAAAAAATTACAAAAACAGATATAAAATTACAAAAAATACCAAATATAGAAGATGTTTTAAAATCAAAAAAAACATGGGTATTAAAACAAATAGACTCAACTATAACAAATAATTCATACCAAAAACAAATTCCATTGGCACAAGAAATTTTGGAAAAACATAGCCCAGAAAGTATAGTTGCAGCATTATTAGAACTAAAATATGAAAATGAACTTAACAAAACTAAATATAAAGAAATAGAAACAACAAAAAACAGAATATCTTTTTACAATAAAAATAAAAATTCTGGTTATAAAAGCTCTAAGTACAACAAAAAATTTGATGATAAAAAAAAATATGAAAGACAAGACAAAAGTAAATCTTACCATAAAGGATGAAAAAGAAAGTATAAGAAATATTAATTATTTTAACCAAACCATCCTTTCAACCATCCTCGAAATCATTTTTTATTTGGATTTTCTTTAGATATTTCTTCTATCAATTCTTGACTAGGCTTGGTCACATCTACATTTCATTCTCTATAATCTTGAGATGACACGCCCATATATTCGCAACTCTTATTTACAAAAGCTCAATTTAAATTTCAATCTAAACAAAGTCTAAGCTCGACTTGACACAAATCATCTGTAAATCAAATAGGAGTTTTGTATGCCTTCACAAATTGTCAATGTTGTATAGAATCTCACCAAGGACTAACACAATTATAATATCATTTATTTCATAAACTTATATCTGGATCTTTAATGGCTCCATCTTTTATAGAGTTGTTCCAAGTAGTTTGAGGATTTTGAGTGCTAGAATTTATTTTTCCATGAGTATCAAACTCAGCTCAGTCATTTTTTGCATATCCAGGATTTTGAACCAAAACTCCTGGGTTTTTATTATTATAAGAAATAACTTTTACTTTAGTATATGTGTATTCTACCTCCTCACTACAGGCTCATTGTAAATAAGTTCAATTTAAATTCCCATCATTACAAATTCTTTTTTGTGCATTACAAATTGTTGGAACATCTTTTCTTTGTTCATAAGCAATTATAGATTCTCAATGTTTTAGTATTGTGTTCCAAGGGGTAACACAGTTTTTATATTCATTTTTAATATTGTCTTTAATATCATCTTTTGCATTGTCTTTAATATCATCTATTTCATTTATTAAATTATCAAGATTTATACCAGTACTCATTTCATCTAACTTTTCTTGCAAAAACTCTTCTTCCAAATCTTTTTCTTCGATTTTATTATCAGTTATATCTGTCAAATAGCCTGTTTTAGGAGGAATTTCTTTGTTTATAATAGAATTTTCTTCATCTTGTTTTTCATCATCAAACAAAAATGACCAATCTGTAGCCGCTCCATGAATCGGCTCAAAAATATCATATTCATTTCAATATTCATCTACAAAAATATAGCTTAGTTCCAGCTTTTCTATAGTTTTGGTTTGCATAGGAATAAGTATAATTCAAAGACAAAAAACAAGAATTGCCACAATAGTACTTAGAATCCATCAAAATATAGTTTTCATTAAATTTTAATTAATAATATAAAACACATAGTAATTATACTTAGATTTTTTATTTTTGCAAATTTTTGACAAGAAAATTTGTAGTTCAATCACGCTGAGAAAACACTTAATTTTCAACCAAAAAGCACCAGTAGAATATTTTTTAAAAATAGTTAGATATTAATTGATATATTTTTTACTTGTATTGTAGTAAACTTCATAAGGAGTTTTGTA
>Ga0265293_10002132_pt1 | contig 40924 bp, 35 predicted proteins | sample Munlanlewell138R_FD_192505 | JGI IMG/M metagenome (GOLD analysis project Ga0265293, IMG submission 192505) | Leachate microbial communities from a municipal landfill in Southern Ontario, Canada - Leachate well 138R | ecosystem: Engineered > Solid waste > Landfill > Unclassified | place: Canada...
CAAGTGGCTCCAGTAAGGCCAAACGGGCTTCAGCCCATCCCTGCACGTCAACACCATCAACAGCAAGCACTTTTTCCCCACCTTCTACACCAGCCTTGTATGCAGCGGTATCAGACGCTGGCTGGGCAAGGTACGGCACAGGTTCTGTCGTGCCACTTATTTTCATTCCGGAATAAATGATAATGGCGAGCAAAAAGCTAAAAAAAGGGCCCGCAGCAAATATGACAAATCGCTGCCAGGCTGTTTTTTGACTGATAGCCCTGGCCGCTTCGCGGGCATTGGCACCCACAGGCGGCTCTGCAAGCGGCTTGACATACCCCCCTAAGGGCAAGGCCGATACTACCCATTCAGTACCGTGCCTATCTGTTTTGCTGAAAAGAATTTTGCCAAAGCCAAGCGAAAAACGCTCTACCCTTACGTTGTAAAAACGAGCAGCAAGATAATGCCCCAGTTCATGGAATACGACCACAATGCTGATGGTAATGATAAAGAAAAGCAGATTAAAAAGCATTAAAATCCCTAAGCTGGTCAATGGGTATTATTTAACAGTTCACTGGTATGGCTTCTGGTCAAAGCATCAAGTTCGAAGACATCATCTATATGACACAATGAACCCTTGACAGTTCCGGCAAATCCATCAAGCATTTTCTCAATAGTAACGGCGATATCAGTAAATTTTATTTTGTTTTTCAGGAAATAATCAACCGCCACTTCATTGGAGGCATTAAGCACCACACAATCTGACTGGCTGGATTTTAGGGCATCAAAAGCAAGCTTCAAACAAGGGAAACGCTTATAATCGGGTAATTCAAAATTAAGTTGCAACAATCTGGACAAATCAAAACTTTCGGTATTGCTTTCAATCCTATCAGGGTACCCCAGCGCATAGGAGATAGGAATACGCATATCCGGATTACCCAATTGTGCCAACAGTGACCCGTCAATATACTCAACCATGGAATGAATCGTGCTTTCAGGATGAACCAGAACATCTATTTTAGAGGCATCAACATCGAACATCCATTTGGCTTCGATCACCTCAAGACCTTTATTCAACATCGTCGCTGAATCAATGGATATTTTTCTTCCCATTGACCAATTGGGATGCTTGCACGCCTGCTCTGGGGTTACCGCAGAAAGACTGGCAGGATCAATATTACGGAAAGGCCCACCCGAAGCCGTAAGAACAAGGCGCCTTACCTGAGAATTGTACTTGCCACCAGGCAAACATTGAAAAATAGCATTATGCTCGCTATCAATCGGTAACAAAGTAGCATTGTTTTTTCTAACCGTTTCCATAAACAAGGAACCTGCAGCAACCAGCGCTTCTTTATTGGCCAGCAAAATTCGCTTACCTGCCTGCGCTGCCGCAAAAGCAGATGGCAAACCGGCGGTTCCTACAATAGCGGCAACTACCGTATCAGCCTTAGGGTCGCGGGCGGTATCGCACAAGCCTTTTGAGCCAACACGGATTTCAGGAATGGTTATTTCTGCCGGCCAAAATTCCCGGAATGTTTTTTCAGCAGCCTCATCAGGAACAATAACAACCTTAGGATGATGAACCAGGGAAAGCTCAAGCAGTTTGCGAATACGGCTATGCGCACTAAGTGCATAGACGGAAAAACGGCCTGCATGTTTGCGAATTACATCTAACGTGCTATCACCGATAGAACCGGTGGCACCAAATATCGCTATGTTTTGCATAATAAATTAATGAATAAGTAAATACCAGATCAGCATCGCAATCGGACTGACCGACAATACTGAGTCCAGCCGATCCCAGGCACCGCCATGGCCAGGTAATAAATTACTGGAATCTTTGAAACCCGCCCGACGCTTCATCAGCGACTCGTACAGATCTCCAAAAATAGAATATACAGCCAGCAGAAACCCCACTGCGGGTACCAGTAAAAGAGAAGACTGCTGCAGCATGAAATGGGAAAAACTGTTTTCTATGAATGCACTGGCTACCATCCAGACCATTGAGACAAAAATACCGCATAAGGCACCCGAGCGGGTTTTTCCCGGGCTGATTTTAGGTGCCAGTTTTGCACCACCAAAATATTTACCACCAAAATAGGCAAAAATATCGGCACACCAGATAAGAATCAGATAAGAGAAAACAAACCAGGCACCATGAATTACATACATAGTAATAATGGCATACCACGTTGCTACAATGGTGATAAAACCAAATAAGGCATGTAAGAAATTCTGTCCGGCCAGATCCAGTCGTGCCCGATAAAGAACAACCGGGATGATCAGCAGCCAGACAAGCGCACTAATCACAACAAAAAACAGCCCCACCCCATTGAAAACTGAAAGATACGGTGTGCCAGCGGCTATCATTTCAGGAAGCAAAACGGAACCGGTTAAAAATAGCACAAGCAGAATGACGGCTCCTACATATTCAAGGCCTTTGCCACGACTTGCTTTTGGCAAGACGAGTCGCAACCACTCCCAAAACGCAGTAGCAGCAGCAATGCTGACAAAACAGTTAAAATATAGCGGGTTAGGCATTGAAACAGCGGCGATCAGAACCACCAAAAGAATAATGGCCGTTATGACTCTTTGGCCGAGCATATGTGCCCCCTTGTTATTTTATTTTAAGCTGGGCGCTGGTGCGCCCGAAGCGGCGCTCACGGCCCCGGTACCACTCAAAAGCCAACTCCAATTCTTTTTCCTTGAAGTCTGGCCAATAAGTATTGGTAAAATAAAGTTCCGTGTATGCCAACTGCCAAATCAGAAAATTTGAAATACGGCTTTCACCGCCTGTTCTTATGAACAGATCTGGCTCGGGTGCCCAGGACATGGCAAGATAGCTGTTAAGCAATGACTCATTGATTAACTCTGGAGATTGACCTACCTGTGGATTGTCTGCCACAAGACGTTTCATTGCCTGCAAGATATCCCAACGACCCCCATAATTGGCCGCAATTGTCAGGGTCATTTTGGTATTGGCGCTGGTTTTTTCTTGTGACTGAAGAATAAGCTGTTGCAGTTTTGGCTCAAATTGAGATAAATCACCCACAATCCTAAGGCGAATTCCATTTTCATTCAGACGCTTGACTTCCCGCTCTAACGTGCGAATAAAAAGCCGCATGAGCAAAGAAACCTCATCTTTGGGGCGACGCCAGTTTTCTGAACTGAATGCAAACAAGGTCAGGTAACTGACGCCGCTTCTGGCACAGTGCTCGACGACTTTACGTACTGCTTGCACACCACGGATATGCCCTGCTGTTCGAGGCATTTTTCGGTTGGTTGCCCAACGACCATTGCCATCCATAATAATGGCAATATGTGTTGGCACCTCGTGGGTTTCCGGGATATTAAGTGTCGAACTTTGAATCATTGGCAGGTTTCAATAAATGTAAATATAATAAGCCAACGCTTAAACTTTCATGATTTCGGCTTCTTTTTGAGAAACCAGGGCATCAATTTCAGAAACGAATTTATCGGTCATTTTCTGGATATCATCCTGGCCGCGACGCTCATCGTCTTCGGATATTTCTTTGTCCTTGACCAATTTTTTGAATGTATCATTGGCATCCCGACGCAGATTACGTATGGCAATTTTAGCATCTTCACCTTCGTTTTTAACCACTTTGGTTAGATCACGTCGACGCTCTTCCGTTAAAGCTGGCATAGGGACACGTAAAAGCTCACCAAACGCAACAGGATTCAGGCCTAGATCAGATTCACGAATTGCCTTTTCCAGAGGTGCAGCCATTTGCTTTTCCCATGGCTGCACACTAAGCGTGCGGGCATCAAGTACATTCACGGCAGCAACCTGGCTGACAGGAACCATTGAACCATAATAATCTACCTGAACATGATCAAGCAATGCAGCGGTAGCGCGACCGGTACGAATTTTTGATAAATTGTTTTTCAGCGTTTCAATGGATTTATTCATCCTGGTTTCAGCTGATTTTTTTACTTCTGAAATACTCATTGCATATCCTTTATACGTGAACTAACGTGCCTTCATCTTCACCACAAACGGCTCTTTTAAGAGCACCAGGCTTGTTAATTGAAAAAACCATGATTGGAAGTTTCTGGTCACGACACAAGGCAAATGCCGTTGCATCCATGACTTCAAGTCGACGTGAAATTGCTTCATCAAAACTGATGCGGGAATACTTTGTGGCGGTAGGATCTTTATTAGGGTCTGCAGAATAAATGCCATCCACTTTTGTGGCTTTCATGACAATTTCAACGCCCATTTCAGCACCACGCAATGCCGCGGCAGTATCGGTGGTAAAAAACGGATTACCGGTGCCAGCAGCAAAGATAACTACTTTTTTCTCTTCAAGGTAACGCAATGCCTTGGGTCGAATATAAGGTTCAACCACCTGATCGATATTCAAGGCGGATTGTACCCGCGCAACAACACCATGATTTTTAAGCGCATCTTGCAGTGCCAGGGCATTCATTACCGTGGCCATCATACCCATATAGTCTGCAGTTGCCCTGTCCATGCCTTGTGCACCGGGTGCCACACCGCGGAAAATATTACCCCCGCCGATGACAATAGAAAGCTCTATACCCAATTTTGCAACTTCAGCAATTTCTTCTGTCATGCGTATAATCGTTGCTCGATTGATACCATACGCATCTTCGCCCATTAAGGCTTCACCAGAAAGCTTTAAAAGAACGCGTTTAAATTTATTGCCACTCATGCCAAGGCATCCTTAAAAAAATTAACATGCTATTGTAACAAGTCCAGAGTAAGACTTTTGCAGTTTTCAAAAATAATCCCCTTTAAAGGGGATTATTTTCATCAGGCGAAAATGCTTGAATTAGTTGCCGGTAGCGGCAGCCACTTCAGCAGCAAAATCACTGACTTGCTTCTCAATACCTTCACCAACTACAAACATGGCAAAACTGGAGATAGAGGCTTTTTTCTCTTTCAGCATTTGCTCAACAGTTTGCTTGTCATTTTTAACAAATGGCTGGGTCAGCAAGGTAACTTCCTTGAGGAATTTGGCAACAGAACCATCGACCATTTTAGTAACGATATCTGCAGGCTTACCAGATTCTGACGCTTTTTGCTCAGCAACAGAACGCTCTCTTTCGATTTCTTCGGCAGGAACACCGTTCGCATCGATAGCTTTGGGCTTAGTTGCGGCAATGTGCATAGCCAGATCTTTACCCACTTCTTGATCACCAGAGAACTCAACCAATACACCAATACGGCCACCGTGAACATAGCTGGCCAACAAGTTTTCGGTTTCAATGCGTTGGAATCGACGAATAGACATGTTTTCGCCAATTTTACCAATCAGGGCAGAGCGTGTTGACTCTACGGTACCTTCAGCATATGGCAAGGCAGACAGCGCCTCAACGTCGGCAGGATTTTGTTTGGCAATCAGCTCAGCCATTTGGTTGACGAAGTTAATGAAATCGTCATTTTTTGCAACGAAATCAGTTTCGCAGTTGATTTCAACCACGGCACCGGTCTTGCTATCTTCAGCAATGTACAGACCAACCAGGCCTTCAGCTGTAACACGTGAAGCGGCCTTGCTGGCTTTACTACCCAATTTGACACGCAAAATTTCTTCAGCACGAGCCATGTCGCCATCAGCTTCAGTAAGTGCTTTTTTGCACTCCATCATGGGCGCATCTGTTTTCTCGCGCAGTTCCTTTACCATCGCAGCAGTAATCGCAGCCATTTTTACTCCAGTATTTTTAAAGTCGCCCCGACTAGGCGGGGCGAATTACATTTACAAATTAAATTGATCAGCCTTGCGGGATCAATTAACAACATACCCGATTTTCATGACAAATGAACATTAGGCAAAATGTTGTCATATTAGTTGTTGTCGTCTTCCTGAACTTCTTCAACAAACTCTTCTTCGCCCTCAACAAGGGTTTCAACAAGGCCATTCAGGCTTTGTTCGCGACCCTCAAGGGCAGCATCTGCCACGCCTTTTGCATAAAGGGCGATTGCTTTTGCAGAGTCATCGTTACCAGGAATAACGTAGTCGATACCCTCAGGTGAGTGGTTGGTATCAACAATTGCAACAACTGGAATACCCAGTGTGCGAGCTTCCTGGATAGCAATTTTGTGGTAGCCAACGTCAATAACGAACAATACATCGGGAAGGGTGTTCATATCCTTGATACCGCCGATGGATTTATTCAGCTTTTCAAGTTCGCGATCGAACATCAGGGCCTCTTTCTTACTCATGCGCTCGGTGCTGCCATCAGCAATAGCGGCTTCCATTTCTTTCAGACGCTTGATAGAGCTTTTAACCGTTTTGAAGTTGGTCATCATTCCACCCAACCAACGGCTGTCAACATAAGGCATGCCTGCGCGTGAGGCTTCAGCTGCAATCGTTTCACGAGCAGCACGCTTTGTACCAACAAACAGGACTTTACCACCACGGGCTGCTGTCTGGCGAACAAATTTCATTGCTTCCAGGTAGTTACCTACGGTTTTTTCCAGATTGATGATGTGAATTTTATTACGGCTACCGAAAATGTACTGAGACATTTTGGGATTCCAGTAACGGGTTTGGTGACCAAAGTGTACACCTGCTTCTAGCATTTCACGCATTAATGACATGATACAAAACTCCAAAGGGTTAGTTCCTGTGTATTTTTAGCATTGATTTATCTTTTAAAATCAACACCCTAGGAAAAAATACACGCGATTTACTGCTTAATCTAAAATAAAAATAAGTGGTACAATCTATATTTTTACCACTCCCTTACCCGGAAATTTCAGGTAAGCTCACCATTCTACTATCTTTTTTATAATTTACTCAAGTAGTTATGCCAATTTTAACAAATCAAAATGACATCAACCAAATGAGGGACGCCTGCCAAACCGCCGCCTCTGTATTGGATTATATTGCACCTTTCGTTAAGGCAGGTGTAACAACCGGTGAAATTGACCGTCTGTGCCTGGCTTACATGACTGATGTCCTCAAAGTCAAATCCGCCACCATCGGTTACGCACCCCCGGGTCACCCCCCTTACCCCGGCAGTGTTTGCATATCGGTCAACCATGTGATTTGCCATGGCATACCCGGCGATAAGAAACTCAAGAATGGCGATATCCTTAATATCGATGTCACAATTATTAAAAACGGCTGGTATGGGGATACTAGCCGCATGTTTCATGTGGGTCCTCTCTCTATTCTGGCAAAACGCCTTATCGAAAATACCTATGAGTGCATGTGGCTGGGTATTCAGCAAGTCAAACCTGGTGCAACAATTGGCGATATTGGCCATGCCATTCAAAAGCATGCCGAGTCCAACGGTTTTTCAGTCGTTCGTGAATATTGCGGTCATGGTGTGGGGCGTAATTTCCATGAGGAACCCCAGGTTTTGCATTTTGGCAAACCCGGAGAAGGCGAAAAGCTGGAAAAAGGCATGGTCTTTACCATAGAACCCATGATCAATGCAGGCCGTAAAGAATCACGTCTCTTAGCCGACCAATGGACGGTAGTTACCCGCGATCATAGTCTTTCAGCTCAATGGGAACATACCCTTATCGTTACTGACAACGGCTACGAAGTCCTTACCACCTCTCCCGGCATGCCATCACCATCGACTTTTATCAAACAGTAAAAAATGAGCATTCCCAGCAAAGCACTACTTGTCAAACAACAGCTTAACGAACAGCAAAAGCATTTATTCAGTTTATACAAGCAACAAAAAATAAGACCGGATACTTTGCTGGTATCGCTACGCAAAATCATAGATCAGGCCTTAAAAAATCTTGTCGAATTCCACCCGCTCCCCCAAAATGCAGCCCTATGCGCCGTAGGCGGTTATGGACGCGGAGAACTATACCCGTTTTCCGATATTGACATCCTGATCCTCCTTAAACAAGACCCGGCACCAAAAGAAAAAATCCAGCTTGAATCTTTTGTTGCCATGCTATGGGACCTCGGTCTTGAAATCGGCCATAGCGTCCGAACGATTGATCAATGCCTTGAAACCGCCAAAACAGACATCACCATAGAAACCTCTCTATTGGAATTGCGTTTTGTACTGGGCAACCGAAAACTGGCACTTGAACTGGACAGTCAATTTCATGCCACCCTTAATCCACGCGAATTTTTCCTGGCTAAAAAACTCGAATTGCAACAACGCCATGCCCGTTTCAGCGACACCCCCTATTCGCTTGAACCAAATTGTAAAGAGTCTCCGGGTGGCCACAGAGACATGCAACAAATACACTGGCTCGCAAAGGCTGCCGGAATGGGAACAAGTTGGCGCAATCTGGTCATGGCAGGCCTAATGACTGATGATGAATCCAGCAAACTAAAAAAAGCCGAACAGGAATTCAAGCGACTACGCATTGAACTTCATTTACTGGCCAATAAACGCGATGATCGCCTGCTGTTTCATACACAACCCATATTGGCGGAAACTTATAAAATAAAACCCCAAGGCAGCAAGCGGCCCAGTGAGGTGCTCATGCAGCGGTATTACAACTCGGCACGCGTTGTTTACCAACTCACCCAATTCATGATGCAAAATTTTCAGGATTATTTCTTTCCTGCCACCAACTTAATGACAGCCGATATTGATGAGGATTTTTGCAGCGTTCAGCAAAGGCTGGACATCAAGGCTGATGACGCCTTTGAGCGCAAACCCCAGCTATTGTTAAAGTCATTTCTGGTTATGCAACAGCACCCTGAATTAACTGACATGACCGTTCGAACACAACGTGCCATCTGGAGTTCACGTTTCCGGATAGACGCCCAGTTCAGGCGCAACCCGGTTAACCGTCGCCTGTTTTTGCAAATCCTGCAATCTCCCACCGGTATTGTTCATAACCTGCGACGCATGACCATGCTTAATGTGCTACCCATGTACATCCCGGCATTCAAAAATGTCGTTGGCCAGATGCAACATGACTTATTTCACGTCTACACCGTAGATCAGCACACCTTGATGGTCATTCGCAACCTGCGACGTTTCACCATGCCTGAACACGCCCGCGAATACCCCATGGCCAGCCACCTGATTGCTTCTTTTGAAAAACACTGGTTGCTGTATGTGGCTGCCCTGTTTCACGATATAGCAAAAGGACGCGGCGGCGATCACTCCGAACTGGGTGCGCATGAAGCGCGGAAATTTGCCAAAGATCACAAGCTTGAGCCAGAAGACGCCAGCCTGGTTGAGTTCCTGGTCGAAAACCATCTTGTCATGTCCAAGGTTGCCCAAAAGCAGGATTTATCAGACCCGCAAGTTATCCAGAATTTCGTCGACCTGGTAAAAACAGAGCGCTGCTTGAGCGCCCTCTACCTGCTTACCGTGGCAGACATCCGGGGTACCAGCCCTAAAGTCTGGAGTGCCTGGAAAGGCAAGCTACTTGAGGATCTGTACAATCATGCGCTGGCTGCACTGGGAGGGGCGCAACTGGATCGCAGTAGCATTTTGGCACAACGCAAAAATGAAGCCATGGCATTAATCAGTCTTGCCGGGCTTGACGATGCAGACCGTGAGGCTTTTTGGTCAAAAATGGATGTCGCCTACTTCTTGCGCCATGAACCCCAGGAAATTGCCTGGCATACCCGGCAGCTATTTAAATCCGTATCCACTGAACAGACGGTTGTCAAAGCCCGCCCCACCGAAAAAAACGAAGGTATTCAACTCTTGGTATATACCAAGGACAAGGAAAACCTGTTCGAATTGATTTGCTCCTATTTCTACGAAAACCAGATTAATATTCTTGATGCCCGCATCCATACCAGCTACGATGGCTACGCCCTTGACAGCTTTATCATTGAGAGCCTTGCCTTTGGGGAGGATACCCGCTCTTACGTACCCATCATCGAACACGGCCTGGTTAGTAAAATCACCAAAAAGAAACTGGAAGACTACCAGCATGTGTTGAACCGAAGAACCCGTTTCAACATGACCGCAGGCATTCGTCGATCACGTACCTTTCCGATCATACCCAGTATAGAATTACACCCTGATGAGCAGAGCAAGTCATGGCGACTTTCAATTACAGCCACAGATACACCAGGTATACTCTATAGCCTTGCCGCTACTTTCAGCAGGCATAATATCAACCTTCAAATGGCCAAGGTCATGACCTTGGGAGAACGGGTGGAAGATGTCTTCATACTGGATGGCATAACACTTGAAAATCCGCGCACACAACTTTTGTTTGAACGTGACCTGCTTGAAACCCTTAAAACCATTACCTATCCGGATACCCGCATCAAATGATGATCAACGAGTATGTTTATTTTATTGGCCGCAGCTTCCTGTTTGCTGTGGGCACCTTGCTTCCGCTTGTAAACCCGCCAGCCGTAACGCCCATCTTTTGGACCATGACCAGTGGAGCCAGTAATGCAACCCGCTCTCTTCTGGCCAAAAGAATTGCCATTAATGTGCTTATCATGCTTATTTTTGCCACCGTGGCGGGCAATGTGATTCTAAGTTTCTTTGGTATTTCCCTGCCTATTGTAAGGGTCGCTGGCGGGATACTGGTGGTAGCCAGTGCATGGCAGTTACTTAATGCCAAAGACAATGACACCGTTCATGCTGAAATACTGGCAGAAAAATTCACGATGGAAAAAGCCAAGGACCATGCTTTTTTCCCCTTAACCTTTCCCATCACCTGTGGTCCTGGTAGCATTTCCGCCGCCATCACGATTGGCGCCACCATACAAAGCGCCAGTCCTGCCTATAGCCTGATCAATTTAACAGGCACTGTGGCAGGCATTTTGGTGGTAGCAATCATTGTTTATCTTTGCCTGCGTTATGCCGCCCAATTCCTTTACAAGCTGGGCTCAACCGGAACCGCAGTTTTTATGCGCCTTTCCGCCTTTATCCTGTTTTGTATCGGGGTACAAATTGTCTGGAATGGTGCTCACGAGCTTATAATGTCCCTTTCAGGCGACATTGCCAAACTTCATTCCTGAAACAAGGATCCCTATGACACAAAAAATACTAAATCTTATTGCCTTGGCCTGTCTCGCTTCGGTTGGTATCGCCTTGTTCTGTCAACATGTTCTTGAGATGCCCCCCTGCGCCTGGTGTGTATTTCAACGCCTTATATTCTTAGGTATCGCCGCTGTTTGTCTGCTTGCCAATTTTTTCAACACCACTGCCATCAAGAAGGCGTTTGCCGTTACAAGTACCGGGCTTGCCATTAGCGGTATACTGGCCGCCTGGTACCAATACAGCGTGGCCGCTAAAATGTTTTCCTGTGATATGACATTTGCCGATCGGTTTATGTCACGAATCACCGGTTTGGATGGCGCAATCCCTTGGCTATTTGGCATTTATGCCACCTGCATGGATGCCCGTGCAGAATTATTTGGCGTTGAATACGCCATATGGAGCCTGCTGTTATTTGCAGTTATTGTTATTGCTTCATTGGCAGTGTTATTCACAAAAAAAACAACACTGCCAAATAAAGATGACGTAGTTAGTTAGAGCCGTTATTAGCCGCGTAACCCATATTGAATTGCAAACCACCCTGTGGCTCTGAATTGCTACTCTCTTGGTGGCGGCTGTCATGAAGGCGTTTTAGATAGGCTTCGTCAATATCACCCGTCACGTATTGCCCGTCAAAGCAAGAAGCCTCATATTGGTTAATATTCGGGTTCAAATCATGAATTGCCCGCTTAAGATCTTTAAGATCCTGATAAACCAAACCATCGGCACCAATCTCTTTGGCCACTTCCTCGGGTGTTCTTCCGGTTGCTATCAGGTCATCCTGTGAAGGCATGTCAATACCATACACATTAGGATAACGCACGGCAGGTGCTGCAGATGCAAAATACACTTTGTTTGCACCCGCTGCCCTAGCCATATCCACAATTTCACGACTGGTGGTACCACGCACAATAGAGTCATCAACCAGTAAAATATTTTTACCTTTAAACTCCATACCCATGGCATTCAATTTTTGGCGTACTGATTTTTTACGTACTGCCTGGCCGGGCATAATAAATGTCCGACCCACATAACGGTTCTTGATAAACCCTTCCCGGTATTCCAGTTTCAAGTGAGAAGCCAGTTCCATGGCGGCAGGCCTGGAGGAGTCAGGGATAGGCATGACCACATCGATATCGCTTAAACGCAATTGTTTGGCAACCTTGTTGGCCAGATATTCACCCATTTTAAGACGGGCGTTATAAACATTTATGCCATCAATGGTTGAATCAGGACGGGCAAAATAAACATATTCGAACAAACAAGGTGTCAAGACGGGGTTTTCAGCACATTGTTGTGATGAAACATTCCCGTCAAGATCAATGAAAACCGCCTCACCAGGCTGTACATCGCGAACAAAATCAAACCCGATGCCTTCAATGGCAACAGACTCTGACGCAAAAATCCACTCGGGCCCCTGCTCGGACTCTGAACGGCCCAGGCATAAAGGACGGATACCAAACGGATCACGGAAAGCCAGCATGCCGTAGCCCGAAATATGGGCGATGACCGTATAGGCACCTTTTACCCGTTTATGCACGGCTGATACTGCCTTGAAAATCGTGTCAGTATCCAAAGAAATGCCTTGCGCCGCATTTTGCAGTTCGTTGGCAAGTACGTTTAGCAACACTTCGGAGTCGGAGTTGGTATTGATATGACGGCGATCTACTTTGAACAGCGACTCGCGCAACTCACGCCAATTGGTCAGATTGCCGTTATGGGCAAACGTAATACCAAAAGGTGCGTTCACATAGAAGGGCTGCGCTTCTTCGAGGCTGTCACTTGAGCCTGCCGTAGGATAACGCACCTGGCCGATGCCCGAGTTACCCGGCAATGATCTCATGTTACGTGTTCTGAACACATCCCTGACCAGGCCATGCGCCTTGAACATATTAAAGTTATTGCCATTTGCCGTTGCAATACCCGCAGCATCCTGGCCACGATGCTGCAATAAAAGCAGGCTGTCGTATATCAATTGATTTACAGGAGATCGACCGACGATCCCGACTATTCCACACATATTGTGTATACCTATTTTTAACGATGAAAACTACTGATAAGGCAGGTAAGACCCCACATTTTCAGGCAATAACAGCGCGATCTGTTTGATCAGATTGACTGAAGGCTCTGAAAAACGTGCATTTACCCACCATTGTTCCTGAGGAAATGGAGTATATCCTGCAATAACCACTAGAACAAGAACTATAAGAACGCCCCGCGCCAAGCCAAATAAAATACCAAGCCCCCGATCGGCTGGCCCAAGACCGGTTTTTTCTATCAGTGTTCCGAGGGTCAGGTTGAGCAAGCCTACCACCAGCAAAACACCAATAAACGTCAGTCCATAACCAATGCCCATGCTTAAAAGGGAGTTATCAATAAATGCCTGAAACCAGGGATATACCTGAGGCCCCCACCAGACAGCACCAATAAATGCAGCGACATAGGCAATCAAAGAGAAAAACTCTTTCAGAAATCCTCTTAGTAATCCCAGCAAGCCAGACAAAGCAACAATGCCTAGCGCTACATAATCAAATTCGGTCACAATGGCCTAATTGGATGAAATGAACCCGTTATCGTAACCCAACGTGCGCAAACGTGTTTGGGCAGCCTGGGCCGCTTCACGTGAATTAAATGGTCCCACACGAAGGCGATATTGCTGTTTACCATTAACCATGGCACTTTGCACATAGGCATTGGAAACGCCCGAGGAAATTAATTTCTCGCGTCTATCTTGCGCTTCTTTGGAAGATGAATAAGAAGCGATCTGCAAGGAATAATTGCCACTGGTTACCTTTGTGGAGCTTTTAGGCTTAACGGATGAACTGCGACCCTCTAGTAATGCCAGGGCACGCGAACCATCATCAGTGCGCTCAGTCTCTTTAATGGTAATGCGATTGTCTGGTCTTTTAACTTCAGCAGGTTTCGTGCGCTCAGGTTCCTGTTTTTTGACTACTTCTTTAGACTCTGGTGCCCGAACAGGCACTTTGACTTCTTGCTCTGTTAGCTTTTGAGCTTCGTTACCCGAACCTGCGGCAGTACCTGAAGCGACTGATTCGATTGGAGTAGTTTGTGTTTGCGCCGGAATAATCGCGGTACTGGATGCAACAGAACCGGTTACCTGAACGTCTCCGGAAACAGTGCCGTCTGTATTAACGAGCTGGGAAGTTGAGGTGCTACCATTAGACTCAACACCTGGCGCAGTGGTTACCGATAGGGTTCCGGCCACATTGGAATCATTGTTACTGCCCGCCACTAAAGGAGCAACGGGCGGTAGTTGCTGAATATTGGGAGTATCATTGGTATTAAGAACGGCAGGAACCACAATAATTGCCAAAACAATTAATACAATAGCACCGATTAACCGATTGCGAGCCTTGGCCTTGAGTGCCTGCTGTTCTGACTCGCTCATGCGTGTACGAGACCGGTGCTGTTGATTCTGGTTATTTTGTGAATTGAACAATCCCATAAAAATCCTTGTTGTGCGTTAACTTGACGGCTAACTTACACTTTATTTAGCTTTTGCATAACGGCTGCCACCGTTACAAATGAACCAAAAACCACAATTCTATCATTGTCAGCTATTTTTTCCCGTGCTGCCTCATATGCGCTTACAGGTGTATCATAGACCGTAACGGTTGGCAAACCGTCTTTATCTGCCGGGAAAAGTGCCGTTATTTTATTAGCAATCTCTTGGCCAGAGCGAGCCCGATCACCAGGCAAGCTTGCACAATACCAGTGATCAATGCGTCGGCCCATTTTTTTCAGGACTTCATCACAATCTTTGTCATTTAGCATCCCGATAACACCATGGGTATATGGGAAGTAAGCCATGCCATCAAGGTTATGCGCCAATACCGCAGCCGCGTGAGGATTATGGGCGACATCAAGAATTACAGTCGGCTGACCAGGTAATATCTGGAATCGACCTGGCAATGATGCCTGCAATAAACCTTCCCGGATGGCTTGAATGGGAACTGCAAGACGATCACGAAGTGATTCTATGGCAGCCAGTGCCGCAGATGCATTTAATAACTGATTGGCACCACGCAAGGCGGGATAAGCCAATGCATTACGTCGTTGCGTACGGCCGGCAAACGCCCATTGCTGTTTGTCGCCGGAGTAATTGAAATCTTTACCGAACAGCCATAAATCGGCGTTTATATTGCTGGCGTAATCAAGAAGGGACTGTGGCGGTTCAGGATCACTGCAAATAGCCGGTTTTCCAGCCCTGAAAATATGCGCTTTTTCGAATCCGATTTCTTCCCGGGTATTACCCAGCCATTGGGTGTGATCGATATTGACACTGGTTACAATGGAGCAGTCTGCATCGACAATATTAACAGCATCAAGCCGGCCACCGAGCCCCACTTCAAGTACGGCCACATCAACATTATGCTGTTTGAACAACAGCAAAGCCGCCAGCGTTGTGTATTCGAAGTAAGTCAGGGAAATTTCACCGCGCGCCTTCTCGATATGGGCAAGTTGCGCAATGATGAACTCATCCTGAACAATGCTGCCATTCAGACGTATGCGTTCATTGAAATGAATTAAATGTGGCGACGTATACATACCAACAGAATAACCGGCAGCCAGATAGATAGACTCTAGCATGGCACATGTGGAGCCCTTGCCATTAGTGCCACCCACAATAATTTTCACACCGGACCAATTGATATCCAGGCGCTTGGCCACTTCATTAACACGATCCAGCCCCAGGTCAATAGAGGTTGAGTGAATGGATTCAAGATAAGCCAGCCATTCATCAAGGGAATGCTGTTCAGTAGGTACGGCTGTCATTTCAATATATGTAAATACTTAACGGTCAATGGAGTATTTTAAGCGACCCAAAGAAAAAACTCTCTTGATTTCCCGGAAAGCCGGAAAATAAGAGAGTTTTAATCCTGACATAAAACGATATTATTTACGTCTGGCAGGTGGCAAGTCAGTACAACTGCCATGAGCCGCTTCTGCAGCCATGCCAACAGACTCGCCTAACGTCGGGTGTGGGTGAATGGTCTTGCCAATATCCACCATGTCAGCACCCATTTCAATAGCCAGTGCCACTTCGCTAATCAGGTCGCCCGCGTGGGTACCCACTATGCCGCCACCCAGAATACGGTGGGTTTCGGCATCAAATAAAAGCTTGGTGAAACCTTCATCACGGCCATTGGCAATGGCCCTGCCAGAAGCAGCCCAGGGAAAAAGACCTTTTTCAATCTTGATACCCTCTTTTTTAGCCTGCTCTTCGGTAAGCCCAACCCATGCCACTTCAGGATCGGTATAAGCCACTGAAGGAATTACCCTGGCATCAAAGAAGCTTTTCTGACCGGCAATAACCTCGGCAGCCACATGTGCCTCATGAACGGCCTTGTGCGCCAACATGGGTTGCCCCACCAGATCACCAATGGCATAAATATGAGGAACATTAGTACGCATTTGCTGGTCTACCGCAATGAAGCCACGGTCACTAACCTGCACACCCGCCTTTTCAGCACCTATTTTTTTACCATTGGGTGAACGCCCCACCGCTTGCAATACCAAATCGTAGCGTTGTGGTTCCTTGGGTGCGCTTTCGCCTTCAAACTTAACCCAAATACCGTCCTCTTTTACTTCGGCACCAACCGTTTTGGTATTCAACATAATGTTGTCAAAACGGGGGGTATTCATTTTTTGCCAGACCTTAACCAGATCACGGTCTGCCCCCTGCATTAAACCATCCTGCATTTCAACGACATCAAGACGGGAACCCAAGGCAGAATACACCGTGCCCATTTCAAGACCGATAATACCACCACCCACAATCAGCATTTTATTGGGGATAGACTTGAGTTGCAAGGCACCGGTTGAATCAACAATACGGTCATCCTCGGGCAGAAAAGGCAATTTTACCGACTGGCTACCTGCTGCGATAATGGCATTTTTAAATGCCAGCACTTCCGAGGTGCCGTCTGGCTTGGCAACGGCAAGATGATGGCTGTCTGTAAACTCACCAACACCGGTTACTATAGTAACCTTGCGGGCTTTGGCCATACCAGCCAAGCCACCTGTAAGCTTGCCAATAACGCTGTCTTTGTATCCGCGCAGTTTATCAAGATCAATAACTGGCTCGCCAAAAACAATACCATTGGCAGCCAAATGTTTGGCCTCTTCCAGTACAGCCACATTGTGTAGCAAAGCCTTAGATGGAATACAACCCACATTAAGGCAGACACCACCCAGAGTGCTGTATCGCTCAACCAGCACCACTTTCAGACCCAGGTCTGCCGCACGGAACGCGGCTGAATATCCACCTGGCCCAGCGCCAAGCACCAGGACATCATAGGCATCTTCTGAAACACCTGCAGAAGCAACTGGCGCTGCAACCGCAGGGGTTACCGTTGCAGCGGGCACACTGCTGGCAGCTGGTTCGGTGTTTGACACGGCACCACTGCTCTCAAGTGTTAAAATCACACTGCCTTGAGCTACCTTGTCACCCAGCTTGATATTAAGCGCTACCACTTTTCCTGCTGCAGGTGAAGGGATTTCCATAGAGGCCTTATCGGACTCCACAGTCATCAGGCTTTGCTCCTCGGCAACAACATCACCGGGGGCCACCAAGATCTCAATTACTTCAACGCTTTCAAAATCACCAATATCAGGCACTTTAATTTCAATTTGACTCATTTTTAACCCCTACCCTTAGATTAATACCCGACGGAAGTCCGCCAGCAATGAACCCAAATAGGCGTTAAAACGAGCCGCCAGGGCACCATCAATCACCCGGTGATCGTACGACAATGACAGAGGTATAATAAGGCGTGGCTCAAAGGTTTGCCCGTTCCATACCGGTTTATATGAAGAGCGGCATACACCCAGAATAGCCACTTCAGGCGCATTGATAATCGGTGTGAAAGTTGTACCACCGATACCACCCAATGAAGAAATGGTAAAGCACCCACCCTGCATCTGTGAAGGAGCAAGTTTTCCATCCCGAGCCAGCTTGGCCAGTTCAGACGTTTCTTTGGCAATGTTGGAAATGGACTTTTTGTCTGCATCTTTGAGAACAGGAACAACCAGCCCATTTGGCGTATCGGCAGCAAAACCGATATGAAAATACTTTTTCAGAACCAGTTGATCACCATCAAGCGATGCATTGAATTCAGGAAATTTTTTCAGGGCAGCAACCACTGCCTTGATAATGAAAGCCAGCATGGTGAACTTGATACCGGATTTCTCATTCTCTTTGTTCAATTTCACACGAAGCGCTTCCAACTCGGTAATATCTGCCTCGTCATTATTGGTCACATGAGGAATCATGACCCAGTTACGATGCAGGTTGGCGCCGGAAATTTTCTTGATGCGTGACAAGGGCTTGGCCTCGATCGGGCCAAATTTGGCAAAATCCACTTTTGGCCAACCCAGCACAGACAAACCACTACCGCCAACACTTGTGCTGGTGGTGGTGGAACGCGTACTCATGGCTGCCGTTAGGGCTGCCTTCACATACTTGCGGACATCATCCTGCGTAATCCGGTGTTTATCACCAGTACCGGTCACTTGCGCAAGATCCACACCCAGTTCACGTGCAAACTTGCGAACCGAAGGAGAAGCATGAGGCAAATTACGGCTTGGCAGTGCGGTAGGCGCATAGGAAGCCGTGGGTGAAACCCTGAACTCGGAGGGAATCGTTGCTGTTTCATCAATACGGTCCGAGCTTGGCAGTTTTACCATGGTTTCAGCCGCTTGCCCTGCCTGCTGTGCCTGTGCAGGTGCCGCCACGGGCGCAGTACTGGCTTGGGCACCAATGGTGCTTAACTCCAGAACCAGTGATCCTTTGGCAACCTTGTCACCTACTTTTACCGCCACTGCAGTTACTGTACCGGCATGAGATGACGGGATTTCCATAGAGGCCTTATCGGATTCTACCGTAATCAGGCTTGACTCCACTTCCACCTTATCGCCAACCGCCACCAACACCTCAATAACTTCAACTTCACTGAAGTCACCGATATCGGGCACAACAACACTTACCGTGCCACCTGCCGCCACAGGCACCGCTTGCTCTGCCCCAGGAGCGTCAGCAGGCTCCTGGCTGACTGCCGCTGATGTCTGGGCAGCAGCAGTAACTGGTGCTGCCTGCTCGGCCACGTCACCAGCAACCTCAAGCTCAAGAATAACACTACCTTCCTTGACCTTGTCACCAAGTTTAATTTTCAGGCTTTTAACAACACCTGCATCAGAAGACGGGATTTCCATTGAAGCCTTGTCTGATTCAACCGTGATAAGGCTTTGTTCAGCCTCTACCCGATCTCCAACAGCAACCAGCAACTCAATGACCTCGACTTCGCTGAAATCTCCGATATCCGGCACTTTAATTTCTAACAATTTACTCATATCGAAAGACCTTATGCGTGATGGGGATTGGATTTGCCTGGATTAACATCATATTTCTTGATGGCCTCGGCAAGTTTGGTAGCAGGAATCTTGCCTTCATCAGCAAGCGCCTTCAATGCAGACAACACCACAAAATGACGATCAACTTCAAAGTGCTCTCTTAACTTGAACCGGAAGTCGGAGCGTCCAAAACCATCAGTACCCAGCACTTTATAGGCACGGTCAGTTGGAATAAACTCACGAATCTGGTCAGCAAAAAGCTTCATGTAATCAGTGGAAGCGATAATCGGGCCATCTGACTCCTGCAGCTTGCGGGTGACATAAGGAACTTTTTGTTTCTTGGCGGTTGGGTTAAGCAAGTTGTAGCGATTGCAATCCAGACCATCACGACGAAGTTCTGTAAAGCTGGTAACACTCCAGACATCAGAGGCGATACCCCAATCCTGTTCAAGGAGTTTCTGTGCCTCAATCACTTCAAGCAAAATTGTGCCAGAACCCAGTAACTGTACGCGAAGTTCACCCTTATCGGTAGAGCGGAATTTGTAAATACCCTTGACAATGCCTTCTTCGTCACCTACCTGCAAGCCAGGTTGAACATAATTCTCGTTCATGACAGTCAGGTAGTAATAAACGTTTTCCTGGTTTTCAACCATGCGCTTCAGGCCGTCTTGCATAATGACAACCAGTTCATGTGCAAAAGCCGGATCATAAGAAACACAATTGGGGATAGTGGAAGACATAATATGGCTGTGCCCGTCTTCGTGCTGCAAACCTTCACCATTAAGCGTGGTGCGGCCGGCGGTACCGCCCAACAGGAAACCACGGGCCTGCATGTCGCCAGCAGCCCAGGCAAGGTCGCCAATCCGCTGGAATCCAAACATCGAGTAGTAGATGAAGAATGGAATCATGATGCGGTTGTTGGTGGAATATGAAGTAGCTGCGGCAATCCATGACGCAAATGCACCCGCTTCGTTAATGCCTTCCTGCAATAGCTGCCCGTTGGCGGTTTCCTTGTAATACATCACCTGACTCTTATCGACAGGGGTGTATTTTTGACCTTCTGGCGCATAAATACCAATTTGGCGGAATAGCCCTTCCATACCGAAAGTACGTGACTCATCAGCCAGAATGGGCACAATACGGTCACTGATACTCTTGTCACGGAGCAACTGATTCAGGAAACGCACAAAAGCCTGTGTGGTTGAAATTTCACGTCCTTCTGCCGTTGGCTCAAGGATCGCATTAAATTTATCCAGATCAGGGACTTTCAGCTTTTCTTCTGCCACTGCTCTTCGGGCTGGCAAATAGCCACCCAGTTTCTGGCGCTGCTCCCTGAGGTACTTCATTTCTGCTGAATCTTCAGAAGGTTTGAAGTATGGCAAATCGGCAAGTTTGTCATCGGGAATTGGAATATTGAAACGGTCACGGAATTCGCGAATGGAATCCAGATCCAGTTTTTTCTGCTGATGGGCAGGGTTTTTGCCTTGTGCAACATGACCCAGGCCGTAACCCTTGATGGTTTTGGCCAGAATCACAGTGGGTTGTCCCTTGGTTTTCACCGCAGCATCAAAGGCAGCGTATACCTTATTGGGATCGTGGCCACCACGGTTCAGGCGCCAGATTTCCTGATCGCTCAGTCGGCTGACCATCTCCAGCAATTTGGGGTCTTTACCAAAGAAATGTTCACGCACATAGGCGCCATCATTGGCTTTGTAAGCCTGATATTCACCATCAACGGTTTCTTCCATGACACGGCGTAAAATACCTTCTTTATCACGTGCCAGTAGCGGATCCCAGTAACTACCCCAAATCAGTTTAATGACGTTCCAGCCACTACCGCGAAAATCACCTTCCAGTTCCTGGATGATTTTACCGTTACCGCGAACAGGGCCGTCCAGGCGCTGCAGGTTGCAGTTAATCACAAAAACAAGATTATCCAGTTTTTCGCGGGAAGCCAGGCTGATGGCGCCCAGGGATTCCGGCTCATCCATTTCACCATCACCGCAAAATACCCATACCTTACGATTGCTGGTATCTGCAATACCGCGTGCGTGCAGGTATTTCAGGAAACGTGCCTGATAAATGGCCATCAACGGGCCAAGGCCCATTGAAACCGTTGGAAACTGCCAGAAATTCGGCATCAATTTAGGGTGAGGATAGGAAGACAAGCCCTTGCCACCCACTTCCTGGCGGAAATTATCCAGTTGCTCTTCGGTGAGGCGACCTTCAAGGTAAGCGCGACCGTAAACACCCGGTGAAGAGTGACCCTGGAAATACACCAGGTCACCACCATGCTCGGCGGTTTCACCGTGCCAGAAGTGGTTCTGGCCACATCCGATCATGGTAGCAAGCGAAGCAAACGATGCAATGTGACCACCTAAATCACCACCATCAACCGGCTCATGGCTATTGGCTTTAACCACCATTGCCATCGCATTCCAGCGAACATACGAACGGATGCGCTCTTCAAGAGCCAAATTACCTGGGTTTGGTGGTTCCAATCCGGGAGGAATGGTATTTACATAAGCTGTATGTGGAGAAAACGGAATATTCGATCCTGAACGACGGGCCAAATCAATTAGTTTTTCCAGTAAAAAGTGCGCTCTATCCGGACCTTCCCGGTCTAATACTGCCTCAAGAGCCTCAAGCCATTCTTGCGTTTCAACTGCATCAACATCAGCGATTTGTGCAATTTTCTGTTTGAGATCAGGCGATGACATCGTTTTCTCCTGTTAAGATTTGCTTCATGCAAATCACTTATTTTCTAATGTTGTTCTGCCCCAAATTAAAGCACACTGTACCTTAAAAACAGAACACGGTAATGCATGCCACCGGTATACCGGTAGCCCAATAATAGATAATGCGTTATCTATTCTATGAGACAGCTTGCATTCGCACAAGTTAAATTTTATATAATGATATATGTTTTCACATTATGAAAAATAACAAGGGTTTTTACGACAAACATTAAAATTTTACCTAGTGCAATAAAACCAGTATCATAGGTAAACGTCTCAATTACAATACCCCTTTACTTTCAAGAATTTTTTGTAACATCAATGTCTGACTTGCCCAATAAATCCCTGCTGGCTTCGTCGTTTTACGACAATGCAAAAATAACAAAAAAAGGCCTTTATTGGATTACGCCCGTATTCGTACTTGTCTTGTACCTGCTTGTCATGACCGGTTTTTTCTGGCTGCAGCAAATACACAAAGAAAGCGTCATGTTTGTCACCGTAGACGAAGAAACCAAACAGCAACGCCTGCTGTTCTTTGTCATGGCACTTTCCCTTATCATTATTATCAGCTTGCTGGCTTTATGGCGCTATACACGTTTTCGCTCAAATGCGGAAGCGGCCCTGATGGCGGAAACCAGCTTCCGCCGAGCCATGGAAAACTCCATGTCCACTGGCATGCGTGTCCTGGACATGCAAGGGCGCATTGCCTATGTAAACCCTGCGTTTTGTCGGATGATGGGCTGGAACGAAACCGACTTATTAGGTAAAAGCATTCCCTACCCTTATTGGGTTCCCGGCAAATATGACGAACACCAGCGCATTCTGGATCTTCTCATGTCGGGTAAAACACCCAGCACAGGACTTGAGGTTGAAGCCCAGCGGCGTGACGGCTCACGATTTACGTCTCGCATGTATGTATCCCCTTTGAGAGACCCCAATGGTGAGCAAATTGGCTGGATGACCTCTATGACCGACATCACCGAGCCCAAACGAATCCGGGAAGCCTTAACCGCGGCTCATGAGCGTTTCATGACGGTACTTGAAGGCCTTGATGACGCCATTTCTGTTGTGGCAGATACACCCGCCGGACTTGAGCTTTTATTTGCAAACCGCACCTACCGTCGTCTTTTTGGCTCCCAACCCAGCGGTCACAGTGAGCTGATGGGCGGACGACGCGGCCGTTTCAGTGGCATGACCATAGAACAATATGCCCCTTCGGCAGACTGCTGGTTTGAAGTACATCACCGCATGCTAATCTGGACTGACGGCAGAAAAGTACGCATGCAGGTTGCGCGGGATATTACTGAAAGACGCAAGCACGAAGAGGATTCCCGGATCCAGCAGGAAAAAATCCAGCTTACCAGCCGGCTTACCACCATGGGTGAAATGGCCTCATCACTTGCACATGAATTGAATCAACCCCTAACGGCCATTGCCAATTACAATATGGCCATTGTAGCCATGATCAAATCGGGCAACATATCCCAGGAAAAGCTCCTGTCCGCCCTTGAGAAATCTGCCAATCAGGCTGAACGGGCCGGAAAAATAATCAGTCGCATCCGTGAGTTTGTCAAACGAAGCGAGCCTCGCCGCCAAAGTACGCCAGTCTCCAAAATCATTGATAACACATTGGATCTTGCCGACATTGATGCCCGCAAGCGCAGAATCAAAATCGAGGCTAACGTGCCCGATGATTTGCCCAATGTTCTGGCCGATCCCATCCTGATCGAACAGGTACTGCTTAATCTGGTAAAAAACGGCCTGGAAGCAATGTCCAATAGCGATGCCGATACACTTTACGTAAACGCCTACCTGCAAGACACACAAATTGAAGTACGAGTTATTGACCGTGGACACGGCCTAAAAGAACCGGAACGTTTATTTGAACCATTCTTTAGCACAAAGTCAGAGGGGCTTGGCATGGGGCTCAATATTTGCAGAACAATTATTGAGTCTCACCATGGAAGGCTTTGGGCTGAAGCAAACCCTGAAGGTGGAACTATATTCCGCTTCTTACTCCCCTGTGCTCCAAAAGAGCAGCACCAAGAACAATGATTAAAGGAAGTAAACTATGACAACAACCAATTGCACAATTTTTATCGTGGATGATGACGAGGCAGTAAGGGATTCGCTACGCTGGTTACTGGAAGCCAATGGTTATCAAGTTCAAGCGTTTGAAAGCGGTGAAAAATTCCTTGAAAGCTATGACTCATCAATAATCAGTGTGCTAATTGCAGACGTCCGTATGCCAGGCATGACAGGACTGGAGCTGCAAGAAGAGCTCATTAAACGCAACGCCCCTCTTCCTATTGTCTTCATCACTGGTCACGGTGATGTACCCATGGCTGTCTCAACCATGAAAAAAGGGGCTGTCGACTTCCTTGAAAAACCCTTCAATGAAGCTGACTTGCGTGAAGTTATTGGCCATATGGTGCTACAGGCACAAGACAAGGCATCCATTGCCGAACAGCAAAAAAATCATCAGGCACTGATTGACCGGCTAACATCACGCGAACAACAAGTCCTGGGCCGTATCGTTGCCGGCAGGCTTAACAAGCAAATTGCCGATGACCTGAATATCAGCATTAAAACCGTTGAGGCTCATCGGGCCAATATTATGGAAAAACTCGAAGTAACCACTGTCGCCGACTTAATGAAAGTGGCATTGGCAAAGTAATTAAATCGCAAGGACATTTGAATGACTGCTCGCATTATTGACGGAAAAAAACTCGCCGAAACAATCAAACTGGATCTGGCGGATCGCATCAACGCACTGAAAGAAAAGGATATTATTCCTGGCCTCACGGTGATTCTAGTTGGTGATGATCCGGCTTCCCAGGTTTATGTCAGGAACAAGGCCAATACATTTACCAAACTTGGTCTTAACTCTTCGGTAGAACAATACCCGACAAGTTTAAGCGAAGAAGCCCTGTGTGAGCGGATACGCGAACTCAATAATGATCCTTCCGTTCATGGCATATTAGTTCAACTGCCCTTGCCTGCCAACCTTGACGCCAACAAAGTTATTGAAACCATCAGCCCCGAAAAAGACGTGGATGGATTTCATATCAGTAATGCCGGCGCATTAATGACTGGCCGTCCCCTGTTCATTCCATGCACACCTTATGGTGTCATGAAAATGCTTGAATCAGAAAAGGTTGAACTTCGCGGTGCCGAGGCAGTCGTAATAGGGGCCAGCAATATTGTTGGTAAACCCATGGCACTGCTATTACAAAAAGCAGGCGCCACTGTCACCATTTGCAACTCAAAAACCAAAGACTTGGCTGCACACACCAAACGTGCAGATGTCCTGGTGGTGGCAACCGGACGCCCCGAAATGGTTACCGGCAACATGATCAAACCGGGTGCCATTGTCATTGATGTCGGCATCAACCGTGGTGCAGATGGTAAACTCAAAGGCGATGTAGAATTTTCTTCTGCCAAGGATGTTGCCAGCGCAATCACGCCTGTTCCTGGTGGCGTTGGCCCCATGACCATTGTCATGCTGCTGGTTAACACCATTGAAGCAGCAGAACGTAAACTTTAATTTAGAAGAGTCCATGAATAGCAATCCCTTATTAGCCCCCTTATCCGAACTCATTGATTACAGTGCCATCAAACCGGAACACCTGGCTCCCGCACTTAACAGCCTGCTTGACGACACGCGTCTTGCCATAAGTGAGATTATTGAAAAGGTTAAAGAGCCAACATGGGATTCTTTCATAGAACCTTTGGAATACGACTCTGCCCGTTTATGGCGGGCATGGTCGGTAGCCGGTCATTTAAATTCAGTTGTCAACACACCTGAATTACGTGATGCATACAATGCCATGCTACCCAAAATGACCGAATTTTCAACCTGGATCGGCCTTAATAAAGACCTGTACCAGCAATACCTGAAAATTTCTCAAAATGAAGCATTTAACAGTTTCACCCCAACACGCAAACGTATTATCGAACTGGCATTGCGCAACTTTCGGCTTAGCGGTGTCGAACTTGAGGGTGAAAACAAAGAACGCTATGCGCAAATCAGCGAACAGGTTGCATTAACCTCACAAAAATTTTCCGAAAACTCCCTGGATGCCGTTGATTCCTGGGAATGGATCGTTACCGATGAAAAAGAGCTGGAAGGCTTGCCGCAAGACGCGGTGAATGCAGCCAAACAAACCGCCCAGGCAGAAAACAAAGAGGGTTGGAAGTTCACGCTGAAGATGCCTTCGTACCTGCCCGTCATGCAATATGCCAAAAGCCAGTCCTTGCGTGAAAAACTTTATCGTGGTTACGCCACTATTGCCTCAGAACAAGGTGACACCCAGTACGACAACTCATCAAACATAGAAAAACTGCTCGCCCTCAGAACCGAAGAGGCGCACCTGCTGGGCTACCGTGACTTTGCCGAAATGCGCCTTGAAACCCGCATGGCAGACAATGCTGACCAGGTTGTGGGCTTCCTGCGTAATCTTGCTTCGAAAGCCAAACCTTTTGCAGAAAACGATGTCGCCGAGATTAAACAATTTGCCAGTCAATCATTGGGGCTGAATGATCTTCAGCCATGGGACTATGCCTATGTATCCGAGCAATTGCGCCAATCCCGTTATGCCTACTCAGATGAAGAAATAAAACAGTACCTGCCAGAGCCTAAAGTCATTGATGGTTTGTTTTACGTGATTAGTACTCTGTTCAATGTTGAACTCGTTCCCTTCGAGGCGCCTGTCTGGCACGAAAGCGTGGCCGTCTATGCCGTTAAAGAAAACAACGAACTTATCGGTTATTTATACACCGACCTTTATGCCCGTGCTGGAAAACAAAGTGGCGCCTGGGTAGACAGCGAACGCACTCGCCACCAGCATGGCGACAACCTGCATACGCCCGTTGTTTATCTAACCTGCAACTTTCCCCCTCCACAAGATAATAAACCAGCGTTGCTCACTCATGATGATGTCATCACCCTGTTCCATGAGTCTGGACATGCACTGCATGCACTGCTTTCCAAGGTAGATGAACCCGCGGCCTCTCCGTTTGCCAGCGTCGAATGGGATGCCATAGAACTTCCATCCCAGTTCATGGAAAACTTTTGTTGGGAATGGTCAGTCCTGAAAAAGCTGTCTGGCCACTGGGAAAACCAGGAACCTCTACCCGAATCCCTTTATAAAAAAATGCTGGCGGCAAAAAATTATCAAAGCGGCATGCAAACCGTACGCCAGATAGAATTTTCCCTGTTTGATATGCTTTTGCATCAACGCACCAGCCAGACCTCTATTGCTGATGTACTTGCACTACTTAATAAAGTACGTAAAGAAGTAGCGGTTATCATCCCGCCGGCATGGCACCGCTTCCCGCACAATTTCTCCCATCTGTTTGCCGGAGGCTATGGTGCCGGTTATTACAGTTATAAATGGGCGGAAGTACTTTCATCCGATGCTTATGGCCTGTTTGAGGAAAACATCCTTGACAATCATGGTACGCTTAACCCTATCATCGGCAATAAATTCAGGCAAGAAATCCTGGCAGTTGGCGGCTCCCGTCCCGCTGCCGAATCCTTCAAAGCCTTCCGTGGCCGTGACCCCAGCCCCGATGCACTACTCCGTCATTGTGGCATGACTGAAGCGGCCTGATATAATTTTGGTACCAAGCGTAATGATCAAGAAAACACTGCTTTCATCTTTACTGGCTGTGGCTTTGTTGCATCCTACCCATGCCGTGGCGCAAGAACAGAGTGCAGCCAAGCCCAGTGTTATTTATAAAATAACAGGCCGACTTCCCGATTTGAAATTCAGCCTGAATGCGGCACAAGACAAAACCATTACAGAGAATGATGTAAAGGGTAAAGTCGTGCTTTTGTTTTTTGGTTATGCCAGTTGCCCCGACATCTGCCCTACTACCATGGCCCAGTTGTCAGCCGTTAAAGGTATGCTAGGAGAAGATGCCAACAATATCCAGATTATATTTCTCAGTGTAGATCCGCATCGGGACACACCTGAAGTCCTGCAAGCTTATGTTGATGCCTTCGATAATGGTGCCATAGGCCTGACTGGCACCGAAAAACAAATTGCTGATATTGCCCGCCGCTACCGTGTTGCTTACCAAATAGAAAAACCCCAGCCCGGCAGCGATCCCAATAACTATGAGGTCATGCATGCACGTGGGATCTATGTCTTTGATGCCAATGGTAAAGTCCAGTTCCTGGCATCCGACAGCGAAGAGCCAGAAATGCTAGTCGCCAAAATACACGATATCCTGCCATCGTCCTCTTAAATTTCTAAACCGGAGTCTATTATGATCACTATTCATCTCCTGGAGTCTTCAAGATCTTTTCGCATTGTCTGGCTTTTGGAAGAGTTGGGGCTTTCATATCAAATAAGGCATCATCGCAGGAACGCAGAAACATCAAAAGCGGAAACCTCCCTGCAAGACATACATCAACTGGGTGTTGCGCCGGTACTTAATGATAATGACCTGACCCTGATAGAGTCAGGTGCAATTATTGAATATTTACTGAATCACTATGACCGTAGTGCCTTGCGTCCACCTATCGCCTCTGCCGATTACAATCAATATTCCCTGTGGATGCATTTTGCCGAAGGCTCTCTCATGCCGGTATTGTCCAAGCATAAAGCCTTGCTAAAAATGGGTACCTCCCGCGTACCATTTTTTGCCCGCTCCATCCTTAAGAAAGCAGTTAATGGCACCATCAACGCAAACATTGCCCCTGAAATTGAAAAGAAACTCAAGTTCATTGATACTGAATTGGGTCAACATGGCTGGTTCTGTGGTAGCCAATTTACCGCTGCAGACATTCAGATGTGCTACCCTCTTGAACTGGCAGAAGCCCGTGGATGCATTACCGCAGACATGCAAAATATTCAATCTTTTCTAAGTGCGGTTCAAGAAAGACCCGCTTATAAAATAGCCAAAGAAAAATCAGGCAACATCACTTTATCTCTGGAACACTCGGTCGCTGACAATGATGAACCTAGCGATCATACTGATTCCGAAAACGAATCTGCCGCTAGCGACCATCCAGACAACAACGATCAAACCAACCCGACAGGCACACATGACCAAGCAGCCCAAAAGGCTGAGACCGAGACTAAAAACTGAATTATTTAAAAACTTCGGGCTATCCCTCTTATTTCGAGCAACACTTGCAAGAAATAAAATAGTCTCCAAGAATACTTGGTCGGTTAATTGAAGAAATCCTGGGTACCGAAAAACGGCACCAGGATTTTTTAATTTAAACTTAATCTTGGCTTAATGCCACCTTCTTTATATTAGTGTCCCAAATAGGCCTTACGCACATCATCATTAACCAAAAGGTTTGCTCCCGTATCGGAAAGCACCACCTTACCGGTTTCAAGCACATAACCCCGATCAGCAAGCTGCAAAGCCTTATTGGCATTTTGCTCTACCAGGAACACGGTTACCCCTTCATCGCGGATAGTTCTGATAATTTCAAAAATCTGGGCAATAATCAAGGGCGCCAAACCCAGCGTGGGCTCATCTAACAGCAATAAACGTGGCTTACTCATTAATGCCCGACCAATAGCCAGCATTTGCTGCTCACCCCCCGACATGGTTCCTGAACGCTGATTGGCACGTTCTTTAAGCCTGGGAAACAATTTGAAGACATGATCCAGTCCTTCTTCAATTTCCTGCGGCTTCAGATAAAAGCCACCCATTTTCAGGTTTTCCACAACCGTCATATCAGGGAACACCCGCCTTCCCTCTGGTGAGATGGCAATACCCTTTTGCATGATTTTATGAGTGGACTCGTTGGTGATATCTTCATCAAGAAATGAAATATTGCCACTTCTGGCACGCGGATTGCCACAAACCGTCATTAGCAAGCTTGTTTTTCCGGCGCCGTTTGCCCCAATCAAGGTGACAATTTCACCCTGATTAACTTCAACACTTACTTCATTCAATGCCTGGATAGCACCGTAATAAGTACTCACCTTTTCCAGTTTTAACACTTATTCTTCTCCCAGATAGGCTTTAATCACGCGTGGATCTGTTCTGACGGCCTCAGGTTTGTCTGTCACAATAGGTTTGCCATGCTCCATAACCAGGATGCGGTCGGAAATACCCATGATCAGACTCATATCATGCTCAATTAATAAAACCGACATATCAAACTCGTTGCGTAGCTGGTTGATTAAGTCTGCCAGATCTTTTTTCTCTTGCGGATTCAATCCGGCAGCAGGCTCATCAAGCAAGAGTAAACAAGGGTTGGTAATCATGCATCGGGCAATTTCAAGGCGACGCTGATGCCCATAGGACAAATTACCGGCCTCACGATTGGCAAATTGACGCAAACCCATAAAATCCAGCCACTTGACCGCATTATTCAACGCTTTCTTTTCGGAACGGCGATAAGAAGGCAAATTGAGCAAACCCGGCAAAAGACTGGATTTGATTTGGGTATGTTGTGCCACCAGCAGGTTTTCCAGAACGGTAAGGTGCTTGAACAGGCGCACATTCTGAAAAGTACGTACCAGGCCATGCTGGGCAACTTTATGGCTTGGATGACCGGCAATGGCCTTACCGTTTAACGTGATGCTACCCGCAGTCGGTTTGTAAAAACCGCTAACACAATTAAAAACAGTTGTTTTGCCGGCGCCGTTTGGACCAATAATGGCAAATATCTCATTTTTTCTTACATCAAAACTTACCGAATCAACTGCCAGCAACCCGCCAAACTGCATCATCAAGCCATCCACGCTTAATATTTTCTCACTCATTCGGAATCTCCACTTGCGGACGTTTTACCGGTAGCAAGCCTTGCGGGCGCCATACCATCATCAACACCATGACTAAACCAAAAATCAACATCCTGTACTCGGCAAACTGACGTGCCAGCTCTGGCAACACCGTTAATATAATGGCAGCCAGAATCACGCCAACTTGCGAACCCATACCCCCCAACACCACAATTGCCAAAATAAGCGCAGACTCAATAAAGGTAAATGATTCGGGGTTGACCAGCCCCTGACGTGCGGCAAAAAATGCCCCCCCCAATCCAGCGAAAGTTGCTCCCAAAGTAAATGCGGACAATTTGATGCGGGTGGGATTCAGGCCCAATGAACGGCAAGCGATTTCATCTTCCCGCAATGCCTCCCAGGCACGCCCGATTGGCATGCGAACCAGCCGGTTGGACACAATAAGGGTAATAAAGGCCAGTACCAATGCCATCAGGTACAGATAAATAACCACATCCATGGTGCTGAACTTCCAGTCCATGAGCTGGTGGAAGGTTTGTGCTCCCTCTACCGAGGCCTTACGTGTCATTTCATAGCCAAAAACAGTGGGCTTGGGAATACCTGAAATGCCATCAGGACCACCTGTAAACTCATACAGGTTAATCAATAACAAACGGATGATTTCCCCAAAGCCCAGGGTAACAATGGCCAGGTAATCGCCCCGTAAACGCAAAACAGGAAAACCCAGTAAAAAACCAAAAAAAGCGGATACGACACCCGCTAACGGCAAGGCTTCCCAAAAACCCCAACCTGCCCAGTGGTAGAGCAACGCATAGGTATAGGCGCCTACGGCATAAAATCCGACAAAACCCAAGTCTAGCAGACCGGCAAAACCCACCACAATATTCAGGCCAAGCGCAAGCATGACGTAAATCAGAACCAGCGTGGCAATATCCACCTGGCTGCGACCACTAAAAAATGGCCAAATGATGGCGGCTACAAAAACCAGACCTAACAACAGGTTCGTGGACTTTGGATTAAGTGTTGGCACCCTGGGCAAGTTAAAACGTACACCCGGTCTTTTTTTGAACAGATAGGGCTTCACCAACTGCACTGCAAAAACAATTAACATACCCCACAGCACAATACTCCAGTGCGGTACGATTTCCGTGTTGATACCTTTACGTTCAAGTTGCAGCCCAAATATTGGCACAATCATAATGCCGGTTAAAACAGCAGCCAAAAAAGCACTTGTTATATTTTTCATTACACTTTTTCCACTTCAGGTTTACCCAACAGACCACTGGGCCTGAACAATAAAATGAAAATAAGCAGGCCAAAGGCAACAATATCCTTGTATTGTGAAGACAAATAGGCGGCAGCCATTGTTTCAGCCACACCAAGTAAAAGCCCACCCAAAATAGCACCTGGAATACTGCCAATCCCGCCCAATACAGCGGCCGTAAATGCTTTGATACCGGCAATAAACCCAATAAATGGATTAAGCTTGCCAATAGTCAGGGCAATCAGCACTCCTCCTACGGCAGCCAGCATGGCACCCAGAATGAAGGTAAAGGAAATGACTCTATTGGTATCAATACCCAGCAGGTTAGCCATATGCATATCCTGGGAACAGGCACGCGAGGCCCTGCCCATTTTTGAGTTCTTGATATAAAAAGTAAGGCCAACCATTAAAAAGAAAACCACGCAAATAATCATTAGCCGGGCATAGGTAACGGTTACCGTAAAATCAGAAGCACCAACTGTAAACTGCAACGCACCCGGCATCAGGTTGGGAACCGCCATATCACGCGAACCTTGCCCGATTGCCACCCAGTTTTGCAAAAAAATGGACATACCAATCGCCGTAATAAGTGCGACCAGTCTTGGCCCGCCACGTACCGGCCGATAGGCGATTCTTTCTACCGAATAGCCATAAACCGCCGTGACTGCCACCGCGATCAGAATCATGCAAAGAATGGTAATGGGAACAGGAACACCACTATTGACACCAATCGCAGACAATGTCACCAGACCGACATACCCACCAATCATGTAAATTTCACCGTGGGCAAAGTTGATCATGCCAATAATGCCATACACCATAGTGTAGCCAATCGCAATCAATGCATAGATGGCACCCAGCGACAAGCCGTTAAATAGTTGCTGGATAAACTGAGGTAAGAACTCTTGCATTTTTTTCTCGTTATACCAATAAAAGTGACCCCCGAAAGGATAGACAAAATCCGTTTCCGGGTAAAGCCCTGAAAACCATTAGACAGGCATTAAATCGTGCAATTTTTTGGTTTGCCGATATTCCACATCAGCATTCTGAATGGAATCAGCAAACAGGTGCTGACCAACAGTTTTACCACCATATCACCCAGTGCCAGTGACACCCAAGGTACAGCGGTACCGGCGAACGCCAGGCCAAAAAACAGGAAAGTATCAAGAACCGAAGCCAAAACGCCTGCTACGAAGGGAGCCTTCCACCAGCTTAACAAACGCATTTTGTCAAAAATGAAAATATCACCCAGCTGAGCAAACAAAAAGGCGCTGCCTGAAGCGATGGCGATACGGGCGTCAGACAATAAATATGAAACCATAATGGCGACCACAAAACCCACTAACACAATTTTTCTGGCAACTTGCGGGCCAAAACGACGATTAAGCAGATCAGTAACCAGAAAAGACACCGGATAGGTTAGTGCCCCCCAGGTAAGCCATTCATTAATATGAAATTGTGGCTGAACCAATACATTGGAAGCAACCACGATAAGACACATTAACGCAATGGCGAGCAAAGCCTGCAAAGACGATATTTGGTCAAAATAGCCTATTTTTTTCATTAGGATTCACCCAATTCACGGGCCATTTCAGTTGCCCTGTCAGAGGCGGCCTGCATGGCCTGTTTAACCGTTTCCCTAAAGTTATGTTGCTCAAACACCGCCAATGCTGCGGCCGTTGTACCTCCTTTGGAGGTGACATTTTCACGCAAGGTACCGGGTTCCTGTTCTGATGCCGCTGCAAGTGCTGCCGAACCCAGAATAGTTTCAATCGCCAGTGTCTTCGCCTGATTGTAATCTAACCCCAATGCCTTGGCGCCATCCACCAAGGATTCTATTAACAAGAATACATACGCCGGACCACTGCCTGACAGCGCAGTCACGCCATCCAGCAGGTTCTCATCCTGAACGCGCACAACCGAACCAATTGAGGCCAGAATTTGCTCTGCAAGCAAAATGTCTTTTTCATCCAATGACGGCATTGCATACAAACCCGTAACCCCCTTGCCAATTAACGCTGGGGTATTGGGCATGACACGAACAAGGGCAGGCCAAGGTTTGCCCTGAGCGCCCAGCCAGGCAGACAGGGATTGTGTATTCAAGCCTGCTGCAATGCTGATAACCAGGGTATCAGGCTGCAAATGGATTTTGCTGCCTTCAATGGCTTCATGCATATTTTGTGGTTTAACCGCGTAAATCCATACCTTGCATTGCGCAAGTTCGGCAGTAACCTGGCTATTTGCCTTAACGCCCTTTTGAAGCCAGCGTTCATGCCCGGCCGTGTTGATATCTACGACCAGAATGTCTTCGGCTTGGCAGACAGTGCCAATCATGCCACTGGCCATTGCCATGGCCATATTGCCGCCACCTATAAAGGCGATTTTGGTATTTTGTTTCATGGAAAGAATTTACTCTAGGAGAAAAGCCTGGTTTAAAAAGAACTCAAACCGAAACCAATCGGTGACCAGACGTAATAATGATTGTGTGATTTTATTACCAATTCAGGAAGGATTCCGCAATCTGGTCATTTTAATTTGATTTTATAAGGCTTGCAAAACTTCAGTATTGGTTATAAATTCACCATAATGTCATAAACAAGTCATATTATCTTTGCTTTACTTCTGAAGTAACTATTCCAAAAGAATACAGTTAACAAATAACCGGAGAAAGTAACATGCAAGTCAAAAAATCTGCAATGATCTTGGGCAGTGTTTTTGCAATGGCCAGTTTCAGCGTCAATGCTGCCACAGAAATCAATTTCTGGCATTCAATGGAAGGCCCCCTTGGAGAACGGGTCAACGAAATCGTCAGTGATTTCAATCAAAAACAATCTGACTACAAAATCAATCCTACCTACAAAGGGGCGTATGGCGAATCCATGAATGCAGGTATTGCCGCATACCGTGCAGGCCAGGCTCCGGATATTATCCAGGTTTTTGAAGTAGGTACGGCAACCATGATGTTTTCCAAAGGTGCCATCAAACCCATTCAGGAAATGTCAGAAGAAGTGGGTAACCCGATAGATCCGAAAAATTTTGTTCCCGGTATTGCAGGTTATTATTCCGAGCCAAACGGTAAACTGGCATCCATGCCTTTTAACAGCTCTACCCCCGTTTTCTATTACAACAAGGATATGTTTGAAAAAGCAGGCCTTGATCCCAATTCTCCACCTAAAACCTATGCCCAAATTAACGAAGCAGCCAAAAAACTCAAAGAAGCAGGTATTGAATGTGGCTACACGACTTCCTGGCCTTCATGGGTATTGATTGAAAACTTCTCTGCCTTGCATAATTTACCCTATGCCACCAAAAACAATGGTTTTGATGGCCTTGATGCCCGTATTGAATTAACTAAAGACGGCTTTGTCAAGCACTTCAATTATCTGAATCAAATGGCCAAAGATGGCACCTTTACCTATGGTGGTCGTGGCGATGCTGCCAACGCCCTGTTTTCTTCAGGAAAATGCGCCATGTTTACCGGTTCAAGCGGATCACGCGCCAGTTTCAGCAAAAATGCGCAATTCAAATTTGGCATTTCAACACTGCCTTACTACGATGACGTTCCCGGTGCACCACAAAACAGCGTTATTGGCGGTGCCTCTTTATGGGTATTCAATAATAAATCGCCTGAAGTCAACAAAGGCATTACCGAATTCTTCCAATACATTGCATCACCTGAAGTGGCTGCCAAGTGGCACCAGGATACCGGTTATGTTCCTGTGGTCAAGGCGGCCTATGATCTTACCAAAGCATCGGGTTTCTATGACAAAAACCCGGGTACCGATGTTCCTTTCATTCAACTAAACGTTGAAACCACTGACGAGTCCCGTGGTGTACGCTTGGGCTTCCTGCCACAAATTCGTGATATTCAGGACGCTGAAATGGAAAACATCTTTGCCCAGAAAGTTTCCGTGGAAGATGGCCTGAAAAACATGCAAGAACGTGCCAACGAACTGTTGCAGCGTTTCGAAAACAGCAATAAATAATCAGCGCTCACTAGCGTAAACAGCGGGCAAAAACAAGTGCTCGCTGTTTCTCACTCTTTTTCAATCAAGAGGCATAATGGAAAAACGCGTCGTTTTCAATCATAAGTTACTGCCCTATCTCCTGCTTGCTCCACAACTTCTGATTACGGTGATCTTCTTTTTCCTGCCTGCCGGTCAGGCAATTTGGCAATCATTTTTTATAGAATCCGCTTTTGGTGGTGACCAGCAGTTTGTTGGCCTCGATAACTACACGGCGCTCTTCAACAACGCCTACTATTTCGACTCATTCAAGGTCACCTTTGTTTTTTCCCTGGCCGTTGCAGTCATTGGTTTATCTATTTCGCTGCTATTAGCCGTCATGGCCGACCGGGTTATTAAAGGGGCAATGCTTTACAAAACCATGCTAATTTGGCCTTATGCCGTGGCTCCTGCCGTGGTAGGCGTATTATGGGCCTTCCTGTTTTCACCTGCGGTAGGCACCTTGGCTGTTTATCTTACCCACATGGGAATAGACTGGAACCCGCGACTGGACTCTGCTGATGCCATGATTCTGGTCGTCATGGCTGCTGTGTGGAAACAGATCTCTTACAATTTCCTGTTCTTTCTGGCGGGTCTGCAATCCATTCCAAGATCCCTGATTGAAGCCGCTGCCATTGATGGTGCCTCGCCTGCTCGACGTTTCTGGACAATCGTTTTCCCTCTGTTATCGCCCACGACCTTTTTTCTGCTCGTCATTAACATGGTCTATGCTTTCTTTGAAACCTTTGCCATTATTGACACCACCACACAAGGTGGCCCTGGCAACTCAACCAACATCCTGGTTTATAACGTTTATAAAACCGCTTTCAAGTCATTTGATTACGGCTCTTCCGGTGCGCAATCCGTCATCCTGATGTTTATTGTCATTTTGCTCACCATTGTGCAATTCCGGTATGTTGACCGAAAAGTGCAATACTAATCCAGCCCCTAAAAGGAATTTATCATGATTGAACGTCGGCCCTGGCTTGATTTACTGGCACACTTGATCCTGGTCTTCGGTTTGGTTATTGTTGCCTTCCCGCTTTACATTGCTTTTGTTGCTTCTACCCAAACGGCCCGGGAAGTGGCTAATGCCCCTGTTTCCCTGCTACCGGGCACACACTTTATTGAAAACTACGCGCAAGTGCTATTTTCTGGCAGTTCAGTACAAACCACACCGGTTGGCAACATGCTATGGGTATCTTTTGTCATTGCCATGATTATCTCTATAGGTAAAATCAGCATTTCCATGCTGTCAGCATTTGCTGTTGTATATTTTCGCTTCCCGTTTCGCATGCTTTGCTTCTGGATGATTTTCATCACCCTGATGTTGCCCGTAGAAGTCCGTATTTCCCCCACTTTCGAGGTGGTTGCCGGATTGGGACTCACCAACTCCTACGCAGGACTTACCCTGCCACTCATTGCCTCTGCAACGGCCACGTTCCTGTTCCGTCAATTTTTCCTTACCGTCCCGGATGAACTGGTAGAAGCCGCGCGCATAGATGGAGCCGGCCCCATCCGCTTTTTCAAGGATATCTTGTTCCCCTTATCCAAAACCAGTATCGCCGCTCTGTTTGTGATTCAGTTCACCTATGGATGGAATCAGTATTTATGGCCATTGGTCATGAAAACCTCAGAAAACATGACCCCCATTGTGGTGGGCATCAAAACCATGATAGGCGGCGGAGACAGTGTAACCGAATGGAACCTGGTTATGGCAACCGCCCTGCTTGCCATGATTCCTCCTGGTTTGGTCGTTATATTGATGCAAAAATGGTTCGTCAAAGGCCTGGTAGATTCAGAAAAATAGACAAGGATTATTCACAATGGCAACACTCAGCTTTAAAAACATCAAAAAAACCTATCCGGGCAATGTTGCAGTTATCCACGGGATCAGCATGGATATCAAAGATGGCGAATTTATTGTTATTGTTGGTCCTTCGGGCTGCGGCAAATCAACCTTAATGCGCATGGTTGCCGGCCTGGAGACCGTTACCGAAGGCGATATCCAGATAGATGAAAAAAGCATCAACCATCTTGAGCCTGCACAGCGGGATATTGCCATGGTGTTCCAAAACTATGCGCTATACCCGCATATGTCCGTGTTTGACAATATGGCCTATGGTCTGAAAATCCGTAAAATGTCAAAAGAACAAATTAAGGAACGGGTTCAGCAAACAGCAGAAACACTTGAGCTTGCCCTTTTGCTTGACCGCCGCCCCAAGCAGCTATCAGGTGGTCAACGCCAGCGGGTAGCTATGGGCAGGGCCATTGTACGCGAACCAAAAGTTTTCCTGTTTGATGAACCACTTTCCAATCTTGACGCAAAGTTGCGTGTACAAATGCGGCTTGAAATACAAAAACTGCACCGCCGTCTGGCAACCACCAGCTTATATGTGACCCATGATCAGGTGGAAGCAATGACGCTCGCACAGCGCATGATCATCATGAACAAGGGCGTGGCAGAACAGGTTGGCACACCCATGGAAGTGTTTGAACGCCCGGCCTCTACCTTTGTGGCCAGCTTCATTGGTTCTCCCCCCATGAATCTGCTTAATGTAAATATTAATCATGAAGGAAAAATAAGCACTGAAGATGGTATTGATTTACCGATCAATGGCATCCAACTCCCGGAATCAGTAAGGGGAAAAACACAGGCCATCATGGGATTCAGGCCAGAAAACTGCCTGCTTCATGAAACAGGGATCCCGGTAAAAATTGAAATGGTTGAAACACTGGGCTCTGAACAACTTATTCATGGCCTGATTGGGCAAACGAATATTGTCATCCGACAAAACATTCATGCCAATGCACAACAACAGGCTCAGCTCAAACTTGGAAACATCATCCATGTCAGCCCTGATGCCGACCATGCACTACATTGGTTTGACCCTGAAACCACCCGTCGCCTGAATTGATAAAGCCAGCCGGTTTACACAGAAAAATTGTACCTAGCCAATTTTTTAACGCTATTAAAGCTGTTTATACCGGAAGTTTGTTTAATAAAAAAATGCTACCTGATCATGAACCAACCCCAAGAAACTGGATAAGTATCCTGTTTCTTGGAAGCTAGTTCAGCAGGCAGCATTTTTTATTGATGCTTAAAGTGACGAACCGGCCTTATTTAACAGCGGTTTTGCTGCCATCTTTATGCCAGGTATAAATATCAAATTTGAAATCTTTAAGGTCACCCTGATCATTCCAGCTCAGGTCACCAATAACCGTGGGTACAGAATGGTCATGCAGATATTCAGCCACTTTTTCAGGATCGGTACTTTTGGTTTCCAGCATGGCTTTGATAATAGCCTGGGTAGCCGCATAAGAAGTAAGCTGGAAGGCACCGGATGCATTGCGGCCTTTTTCTGTAAAGGCTTTAACAATATCCTGGTTTTCTGGCAGACTGGAATAGTCGGCCGGCAATGTTAACAACATGCCTTCAACCGCATCACCGGCAATAGCGTTAATTTCAGGGTTGCCAGCACCTTCAGGTCCCATGAACTTGGCATTCAGGCCTTGCTCTGCAGCCTGGCGCATTAACAAGCCCATTTCAGGGTGATAGCCGCCATAATAAATGAAATCCACCCCTTGGGATTTCATTTTAGTAATAACTGAAGAGTAGTCGGACTCGCCAGCATTGATACCCTCAAACAAGGTTACGTCTATATTGGCCTTTTTAAGGTTATCCTGAACCGAACTGGCAATACCCTGGCCGTAAGATTGCTTGTCATGCAAAATAGCCACTTTTTTTGGCTTGACCGCGTCAACAATGTATTTGGCAGCAGCGGGACCTTGCTGGTCGTCACGCCCGATAGTGCGGAAAATAAAGGTGAAGTTTTTACCATCGGTCACGTTAGGTGCCGTAGCTGAAGGCGTCACCATAACTACGCCCTGCTCATCATAAACCGAGGCTCCGCCTACTGTTGCACCTGAACAAACCGGGCCAACCACAAAACCGATTTCCTGGTTAACGACACTGTTGGCCGCAATAGGACCCTGCTTGGGTTCGCAAGCATCATCAACTTCAACCAATTCGATTTGCTTGCCATCAACACCACCGGCCGCATTAGTCATTTCCACAGCGGTTTTCACACCTTCACGCACCATGTCGCCGTATTGCGTAACAGGGCCGGTTAACGGGCCTACAACGGCAATCTTGACGCTTTGTGCCTGGGCTACGCCCATTGACATTGAAATACCCAAGGCAGATGCCAGCAAAGAATAGCGGAATGATTTACTCATTTATTAAATCTCCAATCAGTAGAATATTCATTTTGCAAGCATACACCGAAGCAGGCCGTTTTGTATATGGCATTAACCCTCAAAAATTCAGTGCAAAACAAGCAAATAAAAAATCACCCCCTGTTCAAAAAGGGGGTGATTTTACAACCGTCAATATAAACTAAAATTAAGTTTAAACGTTAAGCACCTACTACGCCACCATCTTCACGCCAGACAACAACGGTTGCGGCACGAGGACGTCCACCGCTACCTTCATTGTCTTCGTTATCATTCATGGGCCATTTGGAAAATGCCAGTGGATCTTCCTGAGGTGTCACCTTGGGTGCACGAGGATGTTTACCGTATTCTCCCGGGTGCTGGACGTTAACAAAAACGGCCTTGTAATCAGGAGTCCAGGTAATACCGGTAATTTCGCATCCGGAAGGTCCTACCAGGAAACGGCGGATCTCACCTTTACCCGTTTCTGTCTCTGGGATGGCAACCAGCATTTGGTTGTTGCCATTACCGGCAAAATTGCCGGCATCTGAAAAGTTGCCATCTGTCTGGATCCACAAACGACCTTCTTTATCAAACGCCAGACCATCAGGACTATTGAACAGGTTCTTGGCTGAAATGTTCGATGTGCCAGCCATCAAACTGCCCGGCTCTTTATGAATATCAGGATTTCCT
>Ga0265293_10002133_pt1 | contig 40916 bp, 36 predicted proteins | sample Munlanlewell138R_FD_192505 | JGI IMG/M metagenome (GOLD analysis project Ga0265293, IMG submission 192505) | Leachate microbial communities from a municipal landfill in Southern Ontario, Canada - Leachate well 138R | ecosystem: Engineered > Solid waste > Landfill > Unclassified | place: Canada...
ATGATCCTGGCGCTGCTGGGGGCGATAGTGGCGCAATGGCTACTGGCGGGACTTCATCAGCGCCAGCTGGCTGAAATTACAGGCCGCGCCAGCAAGTAAGGGCTTTTCCTGGCCAATTAAAAAGAGACCCCGATGAAGTGGCGCAATAAAAAACTAAAAAATCGATACGACCCCATTTTCAATACGACCCCATTTTCACTTGCCCACCAACATGGCAGAGGCGTTTTCCATGTTCCCGGCCTCATTCGCCAGCTCGTCATCGAGTTCCTCTTCATGGAGCCATTCCCGCCACACAGCCAGCAACAAAGCCATCAGCACCGGACCGATAAAAAGACCGACCAGCCCCATGGTCTTGACACCACCGATAAGCCCAAAAAAGGTCAACAAAAAAGGCAGCTTGATCGGCCCGCCCACCAAAGAGGGACGAATGGTCTTGTCGACAATGAACAGCTCGATGGTTCCCCAAGCGAACAACCCAAGACCGGCAAGAGAGTCGCCACTTCCCACCAGATAGAGGGACACAACGGTAAAAGCCAGCGGCGCACCACCGGGAATCAGCGCCATAAAGCCAGTGACGACGCCAAGAGCGACGGGAGATGGCACACCGGCAATCCAGTAGGCGACACCGAGAATGATGCCTTCGCCAATCGCGATCAGTCCCATGCCAACCACCGTGGCGCTGATGGTAACCGGCACCATCCGTGAAAAGCGCTGCCAGCGCATCGGCAGTATGCGCTCGCCAAGGCGATCGAGCTGCGCCACCAAGTGATGGCCATCACGGCACACAAAGAACAGCGTCAACAGCATAAACAGCAGCGCCAGCAGGAGGGAAAACACTTTGCCGCCCGTCACCATCAATAGGCGAGAAATATTGCCGAGGTGCTGGCCGCTGACCGCCTGAACCAGCTCACTGACAGCCTGGGGATGGTTCAGGTATTCGTTCCAGAGTTCAGCGAGCCAGACGCCGCCAAAGGGCAAAGCCGCGATCCAAGCCGGAGCCACAGCTCCGTGACGATTCGCTTCCAGCAGCCAATCTATCCAGGCATGGGTTTCATGGAGGGCAAAGGAAAACGCCAGGGTCAGAGGTGCGATCAGTACGGCAAGGATCACCACCATGGCACAGACAGCGGCGAGGGTGTGGTTACCGCCACAGAGACGCAACAAATGCTGGTACAGGGGCCAGCCGGCAAAAGCAATGATCAATGCCGCCAGTACGGGAACAATAAAACTGTGGAAGAAATAGATCCCTGCGGCGACAATCAAAAACAGCAACCAGCGGGCGGCTGGATGGGCTGGCAAAATCGATGTGGCGGGTGTGGTTTTCATGGCCGCTATTCCATCACAGATTCCGCTCCCTATGGAAGGAATATCGAATCGAATCTAAAGGGCTAAAAGGGGTCGGGCTAAAAGAGGGCTAAAAGGGGTCGTAACGAAATGGCACTGACACAACCCGGATATTGCGCCAGTTGCCGGAATTTGGCCGGCAAGTGCAATCGGCGGCAAAGTGTCACCAAGACAAAATACACTGCCGAGCCATTAGATACGTTGAAAACCTGAATCCGGGGGCGTAGTGGCGCAGTATTCGCGCTGTGCCTTGATTCCCGCCTGCTCGGTTATGACAAAAATTCTCGCTTTAGTACCAAGTCAGCGCCATTCGCTGGTAACGAATATGGTCAAAAATCCCTATGCGACTTTTTTCTAATCTCAGTCTCTGCGGTTTATGAGGTTGTGAATTTTTATTGCCAGAATCGGCAGCGCCAACAGCAAAGTGACGGCATTGGCGGCGATAATTGCCCCATTATGCAGCACCAGCCCATAGCCAAGCCAACAGGCCACGCCAAGACTAAAGAGCAGATACATCCAGAAGGAAATTTCATCCGTCTTGCGGGTGCGCAGGGTCAAAATGGCCTGGGGCAGAAAAGACAGGGTTGTCAGGCAAGCCGCCACATAACCTATGGTGTCACCCATATTCACTCCTTCATAGAATCCGCTTCCAGACCTTGGCAGCCCAGAGCCGCCAGCTTATCGCACAACATTATCGCAGCCCCTAAAGGCTATTTGTTCTTTTTGGCCATGGCTTGTTGCAATAGCGCCGCCATGGTGCCGTTGGCATTGGGCTGCGCCGCACCTTGGGATTTTGGTCTGTCGCCGCTGCGGCCTTTGCCGCTGAAAGAACGCTGTTCTGTTTTGGCTCCGCTGCGTTGCTGGCGGGGCGCGGCGCTCGACTCCTGCCCAGGTTCGTCGCCCATGCGCATGCTGAGGGCGATGCGGTTGCGCGCCACTTCCACTTCCATCACTTTGACTTTGACAATATCCCCCGCCTTGACCACATCGCGGGGATCTTTAATAAATTTTTCCGCCAGCGCCGAGATATGCACCAGGCCATCCTGATGTACGCCTATATCGACAAAGGCGCCAAAGTTGGTGACGTTGGTAACAGTGCCTTCCAGCACCATGCCCGGCGCCAGATCCTTGATGGTTTCAACGCCCTCCATAAAGGTCGCTGTTTTGAATTCGGGGCGGGGGTCGCGACCGGGTTTTTCGAGCTCGGCGATGATGTCCACCACGGTGGGCAGACCAAAGCGCTCGTCGGTGTATTTGGCGGGATTGAGTTTGCTGACCAGCGCGCGGTCATTGAGCAGTTTTGACACGGGAAAGCCGGTGTCGGCGACAATTTTTTCCACCACGGAATAAGACTCCGGGTGCACGGCGGAGCCATCCAGGGGATTGTCGCCGCCGCGAATACGAAGAAAGCCCGCCGCCTGTTCAAAGGTTTTGTCACCGAGACGGGGAACGTCCTTGAGTTCGCTGCGGCGCTTAAAGGGCCCCCTACTGTCGCGCAGGGCAACGATGTTGTCGGCGATGGTCTGATTGAGGCCGGAGACCCGCCGCAACAGGGAGGCCGATGCGGTATTCACTTCCACGCCAACGCGGTTTACGCAATCTTCGATAACTGCGTCGAGGCTGCGCGCCAGCTGGGTTTGGCTGACGTCGTGCTGGTACTGGCCGACACCGATGGATTTGGGATCGATTTTCACCAGTTCCGCCAGGGGATCCTGGAGGCGGCGGCCGATGGAAACAGCGCCGCGAATGGTGACATCCAGATCCGGCATTTCCCGCGCGGCATCCGCCGAGGCGGAATAAATAGAGGCGCCGGATTCATTGACCATGACTTTCTGCAGTTTCAGTTCCGGGTGGCGCTTGATCAAATCCGCTGCCAGCTTGTCGGTCTCCCGGGATGCGGTGCCATTGCCTATGGCGATGAGTTCAATCTGATATTTGCCCGCAAGCGTCGCCAATTGGGCGATGGATTGATCCCACTGGTTTTTGGGGGCATGGGGATAAATAACACCGTGATCCATTACTTTGCCGGTCTTGTCGATCACCGCCACCTTGACGCCGGTGCGAATGCCGGGGTCGAGGGCAATGGTTGCGCGCTGCCCGGCGGGCGCCGCCAATAGTAGATCCTTGAGATTGGCGGCAAAAACGTCGATGGCATCCTGTTCGGCGCGCTCGCGCAAATCCCCCAGCAGTTCTGTTTCGAGGTGCAATTGCAATTTGATTCGCCAGGTCCAGCGCACCACTTCCTTGAGCCAGGCATCCCCAGGACGGCTTTGGTCGCTGATGGCAAAAGCGCTGGCAATCATGGTTTCGCAGGGATGCCCCAAAGCGCCCTCTTCCAGCGCCACATCCACCTTGAGGGAAAGAAAACCTTCACGGCGACCGCGAAACATCGCCAGGGCGCGGTGGGATGGCACCTTGGCCAAAGGTTCTTTGTGGTCGAAATAATCGCGGAATTTTTCGCCTTCGCTTTCTTTACCACTGACTACGGTGGCAAACAGCAGCCCATGCTCACTGAGATAGGTTCTTGTTTTGGCAAGCAGATCAGCGTTTTCGGCAAAGCGCTCCATAAGAATATATTTGGCGCCATCAAGTACCGTCTTACTATCGGTAAAACCCAGCTCAGCGTTGATATAGTTTGCCGCCTCCTCTTCGGGCGTCAGACTCGGGTTCTCCAGCAGTGCCACCGCCAGGGGTTCGATACCGGCTTCAATAGCGATCTGGCCTTTGGTGCGCCGCTTGGGCTTGTAGGGCAGATAGAGATCCTCGAGGCGGGTTTTGGTGTCGGCATTGAGAATGTCATTTTTGAGTTCGGGGCTGAGTTTGCCCTGCTCATCGATGCTTTTGAGAATCGCGTCGCGGCGGTCTTCGAGATCGCGCAGGTAAATCAGGCGCTCGCTGAGATCGCGCAACTGGGTATCATCGAGAGAGCCGGTGATCTCCTTGCGATAGCGGGCAATAAAAGGCACGGTGGCGCCGCCATCAAGGAGTTCAACGGTGGCAACCACCTGTTTTTCGGCGATGGCGAGCTCTTCGGCAATACGTTGGAAAATAGACTTCATGGACAACTGATCCTGGACAATAACGAGAGAATGACAACAGGGGCGGGATTATGGCGCAGGCTATCCCTCCATAACAGCCCCTTTATCCAGAAAAGAGCATTTCACGTCTTTCAGGCCTGCTACACTCAAGCAAGAGATTTTGAGGAGCAAGACAATGGCAACCTTCCGTGACGAAAAAGACAGCCTGGGCACAGTTCAGGTGCCAGAAAATGCCCTTTACAAAGCGCAAACCCAGCGGGCGGTGGACAACTTTCCCATCAGCGGCCTGGTGATGCCAGCGGGGTTTATCAAGGCCGTGGTAATAATCAAACGAGCAGCCGCCAGGGTGAACTGCGAACTGGGACTGCTCGATGCCGATACTGCCAGCGCCATTTGCGCGGCCGCCGACAGCCTTGACGACGATGACTACCGACACCAGTTCCCCGTGGATGTTTTTCAGACCGGCTCCGGCACCAGCACCAATATGAATGTTAATGAAGTGCTCGCCACAATGGCATCACAGCGGCTGGCCGCTAAGGCTATAAGCGTCAACCCCAACGACCATCTCAATATGGGGCAGAGCAGCAATGACGTCATTCCCACCGCCATTCAGGTTTCAGCGGTTATGGCGTTGCAGGCAAAACTGCTGCCAGCACTGCAACACCTGGCTGCAATCATCGACGACAAAGGTCAACGTCAGGGCGACGTGGTGAAAACCGGTCGCACCCATTTGATGGACGCCATGCCGCTAACCCTGGCGCAGGAACTCTCCGGCTGGGGGTTTCAGATACGCCAAGGTATCGCTCGCATAGAGTCCAGCCTGCCGCGACTTTATGCCCTGCCCCAGGGCGGCACTGCGGTGGGCACTGGCATTAACGCCCACCCGGAGTTTGGCGACAGAATCGCCGCTGAACTGGCGAAAATAACAGAATTACCCTTTGTCAAAAGCGGCAATTTTTTTGCCGGTCTCAGCTCCCAGGATATTTCCGTAGAACTCTCTGGCCAACTGCGCACCGTCGCTGTCAGCCTGATGAAAATCAGCAACGATTTGCGCTGGATGAACAGCGGCCCCCTGGCGGGGCTGGGGGAAATTGAACTGCAAGCCCTGCAACCCGGCAGCAGTATTATGCCCGGCAAGGTCAACCCGGTGATTCCCGAAGCGGTGGCCATGGTCGCCGCCCAGGTGATGGGCAATGATGCCACCATCGCCATTGGCGGACAGTCCGGCAATTTTCAGCTCAATGTGATGCTGCCGGTGATTGCCTATAACCTGTTGCAAAGTGTTGAATTATTGGCCAACTGCGCGCGACTGCTGGCGGACAACGCCATCGCCACTTTTAAGGTTCGTCAGAAAAACCTCGACAAAGCCCTGGCACTGAACCCCATACTGGTCACCGCCTTGAACCCGATTATCGGTTATTCAAAGGCGGCAGAAATCGCCAAGGCCGCCTATCAACAGCAACGCCCCATTGTCGATGTGGCCGCAGAGATGTGTGATTTGAGCAGAAATGAGCTGGAAAAATTATTGAATCCCGCCACTCTGACCTGAAGGATTTTAGAGGTGCCCTTCAGTCAGCTTGGCGGAATACGGCAATCTTGATTGCCGCGTTAATAGCCATCAATTTTTAACGAAGAAGGCGTCGCAGTACGCCTGGGACTCTTCAAGATTTAAGGTGCCTTCATAGATGGCGCGACCCGTAATTGCGCCGAGAATACCCTTGTCGGCAACTGCACAAAGGGCTTTGATGTCGTCGATATTGGTAATGCCGCCAGAGGCAATCACCGGAATCGATGAGGCCTGCGCCATAGCAACCGTGGCCTCGACATTGACCCCCTGCATCATGCCATCGCGGTCGATATCTGTGTAGACAATGGCGGTGACGCCGTCCGTTTCGAACTTTTTCGCCAGCTCTGTGGCTTTAATCTCAGACACTTCAGCCCAGCCATCGGTGGCCACCAGGCCGTTTTTGGCATCGAGGCCAACGATGATATGACCGCGAAAATCACGGCAGGCCTCTTCGACAAACACCGGGTTTTTAACGGCAGAGGTGCCGAGAATGACATAGTTAACACCGGCTTCCAGATAGGACTCGATGGTGGCTATAGAGCGAATGCCGCCACCAATCTGGATCGGCAAGTCGGGAAATTCGTGGGCAATCGCCCGCACCACATGGCCGTTCACCGGCTCACCGGCAAAGGCGCCGTTAAGATCCACCAGGTGGAGACGGCGAGCGCCCTTTTCCACCCACTGACGCGCCATATCTACCGGGTTGGTTGAAAATACGGTGGAGTCGTCCATACGCCCCTGGCGCAGGCGAACACATTCACCGTCCTTAAGGTCGATGGCAGGAATGATCAGCATAAAAAACCTCGTTTATTCGCCGCGCCAGTTAACAAAATTCTTTAATAATTGTAGACCAGCGGTATGGCTTTTTTCAGGGTGAAACTGCACGGCAAAGAGATTGCCGTGGGCAAGAGCAGCGCTAAAATCATTGCCGTAATGGCAGGTGGCGGCGGTAATATCAGAACCGGCATCGACAAAATAGCTGTGGACAAAATAGAAGCGTTCGTCCTGATCGATGCCCCGCCACATGGGGTGATCGACAACCTGGTGAACCTGGTTCCAGCCCATATGGGGCACCTTGATTCTGCTGCCATCGCTGTCGATGCGATTGCGTTCAAAATGGCGCACTTGACCGGGAAAAATCCCTAAACAGTCGACACCGCCGTTCTCTTCGCTTCTGGTCATCAGCGCCTGCATGCCGACGCAGATGCCAAACACCGGCTTTTCGTTGATGGCTTTTTTGACCGCCTGATCGAAACCGCCGTCGAGAATGCTGGCCATACAGTCGCGAATGGCGCCAACACCGGGAAATACCACGCGGTCGGCTTCGGCAATCTCGTTTTTATCGGAGGTCACCACAATTTCAGCCCTGGGGGCAACGGTTTCAAAGGCTTTTTGTACAGAGTGCAGGTTCCCCATGCCGTAATCGATAACGGCAATGCGGATTCTAAAATCGGTCATTGACTAGAGACTTCCCTTGGTTGAGGGCATTACACCGGCCATACGCGGATCTGGCTCTGCAGCCATTCTCAGCGCGCGGCCAAATGCCTTGAATATGGTTTCTATCTGGTGGTGTGCGTTGGCGCCGCGGAGATTATCAATATGTAATGTGACACCCGCATGATTGACAAACCCCTGAAAGAACTCATAAGTCAATTGCAAATCGAAGGTTCCGACATTGCCCCTGGTGAAATCCACATGCATTTCCAGACCGGGGCGGCCGGAAAAGTCGATAACCACCCGGGACAGCGCTTCGTCCAGGGGCACATAGGCATGGCCGTAGCGACGAATGCCCTTCCTGTCGCCAATGGCTTTGGCAACGGCCTGACCCAGGGTAATGCCTATATCTTCAACCGTGTGGTGATCGTCGATGTGGGTATCGCCATCGGCGTCGATGTCGAGATCCACCAGGCCGTGCCTGGCAATCTGGTCGAGCATATGCTCGAGAAAAGGAACGCCAGTGCTGAATTTTGCCGCACCTGTGCCATCCAGATTCACCGTTACGCTTACCTTGGTTTCCAGGGTATCTCTTTTGATGGTTGCGGTGCGCGCTGAGGCTGATGATGAAATTTGTGCAGACATGGCGATGTACCTTTTCAAGCGAGGCGCCATTATACGGCGACAAGCGCCAGTCTTCCACAAAACAGCATTCTGACGTAGACTTGCCCCGTTTTTGCATCCACCGGCAGCAAATGACAAGGCACCGCAACCTATCCTTAATTGGAATACTGATCCTTACCACGTTATTGTGGGGAACAGTGGTGGCCGCTCACCAGCATCTGGATCTGCAACACGCAGAGTTCAAGCACGAACTCTGCGACGCCTGCCTGCTTCCCCATGCCGCCAACACCCCTCTGGAAGCGCCACAGATCCCTGTTGCCGCCCCGGTTCGCCATCTTCACCAATCCCTGACCTGCAGCCATAGCGGCGAATTTATCCCCGCCTACCTTGGCCGTGCCCCGCCTCTCTGATTTTCCTGTCACCACAATCTGAAGCAAAGCAATCAACAGCCACTGCGCTGCGTTTTTAACGCAACCAAAAACTGTTCCAGCGCTTTGCAAAAAAACCGTTTTATTCCAATTCAGGAAAATATAGAGATGATCAATCAAAAATACCGGGGACTGGCGCTGCCCCTGATGCTGCTTGCACCCACTGTGCTGGCAGGCAATATTGACACCATTGAAGAGCTGATTATTACCGCCTCTCCCCACGACAAACGCGCCGAGGAACTGCCGGGCGCCATCACGGTGCTCGACCGCCGCGCCCTGCAACGGGAAGTGAGCGCAACCCTTGGCGAAACCCTGCAAAACCAGCCGGGCATGCATTCCAGCTCCTTTGGCTCCGGGGTCGGATTGCCCATTATTCGCGGCATGGACGGCAACCGGGTTGAAGTACTCAACAATGGCACCAGCGTGGCGGACGCCTCTGCCACAAGCCCCGACCACGCCAGCGGCGTAGAGCCCCTGCTCGCAGACCGCATTGAAATTCTTCGCGGCCCCGCCACCCTTCGCTATGGCCCAGGCGCCATTGGCGGCGTCATCAATGTTATCGACAACAGCATTCACACCGAGGCTTTTGACGGCATTCACGGCGCCGGGGAAATTCGCCACAACACCAATAACGATGAAGACGCCTTTGTCGGCCGCCTCGATGGCGGTGCCGGCAGCCTGGCTTTTCACCTCGCTGGCGTGTTGCGGCAAAGCAATAATGTCGAGATTCCCAAACTGGCAAACTCCAGCGTAGACGACCCCGCAGAAACCTCCAATGGCTATATTGCCAACAGCGACGCCGAGGTGGATTCCTGGGTATTTGGTCTCTCCCATGTCACTGACAACCTGGTGGCAGGGCTCAGCGTGGTTCACCTCGACAACCAATACGGTGTGCCGCCGGGCGCCCACGACCATGGTGGCCACGGGGATGCGCACGACGACCATGACAGCCACGACAGCCACGACAGCCACGACAGCCACGACAGCGACCAGGATCATTCTGAGGATGGCGAAGAGCACCAAGAATTTACCCGTATCCATATGGAGCAAAGGATTTACCAGGGCAAGCTGTTATGGCGAAACCTCAACGGCATCATCGAAAAAATCAGCCTTGACCTCAATCACACCGACTACAAGCACAGAGAAATCGAAATCGAGGACGGCGAGCGCAACACGGGAACCGTTTTTGATATCGACAGCAGCGAAGTTCGCACCGAGGCCACCCACGCGCCGCTTTTCGGCTGGATGGGCACCTTGGGATTGCAGCACAAGCGCCGGGATTTTGACGCCATAGGCGCAGAGGCTTTTGTGCCCCAATCAGACACCCGCACCACAGGCCTCTACCTCATTGAGGAAACAGAATTTGGCGGCGGCGATCTGGAGCTGGGTATACGTCACGACCACCAAACCGTTGCCACCTCCGCTAGCGATGATATCGACCACAACAGCTTTAACGCCAGCGCCAGCTATCTTTACCCCCTCACAGAAAACCAGCGCCTTGGCCTCATCCTGTCCCGCACCGAACGGGCGCCCGCAGCGGAAGAACTGCTCTCCAACGGCGAACATATTGCCACCAGATCCTACGAAATCGGCGACCCCGGCCTCGACACCGAATCTGCCTGGAATCTGGAACTGACCTGGTCCAACAGCGCTCACGTGCCCGCCACTGTCAGCCTCTTTCACCGCCGTTTCAGTGATTTTATCTATGCCCTGGATACAGGTTCGCGCTTCAGTCACGATCTTGAAGAAGAAGGTTTCAACAGCCTCGCCGCCTGCTCCTCCGACCTGGCGGATTTTGATGGCGATGGCGATGAATTTGCCGCTTCGCCGGAATGTTTTTCCTATATTCAAAATGACGCCAAATTCACCGGCCTTGAGGCCGAAGTGACTCTGCCTATGACAGAGACCCAGGCTCTGCGCCTTTGGGGTGATGCGGTGCGCGCCCGTTTTGACAACGCCGGCGATGTACCCCGCATGCCCCCCGCTCGCCTCGGCGCCAACTGGGACTTTGCCAGCGGTTACTGGAATACCAGGCTGAGCATTACCTATGCCTTTAAACAGGACAGACCCGGCGAAAACCAGAGTGATACCGAAGACTACACCAGGGTGGACGCCTATGTTCGCTACGGCGTCAAGGAGTGGTCTGTGTTTATCAAGGGCGCCAATCTCACCGATGAAGAAATTCGCAACTCCACCAGCTTCCTTCGCGATATAGCCCCGGAGCCGGGTCGCAGTATTGTCATTGGTGCAAACTACAGCTTCTGATCACAACCCGCTACACTCTGAAAACAGTCCGGCAGGCCGCCGGACTGTTTTTCATACAGAAAGACCTCGAGGCCAGAAACGGTCAATCTGTACCGGCAAATACCTTGCTGCTGATTACTCTTAGCCTCTGTTTCTCACCCCCGCCCTGCCGCCAACGGCAATATGGGCTACAATGAAAACCGCTTTAAATACCGGAAAGGATGCAGCCATGCCACGAATCCTCAAATTCAGCGTCATTGCCGTTTTGCTTGTTTTTCTCGTCCTCGGCGCCGTTCTGGCCTACCTGATGTTTGCCATTGATATCAACAGCTACAAACCACAGATCGAGCAAACCGCAAAAGATCAGGGCATCGAGCTGAATATTCAGGGGCAACTGGGCTGGTCTGTGTTTCCCAATATCGCCATCAGTATCGGCGAAACCCATTTTCAAAGCGCCCAATACGGTGTCGAGCCATCGTCCATAGCAAGCGCCAGCCTGGCGCTCAAATGGCCGGAGCTGCTCCGCAAACAGCTGGCGGTTAGCGCACTGACCATTGACAGCGCCAATATTCACATCACCAGTCTCGATTCCGGTGCCGCAGCGGCCGCCATTCCCGCCTCCGGCTCAGAGCCCGTATCCAGCCCGGATGGCTCCTTTTCCCTGGCGGTGGATCAATTTGCGCTGCGCAACAGCCAAATCCAATACGACGACATCCTTATTAAAAACCTTGACGCAACCACTAAAGGCGTCAATCTTCAAGGCGACCCGTTCACCCTCAGCCTGGGTTTGGACTACGACCAGGGATTGGATAAAGCCCCGCTTCATCTCGGCCTCAGCGGCAACGCGGGCTTTGATCAGCGCCAGGGAGAATTGACCCTGGCGAACATGCTGATTGAATTGAAAGGGGTCACACCAACTCCGCTGATTATCAACCTCACAGGGAACCTCAACACCAATGTCATGGAAGGAACCCTCAACGCCCTCACCCTGTCTCTTGGCGATACCCGGCTGACCGGCTCAGCCACATTCAGCAAAACGCCGAAATCCCTGGCGCTCAACCTCTCAGGAACAGACCTGAATCTGGACGAGCTGCTGCCCGCAACGAACCCAACCGACGGGGACGCCGAAACTGCCAAAGAAGCCGAAGCGGCGCAACTGCTTCCCCCCCTGTTCGCGCCCCTGGCGCTCCTCGATGGCGGCTCCGGCGAGGTTAATCTCACCCTCGAAGCCCTGGTTTATGACGGCATTACCCTCACCAAACCGCAGTTACTGGCTAGCGCCAGCGGCAACAAAATTGTTGTCAATCAATTTTCCACAGGAATTTTTGGCGGCACCGTCACCGCCGACGCCACCTTTACCAACAGCAAAACACCAAAAATCAGCTTCAAAAAACAGCTCAGAGACATCGACATGGCCGCAGCCATGGACAAACTGGCGAGCGAGGTGGATATTACAGGCACTCTCAACATGGGCATTAGCGGCACCACCTTCGGCAACTCCGGCGACGCCCTTATTGCCAACACCCAGGCGAAGGGAGTCCTTGAGATTAAAGACCCCACCCTGGCGACAGTGAACATCGAAAAAAGCTATTGTGAACTTGCCGCCCTGGTGGAAAAAACACCGGCTCGCCAGGAGCCCTGGCCCGCGGGCACCAGGCTCAACAACCTGGTCAGCGATTACCACATGGCCGACGGCAACCTGATTCTCGACGACTACAGCACAGGAATGGGCAACCTCAAACTCACCGGCAACGGCGTCATCGATATTATCAACCAGGCCTTTAACATCCGTGTCGTCACTCTACTCGACGGTGATCGCACCAGTGACAGCGGCTGCGAGATCAAAAGCACCCGCGTTCGCAACAAAAAGATTCCGTTCATCTGTAAAGACAGCTTTGCCAAAGCGGGCGCAGGTAGCTGCAAACCCGACCCGGATTTTGTCAAAGGGCTATTACAGGAAAAGCTCCTGGACAAGCTTATCGACGACAAAGACGGGGAAGAAAGCGAAAAAAGCAAGGCCGTTAAAGGGCTTCTCAAAGGTATTTTTGGCGGCTAAATGACAGCTCAAACCACGACTTTTGCCAACCGTCTACTCCGCTGGTTCGAGAGCCACGGGCGCAAGGATTTGCCCTGGCAGGAGAACATTTCCCCCTACCGGGTATGGCTGTCAGAGATCATGCTGCAGCAGACGCAGGTGAGTACGGTGATTCCGTATTTCCAGCGCTTTACCACCAGCTATGCCGACATTGAAGCCCTGGCTGCGGCGCCCCTGGATGACGTTCTCCACCTGTGGACAGGGCTTGGCTATTACGCCCGCGCCCGCAACCTCCACAAAACCGCGCAAATTATTGCACAACAATACCGGGGGCAATTTCCGGCAACTGTGGCGGCATTGTGCGAACTCCCCGGCATCGGTCGCTCCACCGCAGGCGCCATTGTCAGTATCGCCTTTGGCAAACGCGCTGCGATTCTCGACGGCAATGTCAAACGGGTACTCGCCCGCCACCGCGCCATTGACGGCTGGCCGGGGCAAACCGCTGCTCACAATGCCCTTTGGCAAACCGCCGAGCAATTCACCCCCAAAACCCGGCACGGCCAGTACACCCAGGCAATTATGGATTTGGGCGCAACCCTGTGCACCAAAAGTAAACCCCAGTGCGAGGCCTGCCCTGTGCAGGTCGACTGCCTGGCAAGGCAACAGCAAAACCAGCAGCTCTACCCCGGCAAAAAACCCAGAAAAAGCCTGCCCGTGAGGCAAAGTGTGTGGTTAGTGTTAGAAGACGACCGCGGACAACTACTGCTGGAAAATCGCCCCCCTGTAGGACTCTGGGGCGGGCTCTGGGCATTTCCGGAAGTCGACACCATTGACGATATCGGCGCGCGCTGCAAACAGCTCGGCTTCAAGACCGCGCAAATAGAGGCGCTCGACAGCCGCCGCCACACCTTCAGCCATTTTCACCTCGACTACATCCCGGTTGTGGTCAAAGGCAAACCCCAGCACCGTATCAACGACGCGTCCCCACTGCGCTGGCTGAATGCCGCCAACCTGGAAGGCTACGGCACCCCGGCTCCCGTTAAAAAGTTGCTGGAGGAGCTTTACCGCCAATCTATCTAGCCACAGAGTTTATCCTGAGCAAAGATTTTTCCTGCTGCCAGTTCCGTGGACAGTCCGCACCTAACTTGCAGCATCCCCCCCATACTCTTATGCTACCCGCCCCCGTTGTAATCACTGGAGCCAAAATGACGCGCACCGTTCACTGCCGCAAACTCAAAGCCGACCTCCCCGGCCTGGCACAGCCCCCCTTTCCGGGTCCCAAGGGTGAAGACATTTTTAAACATATCTCCCAGGACGCCTGGAACCAGTGGCTCGAACACCAAACCATGCTCATCAATGAAAAACGCCTCAACATGATGGATATCAGCGCCCGCAACTATCTTGCCGAACAGCGCGAGAAATTTCTCTCCGGCGACGATTACGACCAGGCGGAAGGTTATATTCCACCATCTGAGTAACATTTATGGCTTTGAGGCTTGACGTCGAAAGGCTGGCAATGTTTAATACGCGCCTCTTGCCGAGGAGCAGTTTTCAGCCTCCTCACGTAGTACGCCCAGGTAGCTCAGTCGGTAGAGCAGGGGATTGAAAATCCCCGTGTCGGTGGTTCGATTCCGCCCCTGGGCACCATTTAAATCAATGACTTACAACCAATCGAAGATCACGTTTTTGGGAAATTGTGCCCAAATTTGTGCCCTCGATCCTTTCCGCCGCCGACAGCAAATGATCCGCTGCCAAATGCGCATAACGCAACACCATCTCCACTGTCGACCAGCCACCCAATTCCTGTAACTCCTGCAAGCTGGTACCGCTTTGCACATGCCAGGATGCCCAGGTGTGGCGCAGGTCGTGCCAACGGAAATTCGCAATGCCAACCCGCTCCAGTGCCGCGTACCACGCCTTGGTACTGGTGCGATCCACCGGACGCCGAGGACGACCGTACACAAACACCCACTCCTTGTGCTTGCCACGCCATTCCTCCAACACCGCCAACGCGTCGCGGTTCAACGGCACCCCAATGGCTCGGCGAGATTTCGACTGATCGGGATGAATCCAGGCAACGCGCCTGTCCATATCCACTTGATCCCAACGCAGATAACTCACATTGCGTTGCCGTAATCCCGTGGCCAAGCTGAAACGCGCCATCCCCGCCAAATGCGGTGGCAGTTCGGCAATCAGCCTCGCCGCTTCTTCGCGGGTAATCCAATGAATGCGCTTTCTCGGTTCCGGGTACAACTTCACTCGCGGCACCTTGTCCACCCATTACCAGTCATCCCGAGCCGCCCGCAAAATAGCCCGCAATAGCGCCAAATAACGGTTGGCTGTTGAGGCTGTGGATTCCCGTTTCTTTGCCAGCCCTATTCGATCAACCAAATCCCGGTCAATCTCGTCCAGGTATTTACCCCCGAGATAGGGGTGAAACCATTTGAGCTTGGCCAAGTCCTTTTCGTGATCGGCTTTGTGGTCGGTGTTAACGCGATGGGACGGATGCATATAGACTCTCATTTTTACTGTGAGCGGTTATACTCCACCTTACACTCAGGCACTGCACTAAGGAGAGTCCAATGAAAACAAACGCAAGAAGCCTATTCGTCATACTAGCGCTAATACTGACTGGATGCGGAGATAACGGGTCTCCAGCCAACGATTCCGTTACCGAGGCAAACCCCTCATCACTCGATCGAGGGTCAAGCTTTGGCAGTCCAGGGGCTGGCTTCCTCAAAATTGGCGATAGCCATCACGACCTTGAAATCACAAGGTGTCTGGTGGCTTTCGGGGTGCTTGGGGGAAGCGCGGTGAGCACCCAGAAGCCCGACAATATCAAAGTCAATTTTGAGTTTTCCCCTGCCAACTGGCGCGAGCGCCCTGAAACCGAGGGCTGGACCGAAACAGGAACGATTTCACTGCGATCTGAGAACCCCTATGCGCAATGGGAATCTGGCCTGAGCCTGGTCAGTGGCTACAACTTGGGCAGCCTTGATCCAGCCAGACTGGATATCACTTCTGTGGAGTTTTCAGCAGATGGGCGGAGCGCACGGGGTGAAGCCAATTTTTTATCTGTAGACTCAATCATGAAAGGCGACCCAAGCATCTCAGTAGGTAGCTTTGAGTTCTCCTGTCCGGAACCCTAATTTGCAATGAACCCTGACCCTGTCTGATCGCCGCAGTATCGTTTCGGGGCTAGCTGCTTAATTTCCGGCAAACTGAATCGCAGAGCCAACAGCATTTTTGTGATGGCCTTGTCGATTGGTGTTGCCAACAAATCCGTTCACAAGGCTGGGCGCAGTAATTTCTGTAATGTTGCGGTATCCGTGACCTCAACAAAGATCCACGGGGCGCAGGCACCCTCAGGCAGCCAGAGAGAAATCGCGGCCAGAACAAGAACCCTTAAAGGTAAAAATATCTGTGACATTTATCGAAGTTTTTTCTGATCCCGATCTCCGCCCTACGAGACTTTTGCGCCTCCAGACAAAGCGAGAACCCCATTGAGCAGAGCATTCTTGAGAGCGAGGTCAGACGCAAATTGCGCCACAAGCGCATCTGCATCCAGAGAAATCCAGTAAGGCGGCACATAGAAAGCCAAATCGGCAAGTTGCGTGGGAAACAGTACGGCGAAAAACCCCGGCCTAAGCACCAGATAGGGGCGGCTCCCAGGCGCGATTTCGATCAAGGCTAAAATTGCGTAGCGCATTTCCGCAGGGAGCAGGTCAACGGCGCCGGGATCACTGATACGCAGACTATAGACCTCATCGAAAGCTGAATCGCCGGTGAGTGTGACTGCCAGCTCAGACGTCTTACTCTGCGCCAGCAACAGTCTTGGTGGAGCATCCTTCGGAGTTAACACAATTGATACATCGTTACCCCAATCCGAAGCCATCTGAATCACTGTAAAATTCAGGGTATAATCGCCCAGATTGTGTTTCTTGTTCCTCCTAGGTGCGTAGGCGATCAACATTTCAGATAGCGTTACCTCGCGCCCGTCCCGAACACCAATGAGGCGGTCAGTGGTTCTGGCAGACTGAAGCACTGGAAACAGGCACCAACCACGCAGCTGCGCCAGATCCGTCTCTGGCTCGACGACATGGTCGAAACCACCCAAATACTCGGAAATGACCGGAGCAAAACAACTCTTGACGGTTGTCTGGTAAGTGCTCGACCGGTTGCCCATGGCTATAAACCATCCGACAAAGGCCGCCAGGATGCCGAAGATCAGTGCCACAAAAATCCCCTGACCTGTAAAGAGCAGAGCCAGGAGCACACCCAAACCGGCGAGCGGAACCCATAAACGAGCACGCTGGTCCACGGTTTCCAGCGTGGACAACCTGAGCTGTTCAAGATCACTGATAAAAGGAGCAATACGGGACAAAAGATTTTCGCGCTCCACCTTGGACAGGTCGACAACAACACCCCGAGGTGCATTTCCCGAAGCCGCCACAACTTTGTCGGCACCACCACCGATGCGCGCCCAGATGGAGGTGAACGAAAAATCTGAATATCCTGCCATGATATACACCTACCTTTGTGTATTAATCGTCGTCAAAAAATCCTGATAACCGCTACCGTAATGGCCGCCTCAAATACTTATTGACAGAAGCGTTAAGCCGACGAGCCCTTCGCTATTTTCAGTTGGCGTGGCGCCTCAAATCGGGAATATTGGTTGCTGGACATATCTGTGGCATAGCATTCTGGATAGTCAACCCATGCTCAAGAAGCAAAGGCGCAGCAGTGGCGATAAAATAATGCGAAGATGCCGTGTCAGCGATCGCGGTGAGTGCCGCGATAATGTTATCTGGCAGGGGATCTTTGGTAGAGAATTTTTCCGCCATGGACTGCGCTTCACGAGCGTAAGTGGCAATACCGCTGACTGGCTGCCTATCCGCCTTGCCAGCGGCAGTATTCACTAACCCCTTATCTGTCGCTTCCATAAGTTTTTCGATCATCTTGCAGGTGTGGCGATCCGCCGCAAATGCAGCACCAGGGGTAACCAACACAGTAAACACAAAGGCAAGGTAGTAACGCATAGTGAAATTTCCTCTACTATTTTTTATGGTTCTGTTTGCCAACGGTGTGCACTACATTAAGCGATTTCTTGTGCTTCAAACCCTGATGGATGAAGCCACAGACACTGTGTCAGCGGATTCGATTGTAGTCCAATTCAATGTGCTCGAATACCGATTGACGCATTGCCTCGCAGATAAGACATCCCTCTCCGTGAATAGCTTCCACCTTGAGTGAGTAGAAGAAACTCTCAGCACAGGATCATCAGACCCTATACTGAATTTGGTGGACAGGTAAAGGCTGTTGTCCAGCCCTAAGGGATGTCCAATGATGGCTTGCCGGCATGAGCTGGGTGATTCGAGTTAAAGGACTCTGTATTTCGGGCAAGGACAAATCCATCCGCGTCAAACCTGGGGATTTTCTACAACCACCACTGCCATATCGGCAAGGCGACGGTATATGCGCCTGCGGCGCACCAGAGGCCACCAGCGGTAGAGGAAAATTTCCATAGGCCGCCACATGGCCACCCAGCCGCCAACCATTAAACCTTCACTGGGCAGGGCGGCAAACCCACTGGCTGGCACATGATTTTCCAGAGCCCGGCTCATGCCCATGCAAAAACCGAGAAATAAAAGGCCAATCAGTAAACTGAGCCGCCCCTCCCGCATCAACTGGCGGCGTTCGCTCTGACAAAACCTGGCGCGTTCACTGAAATAGTTGTGAATGGCCGCTTCAACGCGATTTCTTTCCTTGTCGTCGAAGGCGCCAGTCAACGTCAGCTCGAGACAAAAATCTCCACTGGCGGGATATTCAGCAGCCCAGTCAAAAATAAATGCCTCGGCGTCAGCATCGAGATCCCTGCCCACAAAAGGTGAGGGGTCCAGTGAATTGAACAACTGCTGGACGTTGTCCAAGCGCAGGCGTATAACATGGGTTTTGTGATCCCGTATTTTTGTTGCAATGTTCATTGGCCAAATCTTCTCTGCCGAAGCCTTTATGTTTAAAAAACTGGAAGCAGCGGATAACTGCTTCATTTTCATTGACTGAAAAAATCGTTGTCGCTGACTCGATTATTGTCAAGGGGGAATGCCCTGCTGTAAACCACCAGCGCAAAACACTCTGCCGAGCCGCTATAGCAGTTAAAAACCTTGATCCGCGAGGGTGCTGGTGCAATATGCGGTCTAGCACTCTTTGAATTTGGTTTTGTCCTATAGCTGCGCCATCGCCAGCGGGGCTGACTCCTACAAATAATTTTTCGGTAGGCGCCTGCCCCGCAGGCGATGCCTGAAGATTGCCAAGGGCGGGCAATATCAAATTGAAAGACGGGTAAAAACTACAGTAAAATGGCGCCATGCCTGCCGACAAACCTAAAGTGCTCCCCGATGAATGATTCGCCCTCACTGCGCGATTCACTGATTGATAAAACCATTGCGGCCGTTGTCGAAACTGGTCTTGAAAGTGTCTCTCTTCGGGCTGTGGTCAATGCGGTCGGCTGTTCAACAACGGCTATTTTCGGCTACTTTGGCAATAAGTCGGGCTTGCTGCAGGCGTCCCTAAAACAAGCGCTGGAAGAAGACCGCCAATTTCTCGACGATTTCGCCCACCACACCAGGGGGCTTACCCTTGATCACCAGAGCTTTTCAGCGCTCCTCGCCTCCTACATAGAGTTGCGAGCGAAAACCCGGGCGGCATCATTCTGGTCTGAAGTAGTGTTCAAGTCCCGGCAATTTCCGGAGCCCGAAGCCAACGAGATCATTCGCAACTGGTACGAGATGCACCTTGTCTTTTGGCAGTCCAAACTTGAACAAAGCACCTGCAACGAGGATCTTGGCTCTGTTTTGGTGGCATACAGCGTTACAGAACAGGCCTACTCTCTGGCGTTGCACACCAATCTGGAATATTTGCTGCTGCTCAGGGAATCCTGCTCGGCAATAACAGCAAAAAGTTTTGGCGCCCATCGCGACAGCGTCAGCAGCCAGGTTTGGATCTGGCTCGAAAGCGGCTCCCCCAGGTTTTCCATAGAACCCACCCAAGCTCGCAACCCTCTTTGCCAGCGGCTCCTGGATCAGGCGGCAAAACACATTATTCTTCAGGGCGTAGACAAGGCTAATATCGCCAAAATTGCCAAAGACGCCGGCACGTCCAGCGCCATGGTGCTTTATCATTTTGGCACTATGGCCGCTTTTACCAATGAAGCCATATGGAAAGCCATCGTCCTCAAGGTTCCCGAAGAGATGATTCCGGTAATCAAAAATGGCCACAGCCAAAAGCCGCCCGACTCCTGGGTCGATGTGGTTAGAGGATTGGTGAACAGGCCTGTTGGCAGTAAAAGTACCTACAAGAATTTTTACCTCAAAGTGGCAAGAATTATTGGCCAGACATCGTTATTGTGTCAACATAACCCCGAACTCAAACCCCTTATCGATCAGCTTCGTATTAACGAAGGCGTCTCCATCCACCACATATATAAAAACTTTGCCAAAGACGGCGGGGAAATTGGCCGCTCCACGTCTGGTATTTTTGGCCTGTGGCTGAAAGGGCAAGTCATTATTGACGATATTTTTAGTCATAGCTGTGAACAAACCGAAGCAAAAATAATGGCTGCCGTGTCAAAATTAACCTTTTGAGTCAAAGGGTTGAACAGAAAACCAACAACCGGGCACAGAGGACATGGCAGGCAAAACTACAGGCGCGCAGCTGCGCTGCCATCAATGAATTGCCTTTGACCACTTATCCGTCTATGATCGACGGCTCCCCACAAGAGGCCTAATACAACTTCATGAGTTTGCTCATAGCGTTTGCCGTATTGTCCATAGGTGTTTCCTTTTTTTGCTCAATTCTTGAAGCCGCATTATTGTCTCTAACGCCAAGCTACATCGCCAAACTGCGTCTCGAAAACCAGAAACTCCACGATCAGCTCGCCACGCTCAAAGACAGCATCGATCAACCCCTGGCCGCCATTCTCACCCTCAACACTGTGGCTCATACGGTGGGCGCCACTGGCGTGGGTGCACAGGTTGCCGTTATTTTCGGTGATGGCTATCTGGGCATTGCCTCTGCCATTATGACTATTTTGATACTGGTGCTCTCCGAGATCGTGCCCAAAACCATCGGCGCCCGCTATTGGCAATGGCTTTCCCCCATACTCCCCGTCACCCTTAACGGTATGATTTTCCTGCTCAGGCCATTCATTTGGGTGTCAGACCAGATAATGAAATTATTTGGCGGCTCTCCCCCGGAGCACGATCTCAGACAGGAAATTAAAGCGCTTTCCGTGCTTGGCCGAGAGTTGAACAAACTGGATGAGGATGAACAACGGGTTATCGCCAACATTCTTGATTTACATGAAATTCGCGTGCGGGACATCATGACGCCGAGAATAGTCTGTGAGTATGTGGCGCCAGATACAGAAATTGCCGATTTTGCCAAACGGGCAAAGGAGAGCCAGTTTTCCCGCTACCCGGTGATCGATAAAAACGAAGCGCCTCTGGGCATGCTATTTCTACGCGATATTATCATTGCCCACGAGGGGCAAACCATAGAAGCCATTATGAAGCCTGTTACCATAGTCAATGACCAGGTGAATGCTGAAAGCCTGATGAGTCAGTTTATGAAGGAACGGCAACACATGTTTCTTGTTTACGACGAATACGGCAGCTGGCAGGGTTTGGTGACCATGGAAGATGTTCTTGAGACCATTATTGGCAAGCCCATCATGGACGAAACTGACGACATCCCTAATATGCGCCGCCATGCCAAATTGCGCTGGAAACATCGCCTGAAAAATCTTGAAGAGAAATAACTGAAAGGACAAACACCGTTTAGGGAAACTCTGTTTTCGTCACTCCCGCGCAGGCGAACTAATGTCCGGAATAAATGTAGACTGCTTGCCTTAATCATGAAATATAAAGGAGTTTGAGTCATGCTCGGCACATGAAGACTTAAACGACAACCGTCGTTCCTGGGTAGGTAAGGATTGCTGCCTACGCAGAAATGACGACGTGAAATATTCCGGACAGCAGTGCGCGCAGGCGGGAGTCCAGGAAAATGTATCGATTAAGATTCCCACCTGCGCGGCAATGATATTAAGGTTTATTGTCCAACTGGCGACCTAACTCTTTTTAAGAGGCAAATCGTCAGGGATAACAAATTCTGCTCAATCTTCCCAATAATGAACAATCTCTATGGGCATGCCCAACTGCTTGAACACATGCACTTGATCCGAATGAACAGCTTCCCAGATAATTTTTTTATCATCATTATATATCTGGTATGACATGCCATTTGTCTCCAGGGTTTTACCGTTAGTGGGTACGCCAAAAAAACTTTGCGTGTGACTGGCTCGCCAGTTGAACTGCCACATGCAGGTGTTACCTGAAACCTTGAAGTCAGCCACTTCAAATTCGTGAATCCCCATACCGTTATCGGGATCCCTATTGGCAAAAACCTGAAACATGCGTTTGAGTTTTGCCTTGTCATTGACAACATGATGCTCAAGGGGATAGTCATGAAACTCAAACTCATCCGCATAAAATTTTTCAACGGCATCGTTATCAATAAAGGATTGTAATAAAGCGTCCAGCCACTGCTTGTTCATGGTACCTCCTGGGGTAAATTAATTAACAGCTTTGTTTTGCAATGATTTCAAATATCTTTCTCTGGCAATCAAGTAAACCGGGAAGGTAAAGCAGACACCCAGATAAGAAACAGCAATCCAGAAAGCGCCCCATTTTTTACCCAGGCCTATTTTGACGCAGTCCGAGAATACCCAGACTATAAAAACCATCCAGGCAGAAAAAATATCAACAGTTAAAAATTGCGCACCGGGATTCCCGGTATTGAAGGCATCAATAAACATTGCCAACGGATTTGAAACATCGCCGCCCTCCTTCATCCATTGAATGCCATAGCTCCAGGTAATCACCAGGGAAACCACTGCAATAATCAGGTAATATAAATGTCTAATGTTCATACTCATAATTTTATCGCTCCGTTATTTTGTTTAGGTTACTTTTTACAGGAAGAACTGTTGAGATTTTTTAACTTATAAAACATATAGCCCGCATTATCGCCAATATTTGAATCGCTTGAGGTGCCCACATAAAGATTGCCATCAATCACTTCAAAGTTACGAAACCCGTTATTGTGGGAATTACCCATACCATTGCGGGTTATAACCGTTGGCGGATTTTCAGCATCTTCGAAAACAACCATATCCCCTCCGGCCACATAGCCTCTGCCCTGGATTATTTCAAAGATATCGTGCAACAAGAAATTATATTCCGGCCTTGAATATTTGCTGTGAAGCGCATAATCCTCAACACCACCAGAGTAATCAAAGGTGCCGAGAAAAAGCCGGTCGCAAAATACTGTACTAGTCCATGTGTAGTTATTGGTTGCATATCCGAGACCGGCGGAACCAAATTCAGGCTTTAATTCCCATTTGTTTTTTTTCATAACCCAGGATTTGCTTGAGCGATCAAACACAGGAAGATACTCGTTGCCGTACAGCATCTCTGTTTTTGTACGATTCTCCTTATCAATGGCAGTTTTAAAAAAATGGCCGCTTCTGGCGAAAGTTGCATTGAGAAGTTGTTTTCGCGATTCAGGATTTTCTTCCAAAGCCTTCTCCATCAAAAAATAGGCTCTGGTGTATGCTGTGCCCAGCTCCATGGTTCCCCAGTAGACATCGCCCTTGTAAACAGATAAGGCGCCACCACCCAATGTAGTCCCCATAAAATCATCGGGGTCAAAATCCTTGAGCATCAGCAATGGATACATAACTCCTGAATTTTCTGCAGTAAAACCCTGACGGGGTAAAGGGCTGCTAATAATCAAGCCACCGGAAGTGTCTTTGGCAGGAAAACTGCTCCAGGTAGTGGCGACTATTTTATCCTCACCACCTTCAGGCTTATAAACCTCAAACTCACCGATAAAGCCGTAATCACTACTATCGATCACGATATCAAAGCCTTGATAGGTTCTGGCCTTGGGAAAAACATTGTCAGCATTGCCTGTCCAGCGCAATAAATAGGCTTTTCCTGTGTGGCTGGCAGCGCTCACATACATGCCACTGCCGCCGTCAGGATGTTCAAGAACATGCATCTTTCTTATTTCATCGAGATTATCAAAGTAGGAAACGCCCAGGTATTCTTTTGTGTCACCGTTAAAGGCAAATATTTTTATGCCATCAAAATAGTATTCATTTTCTTCAAACGCGCCGCCTGTCACCGGCTTTGACGACGTCAGGCCACCGATAAAAACAGTATTTCCAGATGTCACTGCTGCACGCACGGCGACAACATTTTTCCAGTCCTCAGCAAACTGTTCATTATCCGTTTTGTAGACGGACAGGCGCTTGGCTTTTGTATCATAGTTGTACAAAACCGGTTTTCTTTCATTATCAGAGATACCGCAGGCATTGGCCGGGCTCAAATGGTTATAGACATCCACATTGTCTTTAGTGGGATTGGGAAGACCGGCAAGATTTAACCAAACGCTGCACCAACCGTTTACAAAAGCGCCATACCAGATTTCATCTTTGTAGGTGGTCACACCCCAGGCGTAGGTTCCATTTCTTTTGCCAATACCGCCCTCCTTGGGGTGATCAAATGAATAGGGGTCGTAATGATTTTTCGAGTCATTCAGGCTGTAGAAAGTTTCATCCACAGGCGCCTGAAAAACTTTTTCCCAGCTATAGGTATCGGCGATAGCCATAGAAATATTGGCCAGCACAGACACGAAAAAAGCACTTATTTTTAACAATCTCATAAACCACACCTCACATCTAACTCCGGAAAGAGCACGTACAGGGACGGGCATCAGAGTTTTGAAACACTTATTTTCCATTGCTGACTATAGCAATGAATATCTATTGACCATCATTGATATTAAAGCGGTAAATCGCGTATCCGGCATTTTTACCAATATTGGCCTCACTGGAGGTACCAATATAAAGATCGCCATTGACCTCGACAAAAGTTCTGAAGCCGTTATTATTTTCGTTACCAAAACCATCACTAGAGAGAACTTTTACTGGCATTTCAGGATCTTCAAGAACAATAAGGTCGCCACCACCCACATAGCCACGCTCCTGGGCAACTCGATACGCGGTATGAATAAAGAATTCCTGCCCCTCTTCATCGTAAGGGGTATTATGGATATAATCTTCAAGCCCACCGGAATAGTCCATGGTGCCAATAAACAGTCGGTCTTTATAGACAAAGCTTTTCCAGGTGTAATTATTGGTACCAAAACCAAACCCCGCATTGCCATGAACCGGTTTTAAAGCCATTTTATTGCGGCGCATTTCCCATTTTTTACTTTTCTCATTGTATGCAGGCAAGTATTCATTGCCATATAGCATTCTTACTTGAGGGGCATCCAGATCAGCGAGATCAATTTCAAAAAGGTGGGCTGCACGGGAGTATGTGGCCTTCACCAACTGCTCCTGGGATTCTTTTGACTCCGCTAATGTTTTTTCATATTGATAGTAATCCCGCGCATAGGAGTTACCAATCATCATGGTGCCAAAATAAAATTTCCCCCTGTATTCAGACAGAAGACCGCCACCCCAGATATAGCCAAACAGCTTGTCAGGATCAAAATCCTCGAGCATAAAAACAGGTTTAGTGGTTGCAGGTTTCGATTTTGAAAAACCACTTTCAGGCATGGGGCTGGTAACAATCAAGCCTCCTGATTTTTTATGGGCAGGCCAACTGTGCCAGGTGCTGAATGCCAGGCGATAACTGCCATCTTTGGTAGAAAAGGGCACGATTTCGCCAATCAATCCATACCCGGAATTGTCAATAACAATATCGAAGCCTGCAAATTTTTTGTTTTCAGTGGCGGGAAATGGGTTTTCTTTAGTCCCTGTCCAACGCATCAAATAAGATTCGCCGCCTCTGTTAGACGCGGCCAGGTAAAGCCCCTGGGTGCCGTCAGGATGTTCTACGGTTTTTAATTCACGAATTTCATTGAGGCCATCGAGAAGCACTGATCCCAGGTATTTTCGAGTCTTGACATCTATTGCAAATATGCGCGTGCCATCCCAAAAATATTCATCGGCCTCATTGGACATATGTTCGCTTGGCTTTATATTTTCGGCGACAAGACCCGCAACGAAAATAATGCCATTAATATTACCTGCGCCCCTGATCGCTTTGACGCCATCCCAGTACTGGTTAAATTCCTGATCGCTGTTACTGTATATTTCAAGATCGTCAGTTTTGGTGTTGAAAATATAGAGTTCGGGCTTGCGGTTATTATCAGGTATGCTGCAGGCATTTATTTTGCTGCTGTAATTATAGAGATGCTTGCTCTGCTCGTTTCTTGCTGGCAGTCCGGCGTGGTATAGCCAGATATCACACCAACCATTGATAAATGCGCCGTACCAAATTTCATCACCAACATTGGTGACTCCCCAGGCATAACCGCCGTTACGCTTTTCAATACTTCCAGGCAGGGGGTGCTTGTTTGAATGGGGGTCGTAGAGATTTCGCGGGTCGCCAGGGCCAAAATAGGATTCGTCAACCGGCGCCTGAACAACCTTTTCCCAGGCATAGTCATCCGCATAAGTGAGATTCGAACCCAGGGGCGCCAGAGCCAATATGGCGAAAATTCCCAAGCGTTTATAGTGTTTACTTAGCATAGTCTGACCTTTTAATCAGGAGATGGTTTTCAGCGCAATCTGGCTATCAGTAACGCGGCTTAGACAGTCGACAACATCATGGATGAGACGTCACCCCAGAAAATGAAAAATCCCGGACAACCCTGCAGGGTTGTCCGGGATCACTGTCAGAACCGATACTGAATATCAAAGCCATAGGTTCGTGGATCGGCATAGGAACCGCGAATACCTGCACCATTGACGACAAGGTCATCAAAATATTCTTCATCAGTCAGGTTATTACCCCAAACAGAAAGTTTCCATTGTTCCCCATCTGGTATATAGGCAATATTGGCATTGACAAGGCCATAACCGTCCTGGGTCAGGTTTCTCATATCCGGGTCAACGACAAAATCGAAGTCGTATTCACTTTTGTAGGAGTAATTGACCATAACGGGCAAGGTGCCGCCGGGAACATAAAAATCGTATTCAGCAGAAACAAACCCGGAGAATGACGGAGAGCGCAGCATTTTTTTGCCGTCGGCGTCGTAACCGGGAACAGAACGCGCGCCAGCCGCATTGGGATTGCCGGTAACGATGGAATTGAGAATGTTGCCTACAGCAATATAATTTTCGTACTCCGAGTCGTTATAGTTGGCGCCCATTCTCAAGCGCAGGGCATCATTAACCTGCCAGACAAGATCGAATTCTGCACCCATAACTGTAGCGTCAGCGGCGTTCTCGATGAGATTAACCACAGATCCCGTATTGGGGTCTGTTGCCGCCCGCGTCACCTGGAGATCGGAATAATCGTAATAGTAAATGGCACCATTGAAGCGAACACTGCTGTCAAGGAGTTCTGTTTTCCAGCCGAGTTCAACCATATCGAGAATTTCAGGATCGAGGGTATCCACCGCCTGGCCGGTTATGGCGTTAACCTTGCTGGCCGGATAGTCAAAGGCGCCGCTCTTGAAGCCGCGACTGAAGGTCAGATAAGCCATTCCCTGTTCAAAGCTGTATTCCAACGAGACCTTGGGCGTAAATTCTTTCCATTCTTCTTCATCGTTGAAGGGGAAGGTATGACCCAGGGGAAGATAGTTGCCGCCGGGCGCGTTTACTTCCGCTTCTTTTTCCTCAATGGTGTAACGGCCACCCAAGGTTAGAGCCCAGGCGTCGGTAAACTCATAGGTTGCCTGACCATAGATTGCCGATGCCGTGGTTTTAACGGCGGTGTTGCCCTGGGAGCCAAATCTTCCCGCAGGACCGTCCCTGAGATCAAGGTTGATCTGAAATTGGTTGATATCCTCCACATAGAAAAATGCGCCGGCAAGCCAGTTCCAATTACCATCCAGGGAGGAAATCAATTGAAATTCCTGTGAATACGAATCGACATCGATAGTCTGATCAACACCATCAAACAATCTGGCGCTGGTACCATCGGCATCGCCGTTATCAGCGTACATCTTGAATTTGTCGTAGGTAGTAATGGAGGCAAAATCCACCCTGTCAAAGGCGACATCAAACCTCAGACTGACATCGATTTCCTCCACGTCAACAGAGCCATCACCGGCAGTTGCCACATAACGCGGCTCAGTGCTGGATATACCCCCAGCGGCCACACCCGCATTGATGCCGTAAGGCGGGGTGCGGTCAACAATGTCTGAACCCTGGGTATCATCGCTCTCCCTGTAGCCAACTGTCAGCTTTGAAGTGACATCCTCCGTGATATCCCAGCGGAACTTGGTTCTGTAAGCAGAAGTATTGAGGTCATCGAGTTCATTTCTGCCCCTGGGATCCAGATTGAGGGCAAAACCGTCACGCTCTTTGTCGAGCATGGTGAAACGAAAACCGAAGGTGTCGCTGACAGGCACATTGACCGTGCCAGAGACGCGGCGGGCGCCATAGTTACCTAATCCTGTGTTCAGCTCCCTTTCAAACTCTTCGCCCACATCTTTGCTAATAACGCGAATGGCGCCTGCAGTGGCGTTGCGACCGTAGAGAATACCCTGGGGCCCTTTCAATACTTCCACCCGTTCGACATCCGCGAAGTCAAAAAAAATCGCATTGCTTCTGCCGATATAGCGATCATCCATGTAGACCGCCGTACTGGGATCCTGGCCGGCGAAGGCAAATCGCGAACCTATGCCCCGCAGCCAAAAAGACTGCCCCGTGGATGTTGTCTTGCTCGAAATCAGTCCCGGTGTCGTAGCTTCAAGGGATCTGGTATCAGTGATACCAAACTTGTCTAGAGCCTCACCATCAAACGCGGTCAAAGTAATAGGCACGTCCTGGAGATTTTCGGCACGTTTTTGCGCCGTCACTATCACTTCCTCCAATACTGCGGCATTGACCGAACCAGCCAGCGCCAATATAGCCATGGGTGCAGCCACCCTGGGTGATAAAACTAATGCTTTCTTGTACATATCGAAATCCCCTGTTGTATCCAGATCGTTGCATGTGAATGAGAGTGCCGAACAGGTTGGCAGCAGCCATGGCACCAAGAATCTATTTAACGTTTTATTAAAATTAGATCTGAACAAATATTATTATTAAAAGTGTTATTTTGCAAGCTCGGAATCAAAAATATATTTCTATATAGATCAATGTATTATATTTTTAATTATATTTATATACTGTTTTTTTAAATTAAAAAAATAATTAAATATCTGTTTTTTACTACTAAGAAATAGATTCAGCCAGTTCTCTTTTCAGAGAGAAAGCCACTTTCTGACAAGCAACGACAACAGCGATGGAATTTTCAGCTTCACCACAACAAACAGGGCGCACCGCCACTCCCGCCCATCGGCACAGAAAGGGGGACAGCAAAAAAGAACACACAGACAGGGTAAAACCGAGGCCAAACTGATGCGGGGAACAGGTAACCGAAGGGCAACAATAGCCGTCAAACAGGCTTTAGCCCGAATTTGGGATTAGTTGCCGGATTTTTTGGGGGGGGATGCGGGCAAAGTGCCAGCAACTGCCGAGCTCTTATGAACCTTGAAACCCTTGATATGAGTCGTACCGGTGCAATATCCGGATTAACTGCGGACCGGCGTCAAAAAATCACCCAGCCAACCGAAAAAATAAAATTATAGTTATAAATCAACACCTTAAAAATTTCAATAAAAGAAACCCCATCAAACTCGATCCCACTAAGACAGGCAACGATCACCTGCCTGGGTCAAGAATCGAGTTTGAAGGCCGCCACCATCAGCTATATTGACCCACATACTGGCGGGCAAATTCGAGATAGTTGCGGTTCCAACAGAACTCTGCCCACCCCACGCCGGGTTTGCCTTCGATGGTACAGGTAAGCGCCGCTTCGTTGAGCTGAATCATGGGGTCGTAGCTTTTGAGTTCGGTACTGGCAAAGGTCTTGCAGTCGACAAACACAGAGCGCCCGGCAGTATCGGTGACCGTCACCTCCAATGTCTGGTGCATCATGGCATCATCAAACGTATAGCGGTGCTCGATGGAAATGATCTGGTGCATGGCGCCATCCTTGCAAACATAACCTTGCTGGTGGCGCTGGCCGAAGGAGTGCATCTCGTAGAAGTGAACGCTGGCGTCGCCAGTAGTGGCGTGAAACCATTTATAGTGCTGATTCAAACCCCAGATTCTCGGCCCCCAGGAATGATCCCTGATCATCAAGGCGTTGACGTCAATTTTTTTGTCGTCAAATTGCAGGGTTCCCCTTATCTGTCCATGCTGCTCGGTGCGGTCATTGCCAAAATAAGGGGGAACGCCAGGCTCGCGCGTACTAAACGCATACACAGGGTGCATGGCTTCGTACCTGAAATCCATTTTGATGCGGTCGCCCCGCCAGGCGAGATCGACAGTTTTGTGGGGGTCTTTGATCGCCATGTGGAAATTGCCGACATTAAAATCGTAGAAATCCACCGTGTCGGCAATCTGCGCGGTGGATTCTTCGAGAATGAACTCACCGACACCTGAGCCAAACACGCAGGCAGCGCCCTTGGCCTGGCCGTCCCAGGTCACCGTGGGATACAGCCAACCGGCTATGCCGTGGTCGGGCAGCATAATCATGTGCGCCAGGGAGTCGCGGCCGCCATCTTTTCCGAGCTGGTGTCGATTCGCGTGCTCGCCGGGAAATTCTGCGAAATTCTCTGTCATTGTCGGGATAGTCAATTTTAATCCTCTCAGCGGTTATGTTAAAACAGATCATAGTAGTTAAATAAAAATCGACTTTCAATGATCATCACCGCTGGCGGCAACATTGCACCCCGGCAAAAAATCAGGGGCGCAAGAGCGGGCACCCGCAGAAATTCCCCCTCAACGACAACGGCAAGAGTAGCATATGGCAATTGCTGAAGTTTTAATGGAAAATTCTTCGTCAAAAACCAGCCGGAAAGCTGTACCGGCTACCTGAATGTTCGCGCTGTCATAGCGGGCTGAAGCGCTCAAACTGGAAAGATTGAGGACAACACAGACACAGGTCGCTGCCCCGAAACTGGAATCTGTTTATGAAAAAAATACCTGGCCAGCCATCAAACCACAGCGTGTAGCCCAGAGCCGAAACCAATGAGCACAGTTTCCAGTCTTCGCGATATTCTCATCGATCAAACCATTCACGCTGTGGCTGAAAAGGGCTTTGAAGATATTTCCCTGCGTGCAGTTACCAGTGACGCGGGCTGTTCTACAGCGGCTGTGTTTCAGTATTTCGGCAGTAAAGCGGGCTTGATCGACGCAGCCATGAAAAAAGCACTTCAGAATGACCTGGATTTTCACCGCAGCTTTGCCGAAACAACCGCAGGGCTGGTGCTGAGCCAGCGGCGCTTTGCCCATCAGCTTGCTTTCTATATTGAACAACGCAGCCAATTGATAACCGCGCGCTTCTGGTCTGAAATCATGTTCAAGTCCGGCCAGACACCCAAAGCAGGCGAGCATCTGCGCGCCTGGCATGCCATGCGCATTACTTTTTGGCAATCGCGTCTCCATGAAAACAACGGCAATCCAGGCCTGGCACCCATTCTCGCCTGCTACTGCACAATGGAAGAGGCCTATGCCTACGCTCTCAACGGGCAGCTGGCCTATAGTCTTATGCTCAGAGAAACAGCGGAAGCCCTCACCGCACAGAGTTTTGCCGGTGATGGCGACATTCAACACAGTGAAATCAGTGAGTGGCTCGACAGAAGCGCGCACCGCTTCGAGGTGTCAGCAACAGCAGAGCGCAACGCCCTCAGCCAGGGGCTGCTGGATCTGGCTGCCAAGCATATTGTCCATTACGGTGTCGACGCCCTGACTCAGCGCAAAATCACCAAGCTCGCTGGAACCTCTTCGGCAATGATTGCCTACCACTTCGGCAATCTCGACGCCTTTGTCAACGAGGCAATCTGGCGCGCCCTCGCTGTAGATATTCCCAACGAAGTTCACCCCAACCTTCTGGGCAACTGCAAGCAAACATCGCTGTCGCAATGGGCGGATCTGCTCACCCATTTTATTGTTCCCGCCAGAGAGTCCGACAACCATCAAAACGGCTTTTTTATCGGTGTCGCCCGCATTATCGGCCAGGCCGCCCTGCTCGTGAAGCACCGCCAGAAACTCCATCCCATTGTCGATCATATGCGCAAATTTGAAGGCAGGGGAAGTTACAACGCCAGTCAAACCATCTGGCCCCCTGACATCAAAATCAGCCGCGCCGCAGCGGCAGCATTCGCGGTGTGGGTAAAAGGCCAGGCAATTGTCAACGAAGCCTTTGACGACAACAGCAGAAACAACAAAGAGCGTCTGCTCGATGTCGCGTCACTGATTTTCGGCGTCCAAAAGCCATGATTGCTGCTGGCGACAAGCCGGCGCATACAGCCATTGCGAGGAGGATTTTTTCCTGAAATCCTGCCGCTGCTGAGGGGCAGGCAATATCTTTTGCCCTTGCGGGCAAATCAAGCGGGCGCCGCTATCAAAACCACGGCATGGCAGGCTATGCCCTCTTCGCGCCCGGCAAAACCCAGCCGTTCTGTGGTGGTGGCTTTAATATTGATTTTATTTGAATCAACCCGACAGTCGGCGGCCAGGTTTGCAACCATCGCGCTGATATGGGGTGACATTTTGGGTGCCTGAGCGACGATGGTCACATCGGCATTGGCCAACGCCCAACCCTGCCCCGCAAGCAATTGCACCACCGCGCGCAGCAGTTCACGGCTGTCAACATTGCGATAGGCGACATCGGTATCGGGAAAATGTCTGCCAATGTCGCCCAACCCCGCGGCACCCAACAGGGCATCACAAAAGGCGTGAATAAGGACATCGCCATCAGAATGAGCCACCAGGCTTTTATGGTGGCAAATAGTGACACCACCCATAACAATGGCATTGCCTTCACCAAAGGCGTGAACGTCATAGCCGTGACCAATTCTCATTGCAACTCCACAACGGTGCTGTTGAATACGATTGTTGGCGCTGGTGGCGCCTATTGGCTGCGGTCAAAATCCTGTCGGGAAAGCAGGTTGCAACTCTGGGAGTCTTCATCAAAGACGATAACCACCTGCCCCCTGTCGATCTGCTTTTTAACCTGAACGATCTTGATCTCCAGGGGAACTTCCCGATCGCCGTAATCGGTGCCCTCACGAAGCACATAGGACTCGATAATGGCGTCCAGCAATTCGCCACTGAGGCGCTCGGGAGGTATGGTTATCACTAAGCGCTTCCGGGCATCTATGCTTCCAACAGGTTGTGGCGCACTCGAGCCAGCACGTCTTCGCCAAGCCCCAGTGTGTCAACAAAAAACATTTGCGGCGAATCATGGCTTTGGTGCAAAAATTCAAACATGGCTTCGAGGTAGACAGGCTCGGCGCTGAAGATGGGGCGCAGCGACTCCTCTTCCCAGTTTTCAATGACGGTGTGATCAAACATCTGGGGGGATAATTTCAGAATATCCACGCGCTCGCTGTAGAGGGGTTGGCTGAGCATGTAATCCTGAAGAATGTCCTCTTTGGAAACCCCCAAAACCCATAAAATCAGGGCGCAGGATACGCCGGTGCGATCTTTTCCCGCAGTGCAATGGATAAGAACCGGCAGCTCGTCCGGATCGGCCAGCAACTCAAACAACTGGCGAAAATACTGGCGCGCCTGGGGTTCGCCAATGAGGCGAAGATAGATACTGACCATAAACTCCCGAGCAGCTTCCGGGCTGCGACTGGCGCCGGAGGCGGTCACCAGTTTTTCCAGAGTGTGCTCCCCCTTGCTGCTCAACAGCGGCATATGGCGGTGCTTGACCGAAGCGTCGCAGACCCAGTTTGTCGGCGCCCGCCCGCGCTCGTTGTCGCGACGCAAATCACAGATATTGCGAATACCCAGAGGCGCAATTTTGTTGAAATCATCTGCCGTCAACTCGGCAAGCACATCGGAGCGAAAAAGTACGCCGGTTTTTACATGGCTGCCACCGGCGGTTATATAGCCACCGAAATCGCGAAAATTTTTCGCGCCAATCAAAGGGATGTGTCGATCTGCATACGTCATAACAAATAAATTTCCTGTTCAAATTTTGCCCGCTTGGTGCTGTAACCGGCGCAGCGATGGCTACTGTTCCGCTTTGCGAAACAACAGTGTCATTCTGTCGCTCTCGCCGATGGCGCTGTATTTTTCCCTATCGGTATCCCCCAGCCTTAGTGTTGGCGGCAAAGACCAGACGCCGGCAGGATGGTCGCTCTTATCCAGGGGATTGGCGTTAATTTCGCTCTTTGCCACCAGTTTAAACCCGGCTTTCTCGGCGAGTTCGATCACCGCAGCTTCCGTCATATAACCGTTATCGAGCATCCACTGGCGATCCTTGTCCGGCGGAGCCCGGTGCTCGACCACGCCGAGCATACCGCCGGGTTTCAAGACTTTATAAAAGAGTGCAAATGCCTGCTCTTCACTGTTGTCCCGCAACCAGTTGTGCACATTGCGAAAGGTCACCACCCTGTCGACACTGCTATCGGCAACGTCGAGGACACCGCTTCCGGGATTAAATTCGACAACGTCGACATTTCCGTAAACAACGGGATCAGCGCCGAGTTTTTCGATGAACTCTTTTCTCACCTTATTAAAATAAGGCACTGGGCTGTCACTGCTGAAATGGGCGGCATAGAGCTTGCCCTCATCTTTGAGCAACGGCGCCAAGATTTCCGTATACCAGCCAGCGCCGGGCCAGACCTCCACCACAGTCATGGTCGGGTCGATGGCAAAAAAATCGAGGGTCTCCCGAGGGTGGCGAAATTCATCCCGCTGGCGATTTTCAACGCTGCGATGATCCCCCGAGAGAATCGCCGTCAAATCAGCTGCTGCAACTGACGTAAAAGGCAACGCCAGGAACAGTAGCAGCCCAATCGTCTTTTTCATACATACTCCTGCATCAGTTGTTGATAATTGGCAGGTATTACCCGCTCTGCTTCCACTATAATGTGTTGAAATTTCCCCATAGTGACAGAATCAGGATTAACCATGAACAACCAGTTGGTCATCAGCATACTTACCGACGACAGACCCGGCGTGGTCGAACAGGTCGCCGCCATCATCACCAACCACCAGGGCAACTGGCTTGAGTCCGCCCTGTCGCGATTGGGGGGAAAATTTGCCGGTATCATTCTTGTCGATATTCCTGTCGATCAGCAAGGGGCTCTTGAAGCAGCCCTCGCCGGCCTGGCCAGCAAAGGTATTCGCGTTTCCGTGGATCATGCCGGTTCCGCCACTGCCATTGGCGGCGAGCAGGCCGACTTCGACGTTATCGGCAATGACCGCCAGGGGATTGTCGGTGAAATCAGCCATGTTCTCGCCCGGCACAATGTTAGCGTCGATGAACTTTACACCAATACCGAAAACGCACCCATGAGCGGCGAACTGCTCTTTAAGGCCTCTGCGAGGGTCATTATACCCAAGGGTATGAGCAGGGAGGATTTGCAGGAAATCCTTGAGCAGCTGTCCAGCGATCTTGTGGTTGAATTCAAGGAAGCTTGAAATAATTAGCCATGAGCACATTCTATCAGGAAAAGAAACAATTCTTCGACAACTTACTCACAGTCTACGGTAGAAAACCCGTTCTTGAGGTTCTTCAGGACAGCTCGATCCCGGTTTTTCGCCTCCACCTGGCCGACACCAACCAGTCCGGTGGCATTCTCGCCAATATTGAAAAACTCGCCAGTCGACGGGGTGTCGACATTCGCTACCACAGTCGCGACGAGCTGTCGCGCATCTCGAAAAACCGGCGCCAGGATCAGGGCGTGGCCATCGACCTCAGCTGCCCGGGATACCAACATTACCGGGACTTTCTGCGCGAGCGCAGCGCAACGAATTTTCGCCTGATTGCCCTCGACAAAATTACCAATCCACAGAACCTCGGCATGATTTTGCGCTCCGTCAGCGCCAGCCCTCTCGATGGCATTCTTTTGCCCACCAGGGGCAGCGCCCCCCTGTGCCCCCTGGTGATCAAGGCCAGCGCAGGAACCCTTTTCAAATGCACAATTCTTCGCTGTGACAAACTGGATGACGCCCTCAGCGCTTTTGCCGAAGCCGGTACCGACATCTGTGTCCTCAGCGGCTCCGCCGACACCTCCCTCAATGACTACCACCCCCGCCGGTCGGTTATCTATGTGCTCGGCAATGAAACCCAGGGCGTATCACCAGAGGTGGCGAGGCTTGCCAATACCCGACTGCGCATTCCCATGAACAATGGCGTCGAATCCCTCAATGTGGCGGTGACTGCGGCGCTGATTGCCTTTCGCGGTGTTATTTGAGTTGATGGACGGCTGACAATATCTGTCAATGGTTGCCGGCCAGCAACGCGTCAATACTGCGCAGCACGCGAACGACTTCGGCGCCAGCGCCACTGCTAGGAGAAAAAAGGGCTGAAGCAAAAAATTCTTCCGCCATCGACGCAACGCTGGAGTTGGTCGGCAATGATGCCTGGCTTGCCACTATGGCCAAGAGTTTGGGGATAAAAACAAACTGCAGCCACTGGTCAAACGACAATGTATCCCAGGCGAACGGCTGGTCGCTGGCAAGCGCCTGGGCGGGCGGCGCAGTGATTGACCACAGCTGTGAATCCCGCAACAGCTTCTCCAGTTCAACGAGCCTTGCTTTCAATTCATGATGTTTAACGGACATGATTTCCTACGGCGCCTCAGTCGATTTCCCGGCGAAACGGCGGCAGAGAGTCGAGCAGCTGGCGGCCATAAAACTTGCTCACCAGGCGACGATCGAGAATGGTCACCCGGCCTGTATCCGATTCTGTGCGCAGCAGGCGACCGCAGGCCTGAATCAATCTCAGCGAAGTGTCTGGAAGAGTCATCGCCTGAAACGGTTTAAGGCCAAGAGATTCCAGCCACTCGGCCTGCGCGGCCTGCAAGGGATCGTCGGGAACCGCAAAAGGCAACTTGGCGATAATCACGTGGTTGCAGTAATTGCCCGGCAGATCCAGCCCCTCGGCAAAGCTGGCGAGGCCAAAAATAATACTGCCATCTCCGCCATCTATACGCTCCTTGTGGCGGCGGACAATTTCACTGTGGGAGTAATCTCCCTGCATCAGCACAATATCTCTCAATTCCAGACTAATGGCTGCGGCGACAGATTCCATCTGGCGACGGGACGAAAACAGCACCAGGCTGGCGTCTTCTCTATTGACGAGGCTGTTGAGATTGTCGATGACCGCCTGGGTATGGGCGCTGGCGTCACTGGCGTCGGCTCCTATGTCGGGAATTGCCAGGACAGCGGCGTTGGCGAAATCAAAGGCGCCTGGAACAGCCAGGGTTGTCGCATGACCGGGAAGGCCGACGGTGGCGGCAAAGCGGTCAAAGCGACCCAGAGCGCGAATGGTTGCCGATGCGGCGACAACGCCGAAGGCGCGATACCAGAGATTGGCGCGCAGCAGGTCGGCGGCGGAAATGGGAGAAACCGACACCACCACGTCCTGCCCCAGCTCATCGGGGGATAACCATCTCGCCCTGGGCGGCTGATCGGGTTTATCGGTTTCCGCCATCTGTGTCCACAATCCGGTAACCGCTTCCACCCGCGCCAGCCAGTTGCCGACGCCCTGGTGGATCTGTTCCAAATCGACGCGGGGAACAGGGCTGAAACCATCGAGTTTTTTCTCGAGGCTGGAAGAAAGATCGTCCAAATGGGAATGCAGTTTGATAAAACCCCTGGCCAGCACCGCAGACAGATCGCGAATTTCCAAGCCCACATCCCCCAGGGGAAAGCGAAAATGGCTGGTGTTGGCAGGAAGTTTTTCGTCAAGAATATGACTAAACAGGGGTGTGGCCTGGCGCAGGCTCTGCAGGGCATCCGCGGCCGCGCTGCCGATCTGATCCAATTGAGAAACCAGGCCGGTATCGCCCGCCAGAGTTTTGGCGGTGATGGCCAGACCTTTTTCCAGCTGCTCCAGCCACTGCACCGTCGCCTTCAAGCGGCAACTGGCGGCAAAATGGCGCAGGGTGGTGTCGCCGAGACGGTGGGCTTCGTCAAAAATATAGATGGCCTGCTCTGGCGCAGGCAGAATCGCCCCGCCCCCCAGGGACAGATCCGCCATCACCAGATCGTGATTGGCAATAATGCAGTCCGCATCTTCAAGCTGCGCCCGCGCGCGGAAAAAGGCGCACTGATTAACCTTGCGACAGCGATGGCCTGTGCACTGGCGGCGATCCACCGTCAATGCCCGCCAGACACTGTCATCAATAAACTCCGGCCAGGCGTCACGGTCGCCGTCCCATTCACCCGCCGTCAGGCTTTCATCGAGTTTTTTAAAAAAATCGCCACTGATCTTGTCGCTGTTGAAAGGTTTTTCATCCTCGAAAAGAAAAAGTCCGGACTCACTGGCATCCGCCGCATCCAGGCAAAGTTCGAGGCGAATATTGCAGAGGTAGCGCCCCCGCCCCTTGGCGAGGGCAAAGGAATATTTCCAACCGGTGGCGGCAAGCAGTTCAGGAATATCCTTTACCATCAGCTGGGATTGCAGAGAAACCGTTCCAGTAGCCACCACCACCTGCTTGCCCATCGCCCGCGCCACCGGCAGAACCGGCAACAGATAGCCCAGGGTTTTACCGGTGCCCGTCCCCGCCTCGACAACACAAATAGGGGTATCGCCGTCCCGCTCACCCTCCTCATTAACCTCAACTTTGCCGAGGGTGGAGGCAATGATGCCGATCATCTGACGCTGCCCCTGGCGCGGTTTGAGGTCGCGATAGCGCAGAAAGCTGCGATAGCCTTCCTGAATGGTGGCTTTCAGATCTTCACTGAGTTCAGGCAAGCCCATCTCCTGACAAGGCCATGGCTTCAAGGTCAAAGCGGCTCTGCACGGGATTGGCGTAGGTCTCGAGGAATATTTGCGTGACTCCGTCATTTTCCTGAGCCACCCTTGCCATCAGTTCCTGCTCCACATCCCGCCAGTCGCAGTGGGGAAAACCGGCTTTGAGCTCGGCGATGCGGCCATCGCTGCCGTGGAGTTTTTCCCAGGCGATCAGATTGGTCGGATGGAGTTTGTAATTGGCGATAATCTGGCGATCCATCTGCAGAGCGAGATCATCGGCATCGGCAACATGGGTAATAACATCACCATAAGCGACATGAACGGCGCCCTTGTAGCCGACGATGCCCTGGTAAAGACTTTTCAGATCCTCATGCTCGGACTTTTTGTAACTGCCCGTGGTGTGAAGCTGATAAATTTCCCGCGCCTTGTCCAGGTCACAGGGGTCGAACATGTAGGATATGGCCACAGGAACAAGGTTCATTGCAGCAATGGCCTCGCTAAAACTCTGCTCCTGGTCTTTGCCGAGGCCAAGCATTTTCAGCAGTGCCGTCTCGGTGCGGTCGATACCGTTTTTGGCGCGACCTTCCCGCTGGGCAATCCAGACATGGGAGTGATCCACCAAAAGGCTGTGGCGAATATAGCGGGAGAGGTTGGTAAGGGCGGCGAGCTTATCGCGCTTACCCTTCACCGAACGGCGCACAATAAAACTTTTATTGACCCGCATCAGGTCGGAAGAAAACGGTTTGCTGAGAAGGTTGTCACCAATGGCAATGCGCACGGTTCCCATGCCGTGGTTGTGGAGGGACAAATTCACAAACGCGGGATCCATGGCAATATCGCGGTGGTTACTGATAAAGAGATAAGCCGTGCCCTTATCGAGACCATCGAGCCCCGACACGGTGAAGATGGAATCGGACTTTTTGAGCATTTTTTCCATCTGCTCGCCGATCAGCATCTGCAGGTCGTGAACGCAGCGAATGCTGTCAAAGCGCCTGTGGAGCAGGCGGCGAATATAGGGGGTCAACAGGGGGCTGAAATAACGGGACAGCACCGGATGCTTGATGGACAACAGGGTTTTGGCAAATTCCGGGTCGTCCATTAAGCGCGCCATCACTTCAGGCACTTCATTATCGTTATAGGGACGAATATCATCAAATTCGCCAACAACAGCTGTATCACTCATAGTTGCGTCATTCATTGAAGGCTTGCGCCGTATTATCAAGACTGGGTTCTGGGGTTGTGCCAGCGGACATCTCGGGAATAGGTTTCCACCAGATGCGCCACATCCAGAATCAGGGCGAACATGGCCATGCGCACAATCAGGCCATTATCGGTTTGGCGAAAGATGGCCAGATTGGGGTTATCGTCGAGATCCTTGTCCAGCTCATTGGCCTCAGCGCGGGAATCCCGCGGCAGCGGGTGCATGATCACCGTATTGGGCTCGCAGTGCTGGGTATAAATGGCGCTGTTGAGACGAAAGCGGCCACGATAGAGATCTGCCTGCTGGCGGTCGAGAAAACGCTCTTCCTGAATTCGAGTTGAATAGACAATATCCACATTGGAGATACTGGCTTCCAGCTGATCGGTTACTATAACCCGATGCCCGGCCTCTCGCAGAGCCTGCAAATATTCTTCGGGCATCGCCAGCTCCTGGGGCGACACCAACACCACAGTGACATTGCGATAGAGGCTGAGTAATTTACACAGTGAATGCACGGTGCGGCCGTATTTGAGATCGCCAATCATGGCGATTCTGAGGCCGTCGATACTGCGGTGTTTGGCAGACAGTTCGCGCTCGATGGTGTACAGATCGAGCAATGCCTGGCTGGGGTGCTCGTTGCTGCCATCGCCGCCGTTAATCACCGGCACACGACTGGCCTTGGCAAACTCCTCCACGGAACCTTCGCGGGGATGGCGCATGCAGATGACATCGCTGTAGCCGGACAAAACCCGCGCTGTGTCCTCAAGGGACTCTCCCTTGACCAGGGACGAACTCTCGCTGCCCACGGATTCGCGCACCTCGCCGCCCAGCAAGTTAAAGGCGCTGCCGAAGCTGATTCTGGTGCGCGTACTCGGCTCAAAAAACATATTGCCGAGAATGGCGCCTTCCAGCACCCTCGTCATCCGCTTGCGCTGGGCATAGGGCTCCATGAGATCGGCGGTGCGAAACAGCAGGTCGATGTCCTGCCGTTCGAATTGAGCGATTGAAAGGATATGTGCGCCGGTAAAGTTCACAAATGGCTGCCCTGTAGAAAACTGTGGCGAATTTTACCCAGTTTACCCTGCGGCAACCAGTGGCACAGTGACTTGTGCCATAGTTATTTGCCCTGGGTAACAAGGGCG
>Ga0265293_10002134_pt1 | contig 40908 bp, 44 predicted proteins | sample Munlanlewell138R_FD_192505 | JGI IMG/M metagenome (GOLD analysis project Ga0265293, IMG submission 192505) | Leachate microbial communities from a municipal landfill in Southern Ontario, Canada - Leachate well 138R | ecosystem: Engineered > Solid waste > Landfill > Unclassified | place: Canada...
CATCGACTCAGTGGCGCTGATACCGTCCGACCGCCACGTCGACGGCGTGGTGGAAATGCTCCTGGATGCCACCCGCAACTATGCCGAGCCCCTCACTGCCGAGCGTCTTTTTGCGTGGCACGGAGCACTCTTTCCGACGGGGCGCAGCGGCTTGAATCAAATACTGACCGCAACCTGGCGGGATGATGCCAAAGGCCCCATGCAGGTGATCTCCGGCCCCTATGGGCACGAGAAGATTCACTACGTCGCGCCGCCGGCAGAGCGCGTCCCCCGGGAAATGGACAGGTTTCTTGCCTGGTTCAATACCGAGAACAGCGGCGTTGATCCGGTGTTGAAGGCGGGCCTCGCGCACTTCTGGTTCGTGACGATCCACCCCTTTGACGATGGCAACGGTCGGATCGCCCGGGCCATAGGGGACATGGCGCTGGCGCGTTCGGAACAGACGGCCTATCGCTTCTACAGTCTGTCCGCCCAAATCGAAGCGGAGCGCCGTGCCTACTACGACATCCTGGAGCGGTCACAGAAGGGCCCCATGGATGTGACCGCATGGCTGGAATGGTTCCTGGATTGCCTGGGCCGCGCCCTGGACCGCGCCGAACTCACCATGGAAACGGTCCTGCAGAAAGCCCGTTTCTGGGAGAGGCATGCTTCCCGGGCCTTGAACGAGCGGCATATCATGATGCTCAATCGGCTGCTGGACGGCTTCGAGGGAAAGCTGACCACCACTAAATGGGCCAAGATTGCCAAGTGCTCACAAGACACCGCCTATCGGGACATTCTTCAGCTGGTGGAGTATGAGATTTTGCGAAAAGGGGAGGCGGGGGGCCGCGGCACCAACTACGAACTGGCCATTGAATAGAGGGCAGAGACAGGAAGCGGGAGGGTCTGGAAATGCTTGGCTTTTCTCGAAGTTACGTGCTATTTTCACCTCGGTCTTTTGCCAGCGATGCTTTGGGCACTGTTCTGGAAATTGTTCTAAACCCGACAACTCCGGACATGGTTTCACATCCAGGCAGTCTGAAGGCCTCTGGCGCAAGTCCGGGTTTTCATGGAAAATTCGAAGTGTGGCAGGGCCTGAGACGCAGGGCAGCTCAGACCGTGATGGGATTCCCAAGCTGAAGGTCGCGGGTTCGAATCCCGTTTCCCGCTCCAGAAAAATTAAAAGGCCAGGCGATTTCGCCTGGCCTTTTCACGTGTGCGCCAGGCATGGCGCGTAGCGCCTTGACTGGCACCGTCGTTCCCTGCTTGCTGCACTGGTTCAGAATTTCCCGGCTGAAGGTGCGCCAGGCAAAAGCCACAGACTTCGGGTCTATCTCCGCCTTGAGCGCGAGCGCTTTCAGGTCCTGATTGATGGTGACAGGTGCATCCGCAACCGCCACAGGAAAGGTGTGACCGCAGGATGCCGCTTCGAGTAACGAAGAGGAGGATCTCCGGCCGGGATCTTGTTCGTGGTTGATTCCTTGACCGCCAAATTTGTGATGTAATCCTCGGTGCCCCGGATATGGTCGGTCTTGATATCCTTGGGCGAAGCCCATGGAATCGCACCGTTTTCCCAAAAAGACATAGAGCCCGGTGAGGCAAACCTGCCGATATGCTTGACCAGTGATGGCGAATGATCTACATTGGCTTCGCCTTATTTAGTCAGGCAAGTAAAAAATAAAGGAACCGCTGTAGCTCATTGCTGGCCAGCGGTTTTTCTCTCGGGAAATGCTATCTAATTGAGGGTTTATGAAAAAGAATATTCTTGTTTTGGACGATTCTCCCTTTATGTTGGATTTAATCGGCCAAATATTGAAACGTGCTGATTATGAAGTTACGGCTGTCGATAATGGCATGGATGCCTGCCAAAAAGTCAAGACAACCAGATTTGATTTAATTATTACGGATTTGAATATGCCGGGTATGGATGGTCTCGAATTTACAAGGCAGGTGAGAACTTATCCGGGTTGCAGATTTTTGCCGATTATCATGATTTCCGGGGAAAAAGATGATGAAAAGGTTGCCATCGCAAAGAAAATGGGGGTTTCAACCTTCCTTAGTAAACCGATACAAGAGGAGCAGATAAAAGCAATTCTGGAAATTATCCTCAACAAGCGTATGACACCGAGGATACCGATTAAAATGCAAGTCTTTTATAGAAAGAATGGTTCGTTTTCAGAATTCATATCTTCTCACACGGTCAATGTAAGTTTGGGAGGGTTATTTATAGAGACCGATGAACCTTTTCCCCTCGGAGAAAATCTGGAACTCAAGCTATCTCTCCCGGACAGTAATCCGATAATCTGCCAAGGAAGGGTAGTCTGGGTAATCTCTCCGCTTCCATCGGGCAACAATGAACATCCGCCCGGCATGGGCTTGGCCTTCCACAAACTCCAAGATGAGAAAAAACTCCAGAAATTTCTCCAGTTCGGAAATTGGAAATATTGATATCGGTTATCATCCCCTGGGCAAGAACCACCACCAAATGGGCCAAAATCGTCAAATGCTCGCAAGACACCGCCTATCGGGATGTTCTGCAACTGCTGGAGTTCGGGATATTGCAGAAAGGGGAAGCGGGGGCCGTGGCACCAATTACGAGCTGAGCAGAGAATAGAAGATCGATCTCTTAACCAAGGAAACCGCCGATGACCGACCATTTGCACGCCACTATCACCCCGGCACAATAGGCGACCGCTATGAAGAACTCCCGACCCGTATTTTCTTCCGATCAGGGCCGTCTTTGTCCCGGCTGCGGCAAAGCCAAAAGTGCGTGTGTCTGCAAGAAAGAAAAACCGGCCCCGGCCGGCGACGGCATCGTCCGCATCCGGCGCGAATCGAAGGGGAGGGGAGGCAAAACGGTCACCGTCATTACCGGGTTGCCGCTGCAAGGGGCCGCGCTTCGCGAGGTTGCCGGGGAACTCAAGCGCCGCTGCGGCTGCGGCGGCACGGTCAAGGAGGGAGTCGTCGAAATCCAGGGGGATCACGCCGATCTATTGCTGGCCGAGTTGAAAACGCGCGGGTACGTCGTGAAACGGGCCGGCGGATAGACGAGGCGGGCTGCCGAAGACCCGCCTTTTATGTTACAAATGGAGAAAACCGAAAACAGGGATAAACCATGACCGACAAGAAGAATCTGCTGGTTTCCTGTCCGCGCTGCGGCGTTCGCGTCGCCTGGCAGGATAATCCGTTTCGACCGTTTTGCAGTGATAAGTGCCGGATGATCGATCTTGGCCGGTGGGCCAACGAGGACTACCGTATTCCCGCCCAGCCGACCAGCGACGAAGAACTGGCCGAGATTATCGAATTTCCCCAATCCCCCGAGGAGGACTGATGTACCGATTGACCATCAACACCCATTTCGCCGCCGCCCACAACCTGCGCAATTACCAGGGCGACTGCGAGAACCTGCATGGCCACAACTGGAAGGTGGAAGTCACCGTCGCCGCGCGCGAACTCGACAAGGCCGGGCTGGGCATCGATTTCAAGATTCTCAAGCGGGAAACGAAAGAGGTTCTCGGTCTTCTCGACCATAAATATCTCAATGATATTCCCCCTTTTGACACCCTCAGCCCCTCTTCGGAAAATATGGCCTGTTTTCTCTTCGAGAAAATCGGCGAACGCCTCAACAGCGCCAATGTACAGGTGGAGAAAGTCACCGTCTGGGAATCGGATCAGGCCCATGCCAGCTACAGCCTCGACTGAAGCGCAATTGATCGAGGTTTTTTCCTCGATTCAGGGAGAAGGTCTGCTGGTCGGCTGCCGGCAGATCTTTGTCCGTCTGGCCGGTTGCAATCTGGCCTGCGACTACTGCGACACCCCCTTTGCGCCGCAACCGAATTGCCGCGTCGAAGACGCCCCCGGCTCGGGAGAGTTTCGCAGTCTTCCCAACCCGGTGCCGCTGGAAATCCTTTACAATATCCTTTTCCGCTGGCGGGAAACCCTCCCCGGAGTGCACCACTCGATCAGCCTGACCGGCGGCGAACCGCTGTGTCAGGCGTCCATACTGGCCGAATGGCTGCCGGCTCTGCGGGAAATCCTGCCGACGCATCTGGAAACCAACGGCACCCTGCCGGACGCCCTGGCGCCTTTGCTGCCGCACCTCGACCATATTTCCATGGATTTCAAACTCGCTTCGCAAACGGGCGAGCCGACCCCGTGGGATGCGCATCGCGCTTTTCTGGCCCTGGCCCGCGAGCGCGATTGCCAGGTGAAAATCGTCGTCGGCGAGGAGACCTCGGCGGAGGAGATCGAAGCCGCCGCGCGCCTGCTGCGGGAAGTTGCACCGGCGACGCCGCTGATTATGCAGGCGGTGACCCGTGACGGGGCGATCGGCGTTTCCGGCCGGACCCTGCTCGGTCTGCAGACCCTGGCGGCAAAGATTCACCCGCCCACCCGGGTCATCCCGCAGACGCATCGTTTTCTCGGCGTCCAATGACCGGCGGAGGTGAGCCATGCTGATTGAAGAGATGACCATGCCCGAATTCGTCGCCGGGCTGGAAAGGACGCGCACCGTCCTTGTCCCCTTCGGCTCCACCGAAGAGCACGGCAGCCATCTCCCCCTGAACACCGACACCCTGCATGCCGTCGAGGTCGGCCGCCGGCTGGCCGAACGCCGACCGATCTTCGTCGCGCCGCCGATCCCCTACGGGGTCTGCCGCTCCACCGGAGATCATCCGGGGACGCTGTCCATCGGCACCGGCGCCTTGCGCGCCCTGGCTCTGGATATCGTCGAAGGACTCTACCGCCAGGGGCTGCGCAATTTCATTCTGCTCACCGGTCATGCCGGCGTGACCCACACCTCCACTCTGGTGGATGCCGGCGAAGAGCTGTTGCAGCGGCATGCCGATCTGCGCATCGCGGTGCTGACCGAGTTCATGCTGGCCAGTCGCGAAGGGAAGGGGATCATCGAAACGCAGGACGACGCGCATGCCGGCGAGATCGAAACCTCGCGGATTCTGCACAGCCATCCGCACCTGGTCAAGGGACGGGGGGAGCGGGAATATCCAACTTTTCCGACGGGAATTCTGGTGCGGGACAAGCGCCGGTACTGGCCCGGCGGCGTCTGGGGGGATCCGGCAAAAGCGACGGCGGAGAAGGGGGCCCGCCTGGAAAAAGTGGTGGTCGACGCCCTGGTGCGGCTGGTGGAAAAACTTGAGTCGGGGGATTACTGACGTTTGCGGGCTAGTCTTTCGCCGCCTCGTTCAATTCCGCCAGCAGCTGTTCGATATCGACCCGGTGCACTCCGGCGCCGTGTTCGACCGCCTCGAATTCGGCGATCTGGCAGTCCATGCACTCCAGGCCGAAACGGCGGAATACGGCGATGGTTCGCGGCCAGGTGCGGATGATCTGGGCAATGGTCATCTCCCGGGTAATCATGGTTCCTCCTTGCGGCGACCGAATTTTCCCTCCAGAGCCAGGCGCACCACCGGCGGCACGAAGGAGTCCACCGGACCCTGCAAGGATGCCACTTCCTTGACGATGGACGAACTCAGGTAACCGTACGGCACCGCCGTCATCATGAACAATGTCTCGACCTGCTCCTGCACGGTACGATTCATCTGGGCGATCTGGAACTCGTATTCGAAATCGGAAACCGCCCGCAAGCCGCGCAGGATCACCTTGGCCCCCTGCCTGACCACATACTCAACCAGCAATCCGTCAAAGGTGTCGACCCGCAGCCGGGGAGTGCCATCCAGCGCCTGGCGAATCAGGCTAAGCCGCTCGTCGGTGGTGAACAGCTCCTTTTTTTCGGAATTGCGGGCGACGGCGATAATCACCTCATCGAATACTTCCAGCCCGCGATGGATGATATCGAGGTGCCCATAGGTGATCGGATCGAAGGAACCGGGATATACGGCAATGCGTTTTTTCATCGTTGTCAGGCCTCGGGGCGCAAGAGGGCAAAAAAGTGCACGGATGTCGCGCCGTACCGGCGTGTCTGCAGCCATTCCAGCGGTCCGGCTTGTTCGGGAACTTCTTCTTCCCGCGCGGTTTCGGCGCAGAGAATGCCGTCCGGCGTCAGCAGATCGTGGTCGGCGATCGCCTGGATGGTTCCCGCAGCCAGCCCTTGCCCATAGGGGGGATCGAGGAAAATAAGGTCGAAACGCTCGGGTTTCAGGCGCGGCAGGGTCTCCAGTACGCCCGAACGGTGAAACACGGCTTTTTCATCCAGCCGGCAGGCACGCAGATTGGCCGGGATCAACTGGGCGGCCTGCTGCCCGGAATCGACCAGCACCGCCCGCCGTGCACCGCGGCTCAAAGCCTCGATGGCCATGGCGCCGGTGCCGGCAAAGAGATCGAGAACGCTTTTTCCGGCGCAAGGGCCAAGATGGCTGTACAGGATATTGAAGATCGACTCCCGCACCCGGTCGGAGGTCGGACGGATCTGGCGGCCGGTGAAGGAGGCCAGGTTTTTTCCTTTGGCGGTGCCGCTGACGATACGCAATTTATCCCACCTGTTCGCCCTGCCGGATGCGGCAGATGCGCGAAAACACCGGGAAAAACTAGCACATGGGGAAATAGGCGTCAAGAATTTCCGCCGCCGGCCGGAGTTGCCCTTCACCGGCAAACAGGCTACATTGGCGGCGATTTTTTCGAGCAGGGGAGATGAACATGGAAAGACCCGATCTGGCCGCCTGGGCGGCCCGTGGCAGCGAATCCCGCGGCCGGAGGTTTGCGGAAAACTTCAAGGACGATCGCCCGGGATTCGAACGGGACCGCGACCGAATCATCCATTGCGCCGCCTTTCGTCGCCTGGAGTACAAGACGCAGGTTTTCGTCAACCATGAAGGGGACTACTACCGCACCCGACTGACCCATTCCCTCGAAGTGGCGCAGATCGCCCGCGGCATCGCCCGCCGCCTGCGTCTCAACGAAGACCTCACCGAAGCCCTTGCCCTCGCCCACGACCTCGGCCACACCCCCTTCGGCCATACCGGAGAGGAAGTCCTGAACCGCTTAATGGCCGATTTTGGCGGTTTCGAGCACAACCGGCAATCGCTGCGCATCGTCGAGGTGCTGGAGGAGCGTTATCCCGGCTTTGATGGTCTCAACCTCTGTTGGGAAACCCGCGAGGGGATCATCAAGCATTCTTCCGATTACGATCATGCCGGCAGCGACGCGATGCGCGGATTCGAGCCGGGCGTCCCCCCCACCCTGGAGGCGCAGATCATCGATCTGGCCGACGAGATCGCCTACAACAACCATGACATCGACGACGGCCTGAAAGCCGGTTTTATCACGCCGGCGGATCTCGAGGGCGTCGATTTGTGGCGGGAAACCTTCGGCCGGGTCGGGCGCAAATATCCGGGGCTCGATGAGTCCAGGCATATCCATCAGACGATCAGTCATCTGATCGGAGCGCTGATCGAAGATCTGGTGAGCACCACCCGCCGTAGTCTGGAGCATCATCGGATTGACAGCCTTGAGGCGGTGCGTCGGCAGACAGGACATCTGGTGGCGTTCAGCCCCGAAATCCTGCGGAAGAATATCGAACTGAAGAAATTTCTGCACAAAAATCTTTATCGCCATTATCGAGTCGAGCGGATGCGGGTCAAGGCCGAACGCTTTCTCTCCCGGCTTTTTGAAAGCTATCGAAACCACCCCTCCTTGCTGCCGGGGGAACTTCAAGCCAAATACGAGGTTTTCGGCAAGGAAAGGGTCTTCTGCGACTATATCGCCGGCATGACCGACCGCTACGCCCTGGACGAATACAAACGGCTGTTCGATCCGTACGAACGGGGATAAGGTCTTTTTCCCGCTGACGGAAAATCAGGTTTCCGGTATTTTCCCCGGGTTCCTGAATTCCACCGCCTGCAATTTGCCGTCTGCTTTGGCGATGGTATTATCGCTTTTTCCCTCGGGAACCACCCAGAACATCGTGCCTTTTTGCCGGCCGAAGAGCAGCGCCGCCTTGCGGTCGGCCACCCAGATGTCCACGGTGCGGCGCCAACGCGGATGCATCCGGTCCTGGACCTCGAAAATGCCGTGGCCGGGAATAAGCACCCGTTGCCCGAACTGCAAACCAAATTCCTTGACCAGATCGTCCGAAACGGCAATGATGCCGTGCCTCACCGGCTGCATCGAAGCGGTGATGTGCGGCGTATCGTCACACTGGGCGACCGTCGAGGAATAAGCCGTCATCGTAATCGGTTCGGAACGGACCTGGTCCAGGTGGATCGGCGAACCGAAACAGGTTGCAAGCAGGGCCATCGCCTGGTCGAGATCCTGGCGCAACTTGGTCGCGGCTATCGAGTTTTCCGCCAGCACGGCATGGGTTTCCGAGGCGCCGGATGGTTGGGTTTTGGAGTCCTTGCGGGTTTCCAGATTGAGATAGTAATCGATACTGATTATCAGGCACATAACGAAGATCAAGAGTCGAACGGCGCTGATAAATCCATCCTGGTCGATCATGGCTTGTCCTCCTATAATTAATATCTCTTTATTATATTTAGAAAATGTCACAGGTCAAGGTTTATGGGATCAGGTCGCCGGACGGTGCTTTCGCCACGCGGTAAAATAGGCTATCCTTCTTTCCCTTGAGCCACCCCGAATTCGACGGTAAACTTGAATGAAATTCATATTGCACGGCCTTTTTCGTTTTCTGCCTCTCGCCTTCTGGATGGCGATTATTTTGGGGCTGTCGCTGCACTCATCGCCGCCGCGGCTCGATTTTTCCCTGGTGTCCTGGGATAAATTCCAGCACGCCGCCGCTTATTTTGTGCTTACCGCGCTGGCCGGCTACGCTCTGCTGGCTTATTTTCGCTGGCGGAGCGCCTGGCTGCTGGCTTTTGCGACGGCCGTTTTGTTCGGAGGACTGCTGGAGCTTGCGCAGGGCGCATTTTCCACCGTTCGCGCCGCCGAGTGGATGGATTTGGCGGCCGACGCGGTCGGCGCCGGCGCCGTGCTGATTGTCGTCCGGTGGTTGCGGCCGCTTTTCCCCCCGGCCAAACGTTTATGATCCCTACCGACGCCATGGAAACCGACATCCTGGCTTGGGCCGCCAGCGGTGCACTGGTGCTGACGGCCACCAAGCGCCTGGCCCGGCGCTTGCGCCGGCAGTTCGACGCACAGCAGGTGACGGCCGGGCACAGGGTCTGGGTGAGCCCCGCTATTGCCAGTGGCGACGCTTGGCTGCAGCAGGCGGCCGATGTTCTCGGCGAGGGGTGGCGGCTGCTGGGCACGCCGCAGGCGCGCATGGTGTGGGAAAAAATCATTGCGGCCGACGCGGCCGGAGCCGCAAGGGAGCTGCTGCAGACGGGCAGCACCGCCCGCAGCGCCGAAGAAGCCCATGCCCTCCTCGATGAATATGGCGGCGATCCCGCCGCTTGGCCCTTGACCGCCGACCACGAATCCTTTTTGCGCTGGCGTCGCGCTTACCTGGAGCTTCGTCGCCAGGAAGGATGGCTCGACCGCCCGGCGCTGGTGGCGAAAGTCGCTGCCGCCATCGCCCAGGACCTGGTGCCAACACCCTCCCAGGTGCTGCTCGTCGGCTTCGACGAGTTGCCGCCGCGCTTCCTCGCTCTGGCCGAGGCCATGACCGCCTGCGGCCGCGCAGTGCGTGTGCTGTCGCCGCCGGCCGAGCCTCGGGGGCTTTTGCAGCGACTGCCCTGTGCCGATGCCCGCGACGAGGTGCGGCGGGCGGCCTGTTGGGCGCGCACCCTGTTGGCGACGGGAGAAGAGGATATCGGCATCGTTGTGCCGAACCTGGAGAACTACCGCGCCCTGATCGATCGCATTTTCCGGGAGGAGATCGATCCGGCGGCGCAGGTGCATCCGGGCGGCGAGGAGAATCGGTTTAATCTCTCCCTCGGCACGCCCCTGGCGGGCAAGGGCGCGATTGCGGCGGCTCTGGCGATCCTGGCCGCCGAAACCACCCTTGCTCTGCCCGAAGCCGGTTTTCTCCTGCGCACCCCCTATCTCGGCGGCAGTGTGCACGAGGCAACCGCCCGCGCCCGGCTTGACCGGCACCTGCGCGCCGGCGGCGCCGCCGAAGTAAATCTGGCCCGTTTGCAGTCCCTTGCGCAACAGGAGCGGGCGCCTTTCGCCGCCGCCATATTCAGGCATCTGGCCGCGGCGACTCATGATCGCATTTCGCGCCTGCCGGGGGCCTGGGGGAGTCGCTTCGCCGCAATTCTTCAGGAAGTTGGCTGGCCCGGCGAGCGCCCTCTGGACAGCCTCGATTTTCAGGCAATCAAGGCCTTTCGGGAAAAAGTGCTGTCGCAGCTTGCCGCCTTCGATCCGATATCCGGCCCGGTGCGGCGTAGCGAGGCCTTGGCCCTATTGCGCCGACTGGCCGTCGAGACGGAGTTCCAACCCGAGGGGCCGGAAAGCCCGATACAGGTGGTCGGCATTCTGGAAGCCGCCGGCCTGCGCTTTCGTCACCTCTGGGTCATGGGGCTGCATGATGGCGCGCTGCCGGCGGCGCCCCGGCCCAATCCCTTCCTCCCGGCGGCGCTGCAGAGTGCCGCCGGCATGCCGCACGCCGATGCCGACCGGGAGGCGGTTTTCGCCCGCAAGGTTGCCGACCGGCTGTTTGCCGCCGCTCCGCAGGTGATTCTCAGCCATCCGCAGCGGGAAGGGGACGCCACGCTTTTGCCCAGTCCGCTCATCGGCGCATTGCTCGCCGCCGACCTGGCTATTGCGCCGAGCCTGGCGCCGCGTCTGCTCTGGCGGCAGAATGCTCCTCCCCACGAGGAGATCGCCGATGCGGCCGGTCCCGCGCTTGCCCCCGGCGAACGGACGCGGGGCGGGACGGCGATTCTGCGCGATCAGGCGCTTTGTCCCTTTCGTGCGTTTGTTCGGCACCGTCTGGGCGTCGTGGCGCTGGAGGTTCCCGACATCGGCCTGGACAGTCGGGAACGGGGCAATCTGCTGCACAAGGTTATGGAAATTTTCTGGGCACAGACAAAAACCCAACGGGAGCTGCTGACGCTCACCGGCGCTGAGCGGCAACAGCGCATCGACGAGAGTTTCGCCGGGGCGGTGCAGGCTCTTTATCCCGCTGGACGAACGCACTCCCAGCCGGTCCTGCTCGAACTGGAGAAGGCGCGCTTGCGGCTGCTCATTGGCGAGTGGCTGGATCAGGTCGAGGCGCGGCGGACTTCCTTCACCGTGCTGGAGCAAGAAAAAGAGTGCACGGAGACCTTCGGGGGGATGGCTTTCACCACCCGCATCGACCGTATTGATCGTCTGGAGGATGGCCGGCTGGTCGTTCTCGACTACAAAACCGGCCAGATGGATGCCGCCGATCTCATCGGCGATCGTCTGATCGAACCGCAACTGCCGATTTACGGTTTGGGGGCGGAAAGCGCGAGTTTAGCCGCTGTGGCCTTTGCCGGCATGCGACGGGGCAAGTGCGCTTTTCAGGGAATAGCCGTCGAAGCGGATGTGCTGCCGAAGGTTCCCGCCTTCACCGCCTGGAAAAAGGGGGAAGAGCTGGGGATCGAGTGGCCGGAGCTGCTGCATCGCTGGCGCCGGCAACTCGATGCGCTGGCCCGCTCCTTCGCCGAGGGCGAGGCCGGCGTCGATCCGGTCGGCAGCGAAAAAGCCTGCCGCTTCTGCGATTATGCTTCTTTTTGTCGGCGGGGGGATGCGGCGGTGGAAAACTCGGAAGGGGGTGACGCATGAGCCGACCCGTACCCGATCTGGAGCAGCGGCGGCTGGCCATCGATCCGGCCATTTCCTGCGTTGTGCAGGCGCCGGCCGGTTCCGGCAAAACCGAGCTGTTGACCAGGCGTTTTCTCGCCTTGCTGGCCGTCACTGAGCGCCCGGAAGAAATCCTCGCCATCACCTTCACCCGCAAGGCGGCTGGAGAGATGCGCACCCGGCTGCTCCAGGCGCTGACCCGGGCCACCGGGCCCTGTCCGGAAAAAGAGCACGAGGCGCAGACCTGGTCCTTGGCTCGGGGCGCGCTGGGGCAAGACAAGCGCCACGGTTGGAACCTGCTGGAAAATCCGGGCCGCCTTTCCATCCAGACCATAGACGGCTTCAACGCCTCCCTGGTGCGCAGCATGCCCTGGCTCAGCCGCCTTGGCGGCATGCCCCGGGTGCACGAAGCGCCCGCCGCTCTGTACCGGCGGGCCGCCGAGCGCGCGCTGAAGCGCCTCGGGCAGGGGGATGCGGGAATCGCCCGGTTGCTGGCGCACCTCGACAACCGTCTCGATCACCTGCGCGATCTGCTGGTGAGCATGCTCCCCCGGCGCGATCAATGGCTGCGCCATCTGGCCGGCCGGCGCGGGGAGGAAAACCGCTCCCTGCTGGAAAACGGCCTGCGGTTGCTGGTGGAGGACGAACTCGCCGCCATTAACGAGCTGATCCCCGTTGCGGTGCGCATCGAGCTGGCCGAACTGGCGCCTTTTGCCGCGGCGAACCTGATTGCCGACGGCAAGGACGGTTTGTTGGCCGATCTGGCCGCCCTGCCGGGCTTCCCTGTCCCAAGCGCCGACAACCTGCCGGCCTGGCGGGGGATCGCCGAGCTGCTGCTGACCGCCGACGGCGGATTGCGCAAAGCCATCAATAAAAATTGCGGCTTCCCGGCCGGCAAACAAGAGCCGTGCCTGAGTATGAAGGAGCGGATGCAGCGCGTTCTCGATGGGCTCGCCGGCGAAGCCGAAGTCGTCGAAAAACTGGGTCGGGTGCGTGCTCTGCCGCCGGTCGCTTACGAAGAGGGGCAATGGGAGGTGCTGCGCGCCCTGGTCGATCTGCTGCCGTTGACCGTCGCCGAACTCTGGATGGTTTTTCGCGAGGAAGGCGCCGTCGATTTTGCCGAGATCGCCCTCAAGGCGCAAATGGCCCTGGGGGAAGAAGATGGCCGGACCGGCGTGCTGCTGCGCTTGGACAACCGCCTCCGACACATTCTGGTCGATGAGTTTCAGGACACCTCCCACATGCAGTTCGATCTGTTGCGCATGCTCACCGAAGGCTGGGCTGACGGCGACGCAAGGACGCTCTTTCTGGTCGGCGACCCGATGCAGTCGATCTACCGCTTTCGGGAGGCCGAAGTCGGTCTGTTTCTCCACGCGCGCCGCAAAGGGGTGGGGGAGATGCGGTTGCATAGTATTCGTCTGTGCGCCAATTTCCGTTCCCAGGCGGGCATCGTGGACTGGGTCAACACCGCCTTTGCCGTACTCTTTCCGGCTGCGGAGGACGCCGCCCGCGGCGCCGTCCCCCTGTCGGCCGCCGAAGCCGTTCACGACCTGTTGCCCGGCGCGGCGGTGGAGATCCATCCTTGGGCGGAGCGCAACGACAGTGCGGAAGCGCAGCGGGTGGTCCAATTGGCCGAGCGGGGCCTGGCCAATGGGGATACGGTGGCGATTCTCGTTCGCTCGCGCAGCCATCTGCGCGCCATTCTGCCCGCCCTGCGCCAAGCCGGCATACGCTACCAGGCGCAGGATGTCGATCTGCTCACCGAACGGCCCGTCGCCCGCGATCTGGTCTGCCTGACCCGCGCCCTGCTGCATCCGGACGATCGCCTGGCGTGGCTGACGGTACTGCGCGCCCCCTGGTGCGGCCTCACCCTGGGCGATCTGCATGCTCTCTGCGGCGGGCGTTCTGCCGCTATTGCGTCGCTGCTCGAAGATCAGGAAATTCTGGCCCGCCTCTCGCCCGACGGGCGGCGGCGGGCCGAGCGCGCCGCCTTCCTGTTGGCCCGAGCCGGCCGGCAGCGGGGACGGGTCGGTCTCCGGCAGATGGTGGAGGGATGCTGGCTGGCCTTGGGCGGACCGGTGCTGCTCGACGAGGCCGCCATGGAAGATGCCGAACGCGTTCTCGGGTTGCTCGAAGAACTCGATCATGGCGGCGATCTGCGCGATTTTGCCGATCTAGACAATGGTTTGCACCGCCTGTTTGCCGCCCCGGATGCGCAGGCGGACGGTCATTTGCAGATCATGACCATCCACCGCGCCAAGGGACTGGAGTTCGATACCGTCATCCTTCCCGGACTCGGCCGGCGGGCGGCCGGCGGCGACCCGGCCCTTCTGCGCTGGCTCGAACATCCCCGGTACGGTCTTCTGCTGGGGCCCATCCATCCGCGCGACGGGGTAAGCCGCGATCCTATTTACGATGCCATCGGCCGCGTCGAAAAGGACCAGGAAGATCTGGAGACGGTGCGCCTGCTCTACGTCGCCGCCACTCGGGCGAAGAAACGACTGCATCTGCTCGGGCACGCGCCCCGCGCCAAAGACGGCGCCTGCCGCCCGGAAGCCGGCTCCCTGCTGCGCAAAATGTGGCCGGTGGTTGAAAACGCGTATGCCGAAATCGACGAGGCGGGGGCAGGCGAGGCGCCCCCGGTGACCGGACCGGCGCCGTTGCGGCGTCTGCCGTCACACTGGCAGCCTCCCGCAATCGAGGCGATACCCCTGCCGGTGATGGCCGAAACCATTTCACCTTCCGGATTGGGGAAAAATGCCGGAAACGAAATCGTATTCTCCGGCTGGGAAGCGGAAACCGCCCGCCACTTGGGGACGGTGGCCCACTCTTTTCTCGAACGCATCGGCCGTGAGGGACTCGACTGCTGGTCGGTTGAGCGCGCTCTTGAACTGCGGATTCCGGCCAGACGTCTGCTCTCCCGGTCCGGGGTGCCGGATGAGGAAATCGAGGGGGCGGCGGCGAAGATTCTGCGGTGCATCGAAAATGCCCTGAGCGGCGAGCGCGGTCTCTGGCTTCTTCGCAAGCGACCGGGGGCCGCCTGTGAGTTTGCGCTGTCCGGGGTGAGCAACGGCCAGATTATCCATGCCGTGGTCGACCGAACCTTTATCGATGAGGAGAAAACGCGCTGGATAATCGATTACAAAACCAGCGAACCGCGCGCCGGTGAGGATTTGCAGGCCTTTCTTGCCGCCGAAGGGCAACGCTATCGGCCCCAACTTGCCGCCTATGCCGAGTTGTTTCGGCAGTTGGCGCCACACGATCCGGTGCGGGCCGGTCTTTATTTCCCCTTGATCGATGCCTGGTATGAAGTGGAGATGCTGTGTCCGGCGCAACCGGCCGCGCAGCGACCTGCTGCCGCACTGTGAAGCAGCGATTTGCAGACGGGAATAAAAACGGGGAAGGAAATTCGATGGGGGATTGCCGGACTCAACTGGCAATATTTGTCAGGTGCTTGCGTACCATGGCGTATAATTCGTTACTGTGAATCGGTTTTGGCAGATAGTCGTCCATGCCCGCTTCCATGCAGAAGGTGCGATCCTCTGGTCGGCACCACGCGGTCACGGCAACAATCGGTATGTGCTCCCGGCCTTTTTCCCGTTCCAGTCGGCGGATGATGCGGGTCGCTTCCAGGCCGTTGAGGTGGGGCATCTGCAGATCCATGAAAATGAGATCGAAATCGCCGCGTTCCCATTCTTCAATCGCTTCGTTGGCATTCTCCACCGGCACAACGTGCCAACCGCGAAGAGAGAGGATTTTTTCGAAGATCAACAGGATCGCCGGCTCATCTTCCACCAGCAGAATACGCACGTTTGCCGCCAGTTGCGGCTCGCGTTCAACAGATGCGGGATCGGTGCTCTCCCGTTCCGACTCGAAATCCTGGGTCCCCGCGGTAAAATATTTCATCTCTTCCTCTCGGCTGGAGGGTCGCTACATTGTAGCAAGCCTTGCTTGTCCGGCAATCGGTCGGAATGGCAAAAGTCAGAGGAGACGCCCCGGGCGCACACCCCGGTCGGTCTGGAGCATGGCATAAAGCGAGGAGGTATCCCCTTCCATCAAGGAAACGATTTTTCCTTTTACCCGTTCGATGGGCATTTTGCGGGAGTCATGAATGAGAAATTCTCCTTCTTGACCGACAAAGAAACCTTCTTTGGTCATGTGAAATTTTACTTTCACCTCCTCTTTAACCTGGGTACCCTGCAAATCCATCGATTCCAATCCTCTCGTTGGCAGTAAATCGGGACAAAAGGGATCATTCGCCGAGGTTTAAGCTGGTTGCAATTAACATGCCCTTATCTTTATTGTTCGTATTCCGGCAAGGGCTTCAAAAATTATCAGTTGAAACGAATAATTTATTATACTTAATTTGTCAAATATAAAATATGTTTTGATTTTATCTGTAAACCACAAGAAGTTTCATTGCCCTGAATTTACTGGTAAACTGTGCCGATAAATTATTTGCATTCGGGAGTGGCGTATGGGTTTATTTCTTGATTTTTTTTATCGAATAGGGGACTGGACTCTTTATACCCTGGCGCAGGCCGGGCGGATGGGAATATTTCTGGCGATCTGCCTGCTGCGGGTCATCTGCCCACCTTATAAAATCGGGCCGGTAATCAGCCAGTTACACTTTATCGGCGCCCGCTCGTTTTTGGTCATTCTGTTTACCGGCGGATTCACCGGGATGGTGCTTGGCCTGCAGGGTTATTACGCCCTGCAGCAATTCGGGGCGGAGGGCATGCTCGGTTCGGCGGTGGCCCTGAGCCTGATCCGCGAGCTTGGACCGGTGCTGGCCGCGCTCATGGTGGTCGGTCGGGCGGGATCGGCCATTTGCGCCGAGATCGGCATCATGCGCAATCTCGAACAGATCGATGCCCTTGAATGTATGGCGATCGATCCCTATCGGTATCTTATCGTACCGAAACTAATCGCCGGAATTCTCGCCATGCCGCTGCTTACTTTTATTTTTGATATTATTGGCATCCTTGGCGGCTATCTGGTCGGCGTCGTGCTGCTGCACACCAATCAGGGGCAATATTTCCAGGCCATGTACGACAGCGTGGTCTGGAAGGATATCCAGATGGGCATTATTAAATCGCTGGTATTTGGGCTTCTTATCGTCTGGATAACGGCGGCGAAAGGTTTCTACCTGCACCTGGAACGCACCGGTGGTTTCGGCGCCGTGGGCGTCAGCCGGCAAACAACCAGCGCCGTGGTTTATGCTTCGGTGGCCGTGCTGGTGTGGGATTATCTGATCACTTCTTTCATGTTGTGAAATCGTCCCGGTGCATGCCGGGCTGGAGCGGAGGCAATGAGCGCAGAAAAGAAGCAAGCCGTCATCGAGATGATTGATGTGCACAAATCGTTCGGCTCGCAGCAGGTTTTGCGGGGGATCGACCTGTCTGTCACCGAGGGGACGACGACGGTTATCGTGGGCGCGAGCGGGCAGGGGAAAAGCATCATTCTCAAGCACATGCTCGGGCTTATCCGTCCCGACCGGGGAAAGGTTCTTGTCCTCGGGCAGGATATGGCGCGCATCGGCGGGCGTAAACTTAAAGAAATCCGCTCCAATTTCGGGGTCCTGTTCCAGAACGCCGCCCTGCTCGATTCGCTTACCGTTTTCGACAACGTGGCGCTGCCGCTGCGTGAGCGCACCAAGGCATCGGAAAAAGAAATCCGCGAGCAGGTCGAAGAAAGACTGGCATTGATGGGTCTCGAGGGCTCGGAAATGAAGCATCCGGCGCAGTTGAGCGGCGGTATGCAGAAAAGAGTCGGCCTTGCGCGCGCATTGATCATGAACCCGCGTGTGGTATTTTTCGATGAACCGACCACGGGCCTGGACGTGCGCAAGAGCAACGAAATATATCGACTGTTTCATAAAACCCAGGCCTATTTCAAATACACTTCGGTGATTGTCAGTCACGACGTGCCGAAAATTTTCAAATTGGCCGATTATGTGGCTCTGCTGGCGGACGGCGTTATTCAAGGGTGCATGACCCCGGAGGAGTTTCAACTCTCCGGCAAGCCCCTGATCCGGTCCTTCGTCATCGAGACCATGGGGTCCATTTATTCCAGCGAGGGAGAGGAGCGGCAAAAGCATGAAACGCTTTAATACAGAAATCATCGTCGGTATCTTTATGGTCGTCGCCTTTGTCGGTTTCGCCTGGATGGCGGTCCGCCTTGGCGATATCGACTTTTTTCGCGAGGCGAGATACCCGCTTTCGGCCAATTTCAGCTCAGTCGGCGGTTTGAAACCGGGCGCATCGGTGGAAGTGGCCGGGGTGCAAATCGGCACGGTGAACGAAATTACCCTGGATCAGGAATACTACGAGGCGGTCGTCCATATGAACATCGACAGCGGTGTTAAAATACAAGAGGATAGTATTGCATCCATTCGCACCACCGGCATCATCGGGCAGAAATATGTCAACATTTCCCCCGGCGGCGCCCCCGAATCTTTGAAGCCAGGCGATAGGATCATCGAAACGGAATCGGCCATCAGCCTGGAGGAACTCGTCAGCAAATACATCTTCGAGGGCAAATAGGGGAATTTTATGCGCTCAACCGCTATCCTCCTGGTTCTACTGTTTTTCTTCGCCGCGTCAGTCAATGCCCAAATCGGCGAAGAGCTCGGGTTCGAAGAAGACCCGGCGGATTATACCGAGTTCGAGGATCCGTTTGAGGAGCGGGGGGTTGAAATCGGGATCTCCGACCCGCTGCAGCCGGTAAATCGGGCCACGTTCTGGGTGAACGACAAACTGTATTTTTATCTTCTTAAGCCGGTGGCGCGCGCCTATCGGGTCACGCCGGAGCCAGTGCGGGAATCGGTCGATAATTTCTTTGGCAATCTGGCCACTCCGGCCCGCTTCGCCAACAACCTGCTGCAGTTCAAGTTCGCTGCCGCGGGCAATGAGCTGCGCCGCTTTCTCCTTAATTCCACAGTCGGTCTGGCCGGCTTCTTCGACCCGGCTGAGGGTCTGGGCTGGCACATGAGAAATGAAGATCTTGGCCAGACCCTCGGGCTTTACGGAGTCGGCTCGGGTATCTATCTCGTGCTGCCGTTATTGGGCTCGACCAATGTCCGCGACGGTATCGGCCGGATCGGCGACGGCTTTCTCGATCCCGTTCCCTATGTCATCCCCGGCCTCGGAGAGTACATTGCGGTGAAAGCCTACGAGCAGGTGAATGCCGTGTCATTGGATGACGACACCTACGAGAAAATCAAAGAGGACGCCCTCGACACTTATCTCTTCGTGCGTAACGCCTATACCCAGCGCCGGGAGGCGCTCATCAAGAAATAACCACCCGACCGGCAGGCCGGTGACCTGGAGGAAAAATCCCCATGAAAAAAGTTTTCGCATCTTTTGTTCTGACCATGATGCTCGCGACCGTTGCCGCGGCGGCGCCCAACCCCACCGAGCAGCTTCAGGCTGGCGTGGGCAAGATTTTGTCTCTCCTTAACGATAAAAGCCTGGACCCGGACGTGCGCAACAGCGAGATTGAGGAGATCGTCCGCGACCATTTCGACTTCGATGTCATGGCGCAATGGATTCTCGGGATTCACTGGCGCAAGGCTTCACCGCAGGAGCGCGAGCGATTCATAAATTTGTTTACCGATCTGCTGGAAGCTAATTACAAGGGGCGAATCGGCGAATACGCCGAGCAATACGATGATGAACGCATCGACTACGTTGGGGAGAGAATTATCGAGGATCGCGCCCTTATCGATACGTTTGTGGTGACCAAAAACAAGAAAATTCCGATCAGCTACAAAATGATTCTGCAGGGTGATGAATGGAAAATTTACGACGTGGTCATCGAGGAGGTCAGTCTGGTGCGCAACTTCCGCAACACCTATGACGAGATCGTTCGCAAGGAAGGACTTTCCGGGTTGTTCGCCCGAATGGAGCAAAAGATAACCGACCTGCGTTCGGGGAAAATTCCCCCCGCGGAAGCCAATGGCGGCGCTCAATGAAGTTAACCGCTGCCGAGTTGTGCCATCGTCTGAAACATGAGCTGATTTCGTTTCGCTATCTGGTTGAGGAAGACATTGGCGTCCTGGCCCCTTTTATTACTTGCCGGCAGGTGCAAAAAGGTGAGGTGCTCTGGCGGGAGGGGGACCCCTGCGATTACGTCGCCTTTATCGCCCAAGGTCGCATTGATATCGAGAAGGAGACGGAATTCGAGGGGAAGCAGGTGATCGTCGGTGTTTATGGTAAAGGGGCGATTGTCGGAGAGCTGTGCATGCTCGACCAGACGCCAAGGTCGGTGACCGCCGTCGCCCTGGAGGATTCCGCGCTGCTGATCCTCTCCAAAGAAAACCTGGAAAGGCTGATCGAAGAGAATCCCGCTCTCGGCGTTAAGCTGCTCAAGGGAATGCTTCTGGCCGTCTCCACGCGCCTGCGCAAATCCTTTGATCGTCTGACCTCAATTTTTTGATTTAATTTATAAATCAGCTAGATCAAAATCAAAGCCTTACTTAAAACATCAGGTAATTCATCCTAACTTATCGAAAAATATGACGAAGTCTGCTTGAAAAATAGTAGGCGCTCTGTTAGTCTCTTGCCAATTGCCGGGAACGGGGCAGGTTTTCCCCGCTTCTTGCGTTCATATTGACAAGAGGTATTGCATGCGATTGGTTGTGCCTGTTTCGATTTTTCTTCTGCTTTTCTGCACCGTTTCGGGAACCTTCGGCAAAGCTGCCGGCGACTTTGCGGGGCAACCGTCCGGCGGCGAATTTCAGGATCCCTTTGAGCCGGCGGTCGTTGAGGAAATCGATGATCCGCTTGAGCCGTTGAACCGGGCCGCCTTCTGGCTCAACGACAAAATGTATACCCGGATTTTTACCCCGCTCTGCCAGGCGGCCACCCCGGAGTGGCGCAGAACCGTGACCAGCATCTGTACCCTTTTCAATCGTCCGATAAGCGTTGGCGCGGTAGAGCTCGAATTCAAGTTCCGCGACGGCGGCAGCGAAGTCGGTCGTTTCGTTATGCATACGGTTCTTGACTGGCTGCAGCAGGTCGATCCGGAAACAACCCGTGGGCTGAAGGATGGCGAGGAGGATTTCGGAAAAACTCTGGAAACCGTGGGTGTTGGTTCCGGATGTTATCTAGTCCTTCCGGTTATCGGTCCGTCAAGTCTGCGCGACGGTGTTGGCCGGCTTGCCGGTTTCTACCTCGACCCGCCCCCGCAAATGGATGCTCCCGCCACACCGGAAAATCGTTCGGCTGCACCGCGCCAGTCGCTGCTCGCCCAATTAAAAACCTATGAAAGCATTCGCCGGCATTCCCTCGACCCCTATCTTTTCTTCCGCGACGCCTACAGCCAACAGCTGGCCGGCAGCGATCATAAACCCATTTTTTCCTTTGCCCCGCGCCCTGTCCATCGTTCTTCCGGTGAGCAGATGGCCAGTGTTCCCGCCCTTTACCGCTGAACTTTCCTCCTGACGCATCTTCACGCCGGGACGCCGCATATCGCCGTTGGTTGCGGCGATCATGTAGGCCGTCGCCACGGCGACCTCATCCGCTGTCAGTGCTTGCGCCCCCCCTTTTGACGGCCTGTGCCCGTTTTTGCCCCGGCATCCCTGCGTGGCATTTTCGATCACGCGAAAAATCCCTTTTTTCAGCCGTTTTTCCCAGACAGCAAGATCCCCCACCGCCGGCGCCCCATGGCGTCCTGTGTCATGGCAATGACTGCATAATTGTTCATAAATCACCCGCCCCGCGTCGAGTTTGACCGGACTTACGGCGTATCCTTCCGCTATCAAAATGTTTTTTGGACTCAATATCGCCAATAGAAGAAGAATTCCCAGGGAAAGCATCAGGCCGAAATCTTTTCGTCTCATGGCAACTTCCTCGATCGCTGGCCGGAGGGTTTCGCCGGCAAGGGTTTCGCCGGCAATTGACAGAAGCGCCGCGTAAGGATAGGTTACGGCCATTTATTCTATGGATACCGTATGCTTGCCGCCGAGCAGAAACCGATGTACCGCTTCCTTGCCGTCCAGACCGCAGCCTCCGTTGTCGGTCTACAGGCGTGGACCACGCTGTTCAACAATTTTGCCGTGGAAGTGGCCGGGCTGGACGGGGCGCAGGCGGGGATCGTGCAGCTGGTGCGGAAAGTTTTGGGGTTTCTCGCTCTTTTGGTGGCTCTTCTTGGCGTCGCCTTCGCCCTGGCTACCCCAGCTTCGGCTGCCTGCTGGCAACCATTCTGGTCATGAACTTCGCCTCAGTCGACGTTGTAAAGCGCGACCGTCGGTTCTTTTTCCGCAAGTTTGGTCAACTGACCGGTCAGGTCCCGGCCGGCCGGACTCTTTTCGAAAGCCCTGGCGTGTTCGAGCGTATCGAAACCGGCCAGCACCTGAAGGTCCTCGTTTCTGACCAGAAGATCGATGGAAACCGCGCCTTCGGCAAGTTCGTCGAACCGCTGCCTGCTGGGGAGGAAAACCTTGGTGATCGCCTCGTCCCGTCGTTCCGGAGGGACCGGTAGGCTGATCTGCAGGTAAGCCCTTACAGCCGGTTGGATTTTGCGCATTGCGGAACTCCTCGACAGGGGATTTTTCCCGCACTCCGGGCGGCGGCAAGCCGACCGGTCGGTAATCCAAAACTAGCACCTAGGTGGACGCTGTCAATTCGTCGCCGCGGAATTCGCCATGATCGCAAACCTGCCCATCGACAATATTCTCTCTGCCCTGAAGCGGGCGCTTGCGGCGGCCGACGCCCTGGTGTTGCAGGCGCCGCCGGGAGCGGGCAAAACCACCCGGGTGCCGCTGGCTTTGCTGGAGGAGCCGTGGCTGGCCGGAAAATCGATTGTCATGCTCGAACCGCGCCGGCTGGCGGCCGGCAATGCCGCACGGTTCATGGCCGCGCAACTGGGAGAAGGGGTGGGGGAGACAGTCGGTTACGCCGTCCGCTTCGAAAGGCGGATTTCCCGAAAAACCCGCATCGAAGTGGTCACCGAGGGGATCCTCACCCGACGTCTGCAAACCGATCCCGCCCTGGAGGGGGTCGGCCTGATCATCTTCGACGAATTCCATGAGCGCAATCTGCACTCCGATCTGGCTCTGGCCCTTTGTCGCGATGCCCAGCAGGGGCTGCGTCCGGATCTGAAGCTGCTCGTCATGTCGGCCACCCTGGACGCCGCCCCGGTGGCCCGCCTCCTTGGCAATGCGCCGCTGCTCGCCAGCGAGGGGCGGCGCTATCCGGTGGAAATCCGCTATCTGACGCTCGATCCGGATGGTCCGGCGGCGGAATTCACCGCCGCCGCCGTGCAGCGCGCCCTGCGGGAGACCGAGGGCGATGTCCTGGTTTTTCTCCCGGGCGCCGGAGAAATCCGCCGTTGCCAGCATCTTCTCGCCCCGGTGGCCGCCGCCGGCCTCATCCTGTTGCAACCTTTGTACGGCGATCTTCCCTACGCCGAGCAGGAGCGCGCCATTCTTCCCGGTCCCCGGCGCAAGGTGGTGCTGGCGACCAATATCGCCGAAACCAGTCTGACCATCGAGGGGGTGCGCATCGTCGTTGACAGCGGACTGATGCGCCAGTCCCGTTTCAACGTCGGGGCGGGGATCTCCAGGCTGGAAACGACGCGGGTGTCCAAGGCAAGCGCCGACCAGCGGGCCGGGCGGGCCGGGCGACTCGGCCCGGGAATTTGCTACCGGCTGTGGAGCGAAGGGCTGCACGGCAGTCTGCTCCCCTTTACCCCGCCGGAAATCCGTAGCGCCGACCTGACGCCGTTGGCGCTGGAACTGGCCAACTGGGGAGTCGCCGACGCCGCCACCCTGGCGTGGCTCGACCCGCCGCCGACCGGCGCCCTGGCCGGGGCCCGGCAACTGCTGCAGGTTCTTGGCGCCCTCGACGCGCCTGGACGGATAACCGAGCTGGGAAAAGCAATGGCGTCTCTGCCGGTGCATCCGCGACTGGCCCGGCTTCTCGTCGCCGCCCGCCAATCCGAAGACGCTTCCCTTGGCTGCGATGTGGCCGCCCTGCTTTCCGAGCGGGATATCTTCCGCCTGGCGCGTCCGGCCCACCCCGCGGACAGCGATCTCATCGACCGCCTGGAGGCGTTAAATGCCTGGCGGCACCGGGGCAGGGCGCCGGCCGAAGTTGAAGCGTCCGCTTGCGCCGCCGTCCACCGGGTGGCGCGGCATCTGCGGAAATTTGTCGGCGCCGGCACAGCGGAAACCAAAGAAACGCCAATGGCGGCGCGGCTGGCCCGTCTCCTTGCCCCCGCCTTTGCCGACCGGCTCGCCCAGGAGCGAGAACCGGGCAGCGGTCGCTATCTGCTGGCGGGAGGGCAGGGGGGGACGCTTTCCTCCCGCACCGCAGTGCGCGGTCGGAAATGGCTGCTGGTGTTGGAGATCGAGGGCGGGAAATTGGCCGAAGGCCTGATTCACCGGGCAAGCGCCATACCGGCAGAAGTGCTGGAGGAGATCACCGCCGACATTCCCTGGCGGCGCGAGGCCGGCTGGGAGGGGGAGAGAGCGACGGCCCGCGAGGTCAGACGCCTGGGGGAGCTGGTGCTGGCCAGTCGGCCGGTGGCGGCCACGGCGGAGGAAGTGGCGGGGATGCTCTTGCAACTCCTTCGCCGGGAGGGAGTTGAACTTCTTCACTGGCACCCGGTGGCGCGCCAGTTCGCGGCGCGCGTCCGTTTCCTCGCCGCCGCACTGCCCGGGGAGGAGTGGCCGGACTTTTCATTTTCGCACCTTCTTGCCGATGCGGAAAACTGGCTACCCCCTTTTCTGGGGACGGCGCGCAGTCGCCTCGATCTGACCCGTCTCGATCCGCTCCCCGCTTTACAGGCCCGGCTTGGGTGGGATCGCCAACGCCGTCTCGATCAACTGGCCCCCACGCATCTGAGCGTTCCCAGCGGCTCGCGCATCCCTCTCGACTACGCCCAGGAGGGGCCGCCGGTGCTGCCGGTCAAGCTGCAAGAACTTTTTGGTCTCGCCGAGACGCCCCGGCTGGCTGGTGGCCGGGTGGCGGTCCTGCTGCACCTGCTTTCACCGGCGCGCCGGCCGATTCAGGTGACGAGCGATCTGCAAAGCTTCTGGAACGATATCTATCCGGAGGTTAAGAAGGAGCTCAAGGGGCGCTATCCGAAACACCCCTGGCCCGACGATCCCTGGAGCGCCGTGCCGACCGCCCGGGTGAAGAAGCGGCGGTGAATACGTTTTTTTGGCGAAAACTCGACGGAAAATAAAAAGATCGTAATCTATGAAGGCCATGGAAACTCCGGGAAAGGAGGCGAGGGAATGCTGACCATCGACGCTACGGTTAAAAAGTCCAGCCTGGAATTCGCCGCCAAGCCGGCCCTCCGGCACAAAACGGCCGCCGGCTGGCAGGGGGTGAGTTATCGGGAGCTCTGGCGGCAGGTCGAGGGTGTTGCTTTCGGCCTGCACCGCTGGGGAATCCGGAGTGGCGACCGCATCGCCATTTTTGCCCCCTCGTCGCCGCGCTGGGTTATCGCCTATCTGGGCATCCTGCACGCCGGGGGGATTGTCGTCCCGGTGGATAAGGAACTGAAGAGCGGCGAACTGCGCCACATCCTGGCCGACTGCGGCGCTCGCCTGCTGCTGACCGGCAGCGACTTTCTCGAAACCGTCGGCGACATTCTGGATGACCTGCCGCATCTGGCGAAGATCGTTTTGCTCACCGGCGCTCCCGTGGATGGTGAAGCGGTTATGCAGACGCTGGATGCCTTTTCCATCGAATGGCGAAGTTTGGTGACCAGACACCTGCTTCCGGCCGATGAGGCGGTGGCGCTTGAGCGCTTGAACGACGCGCTCCGCGCCCAGTTATCCGCCCTGACCGCCGCCTGTCCACTGCCGGCGGGGGATAATTTCATCAATTCCCCGACGCGCAAACTCCTGGCCAGGGTGGCCCCCGAACCCCTTTCTTCCTTCGTCTCCCGCGAAGCATGCGCCTTGCCGCCGCGAACCCCGCAGGATACGGCGGTCATCCTCTATACTTCCGGCACCACCGGGCGCTCCAAGGGGGCGATGCTGTCCCATGCAAATATTTGCACCAATATCGAGGGCGCGGCGAAGAAGTTTCAAATCGACAGCAGCGTCCATATGCTTTCTTTCCTGCCGATCAATCATGTCTACGAACAGGTCTGCGGCATCCTGCTTTCCCTTTCCGTCGGCGGCACCGTTTCTTTCGCCGAATCGGTGAAAAAGTTGTCGCAGAACCTGGCCGAGGTGCGTCCCAATTTTCTGTTGGGCGTGCCGGCGGTTTTCCGCCTGCTTCTCGACCGCATCCGTAAATCGGTCGATGCCCGCCCGCTGGCGCGCACCCTCCTCGGCTTTCCGCCGACCCGTTCGCTGATCGCCGGCAAAATCCGCAATTCCATCGGCGACAATCCCACCTTCATCAGCGGCGGCGCCGCCCTCGATCCGGAAGTGGCGAAAGGAATCCGGGAACTCGGCTTTCCGATTTACCAGGGGTACGGCATTACCGAGACGAGTCCGGTGATTGCTTTCGAAAGTCCGACCGCCATGCGTCTCGGCAGCGTCGGCCAACCTCTGCCCGGTGTGGAGGTCCGCATCGTGGAACCGAACGCCGAAGGGGTGGGAGAGATTCTCGTGCACGGACCCAACGTCATGCAGGGCTATTACCAGAATCCGGAAGCGACGGCCGAGGTGCTGGTGGACGGCTGGTACCACTCCGGCGATCTGGGTCGCCTGGATGCCGACGGGTATCTGTATATTCACGGGCGGAAGAAAAACCTCATCGTTACCGCCAACGGCCGCAACGTCTATCCGGAGGAGGTTGAGATCGAACTTCTCAAACGCCCCTTTATCGCCGAGGCGATGGTGTACGGTTTCCGGACCGCCCCGGCCGTCGAAGAGGTGCACGCCATGATTTATCCCGACTTGCAGGCGCTGGATGATTACGCGGCGGAGAAAGGGCAACCTCGCCTGAGTGAAAAGGAGGTGGAGGAGCTGATTCGTCGCCAGGTTCTGGAGGCCGGCCGGCAACTGGCCGATTACAAACGAGTGAAGAAGTTCACTCTGCGCAATGAGGAATTTCCGAAAACGACCACCCGCAAGATCAAACGTTTTGCCGTCGGTGCGAATATTGTCGCTGATGCCCCGGGCAAAACATCCCTCCCTTCTGATTAAAACTGGACTCGGTAGATCCGAGATTGCCCAAACTGCAGAAATTCCGCCACGCGTTTCATGCGGATGTGCGATGAAATGGATGTTCGCCGACGAGTAAAAAACGTTGGATGAAGCGCACTTGCGTTTGAAAAGTGTTGGGGAATTTGTTGAAATCCAGCCCCGCGCCCAGCGCCGGCAAACCCACTGCCAGAAGTGATCCTCCTTACCCCGCCCGCATCAATCGCAAATCCAGATTATCTTTAATAATCATCGAAATATTCTATTGACATCATGTTCATTGCAACGATAAAAGATGAAAACGCTGTTTTAATAATTGGTGATTGCCTCCAATCATTTCTTCCTGTCGGGAGCAAGTAAGTCATGAAAACAGGCATTTTCTTCTCAAGGTGCGGCGATGTCTTTGAAGGGCGTCTGCGGCTTGATCTGCTGGCCGCAAGTTACGAGAATTTCCCTGTCGTACGAATTGTGGACGATTTTTTTCATCCCGACGATTTTTCGGTTCTGCTCGACGATGTGGTGAAAAACAAACTGGAGGCGGTGGTTCTTGCCGGCGATTCGCATTTTTCCTATGCCCAGACGAGAAACGGCGAGTATCTGTTCAAGTGTCTGGAGGAACTGGGCATTAACCAGAACAAAATCGAGATCGTCAATCTCAAAAACATGGTTGCGTTGCCGCATCCCCGCGATCACGAGATGTTGCTGCAGCAGAAAGCCAAGTTGCTGACCGATGCCGCCGTGGAAAAGCTTAAATATTCGCACCATGTTACGACGGTCGAAATTTCGCCGCGAAAAGCCGTTGCCGTCATCGGCCTCACCTCCGCTGCGCTGGTGGTCGCCCAGCACCTTCTTGAGGAGGGTTATAAGGTCTTTTTTATCAACGAAAAAAAGGAAATCGAACTGCCGGACGAAGAGGTCAAAAGTATGCGGCCGACCATGGTTTTCGTACAGCGCCATCCTCGGTTGACGATGTTCCACGATGCGACGGTGACCGATTTCCACGGTTATCCGGGAGATTTTTCCCTGACCGTCACGGCCGCCGGACAAGAATCCGATCTGCTGGTCGGCGCCGTCGTTCTGTCGCTGCAGAATAACTCGGCGATGATTAAAATGTTTCAGGCGATGTTTCATATCGATATCGACAAGGACGGCTCTCTCGTCGCCCTGGACGACGTAACGGCCCGTTCCCAGACCCAGGACCGGGGCGTCTATGTGATCAATCCGCAAAAAGTGGCGGGGGAGGAGCTTGGCCAGGCTTTCATGGCTGCCGATGCCGTGGCCTCAATGGTGATCAAGCTGCTGAACCAGAAAGAAATCCATCATGCGGTCAAGGTCAGCGAGGTCAAGGCGGAGTTCTGCAGCGGCTGCGGCGCCTGCGTCAAGACCTGCATGTTCCGGGCGGTGTCGCTCGTGGGAACCCCGCTTATTTCGCATATCGAACCACGACGTTGTCGGGGCTGCGGCAATTGCGTAACCGCCTGCCCGACCGACGCCCGCGATCTCATCTCCTCGCCGAACAATGCACTCTTCGGCTCAATCGATATCTTCGCACAATTTCAGTCGGGAGCGAAGATTCTGCTGATCGCTTGTGAAGGCTGTGGCTATCGCTGTCTGAACAACGGGGCCGAATCCGGATTGGCATGGCCGATCGGGGTGATTCCGTTGAAGGTCGTCTGCGGCGGGCAGATCGATACGCGCCTCATCATCCATGCCTTCGTAAAAGGCTTTGACGGCGTCGGTCTCGTCATTTGCGGGGAGGGATGCTGTCACAACATCATCGGCAACGTCGATCTGGAACGGCGCGCCAATTTGCTGCGTGAGATTCTCGGCGCTCGGGGCATTGACGAAGGGAGCATGAAGGTGATCGCCACCTGCTCGCGCACCGGCCAGGAATGCATCGATAGCGTTAATGAATTCTACGGGCAGTTCGCGGGGCTGGAGCAGGCGGATTCCACGGTCGTTCTGCGCTGAAAGCACCCTCGCTGAAGGAGAGCATCCATGTCCTTTGCAAAAAATTACATTATCACCGAACAACTGGGCGCCGGCGCCATGGCGACGGTGCACAAGGCCATCCAGAAGTCTCTGGAGCGGGTGGTGGCCATCAAACAAATCCTTCCCCACTTGGCCAAAGATCAGGATTTTGTCGTCCGTTTTGAGCGGGAGGCGCGAGCGGCCGCCGGGCTCCGCCACGAAAATATCGTCGGCATTATCGACTTCGGCAACGAAGGCGAAAACCACTACATCGTGGTCGAGTACATCGATGGTCCGACTTTGCGCGATGTTCTTGCGGCCACCGGACGCAAGGTGCCGGTGCCGGTCGTCGTTTCTCTGGCCATCCAGATGCTCAACGGTCTCGAGCACTCCCACAATCACGGTATCGTGCATCGCGATATCAAGCCGGCCAACATCATGCTCAGCCGCTCCGGGCTGGTAAAAATCACCGATTTCGGCATCGCCCATGCCGAAGCGCTTCCCTCATTGACCTGTACCGGTCATGTCATGGGAACCCCCTCCTACATGTCTCCCGAACAGGCCAACGGCCACAAGATCGACCACCGCGCCGACATCTTCTCCCTTGGCATCATCCTCTACGAGATGCTGGCGGGCGTGCAACCCTTTCAGGGGACGACGGTTTTCAACCTGATCAAGCATGTTGTTTCCGAACCGCATCAGCCGATTCGTTCCATTAATGAAGCGGTGCCTGAAGAGTTGGCCCGTTTTGTCGATCGCGCACTTGAAAAAGACGTGATGAAGCGCTATTTCGACGCCACCGAATTCTGTTACGCCCTGGAAAATTTCGCCTTTGCCAACGGCATCAAGTTCGGGCCACGCGTGGTCAAGGAGTTTCTGGAAACCTCTTTAAACCTGAAAGAGGAAACTAAAGAAAAATTCACCACCAGCCAGCTGGCCTTGATGCACCCGACCACCCTCGGCGGCAAGAAGCGACCCACGGTCGCCATTCTGCCGTTGCAGGGGTGCTTCGGTTGCCATGTCAATCTCCTCGATCTGCACGAAAAATTCGAGGACCTGACCCGCGAGATAGATGTCAAGTTTACTTACCTGATGGATGTTAAAACCCCGCCGAAAGTCGATATCGCCATTGTCGAGGGATGTGTCGCCAACAACGAGAACGAAGAGCGTCTGCGTTCGCTGCGGGAGAACAGCGAGATTCTCATCGCCCTCGGCAGTTGCGCCTGCTTCGGTGGCATTCCCGGTCTGCGCAACCTGCACCACAATAAAGAAATCATCGACCGCGCCTACGGCGAGTCGGAGAGCACCGCCTGCAATGGCGGGACGCCCCTTTCGGATTTCGTGCCGACCTTGACGGACCGGGTCAAGGCCATCGGCGACGTGGTCAAGGTCGACCTGATCATTCCCGGTTGCCCATCGCCCCACGAGTTGATCCTCTCCGCGCTCAAACAACTGCTCCTCGACACCAATCCGCAAATGCCGACACGCGCGGTCTGCTTCGAATGCGGCCGCGAACACCGCTCCTTGCTCAGCGCAAAAAGAGAGTTCATTGCGCCGACCCTCAACCCCATTATGGCCGTCGAGCACATCGACCCCGATCAATGTTTTCTTGAGCAGGGGATTCTGTGCATGGGAATGGTGACCATGGAGGGGTGCAAGGGACATTGCATGAAGTCCAACTTTCCCTGTCAAGGGTGCATGGGGCCGGCGCCCGAGGTGAAGGACACCGGCGCCAAGTGGATTAATACCATGGGCTCGCTGCTCCCCAGCGGGGCCATGCGGTTTCGCGACGATATCGTCGGTTTCAGCTATCGGTACACTCTCCCCGTTTCGATGATTGCAGGCAAAAAATAAACGCGAGGAATGGAAATATGGCCACCAGCAGCAGGCAGATTATCATCGATCCCGTCACCCGTATCGAGGGGCATGGTCGAGTCGTCATCAACCTTGATCCGAACGGAGAAGTCGATGACGCTTTTCTCACCGTAGCCGAATTTCGCGGTTTCGAGAAGTTCTGCGAAGGACGGATGATCTGGGAGATGCCGACCATCACCAGCCGCATTTGCGGCTTTTGTCCGGTGAGTCATCACTTGGCTTCGGTCAAGGCGTGCGAGGCGCTGCTCAGGGTCGAGCCGCCGCCGGCTGCGGTCAAGCTGCGGACGCTGCTGCACATGGGGCAGATCATCCACTCCCACGCCTTGCACTTCTTTTTTTGCGCGGTGCCCGATTTTCTCACCGGCGATGCGACGCTGACGCCCAACCGGTCGGTCTTCGGCATGCTGCAGAACAATCAGAATATTGCCCAGAATGCCATCAAGCTGCGCAAGGCCGGACAGGACATTGTCGATATGGTCGGCGGCGGGCGCCTGCACCCGGTCGCCTGCATTCCGGGAGGGATGACCAAGCCCTTCGACAATTTCACCCGGGTCGAGCTGCTGCGCGGCTTGTTGCCGGCCATCAAGATCGCCCAGATGGGGGTCAAGATGGTCAAGGATATTTACGCGAAATCGCAGGGCACTTTTCAGAATTTCGCCTCCTTCCCGAGCTTTTATATGGGGCTGGTGAACGAGGACCGACTGGAACTGTACGACGGTCCGGTTCGCATGATCGATGAAACGGGCCAGCCCGTCTGCGATTTTGCGGCCAAGGATTACCTGCGGCACCTGCAGGAGAAGGTCGAGGGCAGGAGTTGGACCAAATCGCTCGCCTATGTCGGCGGCGGCAAAGGTGCGATCCCCTATCGGGTGTCATCTCTGGCCCGGCTCAATATCGCCAAAAGCATTTCGACCCCCCTCGCCAACGCCGAATTGCAGGAATACAAAAAAATAGGCGACGGCAAGCCGATCCAGTCGAGCCTCTTTTATCATTACGCGCGGATGATCGAACTACTGTACGCCGCCGAAATGGCCAAGGAACTGCTCACCGATCCCGATATCCTCAGCTCCGATGTTCGCGTTCCGGTCAAACGCGGCGAAGGGGAAGGGGTGGGCGTATTGGAAGCCCCCCGCGGCACGCTTTTTCATCATTACTGGGCCAACGACACGGGGCATGTGACCAAGGTGAACCTGGTCGTGTCCACCGCGCATAACAGCACCGCCATGAACGAGTCGGTTGCCAGCGTAGCCCGCTCGGTGGTCAAAAACGGCGAAATTCCCGAAAAATCGCTCAATAAAGTGGAAATGGCCATCCGCTGCTATGATCCCTGCCTGTCGTGCAGTTCGCATGCGCACGGGAAGATGCCCCTGGAGATTTCCATCCACGCCCATGACGGAACGCTGGTTTCCCGCTACGATTATGGCGACCGAGTTTAGAGTGCTCGAGCAAGATGAAGCGGCGGCCGAGACGTTCGGCCTGGCGCAGGCGCGTCGGGATGTTATGGTCATCGGCATCGGTAATCCGTTGCGCGGGGACGACGCGGTCGGTATTCACCTTGTGCAACGGTTGAAAAGGCATTTCACCGGGGATTTTAAAGGGATCGTCGCCTACGAAGCGGATATTGGCCTGGCCGAAGAAATTTCTTGCTATCCGGCGCTGTTGGTCATCGACGCCCTGGCCGCCTCTTCCGAGCCGCCCTTTCAAATGCTTCCCCTGCCGGCGGCGAGTACCATTTTTCCCGCCGGCGGCTTCAGTTCGCACGTTTTCAACTGGGGAATGGTGCTGGCCATGGCCCGGGATATCTTTGGCCGTTGTCCCGAAGCTTTTCTCTGCGGCATCAGGGCGCACAGTTTCGCCATCGACGAGAGACTATCGCCTCTCTGTCAAACCGCCGCCGATGCGGCGTTCGATTACTTAACCAGACTCCTTGCGGCAGAGGATGCGGACGGTGAGGCGCAACAGGGGTGGGGCGGACTGAGCTAGAGAACGCGGGTGTTCTTGTTGTCGGCAATGTGGGGGGCGATGACCTCGTAGATGCCGGTGGTTTGCCTGACCCCCTTCAGCACTTCTTCGCCGATGAACTCCGTGACGATATCCGTATCGGGGCCGATGGCTGCAAAGAGTTCCCGGGTAATAAAAATTCGCCCCGGCGGTGTCAGATCCTGCACCCGTGAGGCAATATTTACAGCGTTGCCGAAAACGTCGTTGTTTTCGAAAAGGACGCTGCCGATGTTCATGCCGATGCGGATGGAGTAGGCTTGGGAAGGCTCGACGCTTTTGTTGTATTCGTGAATGATCGATTGCATCTCCCGGGCCGCCTTGGCGGCCTCGCAGGCATCGGGAAAAACCGCCAGTATAGCGTCGCCGATATTTTTAAGATGTCTCCCCTCGTGAATGGCAATAACCGCAGTCAGCATCCGAAAGAGTTTGAGTATCCAATTGCGAGCGACAATCGTTCCCATCTCCTGAAAAAAATCGACGGATCCCTTGATATCCGCGAAAAGAATGACCAGGGTTTGCCGATTCGCATCCGCGTCGATGTCGGCAGCGGTGGAAATCTCCGGTTGTCGCCCTTCAAAACTGACGGCAACGACGAAATCGGGAGAAAACCCAAGCTGTTGGCCGTTGCGGATGGGGGTCAGCGCCTTGGGGGAAATCCTTCGGCCGTCCAGGAAGGTGCCGTTGCTCGAATTGAGGTCGATCACGAACCATTCGTCGCGCTTGCGGACGAACTGAACGTGTTTGCGGGAAATCCCTTCATGCGGGTTGAGCAATTCGTGACCGATTCCGGTGCGGCCGATAATATCGCCATCCCGAGCCGCGAAAAAGTCGCCGTCCGGTGTGGTCAAAACGATCCACGGCGCTCCGGCGGCGGGTGTGCTCCCGTCGGCCGACGGGATTTTTGCAGGGGGAGTTGCCGAGGCGGGGAGGGGGGCCAGGCAGTGGAAGCAGCGTTCGGCAAAACCGGGGTTCGATTTATGGCAGCTTTGACAGACTTTATCGGTGCTCAATGGAAATCATCCTCGACAGAACAAACCTCTCGTGATGTCGATGAGGTAAAAATGCAGACGTGCTTAAGAGTATGTCGATTAACCCTACTATTAACGTGCATATAGGTCGCAGCTGTCAAGAATAATATCTGGATAATATCGGGAAACAGTCAGCCTGGGCATGCACCAGAATTAATCCAAATCGGAGAGAGCCCGGCGATCGATGCGGCAGCCACCATTCAGATGAAAGGAGCGATAAGTCGATGCGGATAACTATGGAAGGTGGCACCCATACCGGGGTGGTCAGACCCCACAATGAGGACGCGCTGTTTTTCGATCGGGAACTCGGCCTGTGTATTGTCGCCGACGGCATGGGGGGGCAACTCGCCGGTGAGATTGCCAGCCGGATGGCGGTTGAGTTGGTGGCGGAAACCGTGGCCCGATTTCCCGATGGCGAACCGGCGGAAAGCGGTCCGGATGAACTCCTGTCGCCGGCCATACGTCGATTGTTTTCCGGGATTCGTCTGGCAAACCGACAAATTTTTCAGGCCGGGCAGTCTAAACCCGAATGGCGCAACATGGGCACGACCATTGTCGCCGGACTTCTCAACGGGCCGGTCCTGATCGTCGCGCATGTGGGGGACAGCCGCTGCTACCTGCTGCGCGGCGGCTCCATTTGTCAACTGACCGACGATCATTCACTGGTGGCCGAACAAGTGCGACAAGGGTTGCTCAGTCAAGAGGAGGCGGAAGTTTCGCGGCATAAAAACATCATCACCCGGGCGCTTGGCGCCGCGCCGGAGGTGCGGATCGATATATGCGAGGTGGACGTCATGGACGGCGATCGCTTCCTCCTCTGCTCGGACGGCCTGACTAACATGATGGCCGACGAGGAAATCCTTGCCATTATCCAACAGGAGAGCGACGCCAGCCGCGCCTGCAATGCCCTGATTGACCGGGCCAATGCGCTGGGCGGGAAGGACAATATTACCGTTTTGCTCCTCGCCCTCGATGCGCCGCGGAATTTTTAATCGCGGGAGTTCTTATTCAAATAAATTGCAACTCGACATGAGCAGGAAAGGTAACAAATGGCCAAGCTGATTATCAAGTTCAAGGGAGAGGCGCTCCTCAAGGAGTACCCCCTGACCAAGAAGGTTACCACCGTTGGCCGGGCGGCCGCGAACGACATCGTCATCGATCACCCCGCTGTCTCCGCCTACCATGCACGATTCGAAAGAAACGGAGATCGGTACACGGTGGAGGACATCAACAGCACCAATGGCACCAAAGTCAACGGACAATGTATCGATCGTCTGCCCTTGAAGCATGAAACGATCCTCACCATAGGTCTGCACATCCTGATTTTTGACGATCCCACGGTCGCTCAAAATGATGCCGACGCGACCGTGGTGATGGGACGCTCCGCACCCATCGACGCTACCATGCGTCTCGATCTCGGGGAAAAGGGCCGTCCGGCGAAGACGACGATGATGCGCCCGGGGCCGCTGCCGGTGGATGCCGACGCGACGATGGTGCGGCCGGGACTGTCGCCGGTGGACGCCGACGCGACGATGATGCGGCCGGGGCCGCTGCCGGTGGATGCCGACGCGACGATGGTGCGGCCGGGACTGTCGCCGGTGGATGCCGACGCGACGATGATGCGGCCCCCCGCCGGACAGTCGCCTCCAGAGGCGGAAGCGACCTTGATCCGTCGCCCGTCGCCGGGGAGCGCCGGGCAGGAGACGGTCGGCATTGGGCGGTTGACAGTTCTGGAGGGAACGACCAAGGGCGCGGTATACAATCTGACCAAACGCGTGACGACCATCGGCGAGGCCAAAAACGCGGAGATCCGGATCAAAGGGCTTTTTGCGCCGAAAGTGGCGGCGCTGATCAACCGTACCGCCGCCGGCTACGTCCTGAGCCCCTCGCCTGGGGAAATGCAACCGCTGATCAACGGCAAGGCCGCCGAGACAGCTGTCCCGTTGCAGAACCTGGATATTATCGAGGTCATCGATTTAAAGCTGCAATTTACAGTTTAGAGGGGATGATTCGAGGAGCGAAGAGAGACGGCAGGCACGCCCGAGTGTTTCGGGGGGAAATCAGGGGACAATCTTCATCTGCGTTTCGCCGATGGTTACAATATCTTTGGCAGTGAGCACTGCCTGTTTTACATCGGCGCCGTTTACCTGGGTGCCGTTGGTGCTCCCCTGGTCGACAACCCCGATCTCGCCGCCGATCAGGGTGAAGAGGGCGTGCCGCCGCGACGTCAGTCCGTCGTCAAGGACGATATCGCACCCCTTGCGGCCGACGGAACAAGGGAGGGGCGCGGTAAAGCGTTTGCCGCGATCGACGCCGGAAACGAGTTCGACCACAATTATCGATGGGGGCGGCGTCCGCGGAGTTGGATCCGCAACGCGGGGAGCTGGGGTCGCCTGACGGGCCAGTTCGAGCAGCCGGTTCCGGTCGAGCTGCCGCACGTCGTTCCCCTGACGAGTGGCGACATCGCGATAGATGTGGGCAACCACAGGCGACGCATGCCGCTCAAAGGCGTAGAGGAGCATCGTTTCCTGGGAGCTGAGATCGTTGGGCGGGGTCCAGTCGGTGTCGGCAAAATACGGACGGGCCACCAGACCATTTTTAACGAAGAAGAAGTTGAACTTCCCCTCCTTCTGCAGAACCACCAACGCATCCCCTTTTTCTTCAACCACTTGACCGGTGATCTGCTCCAGATCGAGCATCGTTACCGGCGCTTTGATGGTCGGCTCCTCCTGAAGCAGAATGAGCATGCACTTGAGCAACACCGGGTCCGTTTCGCAGAGGGATACGCTCAACTGCGTCGGTTTGCAGGCAAAAGTTTCCGCAAAAAAATCGGAGAGGTTGATATTAAAGGGCTTTTTGCCGTCGAATTTGCCGGCGGCATAAGGGTCGCTTTGCAGAAAAAAGAGAAAATAGAGGGGACCGTTCTTCTCCACATTAATTTTCAGGAATCCGGTGAAGGGTCGAGGCAGTCGAAATATTTCCTCGAAGATCCGGGCGAGATTCGGACCGGAAAAAGGTTTGTTGCTGAAGAGTACCTTTTGTTCGGGGAAGGCGTAAAGCATGACGTATGATAAATCAAACCGCCCCATGGATGTCAAGCAGCCATTTCATGAGTTGCGGGGTGGCGGAATTGCCGAGCATTTACTCTGCTCTGTAAAATAGAAGCAGGCTGTTGTCGACACGCTCTACTCGTCCAGAATCCCTCGCGACGCTTCGACCAGACAGTCGAACAGCTGCGCGTGTCGAGCCAGCGCGGGATATCCCTGCTCAGGATCTCCTCCAGCCGGTTCAGCACCCGGCGGCCGTCATCGGTGCCGAGAGTGTCCATCACTGCTTCGAGCAGGGGGATGACGTCCAGGGGGATGACGTCGTAGAGGTCATCGCAGTCGAAGGGGCGGGGGTCCGGCTTGCCGGTGAATTTCGGCAGGTGACGGGTTTCTTTTTTCCGCGGGTACTTGTAAACAAGATCTGAGGGTAAAATCTGGATGCCCAAGGTGTCCACCTGTCTTTTTCTGCCCATTAATTCGGCAGGATTACTTATTTCCCGCGCAGCCGCCACCGGCGCAATGACCCTGGCAAGTCATCGGCGCCGTCGCGGCTAGTCCCTCCCGCCGGGCTTTTTCCAGGCTCTCGGCGGTAAGATGCCATGCTCCGTCGATCTCCATCCCCTCCAGGTGTTTACGTTTTATCTGCATGAGCAGGGCAACGGCAGTGGTCCCCAGTTCCCCTGCGGCTTGTTCGACGGCTACCGCTTTCGATATGGTCATCGCCATTTATCCTCTCGGGAAAGAAATGAGAACCCCCATGTTTGCGATACAGCATGATCCGGGCCAGATGCGGCAAATTTGTTAAGTTTGGATTTGTGCCGGCAAGTGCGTCCGGTGGCAAGCCGATATGGGAGGCAAACGGCGGCGCGCCATCGAAGATTTGGCGCGCGAGGTGGCCGGGGCCGGAAGCAGCCTGTTGCTGGCCGCGGACAGCTACGCCATGGCGGAACACGCCGCCGAACACGGTCTGATTTCCTTCTCGGCGCTCTCCGCCGTTTTCGCCCTGCGCGTGCCGCAGCAGGGGAGGACGGAGCGAAAAACGAGGCGGCAGGTCAGACAGCGGACCCCGGATAGCACCAGGGAGGCTGTGGCGGCAGGCGAACTGGGCGAAGCGCTGCCGGCCGAGGCGGGGAAGCACGAACCGCCGAATGTGGTGATCGAAGCGGAGGTGACAAAAAGGTAATCGCCTGCGATTTTGCAATCTCAGGTACGCTGCCGCAACTGCTTGACGATTTCGACGCCGTCGTTCTATGCTGCGGCGCGACGCGCCCCCGCGACCTTGACCTGCCCGGGCGACAGGGCGCTGGCATTCATTTCGCCATGGAATATCTCACGCATAATACCCGCCGGCTGCTCGACGGCTCGCCGCTGGAAATCAGCGCCGAAGGCAAGCACGTGGTGGTGATCGGCGGCGGCGACACCGGTACCGACTGCGTCGCCACCGCCGTGCGCCAGGGATGCCGCAGCGTCACCCAGCTGGAAATTATGCCCCGGCCGCCGCAGGAGCGCCGCGTCGACAACCCCTGGCCGCAGTGGCCGAAACTGTACCAACTCGACTATGGCCAGGAGGAGGCGAAAGCGAAATTCGGCGCCGACCCGCGCCAGTTCCTGGTTACCGCCGAGGAGTTCTGCACCAATGCGGACGATCGCGTCGAGGCTATCCGCATTCACGCTGTCGAATGGCGGCAGGAGGCCGGTCGCCTCTGGCCGGAAAAAGTGCGCGGCAGCGAACGGCGCATCCCGGCCGACCTGGTGCTGCTCGCCATGGGATTCCTCGGCCCGGAGGAAAGCGTCCTGAAAGATATTGCGGTTGAGCAGGACCCGCGCAGCAACATCAAGGCGCCATACGGTCGTTTCGCCACCAGCGTGCCGAAACTGTTCGCCGCCGGCGACGTGCGCCGCGGCCAGAGTCTTGTCGTCTGGGCGATCAATGAGGGCCGCAGCGCCGCACGGGAAATCGACCGTTTTCTTATGGGTTCGACGGATTTGGCGTAAGTTTGAGGCTGCTAAAGGGCCTCAGTGAGTTAAGCGACATCGCAAAGGAGTGCAGCCCAGAACAAACCTGGCGCTTAATCAAAGGAGGGGAAAATGAAAGGATCGATTTTACTTGGTATTCTGGTTTTTTGCGGCAGCGCCGCAGCGGCCGAAATGCACCAATGGGTGGACGAAAATGGAAAACGGCATTTTTCCGACCGGCCGCTGCATTCTTCCCAGCCGGTGAGCCTGTTCGACTCCAAATACCAGGCGCAGAAGATCGCTAAACCGACAAAATCCGCATCAACCGCCAAAACCCAATCCTCCCCCCCGAGCAGAAAACAGATAACGGCCGACGATTACAATATCTCGGTTAAAGTCGGCCAGCAACAGAACATGGTCATTCTTTCCGGCCGCATTTCCGAAGGTCCCCCATGTAAGCGCTTGAAGATCGATTTCTACCTGCAGGATGGCGAAGGGCGCCTGATCCACCTCATCGACATCGCCGAGAATCTCGGGGGATTCCTCTCGGATTTGTTGGAGGCGAGCAAAAAGGTGAAGTACGGCGATTCCTTCAGCAGGTGGGATATCGTCTCGATGGCCGCAACCTGCCAGCAGATGTATTGAGTCCCCTGACGCAGTTGGCGAAGATTATTTCCCGGATCGGCCGACAACCGGATGAAGGCATAGGCCGCCGCCAGCCGCACCGCCGGAGCGTCGTCTTCGGCCATACGGTAAAGGGGATTTTTCACGCAGAATCGGGCGCGGGTCGGGCAACCTGGAATCAGGCCAGATCGAAGAGGATGAAGGAGGCCCTCGCGGCCGAAGATATCGTCAGAGCGTTCTCGTCGCTGCTGCTCGCGCCATCGCCGGCGGACAACTCCTGACCGTTGCAGTGCAGACTTCCGGCGATGACCTGCAGCCAGACACACCGCCCCCCGGCAATGGCATAACTCAGTTGCTGGCCGGATGCGAGATCGGCGCGGTAGAGTGCCACGTCCTGATGAATAACGATGGAATTATCGCGTCCATCGCGGGATCCGATCAGACGCAACCGCCCCTGGAACTCCTCGGGCGAAAAATTCTTCTGCTCATAACCGGGTGTCAATCCTTTATGCTCAGGGAGGACCCAGATCTGCAGCAGGTGAACTTCCCGACTGTCGGACGGATTGTATTCGCTGTGACGAATGCCGGTGCCGGCCGAAAAACGCTGCACTTCCCCCGGGCCGATGATGGCCCCATGGCCGAGATCATCTTCATGCTTCAACTCCCCGGCGATAACCAGGGTTATGACCTCCATATCCCGATGCTGGTGCAGGGGAAAACCGTGTCCGGGTTTAACCCGGTCCTCATTGATCACCCGCAGGGCGCGAAAGCCCATGTGTTCGGGATCGTAATAGGTGTCGAAGGAAAACGTATGCCAGCTGTCGAGCCAATCCGATTGAAAGTGGCCACGTCTGGATGATGGGCGGACGGTGATCATGACGAGCCTCCGTTTCTCGGCCGGTCTCCGGCCTCATCTGTCTTGTCTATTTACTTTTTTCCGTTATCACTCTGTCGATCGATGCGGCGCCGCCCCCCTTGACCATCAGCGCCAGGGCGATGGCGATGGCCAGCAGGTGATATTCAAAACCTTCCCCGGCCTGTTGGCCGCCCCAGTTCATGAAAAATCCGTACTGCCAGTGCACGTTGTAGATGGCCCCGACCATGACCGATGCAATGCCGAAAGCCGCCGGCCGGGTGAGAAGGCCGGCGATGAGGGCCAGCGAGCCCAATAACTCGGCGATAATCACCAGCAGGGCGAGGACGTAAGGGATGCCCATCCCTTCGGTGAAGTATTGCAGCGTGCCGGAGAGGCCGTGGCCGCCGAACCAGCCGAGAACCTTCTGCGCGCCGTGGGGAAAGAATACCACGCCGAGAGAAACTCTGAGAATGAGGGCGGCGACATCGTTATCCGTTTTGAATAACCACATAAAAATCTTCCTTTCCGATTTCTCCGGGTGACGCCGACGTTTTAATGCTTTTAATTATAGCACAATCGCTCACTTTCGCTGATCGCCCCCGGCGACGACCTGCGCGTGATTGATGACGGCCACCAGGGTGATGCCGCCGATGATATTGCCGAGCAAAGTCGGGAGGAAAAAACTCTGAAGATAGGTGGCGAAAGAAATTGCGCCGATACCGACCAGGTAGAACACTTCAACCGAGCCGGCGATGATATGGCGAAAACCGCCAAGGCCTATCAGATAGGTGATGATGATAATGACCATGA
>Ga0265293_10002135_pt1 | contig 40890 bp, 37 predicted proteins | sample Munlanlewell138R_FD_192505 | JGI IMG/M metagenome (GOLD analysis project Ga0265293, IMG submission 192505) | Leachate microbial communities from a municipal landfill in Southern Ontario, Canada - Leachate well 138R | ecosystem: Engineered > Solid waste > Landfill > Unclassified | place: Canada...
GTTAGTGTTGATAATCTGTGGCATTTTTCTGTCTCCTATTTAAGTCCCGAAGGCTGCCAGGGCAAGGTTCGGGACTACTGTTAATGGCGGATATGACCGGTAAACCTCATGGGCATTCACCGCCTCCGACCATCATATCGACCCCAGGGGAGAAAGCTTTAGGGGAATGTATAAAAAATCTGGCGCTGAGCCTGTGGGAGAGGCTTTAGCCGTGATGGATTATTCCAACTTCATCATTTATACCCCATCCCTGCTTCTGCCATCCTTTAGAAGAAAATGAAATTATCACATAGGGCCAGGTACGGAGTGATTTAGCACGTTCGAGCAAAAAAAACGCCCTCTCCCCCGGCCCCTCTCCCATTGATGGGAGAGGGGAGAAGTGCGCCCTGCAGCGCCGCCGCGACATTCTGCAGCAGCTCCTCCCCTCTACCGCTGGCGGGAGAGGGGCTGGGGGAGAGGGTGGAAAAGCTTTTCATCTTTGGTCATGTAATTTTCTGCATTGCATATTTATTTACAGCAATAACAGCATCTACATTCGACGCAATGCCCGTTGGTTATTGCGCCATGCATTATATGTAAAAGCAAAACAGAAGGGTTTGCTGGCTATTTAACCACGCGCAGGGTGGGCTTTTTAGTTGGTTCTGGCTCGTTTGCCGGTGGTGGTTCGCCATCTTCTTCCTCGGCGAAGACCATGCCACGGCCATTTTCCCGCGCGTAGATGGCCAGCACTGCTGAAACTGGTATGTGTAGGTGGCTGGGCACCCCAGCAAAACGGGCACTGAAGCTTAGCAGTTCGTTTTCGACGACCATTCCCTGTACAGCAAAAGGGCTGATATTGAGGATAATGCGGCCATTTTCGACAAGATGCGACGGCACATTGGTATCAGGATATTCTGCGTCCACCAGCACGTGTGGCGTCATGTCATTATCTACAATCCACTCGTACAGGGCACGTAGCAAATAAGGGCGGCTGGATGTCATGTGTAAATCAAACTGTGTATGCAAATAGCGGAATAAGCAAAAACCACGGCTCGCTTCATCTCATCTCTTGTTCATTTTCACTCAGACTGGCTTTGAAAGACTCGCGGCTGAACAAGCGATCCATATAGTCCTGCACGGCGGCGGCCTGCTTGGGCAAGTCGATACCAAATACAGGCAGACGCCAGAGCAGTGGCAGCATGATGCAATCTACCAAGCCAAAGTCGTCGCTGAGGAAATAAGGCCTGGCGGCAAAGGCTGGTTCTGAAGCAACCAGATTGTCACGTAAATCTTTGCGTGCCTTGGCGGCCTGTTTCTCTGTGCCGCTTAAGATCAGATCGGCATAGTTGCAAAGGTCGCGCTGGATACGGTATAGCAACAGGCGTTGAGTAGCGCGGTTTACTGGATCTACCGGCATCAATGGGGGATGAACAAAACGCTCATCCAGGTAATTCATAATCACCAGAGAGTCATATAGCGCCAGCTCACGATCCACCAGGGTAGGCACTTCATTATATGGGTTTAGCTCGATGAGATCTTCCTGGCGCTCACCCGGCTCTACAGTCAAACAGTCAAACTCAACGGCCTTTTCGGCGAGCACCAGGCGCACGCGATGGCTGTACATGTCGCTTGCGCCGGAAAACAGCACTATTGATGCGCGCCTGTTGGCAATGATCGCCATATCCATTTCTCCCTTCGAAAAAAAACAGGGGGCCAGGCCCCCTGTTGGTGTTGCGCTGTCCAGCGGGGTCTCCGCATTCTAGCACAGAGCCTTCTGGCCAGACTCACTACGATGGGATCAATGGATGTCTTTCCAATATTCCTTCTTCAACAGATAAGCAAGAACAAAGAAAATAGTCAAGAAAATCAGCACTTTAATGCCTAGCGCCTGACGTTCTAACTGCATCGGCTCGCCCATGTAAACGAGGAAATTGACCAGATCGCCCACAGCGGCATCGTACTCAGCTGGCTCCATGGTGCCAGGTTTGACCATCTCAAAACCTTCGATCTCGTTCCGTCCATCTGCATTGGTGCGGTAGACAGGCTTTTGCAGACCCTGCAGCTTCCATAACACGTGCGGCATGCCTACATCCGGGAAGGCCAGGTTGTTTACACCCATGGGCTTGCTCTCGTCGAGATAGAAGGTGCGCATGTAGGCGTATAACCAGTCGGCACCACGGGCACGGGCGATTACCGACAGGTCAGGCGGCGGATTGCCAAACCAGGCCTTGGAGTCCTCATCGGCCATTGCCACCGTCATGGTGTCGCCCACCTTATCGGTGCCGAACATCAGGTTTGCCTTCAACTGCTCATCGCTGATCCCCAAATCCGCGCCCATACGGTTATAACGCATGAACTTGGCCGAGTGGCAGCTCAAACAATAGTTGACGAACATTTGTGCGCCACGCTGCAAGGATGCCTGATCACGCAGGTTAACTGGCGCCTTGTCCAGGCGCAGCTCTGAGGCATGGCCAGCCGCCACAAAAACCGGCATGACCGCCAGTAAAAAAGAAATTACCAGTTTTTTCATTCTGTCACCCTCTCTGGAACCGGCTTGGTCTTGTCGATCTTGCTATACCACGGCATCAAGACAAAAAACGCGAAATATAGAGCGGTGAATATCTGTGCCAACAAGGTTTTAGCTGGTGTTGAACCCTGTACGCCCAGCCAGCCCAGCGCCACGAACGAGACCACAAAGATTGCGATGGCAATCTTGAACAGCGGCCCCTTGTAGCGAATGGATTTCACCGGACTGCGATCCAGCCATGGCAGTACAAACAGGATGGCAATCGCACCAAACATCACCAACACACCCGGGAACTGCGAACCTGCAATGGGCGGAATGGCGCGCAACATGGCGTAGAAGGGGGTGAAATACCAAACTGGCGCGATGTGCTCAGGCGTTTTCAAGGGGTTTGCTGGCTCAAAGTTGGGGTGTTCGAGGAAGAAACCACCCATCTCCGGGGCAAAGAAGAGCGCAGCGGCAAACAGAAACAAAAAGCCTGCCACGCCGACGATATCCTTCACGGTGTAATAAGGATGGAAGGGTATGCCATCTGCGGGGGCATCTGCACTCCAGCGATTGCCCTTGGGGCCTTGCTTGATTTCAATGCCATCCGGGTTGTTGGAGCCAACTGCATGCAAGGCAACTATATGCACGAACACCAGCGCCGCCAGGATAAATGGCAGCAGGAAGTGGAAGGCAAAGAAACGGTTCAAGGTGGCATCAGAGATCACATAGTCACCACGTACCCAGATAGACAGTTCCTCACCGACAAAAGGCACCGCCGAGAACAGGTTGACTATGACCTGCGCACCCCAGAACGACATTTGTCCCCAAGGCAGCAAATAACCAAAGAAGGCCGTGGCCATCATCGCCAGATAGATGATTACGCCGATAATCCACAGCAATTCACGCGGTTTGCGGTAGGAGCCATAAATCAGGCCACGGAACATGTGCAGATAGATGACTATGAAGAAGGCCGAGGCGCCAGTGGAGTGCATGTAGCGGATCAGCCAGCCATAATTGACATCACGCATGATGTATTCGACCGAGGCAAAGGCAAGGCTGGCATCAGGCTTGTAGCTCATTGCCAGCCAGACACCTGTGAGGATCTGCATGACCAGTATTAATATGGCCAGAGAACCAAAGTAATACCAGAAGTTGAAATTCTTCGGTGCATAGTATTTGGATAGATGATTTTCCCAGGTTTCTGTCGCTGGAAAGCGCTCATCCACCCATGTCATGAATTTTTTCATCGTGCTCATGGTTATGCCTCGCCTCCATCTTCACCAATCAGTATGCGGCTGTCGCTCAGATACATGTGCGGGGGCACCACCAGATTTGATGGGGCTGGCACACCAGCATAGACACGACCGGAGAGGTCGAAGCGGGAACCATGACAGGGGCAGAAGAAGCCGCCCTTCCACTCTGCGCCACCCAGATCAGCGGCTCCTATATCAGGACGATAGGTGGGTGAACAACCAAGGTGAGTACAGATACCGACTAATATGGAATATTCCGGCTTGATGGAGCGGTTGATGTTTTTCGCGTATGCCGGCTGTTGTGCGAGATTATCAGAGGCAGGGTCTAATAGATGTTTTTCTACCGTTTGCAGATCACTCAGGTTCTGCTCACTGCGGCGTATTATCCATACTGGCTTACCGCGCCACTCCACGGTCATCATCTGACCAAACTCCAGTTTACTTACGTCCGCCTCAACCGGTGCGCCAGCCGCTTTGGCTTTCTCGCTGGGCTGCATGGACAGGACGAAGGGGGTCAGGACATATAAGGTTCCAACGCCGCCGACCGCCGAGGTGGCCGCCGTCAGGAACCGGCGCCGACCCTTATCAACGCCTTCAGTACTCATCAACACTCTCCCGAAGTCAGGCAAAAATAAAAAAGCCCAGAATCTGGCCTGATACTATCCTGGCCATCGCTGGACAAACACCTAAAAAACCGGCTTGAAACAAGGTAATGGAACAGAGCACCCAATACCACTTCAAGCAAATAAGCAGATACCTATAAAGTATTAGCCGCGTAGTTTCATATAAAAAACCTCATCCGGTCAAGGAAACTTCAGCAAAAAAATAACTGATACCTCAAACGGGATTATCTATATCGACAAATTCATGACTGATCGCAAATTTTTGCGCCAGATATTCCCCCAATGCCTGCACGCCATAACGCTCTGTCGCATGATGACCGGCGGCGAAATAATCCACGCCAAGCTCACGAGCTATATGTACCGTCTGCTCAGATATTTCACCACTGATAAAGCCATCAACTCCCAGTGCCGCTGCCTCTTCAAACCAGTCCTGGGCACCACCGCTACACCATGCCAGCCGCTGCAAAGGACGTTTGCTGCCGCTGATATGCAAGGGTTCGCGACCCAGGCAACGGCCGATATGCGCGGCCAGTTCGGTGCCGGACATGGCCTGCGGCAGACTGCCATAACGGGCAATGCCACCACCTGGCTCCTTGCCAAAGCGCCCTTCTATCTTCAGCCCAAACACTTGAGCAAGCTGGCTGTTATTGCCAAGTTCTGCATGCCCATCCAGCGGCAGGTGGTAGGCCAGCAGGCTGATGTCATGTGCCAGCAAAGCCTTCAAGCGACGATGTTTCATGCCAATGATTCGGCTATCCTCGCCACGCCAGAACCAGCCATGATGCACCAGCAGTACGTCGGCCTGGCGTTCGATGGCCGCCTCGATCAAAGCTTGATTGGCCGTGACTCCACTGACTATACGCCGGACTTCCTCGCGACCTTCAACCTGCAAGCCATTGGGACAATAATCCTCATATTCGTCGATCTGCAACAATTCATTGCTGCAGGCCACCAATTCACTCAATCTCACCATATCCAGCCCCGATTGCGTTAATATGACCACTTTTGCGCATAGAAGACCCATGAAACTCTATCGGCCTATCTTTTTTATTTTTCAATCCATCACCATTGGTCTGGCCATCGCCTTTCTGATTGTGGTGTGGAAGCCAGGCCTGCTCGATGACGGCAAAAAGATTGTTGCCTTCATCGAAAATCCGCCAGCCACGCGCGCGCCACAAAGCCCAGGCCCCGTATCTTACGCGGATGCGGTGGCAGACGCTGCCCCTGCAGTGGTCAACATATATACCAGCAAGACCGTCACAACACACAACCCGCTGCTTGAAGACCCACTGTTTCGCCATTTTTTTGGTGAGTTTTTTCGCGACACGCCACGCAGCCGGCAGGAAACCAGCCTGGGCTCCGGCGTTATCGTCAGCCAACAAGGTTACATCCTGACCAATAACCACGTTGTCGCCGAGGCCGATGGTATCGAGGTTGCCCTGCATGATGGCCGCACCACACGCGGCAAGCTGGTGGGCACCGATCCTGAAACCGATCTTGCTGTAATCAAAATAGAGCTAAGCAGCCTGCCCATCATCACCCTGGGCAACTCCGATCAACTGCGTGTTGGCGATGTGGTGCTTGCCATCGGCAATCCCTTTGGCGTGGGGCAAACCGTTACCCAGGGCATAGTCAGCGCGACCGGACGCAGCCAACTTGGGCTCAGCACCTTTGAAAACTTCATCCAGACCGATGCGGCAATAAATCCGGGCAACTCAGGTGGTGCCTTGATCAGCGCGGGCGGCGAACTGATAGGTATCAACACCGCCATCTTCTCCCGCTCCGGCGGCTCCCAGGGCATAGGTTTTGCTATTCCGGTAAATCTGGCGCGTGGCGTTATGCCGCAAATTATAGAACATGGCCATGTCAGCCGTGGCTGGATGGGTGTGGAGATCCAGGAGCTGACCGCAGAGCTGGCCGAATCCTTTGGCCTTGGCAAACAACAGGGCATCATCATCGCAGGAGTGCTCAAGCAAGGCCCGGCAGACCGTGCTGGCCTGCGACCTGGTGATATCATCACCGAGATCCATGGACATCCCCTGCATGATGCACGCACCGCGCTCAACATCATCACCCAGACCAAACCAGGTCAGCGCATCAACATCAAGGGACTGCGCAACCAGGAGCCTTTTGAATTGGAAGCAGTAGTCAGCGAACGGCCAGTGCAAAACACCGAGTAATTTAAAAAGCCTGCATTTATTCCGTCATTCCCGCGCAGACGGGAATCCAGAAAACCGCATGAATGAAGATAAAATATTCCTCACCCCCTCTCCCCCAACCCCTCTCCCGCAAGCAGGAGAGGGGAGCTTTGCGGGCGGGTTATTCAAATCCTTTTTTTAATTAACGCAGGCGCAATAACCACCGGGCATTGCGCCGAATGTAGAAAACCTGCACCTACTCCGTCATTCCCGCGCAGGCGGGAATCCAGAAATTCAAAAGAACTAGACCCCCGCCTTCGCGGGGTGACTATTATCAGCGGTAGCGCACCCGCTTCAAATAGCCGTCCGGCGCAACAGTGATGAGCAATTTCTGGTGGATGCTTTTATCAATTTCAAACTCTGGATGCGTTTTGAGATATTCCCAAACTGCGGTTTTCGGGCTGTTGCCAGGGTGCCAGGGACGGTTCTTAAAAACATCGGCGGGCACATCCTCTACAAACGTGTCGAACACTATGCAATAACTTCCCCCGCTGATAAGTGGCGCATAGGCTTGCAGTTCTGCCAGCACATGTTCATGTGTGTGGTTGGAATCCAGGCAGACAAGAACTCTCTTTTTATCTTTGGCTTTTTCGACAGCTTGCGCGATGATTTCAGGCGCGATACTTGATCCCTGAATCATGCTGATGCGCCTGGACATGGGATGTTCTTCAATCGCATTGCGGTTATGGGCACGGATGTCAATGTCAATGCCTAGAACTTCCGCATCAATTGGGCCGCCACAGGCCGCATTCAATTCCAGCATGGAAGCTGAAAAGATGAGCGATCCACCATGCGCGATCCCCGTTTCAATGATTAAATCCGGCTTTACCTCCCAGATAATCTCCTGCATTGCCATGATATCGATTGGATTTTGGATAATGGGGCGACCTAACCAGGAAAAATTGTACACATAGGATTTGCGCATACTTTCTTCCAGCCAATCGCGCGATCGATTCTGGAATCCGATATCATTTCCAAACTCCTCTATCCGCGCTGCTTTCTCCGCTTCAAACTGATCTGCAAACTCGTTCATCTATGGCCTCATTGTGGTCGGGTAAAGCAATTAAACAAATGATCAAATTCGCTAGTCAGACTACTTTGCGCACCACCAAATTCCTGCATCAAACGCTGGGTATCAATAATGGGGAATGACCATACCGGGGCGTTCTCTGCAAAACTCACTATGATTCCATTTCGCTCAAGCAATATAGCAATGTCTGCATTACTCGTATTTTTGCCGCTGGCAACGTTATAAATAGAATGCGTCCCATGCAACGCAATTTGCGGCAACCACCGAACTACATTGGCCACAGAAATATAATCTTTCGCCGACTCAGATGCCGTCAAAAACCGGGCCCGACCGGTATCAGACGCCTCTTTCAGCACTTGACTGATAAAATTCTGTTGTGGCATGGCACAACCAAAAACATTCGAAAGCCGAGCCACTCTAGCCTTGCGCCCACTGGCAATGCACAAGGACTCCCCCATCAACTTACTCAGGTTATAGAGATGTCCAGGATTATCGGGAGATACCTGTAAAACAGTCGACTCATGAGTCGTTGCTGAACCCTCATACACACGGGTACTGGACAAATACGTGAGCGACTCGAATCGTCCTCGCTCAAGTAATTGCCGCAATAAACACACATGCGCATCCACCGTGCCGAAAGGACGATTCCTGAAATCTGCAGTAAGACCAATGCAATAAAACACATGACCCAACTCACGCCTTAATACTTCATCAAAAACATCAACCCCAAACTGACGCAGTGGCGCATAGACATCCGCATTCCCTGCACTCTTCAGCGCTTGCGTTAATTGACTGCCGATAAAGCCACTTGCGCCGAGCACCGTGAATATCATTCACGCCACCCGATAATTTCTAGCGGACTACCTGCATTAATTGAATAAGCCAGCACTTCTCCCCTCACGATAGATCCGGCAGCAATAACGCAGCCACGTCGCAAAAATGCCCCGTCCAACAAGACGCAGTTTGCCCCTATCCAGACGTCGTTCTCCACGACTATGCCGCCTCTGCTAGGCATGAAGCCTTGTTTACGGATCAGTTTGTCGCGTAACTTATATTCGTGATTGACGGGTGCGAAGGTGCAGTTGGACGCAATGGAAACATCATTGCCTATAGAAATGCCATTGCCTGTATAGAGCACGGTACAGGAATTAATCGTCACGTTCGCGCCGATATGCAGGTTCCCCGAGCCTCCTGACGGTTTGATTTTCACAAAGCTATCGATAACCGAATGCGCACCCACGACAATGCGGCTTCCTTTCACTGAATCTTCAATATCTGCAAGTGGTGAAATTTTTGCGGTTGCGTGGATATCAATCAAGTTCTATCTCCAGAATAACTGTGAACTATTTCCTGCAACGCAAAAAAGAAGTTTATTTAATGACTAACCCTTGTCCGGTAGGAAGCTCCAGAACACTATAGCCCCGCTTTTCAAACCATGGGTCTAAGGCCAATTTTTGCGCCCTGTATGCCAGCCAGCCGTAATCATCTAACACCAACACCGCTCCCGGCTCCATCCGCTCAAAAAGTACTTCCATAGCGCCAACCTCAGCATCAGCATTATTCAGGTCAAGGTGCATGAAAGCAATTTTTTCTGGCGCAACGTCAGCCAGCACTTCTGGCACTTTGCCCTGCGTAACTGTCACATTGGGGCAATCTGCAAAACGGGCTTTTGTGTCGGCAAAAAGTTGCTGACTATGTTCCGGCATGGCGTGGTGAGACATGTTCGGATCGTGGTCAAAAAGATCATATAAATAATATCGGCGATCAGCCTGTTTGGCGAAATTAACAGCGTCACAAATTACCCGTACCGTCGTTCCCTTATAACATGCGCACTCGACGAAATCTCCTTCAAGCCGCAAACCGTTCCGCGCGCCCCATAACACTGTCGAAATACGCCACAAAATAGCTTTTTCCACGTCTGTTGTTGCGTGGGTGTTGAATGCCCTCATCAAGGCATCATCTTCCAAAAAACTCAAGTTTCGATGATAGGTAAAAAGGTTGTCTCCTGCGTACATCCCATCCTGTGGCCGAATATTATTCATGGCCTGTTGAATGCCGTTCACAAACTCCTGATGATTCACCAACCCAAAAAAAACTGTTTTTAAGTAGTTCATAAAATATCCAACTCCCATTACTTTTTTATAATTAAATAAAGGTGTGTCATACACCATGAAAACAAATAATCACGATTAAATATTTGTTTCAAAGCAATAAGCAACTGCACAAGGTCCGTAGCCAGACAACATCGCCTCTCTCACTTAAATTCAATGCTTGGCACAGCCGTCACGAACTTCCCACCCCATTTGCGAATGTAGGCCAACTGCTCAACCACTTCTGTGCTCAAATTCCATGGCAGGATCAGTACGTAATCTGGTTGGCTTTGTTTTAGATGCGCCTCAGCAACAATCGGGATGCGGCTACCGGGCAAAAATTTATTCTGTTTGGCGGGGTTGCGATCTACCACATAGGGCAAGAGATCAGGGCGCACACCAGCGTAATTAAGCAAGGTATTTCCTTTTGCGGCCGCACCGTATCCAGCTACTGTTTTGCCTGTTCGTTTGACTTCGATCAGGAAGCTCAGCAAATCATTCTTCACCCGATCCGCCTTATCTTGAAAGCCTCTATAAAATGCTGCGCTGTTCATTCCTGCTGCTGTTTCACGTTCCAAAAGAGTTGCCACACTACGACTGATTTCATGCATGCCTGTATCGCTGCGTTGTGCATACACACGCAGGCTGCCGCCGTGTGTTGACAATTCCTCGACATCAAACACGCTCAGGCCATTGCACGCAAAAACACGCTTCACAACGGTTAATGAAAGGTAAGAATAATGTTCGTGGTAAATGGTATCGAATTGATACCCGGATATCAGGTGCAGTAAATGCGGGAATTCGAAAGTTGCCACGCCAGTTGGTTTGAGCAGGACTGCGAAGCCTGCGACAAAATCATTAATGTCTGGCACATGTGCCAGCACATTGTTGGCGACAGTGAGATCAGCCAGTTTACCTTGTGCTGCAAGCTGCCGGGCCAGCTTTACCCCAAAAAATTCTTCAACAATTTCGATACTTTTAGTCCGCGCGGCATTTGCCGTGCTGGTGGTCGGCTCAATACCCAGGCAGGGAATACCCCGCTCCTTGGCGAACTGCAGCAGGTAGCCATCATTCGCTGCCACCTCGATGATATGGGAATGCGCATCCAGTGCAAATCGTCGCACCATATCCGCAACATATTTCTCGGCGTGCTTCAGCCAGGTCGTAGAGTAAGAACTGAAGTAGGCATAATCAACGGAGAAAAGCTCGTCGGCTCCAGAATAGTCTTCGGTTTGCACCAGCCAGCATTTGGTGCACACCAGCACGCGCAACGGGAAATGTTTTTCTGGTGCATGCAATGTCTGCTCGTCAAGATAGGCGTTAGACAGCGGGGCAGCGCCCAGATCAATCAGCGACAAAGTCAGGTCAGCATGACAATGGCGGCATTTCATAAAACGATTTTCTGAAAACCTGATTTGATAAATGGGTGGTTACGGTCGCGCTCTGAAAGGTCGACAATGGGCAGTGGCCAAACTATGCCAAGTCTTGGATCTGTCACATTCAATGCACCTTGAGCATCGGGATGATGAGCCGCTGTGTGTAGATAAATCAGCTCGCAATCCTCGGACAGCGCCTGGAAACCATGGGCATTATCATCACGAACCGCACACTCCCTGTTACTTCTTTGTGTGAGCTTCACGTTAAATCAGGCTGATTGGTTGCAATCCAGCTATTTACAAGCTTGTAAAGCTGCTCTGCTTGCCTGATACATTCATTCATGGCTTGGTCACTGACCGGACCGCCTTCATAATCGCTAACATTGCGTTGCTTGCGCAATGCATCCAGCACGATCACTGTGCCTTGCTCAAGCCCGATGGTTTTGCTGAGTGTTTGAATGGCGATTTGATGGTGTCCAGGCTGGCTGGTGGAAGTGCGATAGTGATTTGCCCACAGCGCAGCTATTGCGCACTGCATGATAGCCTTATAGGCAGCATCGAAACGATTTTCAGAGCTGATTTTTACTACCCGTGCATCAGCGACATTGCGTGCAGCAGCACGTAGCAAACGCTGCACTGCCTCACGCGTCGGGTCATGTGATTGTAGTTGTTTGGTCTTGAGTAAGTTTTCCAAGCTCATCTTTGTTGCCCACTATAAACAGCTTGGGTTTGGACAATACATCCCGAACAAACGAATCACCACTTGCGGTAAGCCGGTGAAATTCATCCAATGAATATACTACCGGGTTGATCTCACGCCGCAAAGTCTCTTGCACGGGGTGCAACACCCGTACCGCATCAGCAAAACCCAGGTCACCTACCAGCATCACATCCACATCGCTGCCCGACTGATGCTCACCACGCGCCAGTGAACCGAATACGAACGCCAGGCTGATTTGATTCTCAACCGGCCGCAGCGCCTTTGCCAACACATCAACCAACCCCGAGGTTTTACGCAAAATGCTCGCTAATTCCTCGTATATCGGACAATCGCGGTTCGCGCTATAACGTACCTGGTTTCCCACGTTTTCCCGAATCAGTAAACCCACTTCTGCCAGGCGGGACAATTCCTTGTGCAAGGTACCCGCTGCCGTGTCCGTCAGGCGGGCAATTTCGCGCACATAATAACTCTGCTCTGGGTTTAACAGCAGCAACCCCAGCACACGCTGGCGGTATATTCCAAAGAGTAGTGATGCAAGCATGTTGTAGTGACTATAGCTACAGTTGAAGCCATTATAGCTTCAGTTAGATATTGTGCAAACTGCGTCAATAACGATCTGCCATATCGTGCACTTCTCTGCTGTTTGATATGTATCGCCACGACAGAACCCAGACTCAGCAAGGTATTAATAATTTGTGATTTTTGTCTGTTCTCGCCAACTCCTTTTAAGATTAGAATTTATGGCTTCAAACCACAGGTCAGCATGACAGTGGCGGCATTTCATGGAACGATTTCCTGAAAACCTGATTTGATAAATGGGTGGTTGCGGTCACGCTCGGAGAGGTCGTCGATGGGCATTGGCCAAGCTATGCCAAGTCTTGGATCTGTCACATTCAATGCACCTTGAGCATCGGGATGATGAGCCGCTGTGTGTAGATAAATCAGCTCGCAATCCTCGGACAGCGTCTGGAAACCATGGGCATAGCCTTCAGGAATAAGCAGGCTCTTGCGATTTGCGGCAGAAAGAATTTCACCATGCCACTGCAAGAAGGTGGGCGAGCCACGACGCAGGTCGACAGCAACATCAAATATTTCCCCCTGCAAGCAACTCACCAGTTTGCTTTCGGCATGCGGCGGAAGCTGGAAATGCAGGCCACGCACCGCGCCTTTCTTACGCGTGAAGGTGTGATTAATTTGGGCGATAGGCTTGGTGATACCAGCCGCACGGAATTCGTCATTACAGTAGAATCGCGAGAGAAAACCACGATGGTCTTCTATTGTCTTGCGTTGCACTAGCATTAGCCCGGTTAAGGGTGTCGAGATAAAATCAAAACGCGACATGGCTAACTCATTTGCATAGAGTTTGATAACCGGCGATTTGCGTCAATGTGGTTGTGCGCATATCTTGTCCACTGCGCCAAGCCTGATGCCATTCAACAGTTTTATCCAGTGCCTTCACTAATTTCCATCGTGGATGCCAGCCCAGTTGACTGCGTGCCTTGCTGCTATCCAGTTTCAAGTAGTTGGCCTCATATGGCTGTGGTGCTTCATCACATTGCCAGTTTATGTCTTTACTAATTTCAGCCAGGCGTTCAACAATCCACTGGACTGACCGGGCATCCATGTCTGCCGGGCCGAAATTCCATGCTTCAGCGAAGCTTGCGCCATCCGAACAAAGCCGCTCAGCCAGCATCAAATAACCCGCTAGCGGCTCCAAAACATGCTGCCAGGGGCGTACAGCTTGCAGAGAGCGGATTTTCAATATTTCATCTGCGTCCAGAGCGCGCAAGAAATCCGGGATCAGGCGGTCTGCCGCCCAGTCGCCGCCACCGATGACATTACCGGCTCGAGCGCTCGCCAGCGCAATACCTGCTGGCTCAAGGAATGAACGCCGATAGGCTGAAGTAACCAGCTCGGCGCACCCTTTGCTGCTGGAATAAGGATCAACTCCCCCCATGGGCTCGTTCTCGCGGTAGCCCCATACCCATTCGCGGTTTTCGTAACATTTATCCGTAGTGATATTTACTACAGCTTTCACTCCAGGTGTGTTGAGCACGGCATCGAGCAAATGTACTGTACCCATCACATTTACTGCATATGTTTCTGCGGGCTGCGCATATGAGTGACGCACCAGTGACTGCGCTGCCAAATGAAAAACAACTTCTGGACGAGCCGCCTGCATGGCGCGACAAAGCTTATCCGCATCACGAACGTCGGCGATCTCGCTGCTCGCCATATCTTTGCCAACTTCGGCCACCGAAAAAAGATTCGGCTCGGTCGGCGGATCGAGCGCATAGCCATGAACTTCCGCGCCCATGGCTTGCAGCCATAGCGATAACCAGCCGCCCTTGAAGCCCGTGTGTCCTGTCATAAATACGCGTTTGCCGCGCCAGAAATCCGGACTCACTCCCATATTCTCCAAGGAGCTTTACCACTTTGCCAAAGCCTCTCCAGATGATTTTTATCACGCAGTGTGTCCATCGGCTGCCAAAAACCCTTATGCTCATAGGCCATCAGTTCTCCTTGTGCCGCAAGCTCACTAAGTGGCCCGCTTTCCCAGGAAGTTGCATCATCGGCGATAATATCCAGGCAATTTGGTGATAGCACGAAAAACCCACCGTTGATCCATCCCCCATCTCCTTGAGGCTTTTCGATAAAACCACGCACTGATTTCCCGTCCAAATTAAGCGAACCATAGCGCCCGGGCGGTTGAACTGCGGTGATCGTCGCAAGCTTGCCATGCTGCTGGTGAAAAGCCGCCAGCGCAGAGATATCCACATTCGCCACGCCGTCACCATAGGTAAAGCAAAAAGCGTCTTCATTTTTCACATATTGTTCCACTCGCTTCAAGCGACCGCCCGTCATGGTGTCATCACCCGTATCGACCAATGTTACCCGCCATGGCTCGGCATGACGTTCATGCACTTCCATCTGGTTATTCTGCATATCGAAGGTTACATCTGACATGTGCAGAAAATAGTTGGCAAAATACTCTTTGATGACATAGCCCCTGTAGCCGCAACACACCACAAAGTCATTAATGCCATGCGCGGAATATGTCTTCATGATATGCCAAAGAATCGGGCGTCCGCCGATCTCTATCATGGGCTTTGGGCGCAATGCTGTTTCTTCACTTATCCGTGTGCCCAGCCCGCCTGCAAGAATGATCGCTTTCATTTAATCCTCTTTCTGACACCAGCCTTGCCACATTTTCCGATAAGCCGTTTCCACCTTTCGGGTGAATCCGGCCTCATCCATCAGTGGCCCGGTTTCTATTTTATGTCTCAAACTGCTGCGCACTGTAGCGAGTTTGGCTAGGTCTGAGGCCAGTGCCACGGCGACCTCCATGTATTCTTCCTCAGTACGAGCGATCCACTCGGGATGCCCTGCGCCTTCCAGGACCGAACTGCCTAAGCGCCCAACACTGGGCCGCCCCGCCAAAGTAACGTAAGGCACGCCCATATACAGCGTTTCAAACAGTGTGGTGCCGGAGTTATGCGGAAAACAGTCCAGGCCAATATCCATGTCTCGCAGCACGTCCCACGGCGGGCTGTTAAAGCCTATCTCCAGCCGCTCTCGGGGAATGCCGTGTTCCGCAAAACGCAAAGCCAGCCGTTCCTGCATGGCGGGCTCTTTGAAGTTACGACTGTCGATGACAAGGCGTGAATTGGGCACGGTCTTGAGGATTTCCGACCACACCCGGATGGTGCGGTGGTTGATGCGCACCGCACGCGTCAATGTGCCGAAGGTTATATAACCACGTTCAATGGCAGGCAAGGCATTAACTTCACCCATGCCTTCAGCCGGGCGGAAGGTAAAACCGGGCGTTTTCATACGCCAGGGGGTTTCTGAAAATAGCCCTTCACTACCCGAAGGCGCACAAGCATCATCCGTGAGGTAATAGTCAATTGCGCTCAGTCCAGTGGTGTAGCCGTAGCCCAGCCAGGACAGGGACACTGGCGCTGGCTTGCGAGTAAATACACCCAAACGATTCCGGCCGGTATGCCCGGCCAGATCCACCAGAATATCGATGCCGTCGGCGCGGATGCGCTCGGCCAGAGCATCGTCGGTCATGCCCCGTGTTGGTATCCAGTGATCCAGGTATTCCCTATAACGCGAAGTTACCGCATCCTCGCGAAGCAGTTCGGCATATGCATAGATCTCGACTGCATCTTTGTCGTGATGGGCCAGCAGGGGTTCAAGAAAATGTCGGCACGGGTGCATACCAAAATCTGGCGAGACATAGCCCACCTTAAGACGGCGGCCGGTTTCGCGGCTGTTGCTGTGAGAGCGCCATTTATGCCGGTGCGGCAATGCATAGTGCTCATCGTACTCACGATAGGCGGCAAAAATTTCCTCGCCGCTCATATCAGGATGGTAGTTCAGCGCGAACAGCAGATTGCCGTATGCCTCAACGTAATCCGGCTTGATCTCTAATGCACGGCAGAAGCTCGCTATCGCATCATCCAGCTGGCTGAGATCCAGCAATGCAGTGCCCAAATTACTGTGCGCCTCTGCATAATCCGGCTTGATCTCTAATGCACGGCGATAGCTCGCCAGCGCATTATCCAGTTGGCCGAGATCCAGCAATACACTACCCAAATTATTGTGTGCCTCGACATAATCGGGCTTGATTTTCAACGCACGATGGTAGCTTATTAGCGCATCTTCAAGTAGCCCGGAATCTTTCAAAGCAGTGCCAAAATGATTATACGCTTCAGCAAAATTGGGATTGAGTTCCAGTGCCCGCCGATAGCTCACCAGCGCAGCATCAAGGTCGCCTAGCTCGTGTAATACATTGCCGAGGTTGTTGTGCGCATCCGCGTAATCAGGTTTGTTCTCCAGCGCCCTGCGATAGCTCGCCGTCGCAGCATTAATATCACCTAGTTCACGCAACACATTACCGAGGTTGTTGTGCGCTTCCGCGTAATTCGGCTTGATCTCCAGCGCCCTGCGATAGCTCGCCATCGCAGCATCGCCTCCCCTTAGCTCCATAAGTATGGTTCCAAGACTATTTAGTGCTTCAACAAAATCGGGCTGAATCTGCAATGCTCGGCGATAACATGCCTCTGCCTCGCGTGACTTTCCCATATCTCGCAGAACATTCCCCAGGTTGTTATGTGCCAAAGCGTGGTTGGGGTGGAGAAGCAAGGCATGGCGATAGCTGGATTCTGCATTTTCGTATTGACCGGTATCCTGTAATACATTGCCCAGGTTGCTGTGTGCATCAGCAAAATCTGGTTTAATTTCCAGTGCTCGCCGATAGCATGCAATGGACTTGTAATGCTGCCCAAGGTCACGCAACGCATTGCCAAGATTGTTGTGTGCCTCGGCGAAATCAGATTTGATTTCCAGTGCCCGCCGATAACATGCAATGGACTTTTCATACTGCCCAAGGCCACGCAATGCATTGCCTAAATTGTTGTGTGCTTCGGCATCATCAGGTGAAAGCTCCGTTGCCTTCAATAAAGAGGGGAGTGCATTTTTGCCTTGTATTTGCAAGGATGCACCCAATACCTTCCACACAAATCCGGAATTTGGATACTGCCCAAGAAGTACCCGCGCGTAGCTCTCCACATCGGCATAGCGACCAGCATTAAACAGCGCGGCAAGCTGACTCATTTCAGCATGTGTTGACGCTGATTTTTTTATTGAGTTTTTAGGTGCGGCATTTTCTGCTGATTTATCACCGCAACATTTTTTGTATTTTTTTCCGCTGCCGCAAGGGCAGGGATCGTTTCTTCCTGGCTTCATATTAATCATCACTTAGACTGGTTATTATTTGGTGAAAATAATGCGCATGACATCCTTTGTGGTGTTTTGTCTTTGCAAAACTCAATCAGGGAAGCATTAAATAATCCCGCATTCTTTAGAGCCCGTTGAATGGCTGGCAAGATAACGCATTGGTTGTTAATCATCAGCCGTTCATAGTTTTACAGGATAATCATGCATAAAGGATTTATTCAAGGTTTCTTTAGTGCAGGTTTCTTTAGTGCAGGTTTCTTTAGTGCAGGTTTCTTCAGTGCAAATCTTAGTTGGGTTTTCATTTTGTCAATTTTCCTGCGTGATAGTTAGCGGTTATGCATTATTTGCAGTGGGCTTGCAGGCGCTTGGCCTGCGCAGGGGTGACGTTTGGTGGCTGAACGGTATGGCGCGGCGGCACTGTGAAATGCACTTCCACCCTCTCCCCCAGCCCCTCTCCCGCGAGCGGGAGAGGGGAGCTTTATAATGTGGGCGCAATAACCACCGGGCATTGCACTGAATGTAAAAAAACTGCACCTACTCCGTCATTCCCGCGCAGGCGGGAATCCAGAAAACCGCATGAATGAAGATAAAATATTCCTCACCCCCTCTCCCCCAGCCCCTCTCCCCCAGCCCCTCTCCCGTAAACGTGAGAGGGGAGCTTTGTATGCGGTGCTTCCTCGCCAACGTGAATCCGTGTTTTCCTAAGCAGATAGGAGGCAGATAGCATAGAAAGCAGATAGTTATTCTGTGGTTTTTTAACTCCCGAGTCGCAACAGCTGCTGCATGATCCTCTGGAAAAATCCGCCCGGCGCTACGACTATGTGTGCGTTGTCGACGCTGATGTCTTCAGGCGCATACATCGTCAGGCTCACATCAGCCTCGTGGTACATTTCATAGGAAAATTCCAGCTCATTGGCCCAGCGCGAGAGAAAATCTTCGCTCGGCGCGATGCAGACCACGCGGGCTATTTCCTCCTGGATTAGCTTGGCTGCACAGCGTGGGCAGGGTGGATGTGTAACGTAGATGGTGCAACCACGCAGATCACGTTTGGCGAAGATCAGCGCATTTTCCTCAGCGTGAATAGTGAGATTCAGTTTTTGCGCACGATCGCCCAGGCGCTCGGTGGTATCGGCCACACCTGCAGCAAAACCGTTATAGCCTAGCGAGACGATGCGCTTGCCTTCAGTGATCACCGCGCCCACCTGTGATGAAGGGTCCTTACTCCAGGCTGAAATATGCGCGGCAAGTCCAAGAAAGCGTGTGTCCCACTTTTTTGTTGCTGCGGAATTTTTTGTATTTTTATCTGGCGGCATATTAAAAGTCCTGGCTGTAATCATGTAGATGCTAAGGAATCTCTGATTTACCTTAACGAGAATATTCACGCAAGGCAAAAGCCTATGAGTAAATGCATTTTGCTTTAGCACATCTGGCGCAATGCCCGTTGGTTATTGCGCCCTTGTATCTGATTTCTGGCGCAGGTGGTCGTTACCCTCTCCCCCAGCCCCTCTCCCGCACGCGGGAGAGGGGAGCGCGTTGGCAACAGGCAGAAGCGCATTTAACCAGCCCCTCTCCCGCACGCGGGAGAGGGGAACTACCGCACGGGCCGCTGTTGAGATGTTTGAGCATCCCCTCCCGCAAGAGTGGTAACTATGCAGGTGGTTATTCAGGGTCTTTCTAAAGCAAAACGGGGCGCTCGCGCGCCCCGTTTTTATGCCTGCATCGTGGTTTACTGAATGACGATCTTCGGAAATTTTGCGCTGTAATCCTTGGCTTGCAAAGCCAACTTGGCCGCTACGCGACGGGCAATCTCGCGATATATCTGGGAGATACGCGAATCAGGATCGGCAATCACGGTGGGCTTACCGCTATCTGTCTCTTCACGAATACGAATATCCAGCGGCAGTGCGCCGAGGAAGGCAATACCGTATTCATCGGCCATGCTCTGGCCGCCGCCCTGACCAAAGATATGTTCTTCATGGCCGCAGTTGGAGCATATGTGGATAGACATGTTTTCCACCACGCCCAGTACAGGCACTTCCACCTTCTCGAACATCTTGTAACCCTTGCGCGCATCGAGCAGGGCAATATCCTGCGGGGTAGTGACGATAACCGCACCTGAAACCGGCACTTTTTGCGCCAGCGTCAATTGAGTGTCACCCGTGCCTGGCGGCATATCGACTATCAGATAATCCACCTCCCGCCACTGCGTATCGTTGAGCAATTGCTCCAGTGCCTGGGTCACCATCGGGCCACGCCAGATCATCGGCGTGTCATCGTCGATGAGATAACCAATCGACATCGACTGCATGCCGTAGCTCAACACTGGATTAAGTGACTGCCCATCACTGGATTCAGGGCGGGTGCCACTGACGCCCAACATCCTTGGTTGGCTGGGGCCATAGATATCGGCATCAAGTATGCCCACCGTGGCACCTTCTGCTGCCAGCGCCAGGGCCAGATTGACCGATGTAGTGGATTTGCCCACACCACCCTTGCCGGAGGCGACGGCAATAATGTTTTTCACGCCCTTGATGTGTTTCACGCCTTTTTGCGCGGCGTGAGAGACGATGTTGCTGCTGACGTTAATGCTTACGCTGCCCACGCCCGCCACGGACTCGACCTTGGCCTTGAGGGCGGCAGCCAGCTCAGCGGTATAACCTTTGGCCGGGAAGCCAAGTGTCACATCCACCGTTACCTTGTCGCCATCGATGGCCACATTCTTGATACAGCCAGCGGCCACCAAATCCTTTTCCAGATAGGGATCGATGTATTGTTTGAGCGCGTTTTCGACCTGTTCTTTGGTCACATTGGACATCTTGCGTACTCCGTAACAAGGCCGCGCCAGATTGGGCGGCAGTGAAAATTACCTACTAAATATAAGCGAAAATACCTAGCAACAAAATCAAGTATTCTACGGACTATGCGAGCCGATAACAAAGAGCCCGCGATAATACCTAAAGTCCCCCTTGCTGCCATGAAAATTATCATGCAATGACAAGTCCGAGTCATAATTGGTACTGTATGAGACTTTTTCAAATTCCATAAGCCATAAATATTACCGCCATGACGGACAAACCGCGCAAGATCCTGCTTACCTCTGCCCTGCCCTATGCCAATGGGCCTATTCACCTGGGGCATTTGGTGGAATACATCCAAACCGATATCTGGGCGCGCTTCCAGCGGCTGCGTGGTCATCAGTGCCATTATGTCTGTGCCGACGATACTCATGGCACGCCCATCATGCTACGCGCGGAAAAGGAAGGCATCACGCCGGAACAACTCATCGATCGTGTCTGGCATGAACACAAGGCCGATTTCGACGGCTTTCTGATTGGTTTCGATAATTATTACTCAACCAACACACCAGAGACCCGTTACTACGCCGACGATATCTACAACAAACTCAAGGCCGCTGGCCTGATTGTCATACGTGCAGTCGAGCAATATTACGATCCGATCAAGGAAATGTTTCTGCCTGACCGTTTCATCAAGGGCGAATGCCCCAAGTGTCACGCCAAGGATCAGTATGGTGATTCCTGCGAGGCCTGTGGCACGACCTATAGCCCGACCGACCTGCTCAATCCCTATTCTGCCGTCTCCGGCGCAACACCGATCCGCAAGCAATCGGATCATCACTTCTTCACCCTGAGCGCCTGCACGGATTTCCTGCGCGACTGGGTAAAGCCACCACGGGTACAGCCAGAGGCGGCCAATAAATTGGTCGAGTGGCTGGATGCCGGTCTGTCCGACTGGGATATCTCCCGCGATGCGCCCTACTTTGGCTTTGAGATCCCGGGTGCGCCTGGCAAGTATTATTATGTCTGGCTCGACGCCCCAATAGGCTATATGGGCAGCTTCAGAAATTACTGCGACCGCACCGGCATCGACTTTGATGCCTACTGGGACAAAACCAAAGCGGCCGAGCAAGGCACCGAGCTTTACCATTTTATCGGCAAGGACATTCTTTATTTTCACGCACTGTTCTGGCCGGCTGAGCTAAAAAGCGCTGGTTATCGTACGCCTAGCGGGGTGTTTGCCCACGGTTTTCTTACCGTCAACGGCACCAAGATGTCCAAGTCGCGCGGCACCTTCATCACCGCCAAAAGCTATTTGCAACTGCTCGAACCTGAGTGGCTGCGCTATTATTTTGCCGCCAAGCTGGGCGCAGGCATTGATGACATTGATCTTAACCTGGAAGATTTCGTCAGCCGCGTCAATGCAGATCTCATCGGCAAATACGTCAACATTGCAAGCCGCGCCGCTGGCTTTATCACAAAACGTTTTGCCGGCAAGCTGGGGCAGCAAGATACCAGCACCACGCTGGCAGATGATGTAGTCGCTGCTGCCGATAGCATCGCCGAGGCCTACGAACAGCGCGAATTTAGCAAGGCCGTGCGAGAGATCATGCGCCTTGCCGACCTGGCCAATCAGTATGTGGACAGTCATAAACCCTGGGAGCTGGCCAAGGATGCCACCAATGACCAGCGTCTACACGAGATCTGCACCACCACTTTGCAGGTCTTCCGCTACCTCACAATTTACTTAAAGCCCATCCTGCCCAGGCTGGCTGAGCAGGCGGAACAATTTCTCAACATCGATAGCCAGTCCTGGCAAGACATTCACAATCATCTGCCTGCTGGACACAGCATCAACACCTATAAACACCTGATGACCAGGATTGATACCAAGCAGATCGATGCCCTCATTGCGGCCAATACGCAAAGCCTGAATGGCGTCAGCCCTTCCCCGGTGCGTCATGCCGAACAACAACAACGCGAGAGTAAAAAAACTATGGAGCCTATTGCCGAGACGATCAGTATTGATGATTTTGCCAAAATCGATTTACGCGTGGCGCGTATCGTCGCGGCAGATTTTGTCGAAGGCGCCGATAAACTGCTACAGCTCACACTGGATATTGGTGATGAAACACGCAATGTTTTTGCGGGTATACGCTCTGCTTACGAGCCCAATGATCTGGTTGGCAGATATACAGTAATGGTCGCCAATCTTGCAGCGCGCAAAATGCGCTTCGGTATCTCGGAAGGCATGGTGTTGGCGGCAGGACCTGGCGGCAAGGATCTATTTATTCTCAGCCCCGATGATGGCGCCCAGGCCGGCATGCGGATCAAATAAGCCAGATATGAATTGCGAATGATCATTTATGCCCCCATGTCAGTTCTGTTATCTTTGGAACCTGACTAACCCACCGCGCTAAAGACGACTACATGACTGAATACGCCCTCATTCTCGTCAGCACGATCCTGGTCAACAATTTTGTCCTGGTGAAATTTCTTGGCCTGTGTCCCTTTATGGGTGTCTCGCGCAAGCTGGAGACAGCCATGGGCATGGGCTTTGCCACCACCTTCGTACTAACCCTATCTTCGATCTGTGCCTATCTCACCAACGAATATCTACTCGCTCCATTGGGTCTTGAATATCTGCGCACCATCGCATTCATTCTGGTGATTGCCGTGGTAGTGCAGTTCACGGAAATGGTGGTACACAAGACCTCGCCGGTGCTTTATCAAGTGTTGGGCATTTTCCTGCCACTGATCACAACCAACTGTGCCGTGCTTGGTGTTGCCCTGCTCAATACCCAGGCACAGCATGGCTTTATTGAGTCCACAGTTTACGGTCTTGGTGCCGCACTCGGTTTTTCACTGGTATTGGTGTTGTTTGCCGCGATGCGCGAACGCATTACGGTCAGCGATGTACCGGCGATATTTCGTGGCCCGGCAATCGCCCTGATCACCGCCGGACTTATGTCGATGGCCTTCATGGGCTTTGCCGGACTGGTTAAAGGTTAAGGGCCTGTATACGCAAATGAATGCCGGAATATGTGAATTCATCATGCCTGAACACAATCTCGTTTCGTGGATGGATTCTGTGTACGTTTATGCACGTTCATTCACTGGTTACGCAGAGTAAATATGCTCACCGCAATCCTTGCCCTTGCTGTCCTTGCGCTGGTCTTTGGCCTGATCCTGGGATATGCCGCCGTGCGTTTCAAGGTGGAAAGCGATCCTATAGTCGACAGGATCGATGCCATCCTGCCGCAGTCCCAATGCGGGCAGTGCGGTTTTGCCGGTTGCCGCCCATATGCCGAGGCCCTGGCCAGAGGTGAGGTAGATATCAATCTCTGCCCACCTGGTGGTGAAGCCGTGGTCATGGGTCTGGCGGATCTGCTCGGGCGGGATGTCAAGCCAGTGGAAGGCGGCGCCAAGAAAAAAATGATCGCCCACATTGATGAGACGACCTGTATCGGCTGCACCTTGTGTATACAGGCCTGCCCGGTGGATGCCATCCTCGGTGCTGCCAAACAGATGCACACTATCATTGCCGATGAATGCACTGGCTGTGAGCTATGTGTTGCGCCCTGTCCAGTGAATTGCATCAAGATGATATCGGTGAAGGTCGCTCCAGCCACCTGGATCTGGCCTTATCCGCCAACCAGCCAGCAAGCGAAAGAAGATTCATGAGCCGTGCAGCCTTGTCGAATTCAGCCACACAAAAGCTATGGCGCTTTCATGGTGGTTTGCACCTGCCGGATCAAAAATCACTTAGCTGTGAACAGTCGATCGAACAGGCGATTTTGCCCAAGCGTCTGGTGCTGCCACTACAACAACACATCGGCGCAGCGGCCAAACCCATCGTCAAGATTGGCGACCATGTCTGTAAGGGCCAAATGATTGCCCAGCCCGATGGCTATGTCAGTGCCGCCCTGCACGCGCCCAGCTCTGGCACTGTCGCTGCGATAGCGGAACTGCCAATCCCCCATCCATCTGGTCTCAAGGCCACCTGCATTGTTATCGACACCGATGGTGAGGATCGCTGGATTGAACGCCAGACCCACGGCAACTGGGCCAGTATTAATCCAAGTGAACTGCGCAACATTATTCGTGATGCCGGCATTGTTGGCCTTGGTGGCGCGGGCTTTCCCAGCTTCATCAAACTGAATCCAGGTGCCCGCACCGAGGTGGACACGCTCATCCTGAACGCTGCCGAATGCGAGCCTTATATCACTTGCGATGATCGCCTGATACGTGAGCGCGTCACTGAGGTAATTGCCGGTGCACGCATCATGCGCCATGCACTACATGCCCGTCGTACCGTGATCGGTATCGAGGATAACAAACCAGAGGCTTATGCCGCACTCCAGGCGGCACTGGCGCGACTTAAACATGTACCGATCGAGGTGGTGCAAGTGCCCACGCTCTACCCAACAGGTGGTGAGAAACAGCTCATCAAGATCCTGACCAGCAAGGAAGTCCCCTCACAGGGTCTACCCATAGATATCAATATTGTCTGTCACAACGTAGCCACCGCCGCTGCCGTGCATCGTGCCGTTGAACTGGGTGAGCCGCTGATCTCACGCATCGTCACCGTCACGGGTCATGGCGTACACACGCCACGCAACCTGGAAACACTCATCGGCACACCGATTACAGATCTGCTCGAACAATGCGGCGGCACCACGAAGGATCTCTCGCGTCTGCTGCTAGGTGGCCCGATGATGGGTGTCACATTGAGCGATCACAACTTGCCGATCACCAAAACCGGTAACTGTGTGCTGGCCTTAACGCCTAATGAATTCGGCCCACAAGGGTCGGTTCGCAACTGCATCCGCTGTGGCGAATGTGCACGTGTTTGCCCGGTCAGTCTGCTGCCACAACAAATGTACTGGCATGCCCGCGCCAAAGATTTCGACAAGGTACAGGACTATCACCTGTTTGACTGTATAGAGTGCGGCTGCTGCGCCTATGTCTGCCCATCCAATCTGCCTTTGGTGCAATACTATCGTTTTGCCAAGACTGCAATCTGGTCACAGGCACGAGAGAAGCAAAAATCCGAACTGGCACGTGATAGACATGATTTTCGCATTGCGCGGCAGGAGCGAGAAAAGGCAGAACGCGCTGCCAGACTGGCGAAGAAAAAAGCAGCACTGGAAGATAAATCTGCCGGCACTGATGACAAGGCCAAAAAGGACGCCATCAAGGCCGCTATGGAACGCGCCAAGGTCAAACGTGAGGCCACCAAGGTGGCACCAAAAAACACCGACAACCTAAGCGCCGATCAGCAACGCCAGATCGATGAAGCTAACGCCCGTCGCGCTGCGGCAGAACAAGATGGCGAGAAAAAATCATGAGCAACCACGTCACCAGCTCACCCTTCATCCACGGCGCGGCCAATGTCACTCGTACCATGCAGCTGGTGGCCTATGCGCTGCTCCCGGCCATCCTCGGCAGCCTTTGGCTGTTTGGCTGGGGCATCCTTATCAACCTGATTTTGGCAATCAGCACGGCGCTGCTGGCGGAAGCGGCAGTACTTGCCATGCGCCACCGGCCAGTGCTGATTACCCTGCAAGACGGCAGCGCCATACTCACTGCTATGTTGCTGGCCATCTCTCTACCACCCTTGGCGCCGTGGTGGCTGATCGTCATCGGTACGGCCTTTGCCATCATCTTTGCCAAACAGCTTTATGGCGGTCTGGGTTTCAACCCGTTTAATCCGGCCATGGCTGGTTATGTACTGCTGCTGATATCCTTCCCGCAGGAGATGACCTCGTGGGCCGCGCCGACCATCTTGCGTAGTGCTGATCTCAGTCTATGGCAAACCCTGCAATACAGTCTGACCAGTCAACTTCCAGTCGGCATAACGCTTGATGCAATCAGCTCGGCCACTGCCCTCGATACACTACAGGTGCAACTGGGCATGGGCCATGTGCTGAGCGAGATCCGCAGCAGCCCGATCTTCGGCCAGCTCGGTGGCTATGGCTGGGAGGTGATCAACGGCCTGATACTACTGGGTGGTTTGTGGCTGTTGCGCCAGCGCGTCATCAGCTGGCATGTGCCGGTTGGCATGCTCGGCTCTCTGGCCCTCATGGCAACACTATTTCACTTCGTTGACCCTGAGTACTACGCTGGCCCGCTGTTTCACCTCGCCAGCGGCGGTGCCATGCTGGGTGCATTTTTTATTGCCACCGATCCAGTCAGCGGTGCCACCAGTCTGCGCGGACAGCTGGTGTTTGGCATAGGTGTGGGCCTGCTGACCTTCATCATCCGCACCTGGGGCAGCTTTCCCGATGGCATCGCCTTTGCTGTCTTGTTAATGAACATGGCAGCTCCCACCATCGACTACTACACCCAGCCACAGGTATACGGCCACAACAGGAGGTCATGATGCCGCTCAAGAAGATGCTGCTCAGTGCCGCCCTGCTTGGCCTGTTTGCCACCCTCGGCACGGCCCTGGTGGCCTATACTTACGAATATACCCATGAGCGCATTGCCCAGAATGAACGCGACGCGCTGCTGCGCAGCTTGCATGCCATCATCCCGTCAAGCAGACACGACAATGACCCTGTCGCCGACAGCATTGAAATAAGCGACGCCACCTGGCTGGGCAGCAACAAACCACAACAAGTCTATCGTGCACGCCAACAAGGCAAGCCGGTAGCACTGGCGCTAACCGCCGTTGCGCCTGATGGTTATAGCGACGATATCAAGCTGCTGATTGGTATCAATTACGATGGTACGCTTGCTGGTGTGCGCGTCACCGCCCATGCCGAAACTCCCGGCCTGGGTGACAAGATCGATGAGGCGCGCAGCGATTGGATCCACGGCTTTGCCGACCGTTCCTTGAGCAACACGACGGCAAAACAGTGGCAGGTAAAAAAAGATGGTGGTGTGTTTGATCAATTCACTGGCGCAACCGTCACTCCGCGCGCCATAGTCAAGGCAGTGCGCAAGGCACTCGAATACTATCAACAACACCGTGATGAATTGTTCGAAGCTGGCGAACCGCCAGTGCAGGAGACTGGGCAGGAGACTGGGCATGGCTGAGAAAAGTTTGAGACAAATAACCCGGGAGGGTTTGTGGGGCAACAACGTTGCCTTTGTGCAGATCCTTGGGCTTTGTCCGCTTTTGGCTGTCAGCTCCAACACTATTAACGGCCTTGGCCTTGGTCTTGCCACCCTGCTCACCCTGGTGCTGACCAACACCACCGTCTCGGCCATCCGTCATCTGATACGGCCAGATATTCGCATTCCGGTTTTCGTCATGCTCATAGCCAGCATCGTCACCGCCATAGAACTTACGATCAATGCGTTTTTCAATGAATTACATGCGGCCCTTGGCATTTTTATCCCGCTGATCGTCACCAACTGCTCGGTGCTGGGCCGCGCCGAGGCCTTTGCCTCAAAAAACAGTATCGTTCGTTCCTTGATAGATGGGTTGGCTATGGGTCTGGGCTTTGCTATCGCCCTCACCCTGCTTGGCGCGATGCGCGAGATGCTCGGTGCAGGCACTCTTTTTGATCAGGCGCACCTGATGTTTGGCGAGGGGGCGCGTGCCTTACGCCTCACCGTCTTTGCCGACTACAAGGGCTTTCTCCTTGCCATCCTGCCACCTGGTGCATTTATCGGTCTGGGCCTGTTGATCGCCCTGAAAAACCTGATCGATCAACAATTGGAACGCCATCATGAAGCCGCCATGGCCAGACAAGCTGAGACAACCGGCATGGCAAGCGAGGCAGGCCAATAGTTCATGAACGTCAGCAAACGTCACGAAATATTTTCCCGTCTGCAAGCGGAAAACCCCTCCCCCACCACCGAGCTAAATTATCAAACCACATTCGAGCTGCTGATCGCCGTAATACTGTCAGCCCAGGCCACCGATGTGAGCGTGAACAAGGCCACGACGAAACTGTTTGCCGTTGCCAATACGCCGCAGGCTATCCTCGACCTCGGCCTCGATGGACTGAAGACCTATATAAAGACCATCGGCCTGTATAACAGCAAGGCTGAAAACATCATCAAGACCTGCCGCCTGCTACTAGATAAGCACGATGGTGCGGTGCCAGCCGATCGTGCAGCGCTTGAAGCCCTGCCTGGCGTCGGACGCAAGACGGCCAATGTCGTGCTCAACACCGCCTTTGGCCAGCCTACCATCGCCGTTGACACGCACATCTTTCGCGTCAGCAACCGCACCGGCATAGCCACCGGTAAGACCGTATTGGAAGTGGAAAAAAAACTACTAAAGGTCGTGCCTGCAGAGTTCAAAAAAGATGCCCACCATTGGCTGATCCTGCATGGCCGTTACATCTGCGTAGCTCGTAGACCAAAGTGTGCGGCCTGCATTATTGAAGATCTGTGTGAATACCGGCACAAGATAACAGTTGAATAACAACAGGAACGACGCTGATGCTGTTTGGCAATGACAGAACCTCGCTACGCCGTTTTTACCTGCAAGCCTGGCAAAAGCTGCAAGCACAACAGACGCTGGAGCCACTGGAACGACAAGTGGCTGAGCTGGTCGCTGAGCATCCTGAATACCACCGACTACTGGAAGATGAAGACCAGCTCGATCAGGATTACACGCCTGAAGATGGGCAATCAAATCCATTCCTGCACATGGGCATGCACCTTGCCATCCGCGATCAACTCGCCGCTGACAGACCCGCCGGTATCATCGACATTTACCGCCAACTGCTTACCCGCCTGGGCGATGCCCACATAGTCGAACATCACATCATGGAATGCCTCGGCCAGACCCTTTGGCAAGCGCAGCGCGCAGACCGTGCGCCAGATGAACAAGCCTATCTGGCATGCCTGCTGCAAAAGCAGTGAAATAATCACAAAACAAAACACGCGAATGCACTGCCAAACCGGGAAGAACAGCTCTCTACACCCAACGGTATTTTATTTGGAGAGAAGCGCAATTATCGTTGCGGGTGCAGCATCAAGTACCTCGGCATAATTCTGTAAATATGAACTTTAATTATTAATATTGGTCATTTTGAACAGCTTCTCATAGAATTGATCTCATGCACATCTGGCGTAAAACCATCCTCTGGCTGATTATCATGTGGCTGCCCACACAGGGCTTCAGCACTACTTTTATGCCTTTGGACTGCCAGGAACACGCAAATATCGGCCTTGACACCGCAACAAGCGCACCCGCTCTCCACACACATCACGGCCACGAACAAGGTCACGCGCAACACAGCAATCATGCTGAAAACATCCAGCCAGACCAGCCCGCAGATCAACCAGACAAGCACTGCATGAATTGTAATGACTGCTCAATTTGTCAGATGTGCGTCAATCTCGCCTTGCCCTCAGAACTGCTCAATACGCTGTCACAATCTCCCTCAAGCATCAGCCATGCCGTGATGCTGCAAATCGCTTCTTTCATTCCCGCTCAACCACAACGCCCGCCTCGTTTGATCCTCGTCATCTGATCTGACGATCAATACGCGCTGTCTTGCGCGTGTCTCGTCATATCGCACAGCTATTTAATTTACCTGTTTGACGAGGATGCATCATGCGTATTTTTTTCAGCCTGCTATTAGCGCTATGGCTGCCCATGCTCGCGGCTCACGAAGGCCATGATCACGGCGAAGCAGCAGCAATATCAACAAACAACGCTCTGGCACCTTACTTTGAAAGCACAGCTGGAGGACTGGAGCTGCTCGGCCGTTTGCAGGATGAGCGGCTCCATCTCTGGCTCGATCACTGGGACAGCAATGCACCGCTGGCTGGTGCTCAACTTATCGTAGAGTCCGGCAACTGGCGGGCTACCGCTGTAGAGATTGAGCCAGGGCTATATCGTGCCGAAGCACAAGAGCTGACTACGCCAGGCCATCATGCCTTGATGATCTTCATCCAGGCTGCAGGGATAGATGAAATTCTTATCGCCAGCCTGGAGGTGGATGCGCCGGAACAAACCGCAACAAGCACTACAAGCTGGCCCTGGCTCTGGCTCGCTCTGGCCGGGCTGTTGGCGTTGACTTTGGTGGCCGTATGGACTGGAAGCCGCCACCGTCTGGCCACCATGTCTCTGCCGCTACTGTTATTGCTGTCCTGCTGGCCCTACAACCAGGGACATGCACATGCCGGACACGATCACGGGGCTGCCCCTGTGTCGGTAGTGAACCGCGGCGATATACCCAACCGTATGCCAGATGGTGGCTTGTTTTTACCCAAAGCCAGTCAACATCTACTCTCGATCCGCACCCTGCCAGTGGTCGCAGGTGAACTGTCCCGCAGTGTCGAATTGCAAGGCCGTGTCATCCCAGATGCTAATGCCAGCAGCACTGTGCAAGCGCCACGTGCCGGGCGTTTAAGCGCCGCCATTGAGGGCTTGCCTGTGCTTGGTCAAAGTGTGCAGCAAGGTCAACTGCTGGCATATCTGCAGCCCTTGGCCGCGGCAGTCGACCTGGGTGAGCGAGCCGCGCAGCTTGCCGATGTAAAGGGTGCGCTGGAGGTTGCCGAGCGACAGCTGCGGCGGCTTGAGGGGATGCGCGAGAACATCGCAGAAAAAGAGCTGGATGCCGCAGCCGTGGCCGTGCGCAGCCTGCGCCAGCAAGGTGAGGTGTTGAACAACAGCCTCTATCAACTAGAAAAAATAAGTGCGCCCAGCGCCGGTGTGATCAGCATCAGTGCGACGAGTGTCGGTCAAGTGGTGACGGCTGGTGATGTGTTGTTTGAAGTTATCCAGCCACAACGCCTGTGGGTTGAGGCACTAGCCTACGACATAAATCTAGCTGCACAGATCAGGCAAGTAAATGTACGACTGGTATCGGGCGCAGTAATACCCGCCCAGCTGTTGGGCGTAGGTAGCAGGATGCGCCAACAGACCGTGACAGTGCTGTTTGCCCTGCAGCCACCTCTACCTCCAATCGCAGTGGCGGAAAAAGTCACTGTCATTGCCGAGCTTAATGACAAGCTTACTGGCGTGGCCGTGCCGCGTGCGGCGGTAACACGCGGCCCCATGGGCGAGACACGTGTCTGGCTCAAGCAAAGTGCCGAACACTACACGCCACAGCGCGTGACGATTGCACCGCTGGATGGCAGTCAAGTAGCAGTGGTGCAAGGCTTGCAGGGCGGTGAACGTATCGTCGTGCAGGGTGCGGCTCTGCTAGATCAAATTCACTGAGGTACCGGCCATGTTTAATTATCTGATCGCCCTCAGCCTGCGCCAACGCCTGTTGGTGCTTGCCGTTGCCGTCTTACTGATGGCCTATGGCAGTTTCAATCTGCGCCAGATGGAGATTGATGTCCTGCCTGATCTGAACCGTTCCACCGTCACTCTAATGACCGAAGCCCCCGGCATGGCTCCAGAGGAGGTGGAGCAACTGGTGAGCTTTCCGTTAGAGACTGCGATGAACGGTATTCCTGGCGTGGTACGGCTGCGCTCGGTGTCCGGCATCGGCCTATCTGTTGTCTACGTCGAGTTTGATTGGGGCAGTGACATCTATCTCAACCGCCAGCAGGTAGCCGAACGTCTCACCCTGGTGCGTGACCAGTTGCCTGCCGGGATCACTCCACACATGGGCGCGATCAGCTCACTGATGGGCGAGATCATGCTGGTGGCACTGCCGCTGACCAAGGACACAGATCCAATGGCGGCACGCGAGGTGGCCGACTGGATCATCCGCCCACACTTGCTCACCCTGCCCGGTGTTGCCCAGGTGATCACCATCGGCGGTGAGCTGCGCCAATATCAGGTGTTGATCGAGCCACAGCGCATGGCCGAGCTTGGCATCTCGCTGCGCCAGGTCGAACAGGCTCTGACTGGTTTTTCCGGCAACACCAGTGGCGGCTTTCTCGATCGAGGCGCGTATGAATACCTGATACGACATATCGGTCGCACCACCGATCTCAACGATCTACGCAATCTGGTCGTCACCTGGCAGGATGATCAAGCCGTCCTGCTGCGGCAGTTGGCCAAGGTGGATTACGGCGCGGCCATTAAGCGTGGTGATGCTGGTTTCAATGGCGCTCCAGCAGTGCTCATCTCGATACAAAAACAGCCTGGTGTAGACACCGTGACACTCAGCACTACGGTGGAAACAGCTCTGCAAAAACTTGCCATAACATTGCCTGCAGAATTTGGTGAGCCACAGGTTCTTTTCCGCCAGGCAGACTTCATCGAGGCGGCTATTGGTAATGTTAGTGATGCCATGCGTGATGGCGCACTGATGGTTGCCGTGGTGCTGTTTTTGTTTCTACTAAACATACGCACCACCTTCATCGCCCTTGCTGCGATCCCGCTTTCGCTGCTGGCGACGGTGCTGGTCTTTAGCATGTTTGGCATTTCCATCAACACCATGACGCTGGGTGGTCTGGCGATTGCGATTGGTGAGCTGGTCGATGATGCGGTGGTCGGCATGGAGAATCTCTTTCGTCGATTAAAGGAGAAAAGCCGTCAAGGACAGGACTTCAATGTCCTGCAGGTGATCGCTGCCGCCACCGCAGAGGTACGCTCCGGCATAGTCTATGCAACAGTGATCATCGTGCTGGTGTTTGTGCCGCTATTTGCTCTGCCCGGCATCGAAGGCCGTCTGTTCACCCCGCTTGGTGTAGCCTATATCGTCTCAATCCTGGCCAGTATGCTGGTGGCGATCACCATCACCCCGGTACTTTGCTATTACCTGCTGCCACGCCTGTCCCACCTCCATCATGATGACAGCCCGATGGTCAGTCTGCTGAAGCAATGGGATCGGCATTTGCTGCATTGGTCATTTGCCCACCCACACCTGCTGCTGACCAGCACTATGGCCATGGTGATGCTGGCGGCGGCAAGCGTACCTTATCTGCCACGGGCCTTTCTGCCCACATTTAACGAGGGCACGCTAACTGTCAGTGTATTACTCAACCCGGGCATCAGCCTGAGTGAATCCAACCGTATCGGTGCGCTGGCCGAACAACTGGTAATGGCCGTGCCAGAAGTAATCCAGGTTGGCCGACGTACCGGACGCGCCGAGATGGATGAGCACGCCGAGGGCATCCACAGCACCGAACTGGAAGTTGATTTGCTTCCAACAAGGCGTGGGCGTGCCGAACTCATGGCCGATATCCGCCAGCGTCTTGCCGCGTTACCTGTTACCGTCAGTATTGGTCAACCGATTTCGCATCGGCTCGATCACCTCCTGTCCGGCATCCAGGCCGAGGTCGCCTTGAAAATCTTCGGTGATGATCTGGACACCTTGCGTGGTCTGGCAAGTGAACTCAATCAGCGCCTGCAGCCCATCGCCGGCCTGGTCGATGTGCAGATAGAAAAACAAGTGCTCATCCCTCAGCAGGTCATACGTGTAGACTACTCCCGCGCCGCTGCCTATGGTGTCAATCCGGCACAACTGCTCGCCAGCCTGGAGGGTATGGTCGGGGGCAGACAGGTAGCGCAGATAATCAACGGTATGCGCCGTTTCGATGTCATCCTGAAATTACCGGAAGCACAACGCAACAACGAGGCTCTGGCAAATCTACTCATCGAAACGCCAGCCGGTCATGTTCCGCTACAACAGCTTGCCAGCATCGAGGAAGTGGCTGGCCCCAATCAAATCAGTCGCGATAACGGCCGGCGGCGTATTGTTATTTCAGCCAACAGTGATGGCCGTGATCTGACTGGAATTATCCAGCAAGTGCGTCAGGCCATGCAGGAGCGGCCTTTGCCAGTTGGCTATAGCTACAGCCTGGAAGGACAATTTCAGGCACAGGAACAGGCCACACGCCTGATTGCCAGCCTGTCGATACTCTCGCTGTTGATGGTGATAGTCGTGTTGTACAGCCGCTATCGTTCCTGGCGTCTGACCGCGATGATCCTCGGTAGCATCCCGTTTGCCCTGGTGGGAAGTGTGACTGCACTCTGGCTCAGTGGTGAGGCGATCAGTGTTGCAAGCCTTATTGGTTTCATCACACTTACCGGTATTGCCGCGCGCAATGGCATCCTCAAAATCAGCCACTACCTCAACCTGGCTGTGTCTGAAGGTGCGGAATTTAGTCGCGAGTTGATCGTACGTGGCTCGCTGGAAAGGCTCACACCCGTGCTGATGACCGCACTGGTCACCGCCATTGCCCTGATCCCCCTATTGCTTTCATCTGGCAGTCCAGGCAAGGAAATCCTCCATCCCGTTGCGGTGGTGATCTTCGGCGGCCTGGTCAGCGCCACCCTGCTCGATACCCTGCTCACGCCTGTACTGTTCTGGCTATGGGGAGAAAAACCTCTGCAACAATTACTCGCCACACAACAACGCGATACCTATTAATTCAAGCCCAGGAGAAAAACCATGAAAAACTCAATCGTATTATTCTTTCTCGCCGTATTTGCCATAAGCAGTCAGGTCTTTGCCCACAGCGACGAATATCTTGACAGCATAGCCACACCACACGGCGGCCAGATGCGCATGGCCGGGATGTATCACTTTGAATTGGTGGTTAAGGAAAATGAGCTTAATGTCTACATCACCGACCATGCCGACCAGCCCATCGCCAGCCAGAATGCCAGCGGTCAGGCCACCATACTTGCCGCGGGCCAACGCAGTCAGATCAGCTTGCAGACGGCAGGCGGCAACAAACTGAAGGGCAAAGGAACATTCGCCATGGATGAACAAATGCGCGTGGTGCTCAACATTGGCTTCCACAGCCAGCAAGCAGAACAGGCTCGCTTCACCCCACTGGCTCCACGCTCAGTCGAACAAACAGGCCATGAAAATAATCACGCCGATCATAGCCACCACTGAATTTATTGTTTGGTATGAACTTCCAGTCGATCCTACGCGGAGGGCTGGTTGTTCATGCCAACTTTGGCAGAGCGCGTGCTACGCATCATATGAGCCAAGGAATCTATGAATTACGTTAACAGTAACAGGCGGCAAGGCAAAATATGCGGGGAAGCGCAGTTTATAGTTGATAAATATTAGAAGCAGGTTTTAAGCAGGTAGTTATCCATAGGCTTCCTAACATGCCGCTGCTGTCTGCTGCCTGGAAACTTGTGCCAATACCTCTTGCAAGGGTATCGGCCGGCCGATTGCATAACCCTGCAGATAGTCAACCTGCAAGTTCTTTAGTGCTTCGATAATCGCTTCGCTTTCAACGAATTCAGCTATGGTCTGCAAACCCATGACATGCGCTATCTGATTGATGGATTCAACCATGGTGTAATCAACCACATCATGCACCAGACCACGAATAAAGCTGCCGTCAATCTTCAGATAATCGATGTTGAGATTTTTCAGATAGGTCAATGACGACACGCCTGTACCAAAATCATCCAGGGCAAAACGGCAGCCTATTCTGCGCAAACGTTCGATGAAATGCATGGCACGGCCAAGGTTGGAAATAGCTGCCGTTTCCGTAATCTCGAAACAAATGCAATCCGGGATGACATCAAGCTCATGAAACTGCTCGATGACAAAAGCGAGAAAATGCTCGTCATTTAATGATTGACCAGAGAGATTGATGGTGCAGTTTATCGGTGGGCGATCAGCTGGACCTTGCGCCTCGCGCAGATAACCCAAGGCAGTGCGCAACACCCAGCGATCAATGGTGGGCATCAGATTATAGGTCTCGGCTCCCGGGATAAAAGACATCGGCGAAATCAGCTCGCCCTCTGGACTTTGCATACGTATGAGAATTTCATAATGACTGGGCTCGCCTGTCCAATTGGCCTGCGCAACTATGGGCTGGGCATACAAGAAAAAACGCCCATCCTCAAAGGCCTGGGTGATCCGATGCACCCATACCATCTCGCCATGATGGTGCTCGACTTCCTTGTCATCGGTACTATAGACATGCAGACGATTACGCCCCAGATCCTTGGCCACATAACAGGCAATATCTGCCGCCGTCATGACATCGGTAAAACGTCGCATGTTTTTATCGATAGGCACGACACCTATGCTGGCACCAATATCGAAATTCTTGTCCTGCCAGCTGAAGTGGAACTCACGCAACATCTGCTGTAGTTTCTCCGCAATGGCAACCGCTTCGCTCAAACTGCAATCGCTTAGCAGCACACCAAATTCATCACCGCCAAGTCGCGCCACGATGTCTGGTCCAGGCACTTGTTGCTTGATCTGTGCTGCCAGTCCAATCAACAACTCATCACCGGCGCGATGCCCACAGCTGTCATTGATCAGCTTGAACCGATCCAGATCGATATAAAGCATCACATACCGTGCATCACTATTACGCACCGCGCGAATTGCACTTTCCAGCAAACGTTCGAACTCACGTCGATTGACAAGACCGGTAAGCATATCGTGGCTGGCCTGATAGCCGAGTTGCCTGGCAATTCCCATCACCTCGGTGAGATCATTCAATATCAATGCCGCGCCGGTAGTTTGCCCCTTGCTATCACGCAATGGAGCCAGACTGATGTTTATATTGAATTCCTGACCATCCTCATGCGTCAGCACCGCATCATCCAGATGAGCAGCTGCGCCTTCACGCAGACAAAGCGTGAGCAAATCAGTCAGGGTCTCGCTGCTATATTTATCCAGCCGTTTACACACCACGAGATAATGCTGGCCTATGGCACTGCCATTTTGCCAACCAGTCAAACTCTCACCAGCGGGATTTATGTAATCGACATGACCGTCAATATCGGTAGTCACAAGCCCGTCATTGATTGCCTGCAAGGTGACATATTGACGTTCCTTCTCTTGCTGAAAACGAACTTCAGCCTGCTTGCGGCGTTGTATCTCCTCCTCAAGGCGCGTATTCATCAGCTGCAATTCACTAGCCCGTGCAGGCGCATTGCAAAATAAACTATCTTCACCACAAAGTTGCTGATGGGTTTGCAGCAGCTCGGCAATATTTGGCATCCAGCGCCAAAATCCCCAGGCCAGCCAGGCGCTACCAGCCACATAGCAAAGCATTTTTAACAGAAAGAGATTGAAGATAGCGCCGACACGAGAACTCTGTGAGAGCCAGGCTGAGGTATCGGCAATATCGACCAGACTGCCAAATAAAATAATTACAAACCCCAGCCAGATAACACGCCAACCCTGTTGTCTGGTCAGACCGTGTTTACGCCCTACGCGCCACAACCAAAATACAATTATCCCAAGCAGAACCAGCTGCAGGGACTTGAACAATACTTCCGCCATCACCACAAGCCATTCCTCCAGACACTGCGCAATGGCGGGTAGCTACACAGCCACCCGCCTGCTCTTTTTATGTTGGCTTGTCCTTTAGCTATCTGCCTTTAGCGCCCTCGCTTGGCTGCAATACGCATACGCAGGGCGTTTAACTTGATGAAACCCTCGGCATCCTTTTGATCGTAAGCACCTGCATCATCTTCGAAAGTGGCAATCTCGGCATCGAAGAGTGAATCTGTTTCTGATTTACGACCAGCGATAATAACGTTGCCCTTGTACAATTTGAGCCGCACCACACCATTCACATGCTCTTGTGAAGCATCGATCATAGTCTGCAACATCTTGCGCTCTGGGCTCCACCAATAACCGTTGTAAAGCAAAGATGCATAGCGCGGCATCAAATCATCCTTCAGGTGGGCAACTTCACGATCCAGAGTTAGTGATTCAATCGCCCGATGCGCCTTCAGCATTATGGTGCCTGCCGGTGTCTCATAGGCACCACGTGATTTCATGCCCACATAACGGTTCTCGACTATATCTGCGCGGCCTATGCCATTTGCACCGGCGAGCTTGTTAAGATATTCCATCACCTCGGCAGGATTCATCTCCTTGCCATCAATGGCGACGATATCTCCCTTGCGATAGCTCAGCTCGACATAGCTTGGTTTATCGGGAGCCTGTTCAGGCGAAACCGACCAGCGCCACATATCTTCCTCGGCCTCGCTCCAGGGATCTTCCAGCACGCCGCCTTCATAGGAAATATGCAGTAAATTCGCATCCATGGAATAAGGAGATTTTTTGCCCTGCTTGGCAAAATCCACAGGAATACCATGCTGTTCGGCATAGGCCATCAATTTCTCGCGCGAGTTCAGATCCCATTCACGCCAGGGCGCAATGATCTTCACTTCCGGCTTCAGCGCATAGGCACCCAACTCAAAACGCACCTGATCGTTACCCTTGCCAGTCGCTCCATGTGCGATGGCATCGGCACCGGTAGCGTTGGCTATCTCAACCAGGCGCTTGGCAATCAAGGGACGTGCGATAGATGTACCGAGCAGATATTCGCCCTCATAGACCGTATTGGCGCGAAACATGGGGAAAACATAATCACGGGCAAACTCCTCGCGCAGATCTTCGATATAGATCTCCTTCACGCCCATCGCCTCGGCCTTGGCCCGAGCAGGCTCGACCTCCTCACCCTGGCCGATATCGGCGGTAAAGGTCACCACCTCACAATCGTACTTGTCTTTCAGCCACTTGAGAATGATGGATGTATCAAGCCCACCGGAATAGGCCAAGACCACTTTCTTGATACCAGACATCGACAAACTCCCCAGAAATTATGCCACGAACGGCAAAGGGGGTGAATTATAGCCGAGATGGCAAGAGAAATTTAGATCACCTGGCAAAACAGCCCATCAAAGACTTACATTGCAGAGATGTAAGTGTGCGCTCACACTCGGCCAGACAGGCATGGCACCAACGAGCTACTGCACGAGCAATACAAGCACCCGACGATTGGCCGCACGGCCACTTGTCGTCCGGTTATCGGCAGCAGGTTTGCCCTTGCCCAGCGCGTGCAGAGTGAATTTATCCTCGGCCACACCCTTTTGCACCAAATAGTTACGCACCGCCTCGACCCGCTGGCTGCTGAGCTGTTGATTGTAGCTGCGTCTGCCGACGCTATCCGTATGACCTTCAAGCACAACGCGGCTCACGGCAGGATCGGCCAGCAAATAGTCTACGATCCGGTCCAGAGTTTGCCTTGCCGCCGGCTGCAAGGCCGCGCTGCCAAAGTCAAACTGCAACCTGGTCTTCTCTACCATACTGAAATCATATGTCAGCATGTCATCCAGACAGGCCAGAAATTCAGCCAGGGCCGAGCGCACATTGACCGCCGAGATCGCTACCGTCACCTCATCGCGGCCATCGACCCAATCACGATAGGTAAAGGTCGGAAACATCCCCTTTTCCAGCTCAGCCAACAAGCGCTGTGCCAAAGGCCGATCGAGATGAAAAGGCTGCGCGCTATGCGCTACAGTCACATTGCCCAAATCCAGCGCCGCAACATCATGCTTCCAGGCCGGGGCCAGCGATGCCAATTGCGCAACACCTGTCTGCGCCGGACGGCGCATGACCTCGGCGCTAAACTCAAGCTCACCGCCTGCACGTGCGGCAAAACGCACCGAACCATAAAATGGAATCTCATGACTCAAGGAACAGGCAAGGCGTGAGGAGCTTACCTCCCAACGGGATTCGTGCACAGTCGCACCATAATATTGCGCACCGGCCAGCGCCGTGCCCAATGGAGACAAGCCCACACAACACACCAGCCATTGCCGCAAAGATAAGGCCACAGGAATTCCCCAAAGCGATCGATCTGTTTACAAGACAATCGGCAGCAGGCAGCAAAACTTGAGCACGCCCACCAAAATCAGCCCGTAGATCACCATTGCAGCAAAATTTTCAGGGTGCACCTCACATATTTCAGCCCACCCACAGCCGTGCATTGCGGAACATGCGCAGCCAAGGGCCATCTTCCTGACCATCATTCAGTCCCCAGGAGTTTTGTACCGCACGGAACATGCGCTCAGGGTGAGGCATCATTAGAGTAACGCGGCCATCGGCACTGGTCAGGCCGGTAATTCCCAGTGGCGAACCATTGGGATTGAATGGATAACGCTCGGTCGGATCGCCATAATTGTCCACCCAGCGCAGCGCCACACGACGCTCGCGCAAGGCGGTCACCGGCCCATCCGCCGCGTCAAACTCAGCGCGGCCCTCGCCATGCGCGACGGCAACCGGCAGGCGTGAGCCTTCCATGCCGGCAAGAAACAGCGAAGGCGATTTCATCACCTCAACCATCGCCACACGCGCCTCGAATTGCTCGGACTCATTACGCACAAAACGTGGCCAGCCATCGGCGCCCGGGATCAGCGTATGCAGCTGCGACAGCATCTGACAGCCATTGCAAACGCCCAGGCTGAAGCTGTCCTCACGCTGGAAAAAATGGCTGAACTCATCGTGCACGCGTGGATTGAAAAGGATCGACTTGGCCCAGCCACCACCAGCACCGAGCACATCACCATAGGAAAAACCACCGCAGGACACCAGGCCGGTGAATTCCTTAAGTGTGCGCCTGCCGGTCAGCAGGTCGCTCATATGTACATCAACCACAGCAAAACCGGCCCGCTGCAGGGCCGCCGCCATTTCCATCTGACCATTCACACCCTGCTCGCGCAAGATTGCGATGCGTGGGCGTTTACCAGTGCGGATAAATGGTGCGGCCACATCGTCATTCAGGTCGAAGCGAAGCTCTACATGCAGGCCGGGATCGTTGGCATCAAGTAGGGCATCGAACTCATCCTGCGCACAGGACGGATTATCGCGCAATGACTGCATCTGATAACTAGTTTCGGCCCAGGCCCGTTGCAAGTCGATACGCGATTCATTGCACAACTCCTCGCCCGAACGCGTGATG
>Ga0265293_10002136_pt1 | contig 40889 bp, 57 predicted proteins | sample Munlanlewell138R_FD_192505 | JGI IMG/M metagenome (GOLD analysis project Ga0265293, IMG submission 192505) | Leachate microbial communities from a municipal landfill in Southern Ontario, Canada - Leachate well 138R | ecosystem: Engineered > Solid waste > Landfill > Unclassified | place: Canada...
GGTAGCTCAGCGGCAGAGCGATCGGCTGTTAACCGATTGGTCGTAGGTTCAAATCCTACCCGCCGAGCCAAACGAGAAGCCCGACCCAGACGAGAAATCGCGGGGTCGGGCCTCTTCAATTCGGGACTGATTCCGGGCCCGTACCACCGAGAAATACCACCTTGCGGTTTTCTGAGCCTGTCAGCTCGGCCAGGGTCGGGGCCTGTCTTGGCGTCGCGCGCTCGAAGAAATGCGCGTACTTCCTCAGCGTGAAGCTAGCGTCCGCATGCCCCAATTGCCGGGCGAGCTCTACGGCGTTCACGCCCGCACTGATGGCCATGCTGGCGTACGTGTGCCGGAGGTCGTGCAGTCTGATCTTAGGCACTCCTGCCTTGTCGGCCCAGGCGTGCAGGCTGCGGCGCACGTTGGAGTGGTTCGCCATGGTGGCCAGGGTGGTGGGGAAGACGAGGGGTGACGCGATGCGCGCTGCTTCCAGCCCCCGCCTGTGCAGCTCTAGCGTCTCTAGTGTGTCGCTGGGTAGGGCGATGAGGCGGTCTCCGGCCCTGGACTTGGGGGTTCCGACGGCGCCATTGACGCTGGCGGTGCGGGTGACGTGCAGGCGGTCGCCGGTGAGGTCGTCCCATTCGAGGGCGAGTAGTTCCCCGGCGCGCAGCCCGGCCGTGAGGGCGAGGTAGAAGAGCGCGTGGTAGTCGCAGCCGCCAGCTAGCGTGGTGTTGGTGAATTGCACGATCTCGGCGGCGGTCCAGACGGTCAAGTCTGCCTCCTCGTGCCGCAGGCTGCGCACCGGCCTGGCGGGGTTACTGGCGATCAGGCCGAGGGTCATGGCATCATCGAGGGCGTTGCTGAGGATGCTCTTGGCTTCGTTCGCCGCCCGGGCGGTGAGGGTCACGGTTCGGGTGCGCTCGCGCCCGTCGTCTCCTCGGTAGTACGTGTACGTGACTTTGCTGCCGTTGATGGCGCGCATCATCTTCTGCACGTCGGCTGGCCTGATGGCCTCCAGGCGCTTCTTGCCGAGCACCTTAGTGACGTGCGCCAACTCGCTGCGGTAGATCTTGATGGTACGGGGCTTGACCTCGAGCGCCTTCTGCTCGAGCCAGTCGTCTAGGTACGAGGCGAGGGTGTGGGCCCTGTGCCGCGCAGCGAGGAGCCCGGCCTTGTGCTGCTTGCGGAGCTCGTCGAGCTTCTCCTGACACTCGCCCTGCGTGGCGCCGTATACCCAGCGGCGGTCGGGCTTGCCGAGCGCGTCGTACCCGATGGTGAGCGCGGCACGCCAACGGCCACGCCACTTGTGAGGGCGAGTACCGAGACCGTCAGCGTTACGAGCCACTATGCCTCACCTGCCTATTAGTGCGGTGGGTCGTGCCTGATGTAGCCTGACTGGTCCATGCGGTAGGTGCTCAGGTGGGGTCTTCTCATGTCGGCAACGGTTGCGAGGTGGGTGTATCGGACGCTTCGTGCCGCAGAGAATCCGACGACTTGAGTGTTGGGAAAGGCATCGATGAGGCGCAACGCGCAGGCCATGAGTGTCCGTCCGATAGTCACGACGTCATCAACCAGAATGATGCTAGTAGGCGGGTACATCTGATCGGCAACATCGATTGTGTCGTAGTGTTGTTGGGCCTCGGGCCGGGAGCTTGAACTCGACACGCCGCTTGACCGAGGTACCGGCTCGCGGCGCTTCAAGAGGAGTTCCACACCCCGCCCTAGTCCCCGCTCGCAGAGGGCTGTTGCGATCATGTGGGGCACCCAGAGTGCATCGTCGCGGTGAACGCTGCTGCTAGGGGCAGGAACGAAGATGCTCTCTTCCTTGAACAGGCTTGCTAGAGGCTCACCGGGACGCGAGTGCTTCCATGCTGCCTCAGCAACCGCGCTGATTGTGCTCGCGCTGCCTTGTTTCAGGCTGTGCCAGATGACGGTCGAAGCTTCCCGGTCGGCGTCGGTGTTCTGGGCGGTTGGGTAGAGCAGCACTGACCCGACCAGAAGCTCATGCGAGCGCAAGGGCCCGTTCCACGACCGCTGGTAGGTCAAGCGTTGTTGGCATGCGCTCGTCGAAAAAGGCTTGCAGCTCGCCAGCGTTGCTGTAAGTGAACGCACCGTAGGTCAGCATGCTGGCTGCCCAAGTGATGCCCTCTGCAAGTAGCGTGGTAGGGATGAAGAGCGGCCTTCCGAGCCTGATGGCTTCCCACCCCTGGTGTTGAGTACCGCTGCTCTCGCCCGCCTCGATTATGACGGTGGCGTCTGACAGGAGGGCCATGGTGCGGTTCCGTATTGGGAATGAGTGCCGGCCGGTCGGCGTGCCTTCCGCGAACTGTGAGACGACCAGGTGGCGTCGCATGAGTTCGGCCTGAAGCTTGGCGTTCTCGGCGGGGTAGGTCTTCGAGAGCGGCGTGCCTATGACGGCGATGGCATCGCCCTTCTTCTCGATGGCCGTACGGAGGGCGATGGTGTCGATGCCCTTGGCTAGGCCGCTGACGACTACGCCGCCGGAGTCAACGACGGCAGTGGCTACGGCCTCGGCGAGATCCTCGCCAGTTCGGCTCGGGTCGCGCGTCCCTACGATGGAGATGCGGGGTCGGCGCTTGAGGAGCCCTGGGCGGCCCGCGATGAAGACGGCAGGCGGAGCGTGCTTGCGTTCCAGTTGGTTTAGTTCACCAACTAGGTCCTGGACGGTGAACTGGGCCCCTACCATCTGCGCCTCCTTCCCCCGCATTGTTGCCCCATGGTAGTACGTTCCGGCTTGCTGGATGGTCACATTCTCCCCCTTTCGCAGACTAGGCGTTCTTAGGCTTGCCTTCGCCTGAACCCTGGCGCTCGCCCCCCTCAGTTCGTCCCGTGGTTGCCGTTGGTCACCTGAATCCTGGTGCTCTCGTCCAGTTCGCCTCAGTTCGGCGCGTGACTGCCGTTGAATGTCTTAATCGGGTTCCGGGTCTCTCTTACGACTCCATAGATGCGCAATTCTCGCGTCCAGAGCGGCCCGTACGCAGGGTTAAGGCTCGTGAGCATGTGCGTACCATCGGGCTCGATGCGACTCAGGAGTTTGACGACCATCCCGTGCTCTGGTGCCCAGGCAACCACGATGTTGCCGGGGGTCGCGTAGTCCTGCACTCGGACTACCACGGTGCTGCCGTCCTTGATCTCAGGAACCATGCTGTCACCCGTGACGCGATATGCCGCGTGAGGGCCAGTCCATGACTCCGGAATGTCGATTGCATCAACCACTACGCCCCCATCAGTGCCAGGACCAGCAGAAAGCAAATCAAAGACCTCAATCAGACGTGACCCGCGCTGCAAGTCGGGGCTGCTTAGCTCCGCCTCGGCCCGCGAGAGATTGGGCATCGGCACGTTCAGCGCTGTCTCGCGCTCCCACTCCTCTTGTGAGACGCGGTACAGGTTCCGCAGACCCTCACGGTAGGCGAGGGTAGCGACGGCTAATGACCGCTGGCCGCTTTCGAGTTTGGCGAGGTAGCTGTAGCTGATGTCTACACCGAGCTTGTTCAGTTCTGCGATGGACTCGGTGCGACTCAAGCCACGTCGTGATCGCCACCGCCGCAAGAGCCGGCCAAGGTCGACGGCCCTATCCATTCGACGACTCGACGGCCGTAGCAGGTTGCTCACGGACACTGAGATGAGACTGGGCACGGCACACAGTGTAGCAAAGTGTACTAGCCTGACACAAGAAACGCGCCGAGTCCTCGCCTGGATTGGCACCACGACACGCATCACGACACAACTTGACACAGTATAGGCACTGGGGCTAATCTAGTGCCATGTACGAGAACATGAAGCCGACCGATGAGATTCGCCGCGACATCATCAACGCGATGGCCGTCAGACGCGTCTCCGCAAGGCAAATCATGCGTGACACTGGGATAAGCCACGTCACCGTGAACACGTTCCTGAAAGGAGAGCGCGATACGCAGCCCCAAACGATCGTAAAGCTGTGCCGCTACTTGGCACTAGATTGGCACTCGGAGGTGTCTCAGTGAGTCTTGAGTCTCAGCTTGCCGAGGTTGTCACGAGCGCAGTGCGGGCCGCCATCGACCGCGAACTAGCCGCGCGACTCGGCGACGACCGCGTGACCATCACCCCGCCACCCGACGACAGGCCCCTCGACGCCAAGGCGCTGCAGGAGCGCGGTTACAGCACCGCCGAGGCGTACGCCCTCCTCAACGCTCACGGGCAACGCCTACCAGGTGGCCGCCGCGCCCGCATCGCCAAGTCAGTCCTGGACCGCGTCGAGCGCGGCGAACTCAGCCCCGAAATCCACCAGGCGCGCACGACTCGCGCCGGGAACGGAGCAGCTGTTGCTCCAAATCGACCCCGGCGTGAAGCACGCCCTGAAGGTCGCGGCCGTCAAGCGCGGTGAACCCATGTGGTCGGTCGCCGAGGCGGCAATACGTGACTGGCTCGCGAAGGAGGCGAAGGCCCAATGATGCAGGCAACGAACGGGACGCGCGTCTTGACGATGCGTGAGGTGCGTGAACGCCTCGGCTTCAAGGGCTTCGGCGCCCTCTACCGCCTCGTCAACACCGACCCGTCCTTCGTCACGTTCAAGACGGGCGACAGCCCGAACAGCCCCAGGCGCATGCGCGAAGCGGCGCTGGAGCGGTGGATCGCGAAGCGGGAGGTCATCGAGCGGCCATAAGAAGCGGCCCCCTTGCGGGGGCCACCGGTTTCTTGCTCCGCCCGGCCACGGGCGGAAGGTGAAAGGAAAACCTGATGACCACTTTACCACGGACCCGCACGCGCATCGAGGCGTTGCAGTTGGAGCGCGACAGCCTCCAGAGCCTGATCGCGGACCTCGAGGATCGCGCCGAGGGCCACCTGGATCACGGCCGCACACCGCAAGCGATCGACCTGCACTCGCGCGCCGCGAACCTGAGACGCAACCTGCTCGAGGTCGAGCGCGAACTCCAGTCCCTCACGGGCCTCCCGAAGCGCACGATGAGTTGGCAGGTGGAGCGGTGAGCCCCGCGACCGTCACGTGCCCGCGTTGCCGTGGAACTGGCGAGGTTGTCGCCCGCAGCAGGCGCGTCGGCGGCGGCTGTGTCAACGACGACTGGGACACCTGCCCCCAGTGCCACGGCAACGGCTACGTCAAGATCACCACAACCACCCCGCAGCAGGCGCTCAGTGAGCAGCAGGCCCTCGAGATCCTCGAGGGCTTCGCGCGACGCGGCGACTGGCAGGCGCTGCTCGCCAAACTCAAAACCCGCGAGTTGATTCCGACGACAGAGGCGACCTCGTGACCGCCGCCCTGCACGTCTTCGCGTTCTTCTCCGGCCTCTCAGTCATCCTTGGCGTCCTCATCGCCGTCCACGACGGCATCGAGTGGCTCATCAACAGGAGGAGAACATGAGTTACCGCAGCCACGACACGGAAACGCACTACTGCCGCGACCTCACCTGCCCCGGCGCAGGTGGGTTCGAGGTCAGGTGGCACCCCGCCACCCTGATCGACCCCGCCTGGCCGGACACGGACACCTGCCCGCACTGCGGGCACGAGATGGTGGACCAGCGCCCCACGTTCGCCGAGCCGCTCGACGTGCTCCTCACCGCCCTCGACGACGCCGACGTGCCAATGCCGACCCTGTGCGACGAGGACGAGCTGCTGCGCGTAATCGCCACCGAACTCAAACGCCAACTCGCCGAAGAGCGCAAGCCGCGCACCGCAACCCCCGCAATCAACCGCGAATTCCCCCCGCACGACATCCCCGCCTGGCTCACAGGAGGAACGAGATGAGCACTCCGCTGACCGAAGTGTGGGCACCCGTCGTTGACTTCGAGGGCGTGTACGACGTCAGCGCAGACGGGCAGGTGATGCGCGTCAGGTATCTGAACGGCGCAACGCCAGGCCGCATCCTCAAACACAACGTCAACCGTCACGGGTATCACCTGGTGCGGCTGTACCGCGGGCATGGGGTCCGCACGGCGCAATGGGTCTTCGTGCATAGCCTGGTCGCCGCCGCGTTCCTCGGGCCACGCCCAGCTGGATACCAAGTCAATCACGTTGACGGGCATAAGTCGAACAACGCCGTCGACAACCTGGAATACGTCACGCCACGAGAGAACATCCGGCACGCGGAACGACTCGGATTGCGGCCGAAGCGCTGCGGCGAGGAGCACCACGCCGCGCGATTGGTGACAGCGGACGTGATCGAGATTCGGCGGCTAGCGCGCGAGACGCACCTTGACCAGCGGGCAATCGCGGCGCGGTTCGGCATCGGGGAATCGCACGTGCATCGGATCATCCGGCGGCGCGCGTGGCGCCACGTGGAGGAGGAACAATGACCGTGGAACTAGCGAGCGTCGCGCCACAGGGCAACATCACCGTCGCACAAGTGGAACTCATCAAGCGCACCATCGCCAAGGGCGCCACGGATGACGAACTAGAGCTGTTCGTCGCGCAGTGCAACCGCACTGGCCTCGACCCGTTCGCGCGCCAGATCTACGCGATCAAGCGCTGGGACGGCCAGCAGCGCCGCGAGGTCATGGGCGTGCAAATCAGCATCGACGGTGCGCGCCTCATCGCCGAACGCACCGGCGATTACGCGGGACAACTCGGGCCGCTCTGGTGCGGCAAGGACGGCGTTTGGCGAGACGTGTGGTTGGACGACGCGCCGCCCGCAGCCGCGAAGGTAGGCGTGCTCCGCACCGGCTTCGCGGAACCGCTGTGGGCCGTCGCTCGCTTCGGCGCTTACGCGCAGACGAAGAAGGACGGCGGCCTAACGCGCATGTGGGAGCAGATGGGCGACGTGATGATCGCCAAGTGCGCAGAGTCCCTGGCGCTGCGCCGCGCCTTCCCGCAGGAACTCTCGGGTCTGTACACGACGGATGAGATGGGCCAGGCGGACAACGCGCCAGCCGCGCAGGCCACAGCCGCCCGTGAGGCGCCGCGTCTGTCCACCGTGAAGGCCGAGGCGCTGGCCAAGGTGCTGGCTGACGCCGGTGTGGTTGATGGCCTGGCGTTCGCCGCGGAGGTGGTCGGGCGAACGATCGACAACCTGACTGAGTTGAATACCGCAGAGGCGACCCGCGTGTTCGAGGCGGCCTCGGCGCACGAGGTTACGGACGCGGAGTTCACGCACCCGTTCGACGCCGCCGAGCCGGTTGACCTGGACGAGATCGCTGAGCCTGTCGAGGCGGAGCAGCCCGAGTTGGGTGTCGCTCCAATCACGGGCGCGCAACTCAAGATGTTGCACACCATCGGCACGAAGCTCGGCTTCACGAACGGGCACAGGGATGACTTCCGCGCGTTCGTCGGCGATTTGGTCGGCCGCCAGTTGGAGTCGAGCAAGGAGTTGACGAAGGCCGAAGCCGGGAAGCTCCTCGACCACTCGACGGACGAGTGGGCGGCCATGCTCGACGCCTGGAATGTTGAGCGGCAGATGGCCGCGGAGCAGGAGGCGGTCCTGTGACCGACTTGACGGAGACCCTCACGGCGCAACTGCGGCCCGTTGACGCGCCGGACCAGCCCACGGAGGGCTGGTCCATCACCGGCCTCGAGACCGCCGCGTGGGCAAGCAGGAAGGCCGCAGCAGCGCACCGCGAGATCGCCCGCTGGAAGGCTTGGGCGGAAGGCGAGAAGGCGCGCATTGACGCCATCGTGGCGGCTGAGGCCAAGCGGGCTGAGGATGACGCGAGCTTCTTCGAGCATCACCTCGCCGCGTACCTGCGGGCCGAGATTGAGGCTGGCCGGAAGACCAAGAGCATGGAGTTGCCGGGCGGCACCATCAAGTTGACGGCGCGGCAACCGCGCCTGGATGTTGACGCGGACGCGTTCCTCGCCTGGGCCGTCACCAGCCGCCCGGAGTTCGTGCGCGTCAAGCAGGAAGTCGACAAGACCGCTCTCAAGAGAGCCGCGACCCTCGCCGACGACGGCGTGGTCGTCGTTGACGGCGAGATCGTGCCAGGCGCCACGTGGGAACCACAGGACGACTCGGCATCGTTCACGGCGGCAGACGCGGAGATGACGGCGTGACCACCCCGCAGGAACCCCTGACGCTCACGCTCGAAGAGGCCATGCAGCAAGTGGCTGCATCCGAGCACGGCAGCAGCCTGACGTACACAGACGACCCCGGCAGGTACCCACGCAAGGCGTGGGCGGTGATGGACGCCATGGGCGACGCCGAGGCGTGGGCGAGGCGTTGGGAGGATGCGGCAAGTGAGGCCCTTGGCCGTCCTGTGGTGGCGCGTGATGACGCCGCCGAACTAAGAGCAGCGCTGGAAGCCCTCGTCGAGTCGCACGTGGCCAACAAAGAGCCCCACGACAACCTGTGGAAGCTCCTGGTGCGGAGTGAAGTGATGGACCGCGCCCGCGCCGCTCTCGCCGCGACCGAGGGGCAGCCGTGAGCCGCCTAGCGTGGCACTTTCTGCGCCCTGGTAGGCACCTGCGCACGAGGGGAGCGCGACGTGACCGCCTCTGATCGTCGTGAGGCCATCATCGACGCCGCGAAGGACGACGCGCGCGCCGCCGTCGACCTCCTCCTCGACGCCATCGGCCGCATCCTCCTCGCGCACATCGGCGCGCACGCCGTCACGCAACCTCAACCATCCGCACCAGACGCGGCGCGCCTCGATCACTCCGCCCCCAACCGCAACTGGACGCCAGAGGAAGACGCCGTCCTCGCCCAGCACTACCCAACGCGCGGCGCGGATGGCGTCCGCGCGGCAGGCGTCAACCGCAGCAACGCCGCCATCACCATCCGCGCCCGCACCAAGGGCGTCCGTCGCGGCGACCGCAGCTGGACGGCCGAAGAGGACGCGCTGCTAGCGCGGCACTTCCCGCGCGGCGGCGTCAAAGCCGTGCAGGCGTCAGGAGTCAACCGCACCAACGCAAGCGTCTACAAACGCGCGCAGCGCACAGGCCTCGGGCGCCACCGTCCCCGAACCGCGCCAGTCATCACGCGTAGCCTCACGCAACAAGTCCTCGACGCGCTCCTCGAAGCCGACGCCCGCGACGACGTCCTAGACGCCGAACTCCTCACTCGCACCGAGAAAGGCGCCCTCCGCAAACTCAGGCGCGACAACCTCGCAACGCAAGAAGCACCAGGGTTGTGGAGGCCGACACTCAAAGGCATTGCGCAAGGACGCAACGCCACCGAACCCACGAGACAGGAGACCACGTAATGGCCCAGACCAAGGCCATCCAAACTCGCTACAAGGGCTACCACTTTCGCAGCCGGCTAGAAGCCCGCTGGGCAGTCATGCTCGACCATCTGGGCCTCGAGTGGGAGTACGAAGTTGAAGGATTCGAGTTCCCCAACGGAGTGAAGTACCTCCCCGACTTTTGGCTACCAAGTAGCAACGTCTTCCTAGAGATCAAGCGCGGCAACCTCAGCTATGACGAGAACGAACTTGCTGCCAGCAAGGCTGAGAGCCTCGCCGTCTACGAAGGCTTCCCCGTTCTACTGGCGCAGGGCGTTCCGGGTGACGCGCTATTCGAGTGGTACGCGCGCGACCGGAGAGGGTCACACATGCCTCACGACCGGTTCGTGGCTCTAGACCTTGACGACGATACGGGTCTTCCTGTCGTGTGGTCCGCTGAGCACGAGCCGATCTTCCACGACGCAATCTTCGACGCTTGGGGTCGAGACCACTACTTCACGTCCTACAGTGACGGGTTCTTCGCCAGCACCTACCTCGTATGCCACCCGGAGCATCACGCCCTAGAGGCTCGCCGCCGCAAGGAGCTCGTAGGCGTCGCTGGGCCGCAGGACCTACCGCTCAGCGGCTTAGCTACCGCAGCTGTCGCCGCAGCTCGATCTGCGCGCTTCGAGTTCGGGGAGAGCGGAGCCAGCTGAGTCATGGCGCACGAGTACATCACCTGGGCGTACTCCCAGCAGATTGAGCAGCCGCTAGCGAAGTTCGTGCTCGTGTGCCTCGCCGACGCGGCAGACAGCAGCGGTCGTTCCTTCCCCGGCCAGAAGCGCCTCAGCGACATGACCGGCATGAGTGTCAGCACCCTCCGCAGGCACCTGAAACGCCTAGAAGCGGATGGGTACCTGCAGCGCGAGGAGCGCCGCCGCAAGGATGGCACGCGGACCAGCGACGAGTACCAGCTGCCCCACAAGGCATCAAGCGGTCAAATTGGCCCCTTGTTCGCTACCGGTCAACCTGACCGCCTGACCGAAGAGCGTGTAACTGACCACCAGCACGAAGAGAACCCCCCACCATCAACCGGTCAACCTGACACCTTGAGCGGCCCGCGCTCAACCGGTCAAATTGCTCAAAGTCACCGGTCAAATTGGGCGCTTGATACCAACACCGAACGAGCCCCGTCCAGCACAGCACAAACCCCCGCTCATCAACCGGTCAAATTGACCGGGCATGAACCATTAACCACCAGAGAACCCATTAACCCTCCTCCTCTCAGCGACTCAGTAACAAGCTCGAACGAGGAAGAGGCGGAGAAACACGACCCGGCTTCCGCAGATCCAGAACCAACCCCGCTCGACCTCAGCGCCCGTGACGCCAGCGTGTACCGACTCGGCAGAGGCCGCGGCCAAACCGACAGTCACCTTCCGACCTTTCACCCGGAAACGTTCAAGCTGCTGGTCACCTTCCGGAAACTGCACGGGCCGAAAGCGAACGACGAAATGTTCCGCGCCTGGGCCACGACCGTCCAGCGCGACATACACACGCACAGCGAACCGAAAGTCAACGCCGCGCTCGAGACCACAATCGGCAACTTCGCCAGCCTCAAGTTTCCGTTCAGCTTCTACGAAGCCTGCGTGAAACGCCGAAGCCCCCCCAAAGCCGGTGAACTCGCAACCGCATCCGACTTCGAGCACATCCCGACCGCCGCGGAACTCCTCGGCATCACCGGAGGCAAGACGTGATCAGCCCACCCGCCCGCCAGCGCACACCAACCCACGACGACCTGCAAGCGCTCAGCCCGCGCGAAGCTCACGACCAGCACTGCCAAGCCTCCTGGATCGACGTCCTCGAAGCGGACGGCATCACCCGAGTAATGCGCTGCCCGTACTGCGAACGCCGCGGCTCCGAAGACCACCTCGCCCTCGCCGTGCAAGCCGCCGGCATCGGGGAGCGCTACCTCAACACCACCTGGGATGAGCTGGAACTCCCCGAACCCCTACCCGCCCTGAAAGCCGCGAGTGAACGCATCACCGAGATCATCACCAACGGCCACAACGCCCTCCTAGCCGGACCGCCCGGCACCGGCAAGACCCAAGCCGCCACCCTCCTCCTCAAGGCCGCAATCGCCGAAGGCCACACCGCGTACTTGGCGAACATCGGACACGTCGCCATGACCGTCCGCGCCGGATACGACGACCCCACGGCCGGAGACAGCGAAGCCGTCGTCGTCGAACGCCTCGCCCGCCCAAGCCTTCTCGTCATCGACGACATCGGTGCAGGTGAGGCAGGCGAAGGCAAGTTGGAACTCCGCATCCTGTACTTCGTCCTCGAAGCCAGGCAGAACTCGCGGCGATCCACGGTGCTCACCAGCAACCTCACCCCCGGCGACGTCGCCAAGTTCCTCGGACCACGAATCACCAACCGCCTCATGCCTCTCGAAGCCTTCACGTTCGCGCACGGCCGGAACTTCCGCGCCCCCAAAGGCGCAACCGCCTGGCGGCCCGCCAAGGAACCAACGTGATTCGCCCCACTTGGGAGCGCGTTCTGCTGGCGGCAGCGCTGCTGCTACTCATCCTGCTGCTCGTCGGCGCAATCCGAGAACAAACCACCGGGCCATCCTGCTACTGGCAGTCGACGCTCGTCCTCGACAAGTTCGTGGACACGCTGGTGTGCCCATGAGCCCCTTCGCGTGCGGCCTCGTGGTCGGCCTGGTGGTCGGCCTCCTCGTCGCCGCCAAGCGCGGCGACGAGCACCTCGACCCAGTCAGCCGCCGCCAAGCCGAAATGGAGCAACGCGTGTGGGACGTAATCAACCAACCCGAATACGAGGAGCACGCGTGACGCCGCTCACCCTCACCCTCCCGTACCCGCCGACCACCAACAACGCGTACCTCGTGCGCGGCAACCGCAAAGTCAAGACCACCGCCGCCCGGCAGTACGCCGCCGCCGTCACCGAAACACTCCTCGTCAACCCCGACGCGCACCGCTGCCGCGCCACCCTCCAACCCGGCACGCGTCTCCGCGCCACCATCACCGTCGTTCCACCCGACAAGCGCCGCAGGGACTTGTCGAACACCGAAAAACTAGCCACGGACGCCATCTTCGCGTGGCTGGAGGCGGACGACAGCAGCATCGACGAGTTGCTGCTGCGTCGCCGAGCCATTGATCGAACCAACCCGAGGCTCGTGTACACCCTGGAGGCCATCTCGTGACGCCGCCAGAAGCCCCAGGACGCTCCGCAAGGAAGCCCGTAAGGGGTAACGCCACCCAGCACCCCGCAAGCCCAGCACGGCCCCCTACGCGCTGCACCACCCCCGATTGCGACCGGAAGCACTACGCCAAAGGCCTCTGCAAACGCCACTACATGCGCGACTGGCGCTCCGAACAACCACCCAAACCACGCAAGCCCAAAAAACCACGCTGCCCGCAAACCCTGCTCGGCGGCTACTCCGACGACCGCGAGAACGTACCCAGAGGCGGCAGCACCCTCACGCTCTTCCCAGCCCGCCCCAAACGCATCACCGACGCCCTCCACGCCCTCGCAGAGTCCCGACCCACCCCGAGCGAGTACGAACGCCGCAAAGCACAGATCCTGACCAGCCACTGAGAGGAGCGCCACCAGTGGGGGAACAAACCAACCCGCCGCCCAGCATCAAGCTCACGCGCCGCGCCACCGCCAACGCACTCTGGACGCCACTCAGGCACGCCCTCCAATACGGCTGGCCAACCCCCACCGACTGGACGCATCACGACCCCAGAGGCAACCCCCGCAGCAGCGACCGAACCACCGGCGGTATCCCAGGCGTGCTACCCACCTTCACGCCCACCAACGAAAGTGGGCGCGTGTTCGGTCGACTCGCTCCCGACAGTTGGCCGGGAGGCGGCCTCATTCTCGCGGCGCGCCTCGATCAACGCGATTACGATCTGCTCGCCGCGCAACTCACGATGCAAGAACAGTACGAGTGGACGCAAGCGTGGGTTCACTCACCCGCCCGGCAACCGTTCCTCACTGACTTGAATCGGCACGGCACCCCTACCCTCCGCCGCAACCACGACCCGCAATCCCTCATCACGCCACTAGTCGCCGACTTCCTCGCGGCGTTGGCGGGCGTGACGCACGTGCAGCTCCTCACGCCAGACGAGGAGCGCAGCATCGAACTAGCGATGCTCAGCGGCGACACGCCCGACCCCATGCGCGCCGCTGAGGTGTTCGCCATCGCGCAACGCAGCGGCATCAAAGAACGCGACTAGGTGTGGGATTACGGGGGTGTGCTATCGTGCATCGTCTATCACTGACGCGAACCACGCCCCGCCCCTTCGGCGGGGTTCTTTCATTGCGGGTCTGCACCGAGTGGTGCGCCCAGGCTCATCACCCGGGACGGGCCGGTGCAACTCCGGCACCCGCACCCAAAACCACCCAAAGGAGGCCGCCAATGGCAGGCAAACTCACGCCGCGCCAAGCGGCCTTCGTCAACGAGTACCTGGTCGACCTCAACGCCGCAGCCGCGGCCAGGCGAGCCGGATACAGCGAAAAGACCGCCGACCGCATCGGGCACCAAAACTTGAGAAAACTTGAGATTGCCCAAGCAATCCAAGAAGCCCAAGAAGCCCGAGCCGAACGCCTCGAAATCACCGCTGACCGAGTAGCCGAAGAGATCGCCAAGCTCGCGTTCAGCAACATGCTCGACTACATGACCGTCACCCACGACGGATACGCCGTCGTTGACCTAAGCGCCCTCACCCGAGAGCAAGCCGCCGCCATCACCGAACTGCAAGTCGAAGAGTACGTCGAAGGCCGAGACGACGACACGCGGCTCGTGAAGCGCGTGAAGTTCAAGCTCTCCGACAAGCGCGGCGCGCTCGAACTACTCGGTAAGCACCTCGGCATGTTCACCGACCGCGTGGAATTAAGCGGGGAGGTGAAGAGTGCAGAGCCCGTCACGCCGCCCGAGCGCGCGCTCAGCGCCGCCGCAACCGCCCTCAGGCGCAACGGCGTCACCAACTGACCTAGCACCAGTCAGCTACGCAATCGAGCACGGGTACCTCGGCCTCATCCCCTGGGCGCTCACGTACCTGCCGGAGCACTTCGCAAGCACAGAGGCGGAGTTCCACTGGGAGCTTGCGGAGCTGGCGGCAGAGCACGACTTCCTGGCGGTGGCTGCGCCGCGTGGTCACGCTAAGACGACGGTGCTGGCGCTTGCCGAGCCGTTGTTCAGCGCGGCGACGAGGCGTGAACCGTTCACCCTGATCGTTAGCGACACGGCCACGCAAGCCGAGCAGAGAACGTCAGACCTGTACGCCGAGTTGCTAGAGAACGATGCGTTGGTGACCGCTTACCCGCACCTGGCGCTCCCCGAACGCAAGGATTACGAGAGCAAGCGCGTCAAGCGGTCCACGCGGGACTTCATCACTCTCGGCGGCATCAGGTTCACTTCGGCCGGCGCCGGGCAAAGCTTGCGCGGCATCAAGGACCGGCATCAACGCCCCAGCCGCATCATCGTTGACGACCTTGAGAACGACGAGAACGTTAGGACCCCCGAGCAGCGGGAGAAGCTGTGGGACTGGTTCACCAAGTCGCTACTGAACCTGCCTGGCGCTGAGGGTGCGCGCATCACGATCATCGGCACGATTCTCCACGAGCGGTCACTACTCGCGCGGCTCCTGAGTGACGAGCAGAGCAGCGTGTGGACGCAACGCAAGTACCGCGCTCTCACAAACGGTGAGCCATTGTGGCCGGGGCACTGGACGTTGGAAAAGCTCGAGGCCGCCCGAGTCAGAATCGGGTCGCGCGCTTTCAGCACGGAGTTCCTGAACGACCCCATTGATGACAGCGTGACGCTCTGGAAGGCCGCGTGGCTCGACAGGAACCGCGTCACCACCCACCCGCCCCTCGTGCGCGTGGCCGTCGCCATCGACCCCAGCGCCACCAGCGGTGGCGACGAGGCAGGCATCATCGCCGGAGGCATCGACGCACGCGGGCACGGGTACACGCTCGAAGACAACACCACCAGAGGCAGCCCGGCCACCTGGGCCAGAGTCGCCCTAGACACATACCACCGCCTAGAAGCCGACTACATCGTGGCCGAGAAGAACAACGGCGGCGAGATGATCGAAGCCACCCTCCGCAGCGTCCTCAAGCCGGGCGAGGCCATGCCGCCGGTCAAGCTCGTGTGGGCCAGTCGCGGCAAGCAAACCCGCGCCGACCCCATCGCCGCCCTCGACGAAAGCGGCAAACTCCACATGGTCGGCACCCACACCGCCCTCGAAGACGAACTGACCACCTGGGTGCCAGGCATGACCAGCCCGAACCGCATGGACGCCTACGTGTGGCTGTGGTCGGAACTAATCCCAGCCGGGCCCGCTCGCATCGAACCCATCGGCCTCCAGTAGGCCAACCCCCGCATAACCAGAGAGGAGGTGATCGCGTGTTGCGACTCTTCGACCGTGGCCGCCACAAGCGCGAGTTGCAAACCGCGCTAGAGCAAGCGCGTCGTGAGGCCCTGAGTGAGGCCATGACCGTCATGGAAGCATGGCAGTCCGCGCGGGACTTCGACACCGTGCACACCCCCGTAGACGACCAGAGCAGGGCGCGGCAGGCGTACGACACCACTAGCCTCCTGAACGCCGCCGCGGAGACCGTCACGGCCCTCACGCTCGGTGACGGCGTGACGTACGGCCAGATGGACGACCCCACTGCGTACGCCGCGCTGGAAGCCTGGTACGACCTCAACCAAGTCGAGGCCCTCAGCAAGGAGATGCTCCGCGACTGGCTGCTGGACGGCGTGCTGCTGCCCGTCATCGCCGACGACGCCCCACCATCTCAGCCCGCGTGGGTGAACCTGTGGGATACGGTCACGCACCCCGTCGAGGTACGCACGGAGCCAGGCAACCCCCGCAACATCGTGGGCGTGCGGCTCCCCAGGGAGCAACGCGCCAGCATCGGCTCGGAGTCGTTCGCGCTCAGGCGCAACCGCCCCGCCCGCGCGGACGCCACGAACACGCAGCTCGGCGTCAGCCCCCTGGCTACGGCCGTCAACCCGGCCGTAGCGCACGACCGCCTCCTCGAACTGCGCCTGCGGCTGCACGAGATCCGCGGCCGGTTGAACGCCGTCTACTACGCCTTCGCCGACTCACCTGAGCAACTCCAAGCCGCCGCCGCGAGGTTCAAGAACATGCCGCGCGACGGCAGCATGGCGACCCTCTGGCGCGACAAGAGCACCGGCTTCAGTGAGCAACTGGAACTCCTCACGGCGAAGGCGGACGGCGCTGACGCCGAGAAGGACATCCGCGCGTACGTGCGCGCCGTCGCATCCGTGGCGGGCATCCCCGAGCATTACCTCGCCGTTGGCGACACGGGCAACCGCGCCACGGCCGAGAGCATGGCCGAACCGATGGTGCGGCGCATGGAGTCGCTGCAGCAACTCATCGTGGGCGTGCTCACGGAACTGTTCCGCAAGGAGCTGGTCCGCAGGTTCGGACCTGACCGGCTGTACTCGATGACCGTGGTCCAGGTTGACGGCCTCACGCGCAACCGGAAGACCGTCCGAGTCCCCGCCTCAGAGCTGACCATCCCGTTCGACACGCCCCCCGTGCGGAACACCGACACGGACACCAGCCGCGTCATGGCCGCCCTGGATAAGGGCCTCATCAGCGTCCAGACCGCCACCCGCGAACTCGGGTACGACCCCGCCCTTGAGGCCGAGCTAATGAGCAACGAGAAGGAGGACCCGCATGCCCCCGACCCTGACGCGTGAGAAGACACGCGACCTCACCGAGCGCGTCATGTTCGAGGACGCCCCACCCGATAGCGGGTACCTCGCGCGCCTCACCGCCACCCTCTCAACCGGCGACGAGATCAATAGGAACGGCCGGTACTACCCCGTGAGCGTCCTAGCCGACGCCGCGCAGGAGGCCAACAAGGCCGCCGACCGCGGCGAACTCATCGGCCTCCTCGACCACCCCGACTGGTTCGAAGGCAACAAGGGCAGCCCCGCCAAGACGGTCGTGAAGTGGGAACGCGTGTGGATGGACGGCGCCGCCCTCAAGGGCGAGGGGCTCCTGCTCGACACCGCGAACGGTCGCGATCTCGACGCGCAACGCAAAGCCAAGGTGCGGCTCGGCCTGAGCACGAACGGCATGGCCGCTTCGTGCTTCGTGAAAGCCACCGAGCTGGACCCTAATTCCGAATCAACTGACCTGGTTCAGGTCATTGAGAGTTTCGAGCTGCTCACCGTGGACGTCGTGAATGACCCGGCGTCCGTCGGGGCGGCAATCAACCGCGAAGCCCGCGCAATGCGGGAACGAAAGGAGCACGACATGACCGCAGAAGAGCGAGCCAAGCAGCTCGAAACCCAGTTGGCGGAGGAAACGACGGCCCGCGAAGCCGCCGAGAAGGCCGCCAAGACCGCCCAGGAGGCGCAAGCGAAAGCCGAAGCCGCCCTGACCCACGCGGAGCGCCTGCACGTCGTAGAAGCCGCCCTGGCGGGCCGCAGCGTGCCCGAAGCCGTGCGCACCGCCATGGTCGCGGCCGCCAACACCGCCGAGAACCTGGACGCCGCCAAGGACGCCGTCAAGGCCCTCGCTGAAGCATTCGCCGCTGGCACTGGGAACGGCAACAACCACATCCCCGAAGGCAACAAGCCCACCACGGACGCCCTGGCTGAAGCCAGGCAACAGATTGGAGTCACCGCATGAGCAAGAACTGGATCGCGGGAGACGTCGGAAGCGGCGTAGCCCTCGCCGTCACGCCCACCGGGAACGCCGTCAACGCCAAAGCTGGCGACGTCGGCCCCGTCTACCCCGCCGTCGGGAAGGCCCTCATCGGATACTTCGTCACCGATATCGCCACCGCCACCGCCGCCGCCGTCGGCCTCGCCGTCGACCAAGCCAGCGTGCGCCTCGCACCAACCGAAGCCATCGTCGAACTCAAGGTGACCGCCTCCGCCGGCGACGCCGTGTTCGTCACGCTCGCGTCCTCCACCGCCTTCGCGTACGGCACCACCAACGGCAAGCAGTCCGTCGGCGTGTTCCACATCGGGCATTGCGTCACCGTCCCCGGCCGCACGCCCGCCAGCGGTAACGCCTTCGTCTACCTCGGCAGCGCCGGCAGCGTCGCGCCGACCGCAGAGTAAGGAGCCTAACGTGAGATTCTCCAGCATCGAGCGCGTCTACGAGCGCCTCACCGCGCAAGGCAAGCTCACCGAGCGACAGGCCGCCTACGCGGCCCTCGTCACCGTGTTCGAGCACGCCAGCATCGCCTTCCTCGAAGGCCAGTACGGCGAGAAGATCCTCGCCACGGCCCGGGATGATGTGCGGTCGGCTGACGCCACGCAACGCCGCGCCTTCGAACGCGCAGCGCCCGACGTGAACGGCCTGGCGCGAGTCATGGCGCGCGAAGCCATCACCACCACCCTCGACCTGCCCGCCATCACCGGCCGCGCCCGCGACATCGTCGCGCGCACCGACCGCAGCGACGAGTTCCTCATCAGCCCACTGTTCGACGGCGCCCGCAAGCGGTCCGCGACCGACTTCCGCCTCATGTACGGCATCTCGACCGCCGAGTCCAGCAAGGGCTTGTACGCCGTGCCGGAAGGCACCAACGTCACGTACGACGCGATTGAGCGCACGCCGGACTCCTACGCCGTCACCCCGTACGCGGTAGCGACCGGTTGGACGTGGGAAGCCCGCCAGAATGACGACCTCGGCACCTTCCTCGAAGACGTGCGCGAGTTGGGTCGCCGCGCTACTCGCAACCGCATCCAGGTGCTGTACGCCGCCGTCAAGGCCGCCGTGTCCCAGAGCACCCCCAGCGGCACCATGCCGTCCGGCGGCACCGCCGCGGCTGGCGGCCCCACCATCGCCAACATCGAGTGGGCCACCACCACCCTCGGCAGCGACAACCGCGTGCTCGGAGCCGTCACCGTGCCCGCCAAGTGGCTCGCGCTCGCCAAGGCCAGCGCCAGCCAACAGGTCGTGCCCGCCAGCCCCACCGTGCAGAACCCCGTCATGGGCTTCCTCATCAACCTCGAACGGTCGCTCGGCGTCGGCACGCCGCTGCACACCACCGCCAACTGGCTCGCGCACGAAGCCAACATCGCATCCTGGCTCGAGTTCGCCGCGCTCGACGGGTTCACCGGCGGCGCCCGCCTCGTCTTCAAACTCCCCGACACCGACGCCCGCGACCTCGGCAGCTTCGAGAACATGACGGAAGCCGTCAAGATCGTCGACGCTGTCGCCGCCAAAGTCACCGACGCCGACGCCGTGCTCGAAATCAAGGCCGCCTGATAAGGAGGCGGCAATGACCGCATCCGACTTCCTCATCACCAACGGCGGGCGGCTCGACCCCACCTGGTTCGCGCCGCACACCCTCACCGACCTCCTCACCGCCTGGCTCGCCGCGACAAGCGGCACCGACCAGGCGGTCGAGGCAACCGTGTACGCGAGAGCGTACGAAACCCTAGTGAGCCTCGTCATGGCGCAACCCACCTCCTGGCGGGCGGACGACGTGGCTGAGACGCGGTCCGACACGCAGCTCGCGTGGTGGCAGCGTCAGGCCGCCTACTGGCGCGGCCGCGTCGACGCCCTCGCAGGGGACGGCGGCCCAGCGCTCGCGCAGTGGGAAGGAGATCCCGTATGGCGGAACTGATCCGCACCGGACCATCCGGCACGGTGGACGGCATCGGGTTCGTCAGGCGCGACGTCATCACCACCGTCCCCGACGACCTCGTGAAGGCACTCCTCGCGACCGGGCAGTGGGCGCAATTCGACGAGCCCACCGAGCAACCCGAGCGAGTGACCGAACCCGCGCCCGCCCAGCCCGCCAAGCGCAAGACGACCGCCAAGAAGAAACGCTAAGGGGCGGCTCGTGATCACCCTCACGGCTCGCTACCGCCCCCACACGACCTTGACCTTCAACCCGGGCTCGAGTCGCGAGGAGACGATCACCGTCGCCCTGCGGCAAGTCACGAACCCGACGCGGGTCAGCCTCATCCAGCAGCAACTCGGGCTCACGAAAGGCGTGGCGGTGCTGGAGGGCCGCCTAGTCGACCCACTACGAACACCGAGCAACGTGAAGGCCGGGAGCGAGGCGCTGCTCTCGTGGGCCGGTCGTCAAGGCGTCGCCAGGCTGGAGCCGTACCAGGGTGCCCTCCCGGACGTCCTGCGTGACCGGTTCGGGGATAAGCTCCTACTCTCGTGGCGGACGGACGAGATCCCGTGAGCGTCCGCCCTAACCCAAGCCTCGGGTCCGAGTTGCGGGCGCGAGGCGTCACCCTCCTGACCGCCGCGGCGGACGAGGCCGCCGACATCCTGCAAGCCAACCTCAGCAGCGGGAGCCACGGCACGGGCGTGCACTACCCGCGCCTGCCCAACCGGAGCTCTGCAGAGGGCGAGATGCCCGTCATGCAATCCGGCGAACTGGCGTCCGGCGTCACCAGTCAACGCACCGAGTCGGGTGCGCAGGTGGTCATCAACGACGACCTCGGGAAGCTCCTCGGGTTGGAGTTCAGCCCGCCCAGCACCAACCCGAACCAGCCCGGCACCCCCAAGCGCGTGTCCGGTGGTCGCGCCCCGATGTGGGAGACCATGATGGACGTCCGCACGCAGGAGGCGATGGCGGAGAGGATGCGCGACACGTGACCCTCACCGACTACCTGGCCAGCCTACTGGCCGACCCAAGCGACCCCACCAGCCCCAACCTCATCGTGGGTGACGGGATGCTGACACCCGACCAACGCGAACGCGTCACCGGAGCGGATTACGCGCGGCGGCCGTACGCCGTCATCGTCGGGCTCCCCAGGGGCCTCCCGCTGCGGCTGCACAACCGCGGCACGCGCATGACCGGCGGCCTCGACGTGCACCTCAACCACCCCCGCGCACTCATCGGCCCGCCCCGCGACGGGGCCACCCTCGCCGCCCTGCAAGCCGCCCTCGCCCGCGCGCCTGACAGCGTGACGGAGATCGCCCAGGGTTACGCCCTCGCCAGGCCCCTGACGCTCGGCACGGAGATCGACCCGCGACCCGAGACGTTCGACAACCTCGACGGCATAACCGCCACCACCCGATTCACCTACGCCATCTGGCGCTAGAACAGGAGAAACGAAGCATGGCCACACTCACCAAGCAGACCATCGCCAACGCCGGCACGGCCGTCACGCTCGCCGCCGCCGACGCCGCCGGGGACGCCGTCAAGCACGAGAGCAACCTCAAGCTCCTCGTCATGAACGGCAGCATGTCCAGCATCGACGTCACCCTCGCCAGCGAAGTCGCCACCATCCCACCCACCGGCCCCGCGAACCTCGTGTTCAGCGTGCCCGCCGGGGAGCTCGCCGTCATCCCCATCGGCAACGGCGGGTACCGCGACTCGACCAGCGGTAACGCCGCCTGGACGTACACGACCAACGTCGACGTGAGCGTCGCCGTAATCAGCGGCTAAGGAGCAGACCATGGCTAACACCCCCCAGCAACCCACCGGAAGCGTCGTCGCCCTCAGCCTGCCGGAGGACGCGGAACTGTACGTGTGCGCCGCCTCTAACACCCTGTCAAGCGGCGACCTCGTCCCGAACACCTCGGGCGACATGGACGCCGAACCCACGCGGCAAATCACCCGCACCCCGCTGCATAACGGCCTCGACTTCGTCAGCCTCGGCAACCTGCAGAGCCAGGACTTCACCATCAAGGCGTTCCTGGCCGACAACAACACCAAGCTGCAGGAGATCAAGACGGCGCTGAAGAACGGCGACGCCATGAAGATGAACATCTTCTTCCGCGACGGCAGCGGCGTGAAGGGCTACGCGTACGTGACGCGCATCAAGACGCAGGACGACCCGACCGCCAACGAGTTCTCGAAAGACATCACCTTCTCGCCGTACGGCGTCGAACTGATGGACGCCTGACCACCCCTCACCCCGCCCCGAATACGGGCGGGGGTATCTTATGGTCCCTTATGAAGTCTGGCGCACCCGATCCGGCGTGCCCGTCGCGTTGTTCGGCGTCGAACCGCAGGACGACGGCATGGTCCTGGCCCTCGGAATTCACGCCCCACAGCCACTTCGAGCCGGGCGCATACTCACCGCCCCTGGCAAGGCAGCGTACCGCCTCGCGCAGGCAGCCCCGGCAGGCCTTCGCCTCGTCGGTGGTCCGCCCGGCCACACCCTCGATGCCCCCCTCGCCCTGACCCCCAGGAGGCGCCCTTGAAGCTCGGAGACACCCTCACCATCACCGGCGTGACGTTCACCGTGCGGCCGTTCACGGCCGCGGAGCACGCGGCGTTCGATGAGCTCGCGGAGGAACACCAACTGCAGCGCAAGGCCGCCGAGGCTCAGGCCCTGGCGGGCACGCGGGGCGGCACCGCCCGCGAGGCGCTCCTCAGAAGCGAAGCCAAACGCCTGCAGGACCGCCTCAACGACTACCTGATCGACGGCGCCCTCAAGGAGAACCTGGGGGAAGGCGAACGCCTCGCGGCGTTTGAGGTGGCCGCGCAACTCGACGAGTTCACGGTCCGCGTCGAGGAGTTGCGGCAGGAACGCACCGTCGAGGCCCTGATCCGCGAGGAGGAACTCGCGCAGGCGCGCGAAACCGTCACCATCGCGTTCGCGCACACCATCCTCAAACCACCCATGACCCTGGACGAGTTCACGGCCGCCCTCACCCCCGCCGAGCTCATGGCGCTGGACGAGGTGGTCGCGTTGGGAAAGTTACGGGCGGGCTTGAGCGCCTCGAACCGGCGGCAAGCCGCCTTGTGGGACCAGCAGGTGGAACTCCTCTCGAAACTCAAGCCGGGCACGCCAGACGCAGGTGGCAACGACTCCGCGTCACCGCCGCAGCCGCCGGCTGCCCCCGCGAAGCCTGGACGAACTGGCCGCTCGAAGAAGTCATCGTCCACGTCGAAGGGTGGCGCCTGAGAACCCTGCAAGCGGCCACCCCAACCGTCGACGCGGCACTCTCACAGATGGATTGGAACGCGGCGGCGAAGAAACCCGGCGAGCCGCTATCGGGCCGCGCGCGTGAACTGCGCGAGGAGACGCGCCGCGCGCTGCTGATCGCGTTCGCGCCGACCATGGTTCTGAACGATTGGGCCGAGAGCGTTTCACCCGGCAACGCCCCGCCCGTCGTCGACCTGCCCGCCCTGCACCCCATCGCGGCGCTTGGCGTCACGCAGTGGGTGGAGGAGACGATCCCGTTCCCGCACGAGTGGTGGCTGACCATGTGGCGCGCCATGCCCAGCATCAAAGCCGCGACGAGCTAATCCTGCTGAGTAAGCATTGGTTGCGAACCGTCGAACACGCACAGCCACGACGATCGGATGAGCGCGCCGAAGGCGTTCTGACTGTCGATCGTGAACGCGTATCTCCACTGCCCGTTGGCCTGCTGGAGAGGTCGCGTTCTTCCGGCCACTCGCATCGTGGCCGGGCTGACGAGTAGCTGCGTCAGCGCATCCTGGCACTCCGTTTGAACCCGCGCCTCGAGCCGCATCCTGCCGGCCGCAGCAGCGTCACCGGCATTCGAACCGCCAGTGAGCCAATCGAACGCGAACCACGCGGCGGCAAGCACAAGAATCCAAACGAACGTCCTCGCGCCCCGCATTTCCGAGAAGGTCATGTGGGAAGCATAGTCCGCACCGATCGAGGGAGGTACCGATATGGCCACTTCAACAGTCCGCGCCGGCTCCCTCGTCTGGGACCTCGACGTCGGCAAGCAGGAAGAGGCGCTCCGCAAGGTGCAGGCGCTAGGCCGGAAGCTCGACGAGGCACTCAACAAGAACCGCGCCTCCGGGAAAGGCGTCCTCGAAAGCGTCGCGGCCGACGCCGACAAGGCGTCCAACCGCATCACGGTCTTCCAGCAGGAGTTCACGCGCCTCAACGTGCAACTCAAGAGCGGCCAGATCACCGCCACGCAGTACGGGCAGGGCCTCCGTACCCTCCAGGCGAACCTGCAGACCAGCGCGCGCGCCGCGAACCTCAACGCGGCCGAGTACCGCAACCTGAACACCCTCATCCCCCGCGTGGCCCGCGCCCAGGCGACACTGGGCGGCACGACCGCCGATGTGGTCGCGAAGACCCAAGCCCTCGCCGGGGAGATCCGGCGGTTGCGGAACGACTGGCAACGCACCGGCGAATCCACGGACGACACGAAGCGGCGCCTCGCCGAGCTGGCCAACGAGACGGCCAGGTACGCCGGTGAGCTCAAGACGGCGGACGGCGGCACGCAGCGCTTCGGGCGGCAACTCGACCAGCTCGCCGTGGCCGGGCGCAGCGCGCAGGCGACCATCGACGGCATGGAAGGCCGCATGTCGCGGTTGGGTCTCGCGTCTCAAGTCAACCTCGCCGTGCAGCAGCAGATGGTAAGCCAACTCAGCGCCTACGGCCCCGCGGGCCGCATCGCCGCCGGTTCGCTTGGGCTGGTCGGCGGCGGCATGGGCCTCGTCGGCACCGGCGCCCTCGTCGCTACCGGCGGCCTCCTGGCCGTCGGCGCGGCAGGCGCAGCCCTCATGCGCAGCGGCATCCCAGAAGTCAAGGCCATGCAAGCCGCCCTGAACGTCCTCATCGCCTCAGGCGAGGACCTGGACAGCGTGGGTCTCGATCGCATCCTCAGGGACGCGCAGGAGGCCGCCGGGTCCGCTGGCCGGCAGTTCGCGCGCGGCGAGATCGCCACCGCGTTGGCAGAGATCGTAAAGGCGGGCGTGCCCGCCGCCGAAGCCATCGAACTCCTCGCCCCAGGCATGCAGTTGGCGGTCGTGACGGGCCAGGACTTGAACCAGGCGACCAGCAACCTGCTGGCGAACCTCCGGCAGTTCGGATTGGAGACGACGGAGGCGGGTCGCGCCGCGGACGCGCTCGCCGCCGCCGACCTAGCCGCCGCGCACGGCGCAGCGGAACTCAGCGAGGGCCTAGCCACCGTCGGCCCCGTCGCTCGAGCAGCAGGCATGACGCTCGAAGACACCCTCGGCATCCTCGTCGAACTCGACAACAAGGGGCTTGACCCCGCCGACAAGGGCGCCACCGCCCTCCGCGGCACGCTCTCGGCGCTCCTCGACCCCACCGCGAAAGCCACCGGCGTCTTGGAGAGCCTTGGCATTCAGCTACGTGACGGCGAGGGCAAAGCCCGCCCCCTCCTCACTGTCCTGACGGAGTTGCAGCAGGCGTTGAACGGCAGCAGCGAAGCGGCGCAGGAAGCCGCCAAGATCTTCGACACGCGCGCCATCACCGCCATCCTGAACATGACGGACAAGAGCACCGCCCTGGCTGACGCCCTGCGCAACAGCGAGGGCGCAGCGAAGGCGTACGCCGACCAAATCACCCGCAACGACCTGGAGAAGGCGCAAGAGGCGCTGAACACGGCTTGGCGCGATATGGCCGCCACCTTCTCCAGCGCGTTCGCCACGAACATCACGAACGCAACCAACGCGCTCGCTGGGTGGCTACGCGTCGTCGACAAGTGGCTAGACGGTTACGTGCAACGCACGCCTTCTGAGCGCTTCGGAGCCGCATACGGCACGACCATCTCCGACAACCTGCAGGCAGACTTCGATCGCCTCTGGCAGCAGGCGCAACTCCTGGACACGCAGGCGGAGCGCCTACGGAACTTCCTGGATGGCAAGCCGACGGACATCGGTTCGCTGCGCGACGCGGGTTTCGCAATCCCGGCAAGTGGGCGTCCGAACGCGCAGGAGCGCTCCGCGCTTGAGGAGCAACTGAAGCAGATTGAGACGCAGGCAGGCAGCACCCGCCAGGCGCTTCTCGGCCTGCAGCAGGCCAGCGCCGCCGCGCTGAACGCGCCCGCCGGAGGTGGCGCTGGGGGTGGTGATTCTGGGGCGGCTGGCGCAGCAGCGCCGAGCCTGGACGCGTTGATTGCGCAAGCGACGCAACTCAAGCGGGCGCTGGACTCCGCGAAAGACCCCAAGTCGTGGCTGGCTGCGCAAGCCGCCGTGGACGAGTTCCGCGGAAGCAGCGAGCGGGCGGCTGCCGCCTGGCAGGCCGTGGTGGCCACCCTGGGCGGTCGGACCAGCACGGCGCCCAGCGGGAAGCCGGAGAAGACCGTTCAGGACGTCTTCGACAACCTCGCCACGTCCGGCACGAAAGCAGAGCAGCGCGCCCTGGCGTTCGGTGACACGCTCGACGCGCGACTCGAAAGCACCAATACCCGCGCGAAGCTCGTCAGCGCCGCCATCAACGAACTCATCAACGACCTCGGCCTCGACGCCATGGACGCCAAGGTCCAGTACCTCGTCGCGCGCCTCGCTGAACTCGAAGCCGAAGCCGAACGCCTCAAGACGGCCGGTAAGCCCGTCACCCTCGGCGTCAAACCGACCGCCACCATCGCGCAAGGCTGGCTGGACGGGCAACGCGCCCTCGACGCATACCAGGCCTCCCTGGTGCGCCTCAACGCCCGCGCCGAACTGGGCCTCGTCGACGACAGTTCCCGCCTGCGCGAGGAGATCCAGGCCACGCAGACGGCCATCAACTCTCTCACCAGCATCTACGGCGACCTGACCGCCGACCAACAAGCCGAACTCCGGGAACTCATCCGCACGTCCGGCGTGCTGGAAGCCGAACTGGCGAAGCTCGAACGGCAGGCGGACCGCGTGCAGCGGCAACGCGCCCGCGCCGTAGCGCGGCAAGTCGAGCTGGACGACGATAACGCCACCGCAGCGGGCGGCATGACGCTCGCAGAGTGGCGCGCCGACCGCGACCGCAGGCAAGCCGAAGCCGACGCCAAAGCCAAGGAGCAGGCCGCCGCCGCGGCTGAAGCCGCCAAGCAGGCGCGGCTCCGCGCCAACGAACTGCGGCAGGAGCAACTTAACGTCAGCGCGCAGGCGCACACGATTGGCCTGCAGATCACGCAAGCCGTCAAGGCGGGCAGCGTGGAGGGCCTGCAAGACCTAGAGACGACCATCCTCGGGTTGCTGGAACAGTACGCGGATAGCGCGTTGGGTGCCGTGTTCGCAGGTCTGCTCACGCGGTTGCGTGCGGGCCGCGCGGAACTGAACGCGCAGGTCGAGGAGGAGGCGCGCCGGGCGCAAGAGAAGGCCGAGCGCCTCACCTTGAACGCGCGTCGCGCCGAATCCATGGCCATCCAGCGTGATGCGCAGCGTCTCGGCGTGCAGGTCGGCAACGCCATCAGGAGCGGCAGCGTCGAAGCCCTGACGAGCTTGGAAGCCGAACTGGTCGAGAAGATACACGAGCTAGGCGACGACCCGATCGCTGCGCTGTACGTGCGCGTGCTCACGCAACTCCGCGCCGGACTCGAGCCGCTGCGCACCGAAGCCAACATCACCATTGCGAGCCTGCGACGGCAACTGATTGACCTCACGAACCAAGGCGTCGACCCGACCAGTGAAGCCGTCAAGGAACTCGTGCGGCGCATCAACGAGCTGCAACTCAAGGCCGCCCTAGAGGAACTGCGCAGCAAGGGTGTCAAGAACTTGAGCGCCTTCGCTCGCGCCGTCCTGGAGGCGAACGGCATCCTGCCGAAGGCCACCGCGGAGGCTCGGACGTTCGGCGACGCTCTGCGAGACCTGAGCGGGAACGACATCGCCGCGGGTTTGGCTGACGTCATCGACGGCATCAAGGACATCACGGCGGCGGCAGGTGACGCCGAGAAGACCGTAGCCGCGCTCACCATGGTCCTGCAAGGCGCAACGAAGGTCATCCAGGGCTTGTCCAGCGGGGATGCCTTCTCGACCGTGAAGAACCTCGCCAGCGTCATCGGTGAGGGCATCGGCATGGCGGCGGGCATCCCCGGCGTCGGGCAGCTCGTCGGCGCGGCGTTCGACCTGGGGAAGGTCATCGTTGACGCCATCAGCGACGCCTTCACCGGCGACAGTCCGGCTGCCCGCGCGATTCGTGATGGTCTCTCCACGGCCGTGCAGAGCGCCTTCGCGACCGGCATCATGGCGGCGCTGCAGCGGGGCGAGAACTGGCGGGAGAACCTCCGCGACGGCGTGAAACTAGCGTTCCTGACGGGCCTCATCGAGGCGTTCGTGAAGACCGCCATCATCCAGGCGTACCTGGACCCCATCTTCTACGAGTACAGCAAGATGCTGGCGCGCGGCCAGTACGATGCTGCGGCCGACTTCCTAGCCACCAGCCTGCCGGCCGCCATCGACGCCAGCCTCGCGCAAGTCGACAAGTTCGTGAGCACCCTCCCGCCTGGGTTGATTCCGTCGCGGCCTGGCGGGCCGCAGGAGCCGACTGGCCCAACGGGCCTGTTCGAGTTGCCGACGGCGACCGTGACCGGCATCGCAGCGCCGACGTGGGCGCGTGACCTCGTGAACGCCGGGCAGGTGCAGTTGCAGGCGTCCAGGGCGTTCGCTGACGCAGTCGAGCTCCTGCGCACCGACGGCATCACCATCAAAACCAGCAGCGGCGGGCCTAGTGGCGGCGGGGCGTCCAGCACCGCCCGCGCCGCATGAGAAAGGAGGCTCGGCTTCGTGGCTAACACCCCTGTCGATCCCGGCCCGCAGGCGGCCCTGACGAACCCGCTGCAGATCCTGTCGGGCGTGAGCGTGCTGTTCGAGGCGCCGCTCGTCAAGCCCGGCAGCGGGAAGTTCGAACGCAACCGCCGCGGCTACCAGGCCTTCGGGTCCGAAGAGCAGGCCGCCTCGGGCGACGGGCGCCTGGTCGTCGGCGAGCGCACGGCGGACATCATCGTCACCGGTGATACCCTCATCGAGGCGCACGTGGCGCTATACGAGCTGGACGCCGCCCTGGAACTCGCCACGCACCTGCGGTTCGCCGACACGACCGTCGAGTTGGTCGGGTCGCGCGGCATCACCAGCTGGCAGCCGGTGCTCACCGGCAGCCCGCACCTGCGCGTCACCATCACCTACCTGCCGCGGTTCGCGGCGGGCGTCACCAGCTCCGCCGCCTCCGTCCTGGGGCCGCTGTGAGTTGGACGCTGTCCATCTCGTCACCCACCGGCGTGCCGTTGACGGCCATCACGGACCAGACAAGCCCGAACCCGGTGATGGGCGGCATCGAGGCGGTGGTGGACGCGGGCGGGATCACGAACCAGATCACGCTGCGGGTGCGGCAGGACCTGATTCAGATCCCGCCGCGCGGCATCCTCTTGTACGACTCCGACTTCCTGCCGTTGGCGGCGGGGGTGGTCGTCACCTGTCCGCCTCTCACGAGTCCAGGCAGCGGCCCGGCGGATAGGGACGCTGATGCGCTGGACCGCGTGACGGCAGTTGGCCTGGAGCAGCTCCTGCGTGACCGCGTCATCGGGCCGCGCCTGTTCGAGGGCGACATGGACGTCGCTAAGATCGCGTTCAACCTTTGCAACCTGTACGGGCATCCCGCCCTGTACGTGCACACCAGCAACTTCCCGAACACGGGCCACAGCCTCGGCCTGTACTACAGCCCCGAGAAGAGTTTGTGGGATGCCTTGACGCAGTTGGCTGACGCCGTGCCGGGCGGCGCCCGCGTGTGGGTGGACGCCTTCAAGGCCGTGCACTTCGCGGCCAACCCCTGAGAGGAGTGAACCGTGGCGACCATCCAGTTCGCTGACGTCCTCGACCATCAACTCCTCCCCATCGACTCGCAAGACGTCGTGACCAAGGTGCGGCTGGTGGTGGCGGGGAGCACCGCAGGGGATATCGCGGAGGTGCATCAGAAGGCGGACACGCCGGGTGGCGCGGAGACCCGCGCGTACGTGCCGTGGCCGGTGACCTTCGAGTACGAGGCGCCGGAGCACGCCGTGTACGGCGCCGAGCGCAGCTTCGCGCTGCCCGCGGGCGTCAACCCGTTCCTGCCGCCCACCAGCCCCGCGGTGGGGGAGCCGAACGTCGTGAGCGGCTTCTCGAACCCCGGCGCCCCGAGCGCGATCCGCGATGGCGACCCGCTCACGTACGCCGAGTGGACGGCAGGCCTCGGCGTGGCGGGCCGCCTCTCCTACGGCCTCAAGGCCAACGTGCAGGTCGTCGGGTTCCGCCTCACCTACAGCCTTGAGGTGTCGGGCGAGGGCCTGTTGTGGCCGGGGTTCGGCACGCACGCCCGCGTGTGGGTCGGCATCCGCTACCACACGGCCGGCGACCCCGGTTCCGGCCTCGTTGAGGCGTGGGCGGTCAGCCCGAGCCTCTCCCCGGTCGAGATCGCCCGCGACCTGTACGGTGTGGCGCCGCCGGCCGCCTGGGCGGCGCCGGGGAACGGCGGCGGGACCATCCTCCGCTCGTACGGGTCGCCGGTGCTGCAACTGCGGGTCGATACGAACACGGCTGCCATGCGCGTGCACGAGTTCTACCCGTTGATTCTCGACGAGGACTTGTTGCTTGGCATCGCGAAGGCGCAAGTCAAGGTGCCCGCGCAAAGCCCGCGGCGAGTGACCGTCCGCGGGTCGCTGCCACCAGAAGCCACCGAGCACACGATCACCGGGTGGCCGGGCGGAGATTACACGGGCCAAGTGGCGCGGCAAACCTACCGCGAAGGCACGACCGTCGTCGATTTCGAGCAGGCCGGCGCACCGCCGGGCGTGGCGCAGGAAGCCATCGAAGCGGAACGCGTCAGGGCCGCCAGAACGCGGCAGGTCGTAGAGACCGCCGGGTACGCTTTGAAGATGGGTGAGCGGCAGTGACGCTGCGGAACTCGTTTCGGCGCCTGCCGCCGTTCCCGTTCTCGACCCGCGCGCGGGTCGACCAGTTGGTGTGCGGCCCGCGCAGTTACGTGCGCGCATGGCAGGCGGACGGGCGGCCGTTGTGGGCGGCGATGCTCGCGTGGACGCCCGGCCCACAGGCACTCGGCGTGACCGGCGACGGATCGTACGGCACGCTGTTCGGCGCCAACTGGCTGGTGCAAACGTGCAACGACGGCACGTGGGTGCTCTACCAACGGCAAGGCGACGAGAGCCTCATGGTGGTGCCGTGGGACGTGGTGCCGCCGACGGTGAGCGTGTCGGCGCGGCACGCGACCGCGGCGTTCGACCAGGCTGCGCGGCCGGTCGTGGCGTGGGAGGACGCGAGCGGCGTGCGGGTGAGGCGGTACGACGCCGTGGCTGGCGCCTACGGGTTCGTGGGGCCGTTCGCGGGTTGCGACCCCGTGCTGCTCACGGACGCGACCGTCAACTACACCGTGCCGGGGTCCGACGTGGTGCTGTTCTACCTCACGCCCGACCGCGAGAACCTCTGTTACCGGGTGCAGCACGAGAACTACGCCGTTCAGCACGCGCACCATTCGTTCGCGGCCCCGACGATCCTCGACGCGCAGGACGTGGGCGGGTGGCGGTACCAGCTGCGGTTCGCGGACGAGCACGGCACCGTGCCCGGCCCCCTCAACGGGGGGTTCCAGGCGCTCCTCAGCGGCCTCTACCCCGTCGCCGTCACCGACGGCGCGGCCCTCACCGTCGCCAGCCTGCGAGACGGCGCGATCGCGCTGGTGGTCGTCAAGCGCACCCTCCCAGCGGAAGGCATGACGGCCAGCGTGACCGCCCTCGCTGATGGTGTGTTGGCGTCGGTGGTCATCAATCGCCTGCTCGACATCGAATCGCTTGACGCCCTCGTGGGCAGCCTGGAGGACGGCCTCTTGAAGAACGTCATCATCAACCGCACCCTGACCACGGAGGGCGTTGACGCCCTCGTAGGCAGCCTCGACGACGGGAGTTACGCTTTCGTGGTCATCAACCGCGCGCTCGGAACCGAGGGCGTGGACGCCGCGGTTGGCAGCCTGACGGGGGGTGCTTATGCCGCAGCGTGACGACTGCGGGTGCGGCGGGTTGGTCACGCCAACCCTCGACGAGCTGCTGGCCGTCGCGCACTCCAAGCCACTGCCGCGCCTGCGCGTCCGAGAGCGCCGCCCCCCACCCGCTTCGGTCGGGGCGGGCATGCGCGGCTGGATGCGCTGGGGGTTAATTGACAGAGCCGGTCGTGAGGTGCGCGGCGGTGAAGGCCCGAACCTCATCCTCGACCAGGGCCTCGACCTAATCGCCACCACCTCCCTGCTCCTTCAACAAGGCAACGTCGGTGTGCCGCCGACGTTCTTTCCGCTTGTGCGGTACTGCGCGGTCGGCACGGACTCCACCGCCCCAGACGCCAGCGACACGGGGTTGGGGAGCGAACTCTCGCGGACGGATGCAACACACGCACCCGACGAGTTCTCGCGGCCGAGCGACGGCGTCTACCGCATCACGCGACACATCGAGTTCGACTACGCTGTCGCGAACGGCAACCTCACGGAGGTCGGGTTCTCACCCACCGCCTCGGCAGGCGGCAACCTCTTCAACCGCCTACTGTTCCTCGACGGCCTCGGAACTCCGGAGGTCGTCACCAAGACCAGTAGCGAGAAACTCCGCATCGCGTACACGCTCGAGGTCACGCTCAGCCCGACGGCGTGGACGGCGGGGGCCTTCACAATCACGGGCGTCGGCGTCGTGAACGGCGATTACCGCCTCATCGGCGGTTCGGCGCCGAGCGGCCCGAGTGAGCGTTGCCGCGCCCCGGATCTGCTGCTGTTCAGCGCGTGGGCGCGCGGCGGGCTGGGGGGCGTCGATGGAACCATTCTGCAGCCGACGTCGGGGGTGTCGCACGTTTCGGCGACTGACTTGAGCGGGGTGAGTTATGCCGCCGATGTGAACAAGACGAGCGACGTTGTGGAGGCGGTCGTGGCGCGCGCCACGACCGCGCGTGACGCGTACGTGGCAGACAGCTTCCAGCGCACCGGCGGGAGTTGGCAGTGGGACACGACTTACGGGAACCTGGCGCCCATCCGCGGCTTCTACGCGCAAGGCAGCGCCGAAAGTTACAACAGCGGCATCTACCTCTGCGGGAAGGTCGGGTACGCGTTCGACCTCGATGTGGGCGATGAGTTCGCGAAAGACGACGAGCACACGTTGACGGTCGGGGTCCCAACGGTGTCGTGGGGTCGCGCGTGAACCCCCTCCCCGTGCGGGAGGTGACGGAGCGGCCGCCGCGTGACCGACCGCAGAACGCGCCGGTGCGCATCACACCACCAGCGCTGCAAGCGTTCGCGCATCGGGGGCAGGCCACCGCTGGTGGGACGCGCGGCGTGATCCTGAGCGTCTGGGCGACATTGTGGTGGTTGTCGGACGCGGAATCCGCGCCGACCACGGGCGCGTTTTCGACAGCGTTCAGCAGTGCCTTCGACGGCGGCACCGGCAGCCCACAAGGCTCGGCGTTCTCGACAGCGTTCAGTAGCGCCTTCGGGCAGTAAGGAGGAACCGTGGCAGAGACCAGAACAACGTGGGCGGTATTGCTGGCGCAGTTCGCGGATAACACCGCGGGGGCGATCTCGGCAGAGGACCTTCGGGATTTCGTGGCGAGCGCGAGGCCGTTCGTGACGACCACCGCGCCGACGACGGCGCACGACGAGACGCTCGGGTTCGACGTGGGGCACGGCTGGCTTGACGTGACCGGCCCGACCATCTACGTCTGCGTGGACGCGTCGTCGGCTGCGGCCGTTTGGGTGCAGGTGTTCCCCGCCAGCGGCGGCGGCGCTAGCGCCTTCACGGACCTCGCCGACACCCCCAGTTCGTACGCGGGGCAGGGCGGGAAGCTCGTGGCCGTCAACGCCGGAGCGACGGCGCTGGAGTTCGTGACCGGCGGCAGTACCGCTTGGGGGGACGTCACCGGTGCCCTCTCAGACCAGACCGATTTGCAGGCCGCGCTCGATCTGAAAGCGGACAGCGCTAGCCTCGGCACCGCTGCCTTGGCTGATACCGGCGACTTCGCTACCGCCGCGCAAGGCACTAAGGCCGACTCCGCCGTGCAACCCGCCGCCATCGCGACCTTCGTGACAGGCGACGGCATCACGGATGTCGTAGCAGTCACGCAAGCCGCGTACGACCTCCTCACTCCAGACGCCGGAACTCTCTACGTCATCACGGACGCATGAAGCTCGGTAACCTGGACATTGCCGCCCTGAAGGTCGGGACGGTCAACGCCTCGAAAGCCTACCTAGGATCAACGCTCGTATGGGAAGCCGGCGGTACTCCACCCACAGTGGGGTACGGCATCACCGCAACCGCCTCGATCTTCACCGCCGGAACGAACCAGCAGCGCGGATGGAAGTTCCTCAAGGTCGGCACGCACAACTGCCTGGGCGCCCGCGTCCACGTCACTAACGCCGGTGAGGCGCACACCCTCAGACTTTGGCGCGTCACCGACCAAGCCCTGCTTGCCAGCGTCGAAGTTACGACCGTCGCCAACGACTGGTCAGAGGGATTCTTCGACGCGCCAGTCTCCCTAGTAGACGGCCTCGAGTACATCATCACGACCCGCACGACCAGCGGAGCCGTATACACAGAGAACGCGGTCACAGCCGCTAACGCGACCTTGAACCCGAAGCTCTCCACGCCCCGCTTTAGCGGGTTGCTCGGGGACACCTACCCTGGCTTCACGACGACGCAGCACTTGCGCGGTCTAGCCGACGTGATTCTAGAGGGGTCCTAGATTCTTAAAAGTCGCTATATCGCCGAAGTAGATAGGCGGTAAATGGGCGCTCTCTTGGGCGGGTCATAGCGCTCCACGAGCCCCGCAGCCGTCGCCTGCTTGGTGGCCATGAGCACGGCCCCGCGCGTCACACCCAGTCGCTTCTCCAACTCGGCGGCTGTGGCCGGGCCTTGCTCGAGCGCGGCCTTCTTCTTGACCTAACAACCTAGCCGACCAGCCCCGCCCTAACCCGTCGGGGTTTTTTCGGGCCCCACCGCCCCGCCATCGCGCGGGGCATTTGCTTTGGAGAGAGGAGTTGGTCAACCTGACGGTGAACGAGGCCATAGTCGAGGCGGCAGTAGCAGCCGCCAACGGGCGCATCACCACCCTGCCCACCAAACCCGGATACTGCCTGGCGTTCGTGCGGTGCATCATCGAGCGAGCACTCTGGTCAGGGCAGTGGCAACTCTACGACAAGTACCTGGTGACCGGCACCAGTCGGCGCGGCGACGACCCCGCGGCGAACCTGCGGGAAGCCAAGGCAGACCCGTGGGCCGCCGACCTTGAGGCGAGCGCCAAGCGACTCGGGTGGGCGATTCCTAGCCTGCTGCGGAAGCCGGGCGATTTAGTGTTCGATCACCGCGCCGCGGCACCCATCGGGCACGTGGGGATCCTGCTCTCGCGTGGGCTGGTCATCGAGAACATTCACCCGACCTTTCGCCCGAAGAGCATCCACTTGGGGAACAGCATCAGCATCACGCCGTTCGCGTCGCGGCCGTGGACGTTGGTCGCGCGCGTGCGCGAGTGAGGCAGCCGCGCATCGTCAGTTGGCTGCAACGCCGCCTCATGCGGCGCATCCCCCGAAAGCCCTAACCGCAGGCGATTCGAACCTGTCGGGAATCCCGACAGGTTCCCCCGTCGAGAGGAGGTGATTGGTGGCCCGGCCGCGAGCGGGCGCACGCCAGACAACAACTGGCTCCAGCATCACAGCTTTTGAGGGGCGCGGCTCGCGCACGGCGCCCAAGCCGAACGCGCGAGCCGCGCCCGAACACCGATTGGAGGACACAGTTTGCTCTCGACACCCACTGCTCGTGAGAGGACGTGACCAATCATCTCCCGGCGCTCGGGTCACAAGCGCACCAACCCAAACCCATCGACCTTGGAGGTCACACATGCGTAAGCTCCTCATCATCACTCCGCTCCTACTCGGCTTCGCGGCCGCGCAGGACCCCGCCGTCGCCGCGCCTGATATCGGCGCGTGGTTCGCCAGCACAGCGGCTCTCGCCACTATCGTCGTGGCCGCCGTCGCGTTCCTCAAACGGCACGTCCTCAAGACCCTCGACGGGTTAGCCACCGTCCTAGCCTCACTCGCCGTCGGCGGGCTCCTCGGCCTCGTCGGGCACTGGGTTGGGTTCCTGACGGACGGCCTGATGCCCGCCCTTGGGTTCGGCGTCAGCGCTGGGTTGATCGCGTCGGGTGGGTGGGACGCAATCACCGGCCTGCTGGGAAAGCGCAAGGCGGCGCAATAGGTGGTGCGTCGCCTGCTCCTGGCCACGATCCTCGCGACGACGCTAATAGGGAGCGTGGCCGCCGCCGAGGGTGAACCCACTACAGAAAACGTAGTGGAGGCCGCGCCGGCGTTCGGCGTCACCCTCACCTGCTCCGCTCGCCTGCCGACGGCGGTCGTCGGGTGCTTCGCTGAGCGCCCCGTACTGGTCGTGGGCGCGTTCGAGCTAGCCATCGGCGTGGACGCGCAAGTGGTGTTCTCGGACGCCGCACGCGGCCACCTAGCGCCCTACGCGGTGCTCGCCTGGTACGGAGAGACGGCAAGCGCGTGGGTCGAGCTGCGGCTACCCGAACTCAACGGCCTGCAACCAATCGGCGACCCGGACTTCTTGCGACTCGGTTTCAGCCTAAGACTCTAGGAGAGGAGGTCCGTTATGGCCTGGTACGTCTTCTTCATCCTCGGCGTGTTCGCGGGAATGCTGTTCCTGTTCCTGCTGCAACGCCGCCCCAAGTAAGGCAGTCCCACAACCTGCTGGCGCCTGCGGCAAACCAGGCGCCAGCGACACTATCTGACGCACTCAGCCCGTCTATTGGGCGCCCCCACCAGGAGGGGAGATGGACCAGGTGATGCTCACGACCCTCAGGAGGGACGTCGACGAGCTAGACACGACCGTCAGGGGAGACGGCAACGGCAGGCTCGGGCTAGCCGCGCGCCTACGCCAGCTCGAACTCAGAGACCAGGAGGTAGTCAAGATGCTACGCGAGTGGGAGAACACAAAGAGCCAGCTCAGGGGCGTGCGCTTGACGCTCATCGCCGTCGGCGTCATCCTGAGCGCCCTCGGCGGCACCCTCGGCGTCGCCATCCTCGAAGCGCTCAGGCGACTAGCGGAGGGGCTGCCGTGACTAGCGGACCAGCGCGCAACGTAGTGGCGGTCAACACGAGGAAGTATCGCGCGAACGCACCAGAGTGACACCGGGGGTTTCCCCCTTGACGCGACGTGTCACAGCTGCGTATGCTGCGTGCAGCCGTCATACCTTCAAGTTTCTTGGGGTGTAACGCGCTAGGTGGGGCGCCGTAGCCAAATGGTTAAGGCAATGACCCGGCAAGGCATTAACTGAGGGTTCAAATCCCTCCGGCGCCTCCACCTCTACCCTGCGCGCTGTGCGACAGCATAGCCGCCTAGGTCCGGTAATGCAAGCTCTCGGCTTGCACACCCGTGGAAGGAGCTGGCGCATGTTGACCATTAGGCTTGACGGCAAGCGAGTGATCATTAGTGGAGACACCGCCTTTAGGTTCGGCGTGTCAGGGGAGAACGAGCTGATCGTGGAAGCCCCACAGGGTGTGGCGTTCTCTGTCGGCAGCCGACCCGAGGCACGCGGGTCCTCGCTGCTAGGCGACGCCAGTAAAGTTGTCGTCGGGCCAGGGGAGGGGTCTCTGTTCGGAACCGAGGGCGAGGTTGCTTTCGACGCCCAAGTCGAGGGTCAGCAAGCGTACGCGTACCTTTACGCTGTTCTCGACCGTCAGAATCGCTCCATGACGACGGTTGAGCTCACGGAGCGCGTGCTGTCGGAGACCGCCTACCGCACTGAATCCGCGAACCCTAAGAACACCTTGTTCACGGCCATGAATCGGCGACCTGAGATGTTCTCACGGTTTAAGACTCCGAGTGGCGACACGGCTTGGGGACTGCGTAAGTGGGGTGGCGCAGACAAGAAACGCGAAGAAGCGCATGGTTAATAGACCGCGTCCAGTTACGCAGCCAACTCTTGAGCGCAGCGGTCGGCAGCGGCCAGAGCCCGGTAAGCGGCCAGTATGCATCAGTTTTACGGCTCCAATTAACAATCAATCGGCTGCCGTGCTGATGGCCGCATGTGCCGATGCTTTGGCCCGAAATTTCGATGAGATCCACCTACTGCTCTCGAGTCCCGGCGGTAGTGTCGCGGATGGTATCGCTGCTTACAATTACATACGTGCCATTCCCGTGCCGAAGACGGTCTACAACATCGGCACGGTTGACTCAATAGCGAACGTCGTCTTCCAAGCGTTCGATTACCGAATCGCTAGCCTGACATCAAGGTTCATGTTTCATGGAGTTGGGTTCGATGTTAGACAGGCTAGGTTTGAACTCAAGGACCTTCGAGAGCGCATGCAGAACATTGAGAACGATCAACGGATGATCGCCGGCATCTTGGCAAGGCATACGGATCTCGAAGCAAAAGAGGTTGATGACCTATTCTTGGAAGCCGCCTTCATCCCCTCTTCCGATGCTCAAAAGCGAGGCATTGTTGATGAAGTCGCTGATCCTAGCTTGCCCTCGGGGATACCCATCATGCAGTTGGTATTCAACGGGCAATGAGCCGTTTTCCGAGACAATGCGGACGTACCCTTTCTCGTGCTCCGAACCGTAGGACCGTGGGTAGGTGTCTACAGGATCCCGTCTCGTTTTCCAAGTGGTCAAGGTCATGCCTCCCTGTGTCTGCAGTCTAGACCGTCGGAGTCTTGCAGGCTACCCGAATGCCCTCGATCTTGCCCGTTTCGTACCACCTTCCGTACCCCCAATCACTACCCCCAATGCAGTCGTCGCTCGGCCTCGATCAGGCGGGCTGCCGCGTACCACCTTTCGTACCACCAAGCGCTCGGCAATAAGGGGTCTCTGCCGTGAGACGAGCGAGGCGCGGCAGGGCGGTACGCGCGTCACCGAGGGCGTTCAGCCACTCCGGTGCATCCCAGGGGAATGGCGAGGGGGCAGCTGTTAACCGATTGGTCGTAGGTTCAAATCCTACCCGCCGAGCCAGACAGTTCATCCCCGTCCAGGACGGGAAACTCGAGTGAGCGGACTTCCATTCCGGTGGGCCGCTCGCTCGTCTTGTGTGCGCCCTGTGTGCGCACGGAGGCGGCCCAATTCATGTGTGCCTCGCTGTGCGCACGGAACCCATCGCGGTGGGTCACCAGCCGAGTACGCTGAGACGTGCAACCTGGAGCTTCCGAAGCCTTGAAGCCTTGGTGCGGGGAATGTGCTCATGGCTCATACTGAGCAGCATCGGTCCGAGCGGATCGGTTGGCTGCGTGCCGCGGTACTGGGCGCCAACGACGGGATACTGTCGACATCGAGCCTGATCCTTGGCGTTGCCGCCGCCGGTGCCTCGAAGCCGGCCATCGTCATTGCCGGGCTCGCCGGCCTGGTTGCCGGGGCGATGTCGATGGCGGCGGGTGAGTACGTGTCGGTCAGCTCGCAGGCAGACACCGAAACGGCGGACCTGGAGCGCGAGCGTGAGGAACTGGCGGCGGCTCCCGCCGCGGAGCGTGCGGAACTGGCCGCGATCTACGTGTCCCGTGGTCTGGAGCCCGAGCTGGCGGAACAGGTCGCCGTCCAGCTGATGGCGCACGATGCGCTCGGAGCGCACTCCAGGGACGAGCTGGGGATAACCGAGGTTCAGAGGGCCAGGCCGCTCCTGGCAGCGGCGGCGTCCGCAGGCAGTTTCTCGCTGGGCGCGGCGCTACCCCTGGCAGTGGTGTTGCTGATGCCGCTGGTCCACGTCACGCTGACGGTCGTAGTGAGCACGCTCGTCGGCTTGATGGTTCTGGGCTGGCTGGCGGCGTGGACGGGCGGCTCACCGGTAATCAAGGGGATGGTGCGGGTCACGGCGTGGGGAGCGGTGGCCATGGCCGTGACGTACGCCATCGGCGCGCTGTTCGGCACCGTCGTGTGATCAAGGCTCACCTGGGTGCACGCCGAACCACTCTAGTTGAAGCGCCCGAGCGACAACGCCCGCCGATCGCTCTACGAGTCAGCCGTCACGGGACGCTTCGTGGGTCAGTGGTGGTCGGCATCCTCCATGTCGTGAGCGTGTGTGACTATGAATTTGCCGTGCATGCCGGCGGCGCGGTGGCCGGTGACGCCGCAGTAGTACTCGAAGGTTCCGGCTTCGTCGGCGTGGAATTTCACGGTGGAAGTTTCGCCTTCACTGAAGATGTGGTCAGCCATAGCGCCGAAGTCGGGGAACATGATGTCGTGCTCGAGCCCGCTGGCGTTGATGATGGTCACCGCAACGATGTTGCCCTCAGACGCCGTGAGATCGGGATTGAGGATGCCGTCGATGTCGCCGCCAACGCCGATGTAGCCGATGCCGTCGGCGCCGAACGTGGCGCGCAGCGTGTAGAGGACGTCCGCCGGCTCGGTGATGTCTGCACCTGAGGACATGCCGGCGTGGTGATCCTCGGGCTCGTGCTCGTGTTCTGCTTCGTGAGCGCTATCGGCGAGGGCGAGGGGGAGGAGGCAAAGCAGGAGGAACAGCACGGGGAGGCTGTAACGGATGTTTCGTCTGCGAGATAGCATGTCGATTCTCCTTCCGAGTCGTGCCCCAGCTTACCTAGGCCGTGGAGCCGAAGCCCATTACTGAGACGATGGCCGCTCGCCTCCAACTCGCAATGCCGTCCCGCGGAGAAACTGCCCTAAGGCGGGAACTACCCTAAGGCGGGAACTACCCTAAGGCGGAGATCCTGCCATTGGCATGCGTCAGGAGCCCAGGGGCCCGGTCTGTAAGACCATAATGCAGGGTAACGCAAGAACGATAGGTGTCCATGTCGGAGACGCACATTCGCGAGTCTCATCCGCGAGTCTGCGTTATCACGGCCCAGCACGGCCGAGGCGACCGTGCCGCCTGACACCACACACGCATCAGTGATTCAGGGGGCGTTCACGGCCACTGAGTTGTCGCTAGAGGACTGGGCGCCTGGGCACCGGCTTAAGCCCCGTGCCGCTTCCGCGCGGCCCCCAAGGGGTTCGACACCGCATGCCTCGCCGCCGCCCACGCCCGCTTGAGCTCCAGCTCGTGCGGATCGAGGGTGGGCTCCGAGGCGTCGGCGAAGTGCGCGACCTCGTCGCTCTTGGCGTTCAGCACCATGTTGAG
>Ga0265293_10002137_pt1 | contig 40881 bp, 46 predicted proteins | sample Munlanlewell138R_FD_192505 | JGI IMG/M metagenome (GOLD analysis project Ga0265293, IMG submission 192505) | Leachate microbial communities from a municipal landfill in Southern Ontario, Canada - Leachate well 138R | ecosystem: Engineered > Solid waste > Landfill > Unclassified | place: Canada...
TGGCACGGTCACGCCACCTTCGAGGTGGTGACGCCCAAGGGCGTGGTGCTGATGATCGATCCCTGGCTGGGCAACCCCAAGAATCCCGCCGCCGGCAAGGACCCCATCGCGCAGGTGAAGCGGCTCGACTACATCCTGCTCAGCCACGGGCACAGCGATCACATCGCCGACGCCGCGGCGCTTGCGAAAAAAACCGGCGCGCAACTGGTGGCCATTCCCGAGCTGGGCGCGCAGATGGTGAAGCTCAAGGGCTATCCGCAGAAGCAGTTCGGCATCGCCACCTCCATGAACATGGGCGGCGAGATCAGCATCGCCGAGGGTGAAGTGCGCGTGGCCATGACCGACGCGAAACACTCGGGCGGCATGGACAATCCCTTCGCGGCCGACGACCCGAAGGCCCCGGCGATGGTGTACGCGGGCAATCCGGTCGGCCTCGTGATTCGCGTGGCCGGCGGGCCGACCCTCTACCACACGGGCGACACCGATTACTTCGCCGACATGAGCTACATCGGCGAGCGCTACGCACCCGACCTCGCCCTGCTCTCCGCCGGCGATCACTTCACCATGGGGCCGGTGGTCGCCGCGCGCGCCGCCAAGGCCGTGCAGGCGCGCACCGCGGTGCCCATGCACTGGGGCACGTTTCCGGTGCTGGCGCAGGACATGGATGAATTCGTCGCCGAGGCCAAACGCCTCGACGTGACGACGCGTGTGATCCAGCCCGGCGAGACGCTGGTGTTCGAGGGCAAGACCCTCAAGCGCTGATCTCAGGCGGCGGGGCCGGTCAGCGGCCCCGCCGGCTCAGAACGGCCACCACCACGGGCCGTCCAGATCGTCACGGCAGGTCTTCAACTGCGCGGCATAGCGTTGCGCACGGGCCTGCACCTTCTTCGCCACACCCATCAGCCAGGGCTTTTGCAGATAAGTCTTGCGCTGAAATCCGCCGTGGCCTTCGTGATAAGCGAGATACTGCTGGCGCGCATCCCACTTCGACAGGCCGAGAGTGCGCTGGGACAGGTCCGCATACCAGCCGATGAATTCCACGGCGTCGGCGAAGTCGTCGCGATCCGCCGACCAGTTTCCGCTCTTGCGCTGGTACCACGCCCAGGTCTCGTCCTTCACCTGCGCATAGCCGTAGGCGGTCGAGGCGCGGCGCCAGGGGATGAACCCAAGCAGGTAGCGCCGCGGCGTCACCGCCTCCGCATCGAATTTGGATTCCTGGTGCACGATGGCGAGCTGCACGTGCTGCGGCACGCCGTAGCGTTCCTGGACCGTCTTGGTGGCGCGATACCAGCCGCGGTATTCCTCGAAGATGGCGCAGGAGTTGTCGATATTGCGCGGCGGCGCCGTGGTGCAGCCCGCGATGAGCAGTGCGGCAAAGGCGGTGAACAGCGGTCGCGGCATTTCCATTTATCGATGTGTTTGTTGTTCCTGGACCGGTGGATTGTGCCCTGTTCCCCCGCCCATGCGCCAACCCGCGCGGTGATTGCATGACGCGCACCGCAAGGATGCGTGCCGTGGATTTCCGCAAAACCGCCATGTCGCCAGGACCGGCAGCGCCTAGGCTGAAGGTGAGGCTGCTAAAGGCAAACTTGTTGAAAGACAAGGGCGCAAAGCCACCGGTCTAAGGGATGCGTCCTTCGGGACTAACTTCCTAAGATCGCGGGGCTGCCAGCCTCCTCCACTCTCCTTTTGGTACGGCCGCCCGCGAGGCGGCATTTTTTTGCCCGCATCGGCGCCGGTTCGGCTTACCTATACTGCCGGTAAGGTGCACATTCATGGCCAGGCACTGGTATTCGGAAGACAAGCAACTGACGCTGCGCATGCTGTTGGTGTTGTTCCTGCTCGCCGCCCTTTATCTCGGCTTCATCGCGGTGCTGTGGAGCAGCGGTGTGTCGCTGACCGGCGTGGTGCTGGTGGCGGCGCTGCTGCTCGGCGCGCAGTATTACTACTCCGACCGCATCGTGCTGTGGTCCATGGGCGCGCGGGAGGTGTCCCGTGCCGACGCGCCGGAACTGCATGACAGTGTGGAGCGATTGTGCGCCCTCGCCGACCTGCCCAAGCCGCGCGTCGCCCTGGTGCAGACGTCCATCCCCAATGCCTTCGCCACCGGACGCAGCCCCAAGGCGGCGGTGGTCGCCGTGACCACCGGCCTGTTGCAGCGCCTCGAACGTGATGAAGTGGAGGCCGTGCTCGCCCACGAGCTCAGTCACGTGCGTCATCGCGACGTGATGGTGATGACCCTCGCCAGCTTCTTCGCCACCCTGGCACAGCTGCTCATGCGCCGCATGATGTGGGCCGGCGCCTTCGGCGGGCGGCGCCAGAATGCCGCCGGCGTCATGCTGATCTATTTCGCCTCCCTGGTGGTGTGGCTGATCAGCTTCTTCCTCATCCGCGCCCTGTCCCGTTACCGTGAGCTGGCGGCGGATCGCGGCGCCGCGGTGATCACCGGCGCGCCCTCGCGCCTGTCCTCCGCCCTGGTCAAGATCAGCGGCAATCTGCAACGCATCCCCAGCCGCGACCTGCGCGAGGTGGAGGGCATGAATGCCTTCCTGATCTTTCCCGCGGCGACCGGTGACGTGCTGTCCGGCCTGTTCGCCACCCACCCTTCCCTGGACAAGCGGCTGGAGCAGCTGCGCCGTCTCGAACGCCAGATGGAAGGCCGATGAAGTGGCTCGATGCGCTGCTCGGGCGGTCGCGCCCAGCCCGCTCGAACCTCGAACCGCTGTTCGCCATGTCCAGCGCCTACGTCACGTTGTCCGTGCAACTCGGCCTGGCGCCCGCCGGCCGCGGCGGCGTGTGTCTGCGCCCGGTACAGTCCACCCGCTTTGCACAGGCGCGCGACGAACTGCGCGCCATCGTCGGTGGCGCGGGCACGCAGGTCGAGTTCGCCGAGGACCCGCTCGGCTTCTTGTGGGTGCTCATCACGAGTGCCAGCTTCGAGGAACTGGTCGCAGCCATGCACATGACCAGCCTCACCCTGCAGGAGCACGGCTTTGCCGAGCAGCTGCTGGCGGCGGTGTTTCCTTTCCAGCGCGACGGCGCGCCGGTGTACTTGATCTACAACTACAAACGCGGCCGTTTCTATCCCATGGCGCCGGACAAGGGCGACCATGAACGTGACAACGCCGAGGAACTGCGCCTTGGTTCGCTGCTTGAGCGGGAGTTGCCGATGGAACCGGATCAGGCGCGCTGGTTTCCCCTCTGGGGCATGCCCCTGTAAGGCCACTCAGCCCGGCACCACGCCCTCGTCCGTGAACAGCGCGCGCAGGTCATCCTGGCCCATGGACGGGCTCGGCAGCACCACGTCGGAGACCGCCAGCTCGCTGTCGCCAAGCGGTTCACCATTGGTGCGCACCAGTTCGAGCATCTGCGCGAACAGCGCGTCGAAGGAGCCGGCGCCGCTGCCTGCGACCACCGCAACGAGCATGTCGTCGATCTCATTCAGGCGATCGACGAAACGGCTGTCGAGCCGGTATTGGCCTTCGTCCAGGATCCGCACGATCATGGCTTTCTCCTCGCTCAGGGCCGCGCTTCGGGTGCATGGACCTGCTGCTTGAGTGCCGCCAGTTCCGCCTCGACGTTTTGCGTGGCGGTCATCTGGGCCAGTTCGCGGTCGAGCCGGTCGGCGGCCGGCGAGCCCAGTTCCTCCAAGGTACCGGCCTCGACCAGTTCATCGATGGCCGAGGCGCGGGCACGCATGTCCTGCGTCTTGTGCTCGGCACGCTCGATAGCGAGGCCCACGGAGGCCATTTCCTCCGACAGGCCGGTGGCCGCCTCGCCGATGCGCACCTGGGCTTCGGCGGCGGAATACTGCGCCTTGGTGAGTTCCTTGCGGCTGCGGAACGCCTCCACCTTGGCAGTCAGCTTCGCCTCGGCCGCCTGCAGTTTCTGCTGCTCCGTCTCCAGGTCGCCAATCTGGGCTTCGAGACCTTCCAACTGCTGTGTGGCCGCCTGTTTGCGCTGGATGGCGAGACGGGCGAGGTCCTCGCGCCCTGCACCAAGGGCATCGCGCGACTGCTGTTCCAGCTTGCCCAGGTTGGCGCGCAATTTCCCGGCCTGGAGTTCCAGGCGGCGCCGCGAGGTGACCACCTCGACGATGCCGCGTTTCACGTCGTTCAACAACTCGCGCTGCTTTTCATAGGAGTAATCCAGCAGCGCGGCCGGGTCCTCGGATTGCGCCAGGATCTGGTTCATCCTGGCCTTGATGACCGTCGCCAACCTCGACAGCATGCCCATGATCGCCTCCTCCCGTAGGGGCATCATTGAATTCAGAATAGGCCAAGGGGTGCTGCCGGGCCGTGCGTTTGGCTTGCTAGGCTTTCTGCAATGAGACCCGAGGAGACAACCCATGGCTGATCCCAAACCACCCCCGGAAGAACCCGGCCGCGCCGGCAAACAGCAGGCCGAACAGCTGCCGCCCTTGAGGGCGAAGACGTCGCGCATGAACGACGACGTGCCCGACTGGAGCGATCCAGTATGCAGCTGTGAGGCGGAACCGTACTGGCTGGAGGTCTCGGACGAGATCGAGGAGAAACAGCAGGCCGGTGAAGAGACCCGCACGCCCTGAGGGGGCAGTATGGGCAAGCTGGAAGCTCATCGCTGGCTGCCATGCTCCTTGAGCATGGTTCCGCGCGCGGCCTTGGGCCGGTAGAATCGCGCACCGCCCCCGTGCAGGGCTTTGCAGGATTTCTTGATGGCTTCCAGTCTGTTCGTACTGCTCGACGACATCGCCTCCGTGCTGGACGATGTCGCGGTGCTCACCAAGGTCGCCGGCAAGAAGACGGCGGGGGTGTTGGGCGACGACCTGGCGCTGAACGCCCAGCAGGTCAGCGACGTTCACGCCGACCGCGAATTGCCGGTGGTCTGGGCAGTGGCCAAGGGGTCGCTGCTCAACAAGGCGATCCTGGTGCCCGTGGCGCTCGCCATCAGCGCCTTCGCCTCCTGGCTCATCACGCCGCTGCTCATGCTGGGCGGCGCCTTTCTCTGTTTCGAAGGATTCGAGAAACTCGTGCACCGCTACTTCCACGGGGCGGAGGCGGCGGCGCACCACGCCCGGCACGTGCAGGCCCTCACAGACGCCACCGTGGATCTGCTGGCGCTCGAGCGCGACAAGATCCGCGGCGCCGTGCGCACCGACTTCGTGCTGTCCGCCGAGATCATCGCCATCACCCTCGGGGTGGTGGCGGACGCATCCTTTCTCACCCAACTCGCCGTGCTGTCCGGTGTGGCGCTGGCGGTCACTGTCGGTGTGTACGGGCTGGTGGCGGGTATCGTCAAGCTTGATGACGCTGGGCTCTATCTGGTCCGGCGCGAAGGCAAACTGGCGCGGCGCGTCGGCGCAGCCATCCTGCGGGCGGCGCCCCGGCTCATGAAGCTTCTCAACATCGTCGGCACCACCGCCATGTTCCTGGTAGGCGGCGGTATCGTGCTGCACGGCATCCCCGGCACGCAGCACCTCATGACGACCCTGAGCAGTGCTGCGGCCATGTTGCCGGGGCTGGCCCCGCTCGTGCCCACACTGGTGAACGGCCTTGGCGGCGTGCTCGTCGGGGCGCTGGTCCTCAGCTTGGTGAAAGGCGCCCAACTGCTGCGCCCCGGACTCTCCACACAGGGTTCGTGAAAATCCCCGGCGCAAACGCGCCGGGGAAGCCCCGCATGTCAGCGCCCCGTATCGGGGAACACGATCTCCACACGGCGGTTGAGCTGACGGCCGCCCGCGTTCTGGTTGCTCGCAATGGGCCGGCTCTCTCCATAGCCGCGGGTCACGATGCGCTCGGGCTCGATGCCGCGCGCCACGATGAGCTCCTTCACCGCCTCGGCGCGGCGGCTGGACAGGTCCTGGTTGTAACCCGCGTCACCCACCGAATCCGTGTGCCCCTCGACGATGATGTGCTGATCTTCGTTCCGGGTCAGGAAGCCCGCCACCCGATCCACGGTCGGTGTCGCGCCTGGAGCGATGTTGGCGCTGTCGGTCTGGAAGAACACATCATCGAGCTTCAGAAGCATGCCGCGGTCGGTACGTTGTGCCTCCAGTGCCGCCAGCTCCGCCTCCAACTCGCGGGTGCGTTGCCGTTGCTCCTTGAGCTCTGACTCCCGTGCGCCCAGCGCCAGCTGATCGCGCTCCTCACCCAGCGCCTGGATGTCCTTCTCCACGGCGCCGCGCTCGGCCGAAACACGTGCGACGTCCAGGTGCCGTTTGGTCAGATAGACGTAGTGATCGCGGGCGTCCCCATCATCGTCGGCCACCGCACGCTCGGCCCGCTCGAGGGTCTGCTCGGCATCGAGTACCGCGTCCGGCGCATGGGCCTGCACGTCCGCATTGTTCTTGAGCGCCTGCAGATCTCCGCGCAGCCTGCTCAGCTCGGAGTCATCTTCCGGCGAGGCGGCACAGCCGGCCAACATCCCGACCGTGATGGTCAACGCCATCCACAACGATGCAGCTTTCACTGGGCACCTCCCGTCGTCCCGTTGCCGTCACGCAGCGACTCGATGGAACGGTTCATCTCCTCCTGCAGCACCTCGGCCTTGGCGAGCCGCGCCTTGGCTTCCGCCAACCGGGCGTCCAGGGTGACCTGTTCGGCAAGTCGTTTGGCCCTGAGCCGATCGGCATCTTCGTCCGAGTTGCCGAGGGTACGCGCCTCGGCCAGCTTGCGTTCGGCCGTGGCCATTTCGAATGAGGCGAATTCATAGCCGTTGGCTTGGCGCGCCCGCTCCATGGCCTCGGTCGCCGCGTTCAATTCGTCGGTCGGCTTCGCCACCTCGTTTCCGGCGCACGCCACGAGAGAAGCCAGCGTGGCGGCCGCAATCAGCAGTTTTCCGCTGCCCATGATCCGTTTCTCCGCAAAGAGCCATTCGTTCAATAAACGATTAGCAGGCTGCGCGAAAACAGACGGCCACGCCGCCCCGGCGCGTAACCGGGGCGGGATAGCTTTGTGCTCGCGAGCAGAGGTTTCCCGCGCCGGCGGGTGGAATCAGCGGCTTCGCAGCAGTTCCTCCTCGACCACCAGCCATCCAGGATCCGCGTAGATGGCGAAGCGTGCCTGATCGCCACTGGCCTGAATCAGCATCACCTCCACCGGCTTGGCGAACAATTCACCCACCGGTGTGGTGGGGTCGATGTCGGGCGACGGCTGGATGCTGATCATCTGGCCGATCCCACGTCGCATGAGTAGCACGTCGAACTCCTTTTTCAACGTCGATTCCTATTCACCACGCCGAGCCACCACCGAACGCCTGATGCTGGCCAGCAGCATCTCGCCAACCCGGCGACTGTCCTGCTCGCCGAGCAGATCCGCAATGCCCACGCCCAGAGCCCGCGCGAGCCGCTCGAGGATGTCCAGACTGATGTTCCGCTGTGCGCGTTCAATGCCGCCCAGGTAAGAGCGGTCCAGGCCGGCCGCTTCGGCCAGCCGCTCCTGGGACCAACCCCGCAGCGTTCTCAACAGGCGCACGTTCTGTGCAAGGCGCGTCCTTGATGAAGTCTCAACCATGGCGCATTAAGACCCGGCGGCGTTTTGCTGTCCACGGACGACCGTCGCCCGTATGCGGACGAAAGGCCGCAGATCAGGCCGCGGCCCGCGCACAGGCAGGCGACGCGCCCGGCACCCGGGTTCATGGTTGACGAAGCCTGTATATCCGTACACTATTCGACCGCCACGACCGGAAGCACCGCCAATGAGTCAATCAGCGCGCCAGACACTTGCCCGGAACATACGGCTCTGCCGTCTGTTGCGAGGTCTCTCGCAGGAACAGCTGGCGGGCCGGGCCGGGCTCGACCGCAGCTATGTGGGCGCCATCGAACGGGCCGAGCGCAACCCTGGCATCGACACCATCGCGAAGCTCGCCGACGCCCTCGAACTCAGCATCACCGAGTTGCTCGGGGAGCTGGATCTACGAGAACAGGTGGAGAGCTGGTGTGCTGTACCGGGCCGTCTGTCGGGGGGCAAGATTTGTGAACCCGGCGCCGCGTACGCTTGCCGGGCAGGGTGGAGCCGACCGTGCTCGACCCGGTGGTGGGTCAGCGATGAAAACGTACGGCGACACGAAGACCGCCGAGCGGCGATTCACCGAGCGTGATGGCGGCACGGTGCAACTCGGCGATACGCTGCACGATGGACAGGCCAAGTCCGCAGCCCGGTTGCCCGTGCCCGAGGCCGCGATAGAAACGATCGAACACGCGGTCGAGCTCGGTATTCGGGATACCCGGTCCGGAGTCGTCGATCTCCAGACACACCTCGTGGTCGTAATCGCGCACCCGCACCACGATGCGTCCACCCTGCGGCGTGTAACGCACGGCGTTGTCGACGAGGTTGCGCATCAGGATGGCGATAAGGTCCGCACGCCCCTGCATCTCGCCCACCTCCGCCTCGGTCAGGTCCAGTTCAATGGACTTGCTCAAGGCCTCGGGCGCCAGTTGCGCGAGCACGTCGCCACTCACCCGATTGAGATCGATGCGCGCGCGGCTGGCATCCACCTGGGCCGGATCGAGGCGTGCAAGAGTCATCAATTGCTCGACCAGGTGCGTAGCGCGGTCCACGCCCTCGGTGATATGGCCGAGCGCCCGCGCGCGGGTCTCGGCGTCAGCCGCCCGCGCGGCGACCTGTGCCTGCACCTTGAGGCTCGCGAGCGGCGTGCGCAACTCGTGCGAGGCATCCGCGGCGAAGCGTCGCTCCCGTTCCAGCGTACCGCTCAAGCGCTCCAGAAATCGATTGAGCGCCTCCACCAGCGGCAAGACCTCGCGCGGTGCGCACTCCACGGATACAGGCGCCAGGGACTCGGGTGCCCGGTAGCTCACCTGGCGTGCCAGTTGGCTCAATGGCGCCAGGCCGCGGCCGACCGAAAACCAGGCGAGCAGCGCGATGATGGGGAAGGCAAACAGCGCCGGGATGGCGGTCGCCAGGGCCACTTCACGGACGATCTTGCTGCGGATGCCGTAGTGCTCGGCGACTTCGACGGCGAAACCGTTGTCGCTGTGCCGGGTGTAGACGCGCCAGAGTCCGCGCTCGTCTTCCCGTTCGCTGAACCCCGCCGTTTCCCGCGGCGGGGCCAGCGGCGCGTCGGTGGAATGCAGCAGGATGCGCCCGGCCACCCAGACCCGGAAGCCCAGCCGCGGCGCGTATTCGTCGCCGCTTTGACGGCGCACGAGTTCCTGCACCTCGAAGGGCAATAGGGTGGGCGCCCCCACGTGGTGCGACGTTGCCAGCTGTTCGCTGTATTCGTGGCTGGCGAACATCAGCAGCTCATCCGCGGATTGCACCAGGTGAGCGTCATAGATTTCCTCCACCTCGTGCGACGTCTGCACGTAGGTGGAAGCGATGATCACGGCCCAGGCGACAAACATCAGGCCGAGGAACAGCAGCAACAGCCGGGAGCGGATGGAGATCATTCGCTGTCGCGCACCGCCATGTAGCCCACGCCGCGCACCGTGCGGATCACCGCGCTGCCGAGCTTGCGGCGCAGCCGGTGGATGTAGACCTCTAGCGTGTTGCTTTCGGTTTCCATGTTCCAGCCGTACAGCGCCTCCTCGAGGCGGCGCCGCGTCAGCACCTCACCTGCATGCTCCAGAAGCATGTGCAGCAGGGCGAATTCACGGCTGGAGGTCTCGACCGCTTGACCGCCGACGGTGAGGGTGTGCGCCGCCGGGTCGAGGGCAATGTCGCCGAGCCGGATGAGCGGCGCGGCGCGTCCGGCATTACGCCGCGACAGTACGCGCAGCCGGGCTGCCAATTCGTCCAGGTCGAAGGGCTTGGTGAGATAGTCGTCCGCGCCGCTGTCGAGGCCGCGCACGCGGTCCTCGACGGCATCGCGCGCGGTGAGGACCAGTACCGGCAGCGTCAGGCCCTTGGCACGCAATCGCGTCAGGAGTTCGAGACCCGGCAGTCTGGGCAGGCCGAGATCGAGCACCATCAGATCGAAGTGCTCCGATTGCAGCGCCGACCAGGCGGACTCGCCGTCGGTGAGCCAGTCGACCGCATACCCTTCGTGGCGCAGCCCGGCGCTGACGCCATCGCCGAGCAAGGTATCGTCTTCGACCAGCAACAAACGCATGCGGCTTTCCTCTCGACGGCTCACCAGCTCTTAGCGCCGATTTTGTCCCTCGCCGTGCGTAGCGCCTTTTCGATTTCGGCACGGCGACCGCGGTCGGCCAAGTCCCGGCCCGGGCGCTGGGGCGCCTGCAAGGCGCGCTCGAGCACGGCAACGGCCCTGGCGTAATCGCCCTGTGCGATCACCGTAGAAAAAGTTCGGATCGATGCCGTCCGGATTCATGGTGAGCGCCTTCTCGAGGTACTCGCGCGCCTTGTCGTCGTCACCGAAGCCGAGTGGCCAGCCCGGCACCTGATAGTAGAGACTGCCGAGTGAAGTGTACACGGACCCGTTCAGCGCCGACGGGTCGATCTGCTCGGCCCGAAGCAGTTGATCGCGGGCCTGCTTGGCCAGCTTGAGAGCGCCGAGCCCGCCCTTGGCGCCCGCCCAGCTCGCCAGCACGATGCCCTCCCAAACGAGCGGCTCGGCCCGTTCGGGCCAGATCTCACGCAGCCGCTGCACCTGTTCGGCGAGCCCGGCCAGGGCTTATTCCTTGGCCTCGCCCGCGGTGGCGAAATTGGCCACGTCCCAGGCGCCGGCCAGGCGACTGATTTCCGCATCCAGGGCATCGGCCTGTGCCACGCCCACCGCCACCATCAACATGATTCCGACGCAATAACGCAGCATGTCTCGTCTCCTTCGATTTTCACGGGCGCGCGAAACGCGCCATGGTTCGGGCCTGCTCGCGCAGGGCGCGGTCCACCACACGGGGAAACAGCGCGTTGATTCGTACGAACAAGGCCTCGGGCCAGCCGAAGTAGGCCTCGTCCTTGTCCTTTTCGAGGGCCCGCACCAGGGCGTGCGCCACCACCGCGGGCTCGTCCATGTTCATGCCGGTCGCCGCGCCCATGCGGATCACCGCGTCGGAATTGATGGCGGCGCGCGTCGCGCGCGGCGCTATGTAGGTCACCCCCACGCCGCTGTCGGCCAGCTCGCGGCGCAGCGCCTCCGAAAAGCCGCGCAGAGCGAACTTGCTGGCGGAATAGGCAGCGAAGTAGGGAAAGGCGATGGAGCCGAAGATGGACCCCACGTTGACGACGCGTCCGCGCGCATCGCGCAGCACGGGCAACAGGGCCTGGATCAGCAGCATCGGGCCGAGGGTGTTGGTGCGGAAGATGCGTTCCACGCGCCCGGGTCGTGGATGTCGAACGGCACGAAGTCGAGCACGCCGGCGGCGTTGATGAGCAGTTCGAGCCCACCCAGTTCGTTGAGGGCACCGGACACCAGTGACCGCCGTCCCTGTTCGGTGGCGATGTCACCGGTAGCCACCGCGGCCCCTTCACCCAGTTCCGTCGCAAGCACGGCCAGACTTTCGCGACGACGACCCGCCAGACACAGGCGCGCACCGCGCGCAGCCAGGGCGCGCGCGGTGGCCTCGCCGATGCCGCCGCTGGCGCCCAGTAACAGAATGCGTGCACCGTTCAGTGCCGGTGCCGACATTTTTTACGCCCGCGCAGCGCCTGCACGTGCTGGCCGATGCCGGTGTACAGGGCGTCATCGAGCCCAACCGTTCGACCGCGACGCCCAGGTGGCGTCCGAGTACCTGCTCTACGGGACCATCGAGGTACTGTTCGAGAAACAGCGCTTCGCGCGCGGCAGGCCGCACGCCCATGACACCGAGCACATGGCCGTCGTTGGCCTCCACGGCGATGAGCGTCGGCAGGAAGTGCCGGATGTCCGCGCCATAGGCTTGGGCATAGCGCTCGTGAATGTGCTGTTCGAGACGCGCCCGCTACGGATTTTCGCGTTCGACGAAGCGCAATCGTGCCTCGCCAGGAAACGGTACGGCCACCATGGTGGTTCCCTCCTCGGGATGATGGCTGTCACGCTACATCCCGCCTCCTTAACGAATGCTGAACCAAACATCAGCCGAGAAAATCACTCGCACGATGATTAATATGCAGCTTAGCCACCGTCACGTGCGGCGCCAGTGGGTCCCGGTTTTCTTAAGGTTTGCTGAACGCGAGTCTGTGCGTTCCAACACCAAGCAAGCGCCATTCGCCTGATGCGCGCCGGTGCGGTGGCAAGGAAAAGCGGCGGAAGGCATGTACGGAACTGCCGGAGCAAAACGCGAGGCCCACGAACTCGCGTGACGTTTCCTTCGGATAGGCGATTCGCGCAGTGACCGGAGGATGGCATACGGCGAGTAAGGGTCAGCGCCGCCGGTTCTGTGACCGGCTTGACACTCGTTGCACAAGCACGATCAAATCAGGCGCACCGATGCGCCACGGCCGCGGCGCTGGTATGCTCCCCGTCCTGTGTTTGTTTGGCGTTAGGAAACCCAATGCACCGAGCACGGATACTGGTGGTGGACGACACGCGTCTGGTCAGGATGTTTGTCCGCCAGGCCTTTTCGGGTTTGCCCGAAGTGACCATCCATGAGGCGGAAGACGGCGACAAGGCGCAGGCGCTGCTGCTCGAATCGGAATTCGATCTGGTGCTGTGTGACTGGGACATGCCAAAGCTCAGCGGGCATGAACTGCTGGCCTGGATTAGGGCCCACGAACGGGCCGCCATCCGCCAGCTGCCGTTCGTCATGGTCACCGGCAATTCGGAAAAGGAGCGCGTGCTTCAGGCGGCGCGGACCGGGGTCAACGGCTACATCGTCAAGCCGTTCTCGGCCCAGCAACTGGTGCGTCAAGTCGAGAACGCCCTCGCGAGACATCCGGGCGCCGCCAGACCCGACGAGAAGGCGCAGGAACACACGCCGAGCGTCCGGCTGCAGTTCGACAGCCGCACGACGTCGTTGATCCTGAACGAGCTCACGCACGAGCGGGTGAGCGGTCTCATCCCGGCCCGCGGCGCGGTACCCGCCGTACTGACGACCGTGATACTCGACATCGGTTTCGCCGATCAGCACCTCGCACTCGCAGCCTGTGTCCGCCGCATCGAGGCCACGGATGAAACCGACCAACCGGAAGTGCTGCACATCGGACTTCGGGTAGAACCCCTCACCGCCGAGCAGCGCGGCATCCTGGAGAGGCTCGCGGCGATACTTGCACCCGCCTGAGTGCCGCGCACTTTGGAGTGACGCCAAACACCGCCCCCTTCTCTTTGTTCGCCCCTGAGCAAATCCCCTTGCATGTGCATCAAGACCTTCCACGGCTGAAATCAGCTCACACTGGAGCGGCCTTACCCAGCCTGAATAAAAGGTACGGTGCCGGATACGGTAGCGTCAAACCATTGACGCCCATCGTCTGCCATGGTCGCGGAATTCAAGCACTTGCGCCTTGCAAACCTGGCCCGCTGCTTGCTCAGAGATACATGCCACCCGATAGAGACATCCGCCCTGCGGCCGCCGGCACGCGGGCGAAGGAGGCCCCATGTGGACCATCTATGACATTCACCGCGATCTCTACTGGAACGCCCAATCCCGCCGCTGGTGTGCCCGCGAGGAGGCCAGCCTCTACTCCCTGGCGGAGCGCGACCGTGTGCCGCTGCGTTCGCTGGAGCATCAATGGCGTTATGTGATGCCGGGAGGCCGCCTCGTGTCGCGCGGCGACACCGCGCCATGAGTTGCCGAGGTGATCCCATCACCCGCGCATGCGCTTATGCACAACCGCATGCGTGTGCGCAAGATCTCTGCTGTTTTTCTTTCCCTGCCCCCGCCGTTCCTGCACAACATTCGTAAGTCAATGATTACAAAGGCGCCTTCGCGATGCGTTCAAAACTTGGCCAAGCCAATGCAAAGCGCCGGGCCACGAGGCTTGGCGCGACTTGCTCCCAGACATTCCACAGAGTTATGCACAGGAATTGTGGAAAACCCCGACGAGGGCAGAAGCGGGCGCTGCGGGCTGTTCCTATCCGCCGGGCAAAGGGTATGCGGCCGAACCTAGCTAGCTGTTCCGAACCCTGAAGCACATGTCATCTCGCAAAGACGCCAAGATCGCAAAGGAAAGGTCGAGAGAAAGTACTGGAACCCTGCTTCTATTCCAGCCCTTGGCGTTCTTCGCGTCTTGGTGAGAATCAATCCAGGCGTCGGTTGGGTGGCTCCTGGCGTGTGAGCGGGCAGTTACCAACCTAGCGGCGGTTGCACACACCGCCGCGGACTACCCGGCGCGGCCTGCGCAAGACACCGAACGTTTCACCGCCTTGGAACGTAACATGTTGTTTTCAAAGCGCATCGTCACAAACGCTCAAAATCTCGCCGATCTGATACGCGCTATGTGACCGTGTGGCCTCGCGGCGCTTGTGCCCAGAGCATCCACAGCTTTATCCACAGGAAATGTGGACAATCGACGGCGCCGCTTTGCGGAGCACGTCGGTACGGACCGAATTGCGTGTAGGCCTGCACGCCGGTAAATTCCGGCTGACCTCACAAGGAGTACGGGTCATGAAAAAAGTGCTTGCGATCATCTGTGCCTTCGTCGGCTTCCCTGACGCCGTCTCCGCGGCCGGCATCTCCTACACCCATTTGGGGGTCGATCTGCTCGCGATCACCTACGACGAGCCCGTGCGCGTAGCAGGTTACAAAGTGGAAGGTCTGGTCGGCGCCAACATCGAAGGTTCCTGGGGCTTTCACGACAACCTGTTCGTACGCTTTTCCTCCTATGCGGCCGGCAACGAATCCGAGGACGGCTACCTGGAGGTGACGGAATCGGGAGCTTCGCTGGCCCTGGGCGCCAATGTCTCGCCCATGGAATCGCTGAGCCTCTACGCATTCTATGGCCCCGCCACGGGTGAGGTCGAGGTGTGCGCCCCGTTCTGTGCCACCGCCGACTACGACGGCAGTGCTTTCCAGTTTGGCGCGCGCTTCAAGCCTGTGCAGCTTTTTGAGATTGCGCTGGCGCGCACCTCGCTCGATTACGACGAAGCGGGCATCGACACGGCGAAGGCCACGCAGCTCGCGGCGACCTTGTACTTCACCCGCAACCACAGTGCGCGGCTGGCCGTCTCCAGTTCGGACGAGGACGTCACCGCCACCACACTCGGGTACAAGTATTACTGGTAGTACACCACGGGCGTTCGCTCGAACAACGCCGATGTGCTCGTGCCACCTCGATGGCGCACTATCGGTAATCGCCCGGTAGCCGGCGCCCGGCCGCATGCGACACCATGCGGCCATCGGCGACGGAGTCGCCTCGGACTGGACCCTGCATGAGGAGTACCGCCTCCCCCCTGCCCATCCTCTTCGCGCTGGCCGTGTCGGGCTGCGCCTCGCTGCCGGCTGCCAATCATGAGGTGGCGCGCGCAGCGGAAACGGGTGTGCACCCGGCCACCCGACCTGCCGCCGCGCCCCCCGTCCCCGTGCGCGCAACATCACCGAAGCGCGCAGCGGCACGGCCTGTGAAGATGAGTACAACGCGGCACCCGATTCCGCCGACACCCGCCGCCCCGCGACGCACGGAACGCACCCGGGCCGCACCCCCCGCCGCCGTAGCTCAAGCCACTACGCCGCGCCCGCACACGGACGGGACCACCATGGCCGGTGTGTACATCTATCGCCATGAGACCTTCGGCGCCGCCGTCAGCATGGCTGTGGAAATGGACGGAAATCCGCTCGGCAGCACAGGGGCAAAGACCTTCCTGTACGTAGCGGCGGCGCCCGGTAGACACGTAATCACCACCCGGGCCGAAAACGCCGACCACCTTGAGATCGACGTGGTCGCAGGGGAACGTTACTACGTGTGGCAGGCCGTCGAGATCGGAGAACGTTACGCGCGCACACGGCTGCAGCGGGTCGACGAGCCCACCGGACGGGCCGCCGTTGCCGACTGCCTGCCCGCGGCCGGCGCGCAGCTGATTGCCCTGGACTGAGCACAGCGCCCGGCCCGTACCGATGCTGCCTCGCGAGGGTCAAGCCATTGTCCGTACAAAATGCGGCAACTGGTCGAACTCATCGATGTGACGAAAAATGCCTGGTCACCCGGTGCGGGGAGGGGTTACTCGTTATGGACGGGCGATGTGTGCCAGGAGGTTGCACGTCCCGCCGAATTCGGCGGCCGAATGTCACACCGCCAAGCTAATGCGACCAGCACAGACAAAAGCAAAGCGGACCTGCGGCTCAAAAGATCAGGCTAATCAACCCAATCACCACCGCCAGGCCGATGAGGAAGATGATCAACGCCCCCCAACCCAATGCTGAAAATCATCGCGCGTCCCCTTTGAAACGTCCCGATTCGAGCCCGCTTGAAGCACGCCTGTTCACAAATCCTAGTCACGACCGCAGGTGTTCACCAGCGCCCCTTAGTCCCTCCAAAACCTGCATCGAAACCAACGCGCCTGTTCGAGCGTCATGATCACCGCCCCCGGGTAGGAGAAAATTGCCGGAACGATGTGCATTTTGCTCTTGACGGTGGCAAAATTCGCGGTCTTGCATTATCCTCCCGCGGCCCCGTCCGAGAGGCAAGACCGTAACCGTACACCCCCGCAATTTGTGCCCGCCTCCAATGGCCCGGCACGATGAATAATCGATCCCGGAGAATCAGTGACCGAAACCGATCTGGAACTACAGCTCAGAGTCTGGAAAGACCTGGCTATCAGCAAACAGATATTGATGCGTGCAGCGACCGACGCCCTGAAGCTCGCCCCCGACTGCAGCGCGGACGAGTTGCAAGCCGCCATGGAAGCCGCTCTCGCCCGCGCCGCACAGGCGGACATCGCAGTGCGCAAGGCCGAGGAGCAGTCCAAGGCAGCCATCGCAGCGGCCGACAAGAAGCTGGACGACGCCCAAAGAGCACTGTCGGCTGCGCAGTCTGCCAATGCCCAGGCGCTGGCCGAGCAGCAGAAGCTGGAACAGCAGATTCAGGACATCCGCAACAGCAATGCCCAGGCTACGGCAGACCTCAAGGCCCGGCTGGCCGAGAAGGAGCGCGAAATAAAGAGCATTCACGCCACCTTGTCGGATACCCCGCAAAACGTCGCGAAGAAGCTGAAGGCGCTGCAAAAGCAGAAGAAGGACGAGGCCGACGCGCGCAAGCAGGCGGAAGAACAGGCCGCCACGCTACGCAAGGAAAAGAAGGCCCTCGACGACCGCCTCACTGCCATGCAGGCGGCCCAGGACAAGGCGACCGAGCTGGTCACGCACTATCGCGAACTGCACACCCAGTGCGAGACGCTGCACACGCAGCTCAGCGCGCTCGCGAAAGACGCGGCAGAAGTGCCTGCGGTGCCCGCACTGGACACTGTGCTTCTCGAAGCCCTCGAAAAGGCCGCGGCCCCCGCCGAGAAGAAATCCGCCACCAAGGGCAAACGCTAGGCGACTCGATATCCGCTCCAAACTCGCGACGAGGCGATCCGAGGTCGCGAGGTGCTTACGCCTCCTCCCCCCGGAAGCTGGCGCTTGCCTATCGCGCGTTGACGCGAAGCCGGATCCCGCAGGACTACCGCCTGGCTCAGGCGGTAGTCCTTGGGTAGAGCGTGCGCACGCAAGTACAGGTGTGTGGCGCCAAGCGGCGTTGCAGCCCCTCCTGCCCCTCTGGGCTTGTCCCCTGCGTCTGTGACCGCGAATGATGCTTTGGCGTCTTGATGCGGCTCATCTCTCTCCCAATCCCGCTTCCGGAGGAGAAGAGAGCCTTCCAAGCGCTCGATCCATCCCTTCACTCTACGAGAGGGGCTCAGCCCTTGGCCGCTCGTATCCGCTGAATTCGACTCCCCCCGAGTGCCTGGCGCTCAGTGTGCGAGGTAACCGCCGTCCGCCGGGTAATAGGCGCCGGTCACGAAAGACGCCTTGTCGGAACTCAGCCACGCCACCAGCTCCGCCACTTCGTCGGGTTCGCCCAGACGGCCGATGGGGTGCTGGTCCAGCAGGAACTTGTAGGTCGGCTGGTCCTGCTCCAGCGCCTGGATCATGGGCGTGCGGATGAAGGCCGGCCCTACCGCATTCACACGGATGCCGCGCGCGCTGTATTCAATACCCGCGGTCTTGGTCATGCCTACCACGCCGTGCTTTGCCGCCACATAGGCCACGGAATTGGCAAAGCCCACCTGGCCCAGGATGGAGGCCATGTTGACGATGGCGCCGCCGCCGGTCTTCGCCATGGCCGCGATCTGATATTTCATGCAGTAAAAAACCCCGGAGAGATTCACGTCGATGACCTGGCGCCAGGCATCGATGCTGTAATCGCCCGCCGGCGCCTGCTCGCCACCGACGCCCGCGTTGTTGCAGGCCACGTCCAGGCGCCCGTAGGTATCTACCGCCCTGTTCACCAGCGCCTCGCAAGAGGCCGGATCGGTCACGTTGGTCTGCACGAAGATCGCCTCGCCACCCGCGTCGCGGACCATGCGGGTCGTTTCTTCGCCGCCGTCCACGTTGAAGTCCGAGACCACCACACGCGCACCCTCGCGCGCATAAAGCAACGCAATGGACCTACCGATGCCGGAGGCCGCGCCGGTCACTACCGCCGCCTTGCCGCTCAGAAGAGCCATGGGATTCTCCTGTTCTGTTCGCCGATGACCTAAGCATCGCCCACTACGCCGGGGCTGCAAAATGCCAAGACGCAGAACGGCCAAGAATCGGAGATTTCAGTAGAGGCTGCGTTGTCGTACGCAGGCTCCGGGTGCACCCCTGCTTCACGATAGCGGAAGCTCAACGCCACATGAATCAAGCCGGAGCTGCCGACGTCGTACGTTGCCCGGGCCTTATGCCTTCCGATATTCTGCGGCGCGCAAGGAGCGCCTCGATAAGCCAATCAAGCGATGTACTTACCTCGAAGATCCCTACCCCTTTTTCTGTGCTCGGTTGTCCTCGCAGGTCCGCCGACGAGCACGGTAGCCGAACAAATTGCCACCACGGGCATTTCTTCCTCGACCCACCCGCGGTCACGCAAGCCGTTCCGCTGCAGGGAGGCCTGCTGATCTTGCCTGGCTATGCCGAAGTCGGCTTTGCGCCCGGCAGCTTCGCCGCACTCAGTCCGTGAAGGTCTCGGGCACACGCACGCCCGAGACCGCCCGCGATTGGGAAGCCACCGCGCTCCTTCCCACCTGCGAAGGCTGTGAGGTGAACCTGTTCGCCCAGTTCTTCGAAGACGGCGGCGAGGAGGTCCTCGACAGCTTTGAACTGGTCGACGCGAGCTACTCGGCCAAGTCCCAAACCCTTACTGCCACCCTGTCCGCCGATCTGTTCACCCATCGTCGCACCAACGATGCGACTTTCGAGGCCATTGTGCTGCTGGGCGTGCGCCAACGGGGCGAGGTGCGGTAACTTCGCTCACGGCACCCGACGCCCTATTTCACTGCAGCGTCAATAGTCCGTGTATCCCTTCTCGCCCGGGGTGTAGAAGGTGCTCGGGTCCGGATCGGTCAGCGGCATACCGTCACGCAGCTTGCGCACCAGGTCGGGATTGGAAATGAAAGGACGCCCGAAGGCCACCAGATCGCCGCGCTTCGCATCGAGATCCACGTTCGCACGCGCGAGGTCGTAGCCACCTGACAGGATGTATTTGCCATTGAACCCGGCACGGATCCTTTCCTTCAGCGCCGCAGGGACTTCAGGCGCGCCCATCGAGCTGTGATCGACCACGTGGATATATACCAGGCCGATGCCGTTCAGTTCAGCAATCAGGCGCTCGTACAGGGCATCCATCTCCGCATCCGGCGCCATGCAGTTGAAAACGCCATAGGGCGAGATACGCATGCCGACACGCTCAGAACCGATGGCCGCAGCACACGCCCGCGCGACTTCTACGGCAAAACGAATACGATTCTCGATGGTACCGCCCCAACGGTCGGCACGGTGATTCGACGCCGTATTGAGAAACTGGTCGATGAGGTAACCGTTTGCCCCATGCACCTCGATGCCGTCGAACCCCGCATCGATTGCATTCCTGGCCGCCGCAGCATACTCGGCGATGGTTGCCATGATGTCGGACTCGCTCATGGCGATTGGTGACGGATACGGTTGCTGGCCACGGCTGTCCGTCCAGATCTCCCCTTGCGCAGCGATTTCGGACGGCGCAAGTACCTGTGCACCCGCCGGCAAATTCAAGGGATGACAAATGCGCCCTGTATGCATCAGTTGGACGAATATGTTGCCGCCGGCCTGGTGCACGGCATACGTCACCTTACGCCATCCTTGCACCTGCGCCTCCGAAAACATTCCCGGAATACGCGCATAACCGAGCCCACCGGGCGACGGCGCAACCCCCTCGGTAATGATGAGCCCCGCCTCGCCGCGCATGGCGTAGTACTTGGCCATCATGTCGTTCGGCACATTGTCGACGGCTCGCGAGCGCGTCATCGGTGCCATCACAACCCGGTTCTTCAGGTGCAGGCCTCCAAGCTCTACCGGTGTGAACAACGTGTCGCTCATCTTCATCCCCTTTGCTTGCTATGCGAGTGTGTTCGGCCCACCGCTCAAGAGACCCTTGTTTCAGCGGCTTCCTGGATAATTCCGTAGACTGCGCGCGATCCCTGCATGATTCTCCCTTGTTTGACTCTACCCCACGCCAGTGATCGAAAACCCGGCCGTGGTTTCGAGCCATTGTTGAACTGCACCGGCAATATCTGGGACATCTTCCCAGTCTGCCCGGACAACGCACCTAAAACGAAGACGTGCCGCGTTTTCCGCGAAAGCAGGAATGGAACCCGGCAGGTCCCTGTCTTCGGGCCGGAACGGATGTGAAACTGTTCTCACAATGGGCCTGCGCCCCCCTTTTGAGGGATCTGCCTGTTGCCGAGACTGATTATGCAAGAATCTAATGCTTGAGTCTTCGTTACGGCGTTACTATCGAACCGATGCCTCCAGTGAAGTCGTACTCCACAACACGCACGGAGCCAAGACCATGAAAACTATCGCACGCGCCATCACATTCGGATGGCTAATCGCCGTTCCTTCCCTCAGCCTTTTCGCGGCTGACCTGCCTGCACGCGGACCCATCCCGTTCGCGGCCTACGACACGAACAAGGACGGCACCATCAGCCCGGAAGAGTTCTACGCTGCTCGCGGCGAACGCATGGGCCAGCGCGCCCAGGCGGGCATGCCCATGCGGGGAGCCGCCAGCGCACCCAGCTTCGAAGAGTTCGATACCGATCATGACGGCCGGCTCACCGAGTCCGAATTACGGCTTGGTCAGACGCAGCGGATGCAGCAGGGTCCCAATGGCGGCGGGCAGGGAATGGGACGCGGCATGGGACCCGGACGAGGCCAGGGCCAGGGACAAGGTGCCGCGCCGCGAAATCTCCCCTCTTTCGCCGACTACGACCTGAACGCCGATGGCCGGCTCACACAAGAGGAGTTCGAGACCGCGCGGGGAGAGCGCATTCAGGAACGTGCGCAGCAGGGCGGCCTGATGCGCAACCTTCCCAATGCCCCTGCATTTGCGGATCTCGATACGGACGGCGACGGGACGATCAGCGCCGACGAGTTTGCCGCCCATCAGGCGCAGCGACGCGGGCGCCCGTAGGCGGCGCTACTAATCACGGTTGGAGTAGATGGGTGTGCCTGCGCGCGCGCACACACATCGCCTCCATTCGGAACGCGTGCTTGTCGCCTCGGCTTCACAGTGTGTGACCTTCACGCCCATGCTTTGCGGCCGACGCCTTCGTGTTCGGGTAATCGACGACTCTTCCTCGAAGACACTTCCCTACATTGAAAAAGGTTGTGTCGCCCATCTTTCTCCAAGAAGACTTCTGCAACGGTTTTAGAAATCATTCACTTTCTGCGGACGTGCGGCGGTGACTCGGATAATTCCTATGCCATTGGAACCTGTCCAACGCCTCAACACCGGCGCGTCCCGAGCGCCCCATCCGCATTCGATGCAACAAATCATCCGTCCGCTCAATGGCCTAGGATGGCATTCGTATACCCGCCGTTTTCCCATTCAACATCGGCCGGACAGCACGAGACGGTTGTCTACACCCGCCACAGGCCGTGGCGCCGGAATTTTCCGAGAAGTGAAATCCGAGTTTTCCTAAAGACGCGCCTCGGTTCATGGGCGCATGCTATCTCCGTCCGGGCCAGTCTTCTTCCGGCAATGCTGTTGACCAGATCCGCCGTCACATTTTATGGCCACCTCCTCTCGGCCAGACTGATGCGGCGGCGGCTGTAGGTACAACATTTAAGGTACGTTTGGCGACTGACGAAAATCCCCATTTCCGAGCCGTACGGCTCCGGCCGCTAAGTCGTTCTCCTCAGCCAACCCGTGCTTTGCACGGGTTTTTTTTTCGCGTTATGGGTCCGGATTGCGGCCGCTCACTACAACCGGTGCATCGAATACCATCGCAGCCCCTGCTGTGACGCGCGTGGTACGGACGGGAAATGACTGCGAGAACGTGGGACATCAACGTATGCAAACTGCACTGGCTCATCGCCACGACGGTAACGTTCCAACAGTTCACGAGCATCTGGATGTCGGACCCGGGGACCCAATACCTGTTCCCATTTCACCGCCTGGTGGGTGCCATCGCCGCTGGGGTGCTCGTGCTGTTCTGGATCTACAGTCACGCCTATGGACAGTTTGCGATGCTGTTCCCCTGGGGCAAGGCCGCACGGCGCGAAGTGGTGCGCGACGCGAAACATCTCTTCCGTGGAAGACTGCCGGCGAGCGGCCCGGGCATCGGCCTTTCCGGATTCATCCATGGCCTTGGCGTGATTGCGCTTACGGGATGCGCACTGACCGGCGCAATCATGTTTGCCATGATCCCTCCCGGTCACGCGGGCCCACCTGATGATCCGATGGCATTTACGCGTTACACCTTGCAGCACAAGTTCTTCGGTGAAGTGCTGTGGTGGTACTGGTGGGGCCATGTGGCATTGGCCCTGCTCCATCAAGTGACGGGGGACAATGTGTTCGGTGCCATTTTTCGCGTCAAAAAGCATTGAGCATGGCGTCAGAGAGATATTTCGACCAAGGTCATAACCGCCGAAACGACGCCGCCTTCCTACGCGATGACACGCTGGCACTCCCGCAGGCAGCCGACAGGCAGGGTCACCACCGCGCATGTACCGCCGCCATCACGCGGGTGCAGCGCCACCTGCCAGCCGTTCGCCAGCGCAAGCTGCTGGGCGATGGCGAGACCAAGCCCGCTGCCACCGGTGCGGTGATTGCGCGACCGTTCCAGCCGGTAGAACGGGCGAAACACCCGCTCGCGTTGATCCTCAGGGATACCTGGCCCCCGGTCCAGAATACGGATGTCGATGGCCGTTCCACTGTGCACAAGTTCAAGGTCCACGGGTTCCGGTTCGCTATAACGCACGGCATTTTCGATCAGGTTGCACAGCACCCGACGCAACGGCATCGCCGCGAGTTCGGCAGGCAGTGACGGGACGGGGCCGAGCCGGACTACGGCGCCGCTTCGCCGCGCATCGTCGACGAGCCCTTGCAGCAGTTCACAAAGATCCACCTCTTCACTCACGCCTCCGGTGATTCCTCGGCTCACGTCGAGAAACAGTCCGAGCAGTTGCTCCATACCTTCGAGGTCCCGTTCGATGCCGGCGATGAGTTCAGGTGCGGCACTGCGCGGGATCATTTCGAGCGCCAGCGCCACACGGGCCAGGGGCGTGCGCAAGTCATGGGAAACGCCCGCCAACAGGGTGGTGCGGTTGGCGAGCAACTCCTGAACCTGGCGACTCATGTGATTGAGGCTGCGCGCCAACTCGGCCAGCTCTTCCGGTCCTTCCTCCGGCACCGGCTTTGGCCAAGGTCCGCGCCCCATGCGCCGTACGGCATTTGAAAGCCGTTCAAGCGGATGCGTAAGTCGGTGCACCAGGACGATAACCATGGCGACCGTCACAATCAGCCCCACCGCCAATTCCAGCACCAACGCCTCGGGTGGGCGCACCGCCACCCGCGAACGCGGAAAGCCCACGCGCACAGTGGCGGTATCAAGGGGAATGTCCGCCCAATACCAGGTCTCGCCACTGGGGTCTACCGAGACCCAGAGCTCGCCTTCGCCATGTAACTGACGGGATAAGGCGGCAGACAGAAACTGGATGTAAGGCAGGGCAACCGTTGGCCGGCTCACCTGCAGGTCCGCCGGCGCCACATGCAAGTCCCGCTCGTGGAGCATCTGTGCAACGGCATGCTTGTCTGCCGCCTGCTCCCAAATCTGCGCGGCATCAATCATGACCGAGACCAGATCGTCCGTGGCACGCTTGCCGAGGGGAAACAACAGGAAGATCGCAAACACCGCCAGGGTAAAGATCTGGAACAACGCGGACACCACCGCAACGGTGAGGAACATCCGCCCAAACAGCGTGCGCGGCCGCAGCTTAGTCATGACCCGAAGGTGAAAAGAGATAACCGGCGCCCCAGACCGTGCGGATGTAGCAAGGCGACTCGGGATCGTCTTCAAGCTTGCGTCGCAGGCGCGTGACGCGCACATCGACACTGCGATCGAACGGGCCGCGTTCGTAGCCCTTGATGAGCTCCACCAGTGTGTCGCGGCTCAACACCCGGTTGGGATGTTCGGCAAAGGCGCGCAACAGCGCGAACTCCCCGGCCGTCAGAGCAACCTCCTCACCGTCGCGCAACAGGCGATGACTCTCCAGGTGCAGCCGAAACGGACCGAAGCTCTGCACGGCCTCGGCTTCCTGTGTGCCGGCGCGCCGCAATACGGCGCGTACACGCGCCAGTAACTCCCGCGGATTGAATGGTTTGGGAAGGTAATCGTCCGCGCCCAGTTCGAGGCCGAGGATGCGATCCACTTCGTCGCCGCGCGCCGAACACATGATGATGGGGAGCTTGCCCTGTTGCCGCAGGCGCCGGGCAATGGTCAGGCCGTCGTCACCGGGCAACATCAAATCGAGGATCACCAGATCCGCTCGCCCCTGATGAAGGTAAGCGTCCATGGCGCGCCCATCGGGGACCGTCGCCACCTGATAACCGTTCTCCGTCAAGTAACGCTGCATCAGTGCCGCGAGCGGCCCATCGTCATCAACGACAAGAATGCTCTCTTTCGGTTCGTGCATCGCGTCCCTCCGGTGGCACTGAAACAACTGTGAAACAACTTGTAGCAATGGCTAACAATCGGGTAACCGCCAGGAAACCCTTGAGGAGCAGGATTGAAATCGAGCATACACAAGGAGATCCCACATGAAACTATCCACTACGGTCACCACCCTGCTGGCAGTCGTTACGCTGGGGACGGCCTCATTGGCGTTTGCCCAGGCCGGCGCCGACATGAACGAACAAATGGCGCTCATGCAAAAACAGGTAGCGCTGATGAAGCCCGAACTTCAGCAAAAAGTGAAAGCCCTCTCCCCAGAGACCAAGAAGCTGTTGCTGCAACTCCTTGCCCAGCACACCCGCTACAGCGATCGCGTCACCTTTCGTCAGGTGATGCATGAAGTGCTGGCCGATTATCAGAGCATGGTGGCCGGTATCGTCACCGAAAACCCGGAGCAGGCCGCGGAAGCGGCGCGACGTCTGGCCAATCACCGCATGCCCCGGGGCGGACTGCTGCCCTATCTCAAGCCGGAACATATCAACGACGCCGCCCTGTCGGCGCTGCTGCCGTTCAATGAAACCGTGGAGGGCAACACGCTGAAGCTCGCCGAGGCGGCGGAACGGGGCGATATGGCCCTGGCAACGAATTACCTCACCACCATCACCACCGGCTGTGTCGGCTGTCACCAGATGTTCCGCGGCACGCCGGGCCTGAGCGATCGACTCCGCTAATCCTGCGGACCACAAAAGGGGGGAGCCATGACCATGATCAAGACCAAGACCGTAACCAACACGTTGGCGTTCACGGGCATCGTGCTCATGGGCGTCGGTTCAACGGCCTACGCCACCAACGGCGATCAGATGTTGGGGGTGACGGCCACACAGTGGGGAATGGCGGGCGCCATCGTCGCCGCCCCGCAGGATGCGGGCACCGTGCTTACCAACCCGGCGGGCCTGGCCGGCCTCGACATCGAAGAGGTACGGTTCGACACCGGCTTCGGATTCCTCAATCCGAACCGTGAGGCGAACGGCAACGAGAGCGACTCCAAACTCTATCTGATCCCCTCGGGCGCCGTGGCGGTGCGCGTCAGTGATCGGGTGGTGTTTGGCATGGGCATGGCCGGGCTCTCGGGCATGGGCGTGGATTTCGACGACACGACGCCCATGCCCGGCAATCAGGCCGTGGTTACCAACAAGCAGTTCCTCAAGATCGCCCCCGGGTTGTCCTATCGGGTTTCCGACCGTCTGGCTGTCGGCGCCGCACTCAACATCGATTACCAGAGCCTGGCCATGTATACGCCGCAGTTCCAGCTGCCGCAGAACCAGGTCTACGGGTATGGCGCCGGGTTCGGCCTGACGTATGCGCTCAGTGACCAACTGACGTTGGGGGCCTCCTACATCACCCGGCAGCAGATGGATGCCTTCAAGTGGAACACCCTGAGCGGACGCTTTGAAATGACCATGGATGCGCCGGCGCAGGCGGCGGTCGGTGCCGCATGGAGACCTGGAGATGACTGGCTGGTGGAATTCGACGTCAAGCACATTGCGTTCAGCGATGTCCTCGATGAGGTGACGCTCCACACCCCGACGGGCAGCCAGCCCCTCACCTTCGGTTGGAGCGATCAGACGGTATTTGCATTGGGCGTCCAGCGCCGCCTCAGTCCCCGGGCCACCGTGCGGGCGGGCCTCAACTATGGTGAGTCGCCCATCGGTTCGGAGGACGTGACCTCCAACATCGGCTCACTGGCGGTCACGGAATGGCATGGCTCGCTCGGCTTCACGCGCGCCTTCACGGATCGTCTCTCGGGCTCGTTCTCCTATGCCCACGCCTTTGAGAACGAAGTGCGATCAAATACCAGCCCGGCGACCATCCAGCTCGACCAGAACATCATCAACCTGCAACTCAGCTACAAGAACTAGGAGATAACCATGAACGTCATTCAAATCGTTCACTTCACCGCCGGGACCGTGGTACTCCTGAGCATCGCCCTGGGCGTCGCAGTGCATCCCTATTGGCTGGCACTGGGCGCAATGGTGGGCGCCAATCTGGCGCAAAGCGCCTTCACCTCGTTCTGTCCGTTGGCGTCGGTGCTCAAGCGTTTCGGGGTCCCGGAATAACGCAGCGGGGAGTGCGGGGACCGTATGGCTAGTCAATGGACGCCATTGCACAGGTATGCCGCCCCTGGCACTCCCGCCCAATCTTTGTGCATTCGCTCGTGACAGCGCCGCTGCCATGACGTGCTCCTGCCCGGCAGGTCTACCCGGAGGATGACCGGCTCGATCCCGGTCACCCTCCTAATGGATTCCAGCTTGCTCAATGTTCGTCATGCCCCTTGCCCTGACGAGCGTACTTATCTTTGTGCTTGTTGCGGTAGTCCCGGTTCGCATAAGGCCAAGCCTCTGCCGATTCGGGCCAGACGTGCTGAACTCCACGGTCTGTCACCCGAAGGGAGCCAGGAAGGTGAAGCACATCGGGCTCGCCCTCATTGCGCAAACGCGTAACCACGGGCCTCCCGGAGGTGCCGTAGATGTGGGCCTCGTTTGCGACCTGCAACTTCAGTGCGTCATAAGAACCCGTGGCGATCTGCCCCAGGTCCGCATTCAACCGTGCGATCAATCCGCGCAAGTCGGTCAGCGGCACGAGCACACCATCTGCATCTTCGAACAAAACACGCTCCCGATGCTGATCGTCCATTCCAATGAGCTTGTGAGCACGCACAAGCACCACCGAAGGGGCCCCGTCGTCCCAGCGCTCGTGCTTGCGATGCTCGGACGCGATACTTGCAGACGTCGCCATGATTGCGACGGCCGTAACGAACACCTTCAGAAATTTTGCTCTCATAACATGTCGCTCCCGTGGGGTGTTTTTTGTCCACGGAGACAGAGTGCACCGGCAAGATTAACCTGGACTGAAAACGACCGCTGACGCCGGCCTTCGGTGAGATACGAAAGCTGGACAAGCAGATGAGGCGCGCTCGCCGTAGCGATTTCGCCTTTCACGCACTCTCGGAATACCCCCCAAAACCGGCGATCATGCACGTCGATAATGAGGAATGGGGCAACGGGACCACGCAGTTCTTCATGCGGCCTCGCATTCAAAGTGCTGACGTATAGCGGATTACGTGATCCGGCTGCCGAGCGGTGCCTGAAGTGCGGCCATTGGGCGATGACTTGTGGCACAATCTTTTTACCAGGCATCGAAATTCACGCCATGCCCAACGACGCACACGCGGCACTCGATCGGCTGATGGTTGCCCTGCTGGAAGGTGATCCAGAGGCGGCACTTGCGGAGACCAGCCAGCTGCTGGCGGCGGGGGTCAGCCGTGAGCACATCGTGGTAGCGGGGCTTGAGACCGCCATGACCCGGCTCGACGAGAAATGCACCGTCGAAGGCTTTAACCTCCTGGAGATCATGCTCGTGGGCCGTGCGGTGTCCAAGGTGGTGGGGGTGCTGTACCCCGAAGGCGTGAGCCGCGGCGAAGGGCGTGCAACCTTTGTCATCGCCACGCCCGAGGGTGACATTCACGATCTCGGCAAGAACATCGTCAAGACGGTGTTGATCGGCAAGGGCTTTCGCGTGGTGGACCTGGGCCAGGACTGTCCCATTCCTCACCTGATCGAGGCGGTGGAACGCGAGGGGGCGGTTGCCGCCTTGGTCAGCGGACTGATTTCATCGGTGGTTCCCCAGGTGCGCAAGATCAAACCGGCCCTCGCTGCGCGGGGACTGGGGCACGTGAAAGTGGTCGCCGGCGGTGCGGCGCTCAAGCAGGCCAGCGCCGAGAGCCTGGATGTGGACTACGTGGCCGAAACCGCCTTCGACGGTGCCCATTATCTCGAGCAAATGGTGCAGGAGCTACCGTGAACGGGCGGGAACGCATCCTGGCAACGGTGGGCTTCAGACCGGCCGATCGCGTGCCTTGCATTCCCCTCGTGTTCGGACACGCTGCGGTGTCGGCGGGCGTTCCGCTGTCCGATTACCTGCGCGACGGGGATTGTCTTGCACGGTGCCAACTCGCCGCCCAGGACCGTTACGGATACGACGCGGTGTATGCCTTCATGGACACCTTCGTGGAAACCGAGGCGATAGGTTCCACGTTGCACTACAGTCCCAATCTCTATCCTCACGTGGTGCAGTATGCGCTGCACTCGGGCGAGATTCCGTCCCGCCTGAAGCTGCCCGATCCCACGCGAGACGGGCGCATGCCTGAGGTGCTGAAGGCCACCGCGGCGTTGCATCGTGCCGTCGGTGATCGCCTGCTGCTGGTGGGCGCCGTGACCGGTCCCATGAGCCAGGCCACCACCTACATGGCGCTGGAAGAGGCGCTGTATTTTCTTGTGGACGCCCCTGAGGCGTTCTTGCAGATACTCGACTATGCCACCGAAGTGACCATCGCCTTTGGTCTGGCGCAGATCCGCGCCGGTGCGCAGGCGGTGGCCTTGATCGATCCTTCATCCTCCCCGGCGGTCATTCCACCGGCACTGTTCCACGCACAGGTGCTGCCGCGGCAGAAAAAAATCATGGCCGCCTTCCGTGACGCCGGGGCGCTGGCGTGGCTCGACATCGCCGGCCCCATCTCACCGCTGCTGGCGGCGCTTCCCGGCATGGGCCCCGATATCGTCACCCTCGATTACGAGGTGTCGCTCACCGAGGGAAAACGGCATCTCCCGCACACCTGCCTTGCCGGCAACATCCGCTCACTGGATTTCGTACTGGCCACACCCGGACAGATGTTCGACGAGGTCTGTGCGGCGCGGGCCGAGGTGGGTACGCGCGGCGGCCTGCTGCTTTCCTCCGGCTCGGAAGTGCCGCTGGAGGCGAACCCGGACAATCTTCACGCCATGCTGGCCGCCTGTGCGGCGGACGCGCCGTGCCGGAACTGACCATCCTGCTCGACCACCAGACCCACAGGCTGGTCTTCACGCCCGGCCGTTCCGTGCGCGACGTCCTGGAACCCACACCGTATCGCGTCCGCTCCGGTTGTCACGGCAACGGTGCCTGTGGCCTATGCCGCATCCGCATATTGGCAGGTGATGCGGGGCCGGTGACCACGAGCGAACAGCTTCACCTGCATGAAGATCTGTTGGCGCAAGGCGTACGCCTGGCCTGTCAGGTCCGGCCCCACGAGGCGCTCTCCGTGGAAGTGCTGAACCCGGCACCGCCCTCGGACTGGCGCGCCACACCGGAGGGCTTCTGGCAGCGCGGCGAAGCCCGTGAGCACGACGTCATGCCGGACGTCGTCGACGTTCCGCGGCCGTGCGGCGTCGCCGTGGACATCGGCACCACCAATCTCAGCCTCTCCGTCTTTGAACTGGAATGCGGTCGCTGGTTGGCGGACCGCTGGGGCCGCAATCCGCAAGCGGCGCACGGCAGCGACTTCATCAGTCGCCTGGCGGCAGCAGCACACTCGCGCGAGATCGCGGCGCAGATGAGCGCGCAGGTGGTGGATGCGCTCGCCGAGGCCCTGCAAGACATCGCGGTCCACGACGGCTTCGACCTGCGGCGCATCGTGCGTGTGGTCCTGGTGGGTAACACGGCCATGCTGGCGTTGCTCACGGGCAAGCATTTGGCGAGATTGCTCTGTCCCGAGTATTGGAGCCTGCCGCTGGAATGCCGCCCGGACGACGTGGCGCCCTGGATTGCGCGCTGGCAGATCCACCCCCATGCGCAGGTGGAGGTGGTTCAGCCGCTGGCCGGATTCGTCGGTTCCGATCTGTTGGCCGGGCTGGTGGCGGTCCGGCTCGACGACGGCGACACGCCCGCCCTGTTCATCGATGCAGGCACCAATTCGGAAGTCGCCCTGTGGGACGGTGAACGCCTGTACGTCACCGCCACAGCCGGCGGACCCGCCTTCGAGACCGTCGGGCTCGGCGTGCCGGCGGAACCCGGGGCCATTTACCGGGTCACCTGTAATGGGCAATTGGAGTTCCATACCCTGGAAAGCGATCAGGCAAACGGGCTGTGCGGCTCCGGGCTGGTGGATCTCATGGCGCGATTGCGTGAAAAGGGCATATTGAACGAACGGGGAAACCTCGTCGGCGGCGAGTTCCGTTTTTCCGCCGGCAAGCGTGACATGGTGCTGACCAAGCGCGACGTGGACGCCTTCCAGCGCGCCAAGGCTGCCATCGGCGCGGCAGTGTCTGCGCTTTGCAGAACGGCGGACTTGCACGTCGATGAACTCCAGCGCATCTGGATCGCCGGCGCCTTCGGTCGCTACCTGGACATCACCAGTGCCCAGGCGGTGGGACTCGTACCCAAGGTGAGCCGCGAACGCATCATGCTGGCCGGAAACACGGCCCTGAGCGGCTGCGCCGACCTGCTGCTGTCGACCGCGGCCCGGCAGCGCCTGTCCCGTTTGCGCGACCGTGCGGGCAGCGTGCTCAACCTGGCCCACGACGCGGATTTCGCGCGCACCTTCATGGAACATCTGTATCTGAGGCCATTCACGACACCATGACGTCCCAACTCGCCGAACAGCGACTCGATGCCGTCATCAAGACGGCTCAATACCTGGCGGCACTCGATCCGCATCAGGACATCTGGGCCGAGTTCGGCAAGATCGGGCTGCACTTCCTGCAATCGGATCTGGGCGTGTTTGCCGCCCCCCGGCGGAACGGCCGACTGGTGTTCCACCACTGCGTGGGCGTCAGGAATTGCACGCAATTGCACACCGCGGTATCGGACGTGATCCACCAGGTCCTGGAAAACGGCTTCCTCGCCACCGAGACACTGCACCTGGATACCACCTACGCCGTGGTGTTCCTGCCGCTCAATGTGGAAGGCCGCACGGTCTGCGTCATGGGCCTGGGCAAGCGCGGCGTTGCAACGCTCGACCGCGATCTGTTGAACCTCTACCTGGCCGTGGCCGGGCTGTTCGGCTCCACGCTCGCCCGGCTCACCTCGCAGCACCGTTTCTTCGTCATGGCGGACAACGTGCCGGAGATGCTGTTCCAACTGGTGCGCTACCCGGACGGCAGTCTTGAGTTCGGCTATGTCAGTGGCGGTTCCCGGACGGCATTGGGGCTTTCACCTCCGGACCTGTTGGGCGATCCCGAACGTTTTCTTTCGCGCCTGCTTTCCGAGGAACGTGCCGAATTCGAGAACGCGGTAGCCACGGCCGGGGGCCGGCTCAACCGGGTCTTTCGCAGCATGGATACCGACGGCAGGTTGCGTTACCTGCTGTGCAACGCCATGCCCACTTGGCAGGAAGACGGCAGCATCGTCTGGGACGGCGCCTTGCAAGACATCACGGAACAGCACGAAATGGAGGAAGAGCGCAAACGCTACCTGCTGCGGCTGGAACGAAGCATGGAAGCGACCATAGAAGCGATTGCCTCCACCATCGAGAAGCGCGACCCGTATACGGCCGGACACCAGCGGCGCGTAGCCGACTTGACCCGGCAGTTGGGCGAGGAAATGGAGCTTCCGGCCGACGAGATCCACGGCATTGCCCTGGCTGCCAGCATTCACGACATCGGCAAGATCCACATTCCCGCGGAGATCCTCTCCTTTCCCGGCGAGCTTGGCCCCATCGAGTACGAGTTGGTGAAGACCCACGCGCGCATCGGCTACGACATTCTCAAGATCACAGACTTCCCCTGGCCCGTCGCCGAGATGGTGTTGCAGCACCATGAGCGCATGGACGGCTCCGGCTACCCCAATCAACTCAGAGGCGACCAGCTGCTGCTCGGGGCCCGCATCATCGCGGTAGCGGATGTGGTGGAGTCCATCGCCTCCTTCCGCCCTTACCGCCCCGCCCTCACCATCGAAGATGCCCTGGACGAGATCAAGACCCATCGCGGCACGCTCTACGACCCGGCCGTGGTCGACGCCTGTCTGCGACTGTTCACGAAAAAGAACTACCGCATCGCCGTACGCTGATAGCTGGAAGTATCAAGGTCCGGGTAATCGCGTTTTCTCAGGCCGAACGAAATGAGCGCGGTCATTTGCCTAAGCCTTTAGCCCGGCGATGCGGCTGGCCCACCCGCGTCTGGCCGAGGCGCGGCGGCAACCCGCTCACCTGCATCCGTTCCCGCGAGCGAATACGCCGCCGACGCGAGATCGCCGTTGATGCGCCTGAGATCGCGGATGACGTCGATATAGACGGCGCTGTTTCTCATCGACTCCGCCGCGCCTTCGCGCAGGCGCTCGAAGTGCGCCTGCACCGCTGCGCGCTCCAGGGCGCGTACTGCACGCTTTTCAGCCAGCAACCTGTGCGCCAGCAACGGGTCGCGAGACAACAGCACGTTGAGTGAGAGCTGAAGGTTTTCTGCCACGCGTGCATGAATCTCCTTGACCCCTGCCAACTCGTGGGATGAAAAGCGGTAGCCGTGGTACACCTTCTTTGCGGCAATCTCCATCAAGTTCTTTTCGATGATGTCACCCACGTGCTCCAGATTTACGGTGAAGCGAATGATCTCCATGCAGCGCTGGCTCTCCTCGAGGCTCATGTGCGTGCGGGAGAGTTGAATGAGGTAGGACTTGATGGCTTCGTGCAGGCGGTCCACCTGATCGTCGTCCGCGCCCACCTGGGTCAGCAGTTCGGTATTGTCGTGTTCCAGCACTTCGATGGAGCGTTGCAGCATGTGGTCGACCAGTTCGCCGAGGCGCAGGCATTCCCGCGCGGCACAGGTCAGGGCTTCCGACGGCGTATCCAGCGCCGCCGGATCCAGGTGCTGGGGTATCGCGGGGTCCGGCGTGGCGGGCGCGTCCGGAAGCAGGCGCGCGGTCGCGCGTGCCACCTGTTCCGTAAAGGGCAGGAACAGTGCCGCCAACGCCAGATTAAAAATCAGGTGGGCATGCACCGCCGCACGCCCGGGCGAGGCACCCAACATCGACAGCCACTCCGTCATGCCGGGCAACAGCGGCAGCACCACGAGAGCGGCCAGCCCGCGCATCAGAAGGTTGCCGAGCGGCACACGCCGTGCGGCCGCCACGGCACCGGCCTGCAACGTGTAGGGCGCTATCGCGCCGCCCACGTTCACACCCAGAATCAACGTATAGGCGAGCGCCAGCGGCAGCGCACCCGACCCCGCCAGGGCAGCCACCAGCAACACCATCGCCAAGCTCGAATGGGCTAGCCAGGTCAGCAACGCCGCAAACAACAGCGCGATGATCGGGTCACCCCCAAGCGCCGCGAGCAATATCCCAAAACCCTCGGCGTCACGCAGCGGCGCGGAGGCAGCGGTGATGGAACTGAGCGCGAGCAGCATCAACCCTATGCCGATCACGATACGACTGATGTTGCGCGCCCGGTCCGCGCGCGACTTCAGGAAGGTGAACACACCGGCTGCAATCGCGAGCGGTGCCAACCAACGCAAGTCCAGGGCGAACACCTGGGCGACCAGTGCTGAACCCACGTCCGCACCCAGCATCACCGAAAGCGCGACACCACCGGTCAGCATCCCGTGCGCAACCAAGGGCGAGACGATCAATGCCGTCGCCGCACTGCTTTGCAACACCGCCGTTACACCCAGCCCGGTACCGGCGGCCACGAAGCGATTTCCCGTGCACGCGGCGAGCGCGTGACGTAACTGCGCGCCGAAGGCGCGCATCATGCCGGTGCGCACCATCCGCACACCCCACACCAGTAGCGCAACGCCACCAATGAAGTTCAGCAAAAGCTCCGTACCGGTCATGATCGACCCTTGTGTCGTGACATTGCCAACATGGCTCACCTTCCGTCTGCGCTGCGGCCGCTCGCACCCGTGAGCGGCACTGCACCTGAAGGGCTGGGCCCGGATCCGCGCCTTGACGGGTCCGTCGTTCACAGGTGGGCACAGCTTCCATCACCCGTTCCCGACGAGTACCCGGCTCGGATCGATCGGAACCGACAGGCATTCCGCAGCGGGCATGCCCTGCTCTACCTTGCAGGGGTTGCACAACGAAAAGTAGCTTGAAAACGAACGAATTTCGGTTGCAGAAGACCGGGATGCGCACAACCGCGCATCCCGCAACTAGCGGGTTGGCGGGCGAGGACGAAGGTTGAAAAGTTGACGCTTGGCCATGGAATCGCGAATCCGGTGCGGCGACCGGCACCACTTCGGTGCCGTTGCTCAGATTGAGACATACCCCACAGGAAAAAGCAAACCACGCCAGCGGCTGTATAGCTGCACCCGTATTAGCCGGCTTGCGTTTTACTCGTTTCCAGGTATGGTTGAGCCGTGTCAGCTCATCATGAACCCGAATACCATGTTGCAGCTTCTAGTCACTCGTAGCTCGGGCAGCTCCCTCACCTTCCAGGCTTAAGCCGGGGGCATGCCGTTGCCCCCGGCCTGATCACTCTACGGATCGCGTTCTCCTGGCCGTGCATTTCCAAGCGACATTCGCGCGCCTCGAACAACGCGCCTTAATAAGGCTGTCCGTGCGCGGCGATGATCCCGCGCTTTCGGTGAACCATCGAATCAGGAGTGCACAGCATGAGCAAGGAACAGACGAAGAAGGTGGCCCAAAAATCCCTTAAAGAGAAACGGCGGGAAAAGAAGGAAAAGCGCAAAAAGGCCGAATGAGATCACGTGGGCACATCGCCCCGTGGTTCGGAGACGAGTGCACGGTCGAGTCTTTCCTCGTGCGCAGTCGTGAGGAAAGACTCCACCTCTTTCGTGGTGGTTCGCAGAGGCGGATTGGGCTCCCGTCCACGGTACTCCCACGGGCGCACTGGCCGGTGCGTGGTTGGCGGAAGCTCACCTGGCAGGCGTACCGGACTTTCGGATCTCATATAGCAGCTCGGCAAATCCCTCACCGACTCTGAACCGAGACGAGCCTGAGTGGAGGTGAGGTGATGCGCCTGGGCAGAAAGGGTTTGCCTGCACACAAGGTGACCGAGCTCACTTGCACGATGATTTCGTCCAGAAGGCCCGCATCGTAGAACTTTCCCGCGAGCTCACCACCGCCCACCAGCCAAAGATTCTTCTCCTTGGCCACGGGCCTTATCTGCTCATGGATCGGCCGGACGTCGCCTCTTACGAAGCGGATGTCCGCGCCCGGTATTCGGGGCAGGTCACGGCTTGAGAACACCCACGCTGGCTGGACATACGGCCACGCATCCGGTATAGCCGAGCCCAACCGGATGACATGTTGCAACATCCACGCATACGTCGCCGATCCCATGACCAGCGCACCTACACCCTGAATGAACTGCGGATAACTTGTCTCGCTCACATCGTCGAGAGCAAGCAGCCAATCGAGGGAGTCGTCCTCAGTGGCTATAAATCCATCGAGACTCGCCGCTGCGTAGTACAGCGTCCGCATAACGCCCCTCCCTGGGTTTCAATGGAGCCGGACTCGATGAAAGCCGGGCCTGTCTACGCGGCGAGCTTCAGAAGCATTGGTTTTGGAACACGGGACTTTTTTATGGCCCTTTCGACGAGAAATAGACCGACCACCTTTTTCGCCTCAGGTCGGAGTAAACCCGGGAGCAGGGTTTTACTCTGGTCCCACAATTGCTCAGTCGTGCCGCACATAACCCCCGTGCACGCCTCGCTTGCTGAGAACCACCTGCCATAGCTGGATGTCTCTCGCCCGGAACGCGCCTGCACAGGAGAGCAGATAATAGCGCCACATGCGGTGAAATCGCTCACCGTAAGCGGCAAGACTCGGCCGGGCCGCGTCGAAGTTTCGATACCACGCCATCAAGGTTTTGTCGTAATCTGCCCCGAAGTTATGGACGTCTTCAATAACGAACAATGCGTCCACGGCATCACCAATCTGGCCAAGGGAAGGCAAATCTCCATTGGGAAAGATGTACTTGTCTATCCAGGGATCGGGGGTACTTTTACGGTTGTTCTTGCCGATGGTGTGCAGCAAAAAGAGGCCGTCGTCTTTCAATGACCGCCGGACAACTTCCATGTACTCGCGATGATTTTTCCGCCCCACGTGTTCGAACATGCCAATGCTCACGACGCGGTCGAACTGTTCGCTCATGCTACGGTAATCCTGTAGTCGGAACTCTATCGGCAGACCGGCACAGAGTCGTTGGCCATACTCTGCCTGTGCCCTGGAAATGGTGACACCCACGCACTCCACGCCATAGCGTTCTGCGGCGAATTTCATGAAGCTTCCCCAGCCGCAACCGATGTCGAGCACCCGCATGCCTTTCCTGAGCCCCAGCTTTCTGCACACCAACTCCAGTTTGTGCTCCTGGGCCTGCTCAAGCGTCGTTGCGTTTTTCCAGTAACCGCAGGTGTACGTCATTCGATCATCGAGCATGGCTCGATAGAAGTCGTTGCCGAGGTCATAGTGAGCCTCCCCAACCTGCCAGGCGCGCCTCACCGTCTGGAGATTGAGGATGTGTGCACGCAGCGCGTGGAGCGCCAGTCGAATCGGCGCGATCTGGCGATCGAGTTGAGCGCGCAAAACACGAAAGAAGAAGGAGTCAAGACTCTCGACATCCCACAGGCCGTCAATGTAGGCCTCACCCAGTCCAAGGCTGCCGCGCGAGAAGACCTGGCGGGGAAAGACGGGTGAATGTATCTGGATATCCCACGGGCGACTGCCATTGATCCGTATGTCGGCATAAAGGAGCAGTTCCTCAAGGAGACGAAAATCGCTGGAGCCTTGCGTGCGGCTTGAGATTTCGGAGGCGGTAGAGTTGTCCATGGCGTACCTTCATTCTTCTTGGGCGGCGCGTTCGTGTGCAGCTCGTTTGCCGGCGCCTGTTCTCCGCTGCACGGCTACGGTATGTCGACTGCTACCTAGGGAAGCGCTGAATAAAGCCATCCTGGCTTTCTCAGCGCACGGCGAGCAAAAAGCGTGGTTTTTGCTCGCCTTCATTTTCAACCGCTTACGCGGACGAAAATGGCGGCACATCCATGTGCCGCGGGAAACGCCGATTAAATCAGCGTTTCCCTAGGGGAAGGTTGTCGGATTCTGTCGAAGAACACTCTGACCAAGTCTGAGCGCGTGACGATGCCAAGCACGTGACGCTCGGCGTCACAGACGATCACGCGCTTGATGCGGTTCTTTTTCATCAATTCGAGTACGTCATGCAGGGTCTGCTCAGGCGCGGCAGTGACGATATCGGACACCATGACGTCGGATACGAGATCGTCAGGCGCCTGGATATCGACCGGGTGCGCGAACATCGTTTCCAGGGTTTGCCAGAGGCTGTGTGTGGGGTGGTGACTCGGCACGCCCAATGCGCGCAGGAAGTCGGCCTCGGTGACGATACCTTCGAGTTTGTTCTGGCGATCGACCACGGGCAGGCCGCTGATCTTGCCGACAATAAGGCGGTGCGCCGCCTCCGCAAGCGTCGTGTCGGCGTGTACGGTTTCGACTGGATGCGTCATCAGGTCGCTGACCCGGATATTCCCGGTGGTGCGCAGATAAGCGTGCTTTTCTACCTTGCTGTTGATTTCCATGAGATCGTCCACCGTGATATCCAGGAATGTGTTCATTTCGCGAAGCGCGGAAATGAAGTCTTCGCGCACCAGGTTTCTGCATCTGAATCTGCGCATATCCGCCTCCTGCCGACGATTAAGCGGCTGTTTCCGTGTAATCCACCCGTTGCCACGAGTTTTCGTTGAGGAAGACTTCGTATTTGGCCCAACGGGCGAACACGTCGGACGCGGTGCTGCCGGTTGCACGCCGTTCAGCGCCGGCGACGACGTTGAACTCCACCTGCACCGCGCCAGAATCCGTAGAGTGCTTTTTCGCCGTCACTCGGCGAATCTGCCAGAGCGGACCATGGAGGCCGTTGCTGTAACAGCGTCCGGCCTGGATATCGTCCGGCGCCATGCTGGTCGCGTCTCTTTGAAGTTCGAGCAGATGGTAGAGCTCCTGAAGATCACAGCCGGTGTGGTCGCCCGCTGCGCGGTGACTCAAGCCGCGCACCGCCGCTTCCAGTTCACGACGACTCAAATGGTCCTCGTTCTTTGCCACCGGATGGGCGGAGGCCGATTTCGCGCGTGGCGAGGCCAGGGCGGCGGGATAGCGGCGCCAGGCAAAGAGACCGTTGAAGAGAATCGCGATTGCCAGCAAAACCAATGCGTCAAGCAACACTGGCGTCACAACATACTGGAACCCGAGGGCGCGAAGGCTATCGCCGCCGACGACGGCAGTCAGTGCGGTGGCGCCGCCCGGTGGGTGTATGCAGCGCAGGTAGTGCATTGCACCGATGGAAAGCGCGACCGCAACAGGCGCCGCCACCATAAGGTCGGGGATCCACGTGGCGCAGGCGACGCCGATCAGCGCAGAAGTGACATGGCCGCCAAGAACCGGCCACGGTTGGGACATTGGCCCGTGGGGAACCGCGAACAACAGGACAGCCGATGCGCCCACGGAAGCCGCAACCCCCGCGGTCCCCTGAGGATCGACGAAGTGTCGGCTGATCCACACCACGGCGAGAACACCCGCCAATCCGCCGCCCAGGGAAAGCCATTTTTCCAGGTGCCCGGTTTTGTTCGGCTCGAGGCCGATCAAGCTGGTCCACTTCGCCATGCGATCCCCAAAGACAGTTGTGCCCTAGCGGCGCGTGTTTTGCCTGCTTGTCGCGTTAGAAGCCGGAACACGCTTCATGTTGGAAAGACGCCAATGTCCGTCCGTTTTAGCTGCGCCAATAGACAAGTCGATTAGTGGGTCATTTAGTTCTGAGGGATATTAGTGGATACTGGTGAAGCAAAAAAACGATAAAATTTGCACGTTGGTATCGAAAACTTCGATAGGAAGACGGGGCGTGGATACTGATCAAATCCGGACTTTTCTGGCGGTGGCGGCCAACGGCAGTTTTCTCGAAGCCGCAAGCCGCCTTCATGTCACCCAATCCACGGTCAGCGCGCGGATTCGCAATCTCGAAGCGTATCTGGGCGCGAAATTGTTCGCGCGAAGCCGCGGCGGGGCTGTCTTGACACTCGCGGGCAGGCGCTTCCTGCGCCATGCCAAGTCGTTGATGATCACGGTTGAACAGGCCCGATACGACCTCGGCTTGCCGAGCCGCTTCAATGGCAGCATCACGGTTGGCGCACGCATCGCCTTGTGCGAAGGATTCCTTCCCCGCTGGGCCGGGCTGATGCGCGAGATCGCACCCAACATCTCGCTACGCAATGAAATCGGATTCGAAGAAGAGTTGATGCGGCGGCTGATGAAAGGGACCCTGGACATCGGCTTGATGTATACGCCGCAACACAGCCCAGGTCTGCAAGTGGAACACCTGTTTGATGAATCCCTGGTGCTTCTGAGTACTGATGCCGGGAAACCCTGGCCGGACGACAAATACATCTATGTCGACTGGGGCCCTGAATTCTATGCGCAACACAACAGCTACTTTCCGCAACTGGAACGGCCGGCGCAGATCGCCAACATAGGCTGGCTCGGCGTAAAGCTCATCCTCGCAAACGGCGGCTCCTGTTTTCTTCCGATCCGAATGGCGGAGCCACTGATAAGGAAAGGCGAACTGCACCGCGTGCCGAACAGCCCGGAGTTCCGGCTGCCCGCGTACATGGTGTTTCCACGGGATTCCGAATCGGATGCCCTTAAACAGGCCTTGAGTGCGATGCGTTCTTTGGCGGCGGAGGAACGGAAAGCCGGAGGCTGATTGCGCGCGCAAGATCAACGAGAAAGCGAAAGCGGCGGCATGAGTCACGCGGGAACTAGCTTGACACGCGCCGGGGGCCATCAAGGTACATTTTGACCGAAACGATTTCGCCGCGGTGTCGCAACAGCTCCACGACTTCCGTTTCGACCTGCACAGCCACCTTATCAGCGAGAACGTTCGCCTCTATATCTATCTCGGCAGGTTCACGAGCCATGACCAAGAGAAATACGCTCTGGTGTGCAAGTTTCGCCAGGAAATGGAAAGCATCGGAAAGACGGCGCTTCGGCTGCTGAAAAAGTATGAGACCCTGAACATCAATCGTAAGCGGTCAATAAACCGCACCCTTCCCACTCGTCAACGCATCCCGAAAACTGTGGCCTTCACCATCGTGAGGCACAGTCATGCGAAAGAACACGACCAAGGCGCTGCGAATGAGCGGTGCCGCA
>Ga0265293_10002138_pt1 | contig 40875 bp, 38 predicted proteins | sample Munlanlewell138R_FD_192505 | JGI IMG/M metagenome (GOLD analysis project Ga0265293, IMG submission 192505) | Leachate microbial communities from a municipal landfill in Southern Ontario, Canada - Leachate well 138R | ecosystem: Engineered > Solid waste > Landfill > Unclassified | place: Canada...
ATCAGACGGCCAATTATTCCCGCTACCGGCAAACAAAAACAGTGAAGGTAACTTTAGACACTAAAGTATAAAAAATACGTAGAACTTATTATCATGTACAAGACAAAAAGTGCCTGGCACTGGATTAATTATTTTTATTTGAAGGAGAAGTATTATGACACTAACATTAACAAAAGCGAATTTTAAGGAAGAAGTTCTCGAGAACGAACAGCCTGTACTGGTTGATTTCTGGGCCAGCTGGTGTGGACCTTGCCGTATGGTCGGACCGATAGTGGAAGCCTTGGCTGATGATTTTGACGGACGTGCCGGAGTCGGCAAAGTAAACGTTGATGAAGAAGACGATCTTGCAAGGCAGTACTCAATAATGAGCATACCGACGCTGGTGATCTTCAAAGGTGGCGAAGTGGTTGAGCGTGTGGTCGGAGCCCGTTCACAAGGCGAACTGGCAGCATTATTGGAAAAACACATATAAGTTAACAAATAAATAGCAGCAGTCAGACCTTAATTCGTTTTTCGGAGGTGGCAAGTGCAAGGCGCATTTCGTTTAGTGACAAAAGCAGAACAGCAGTTGCTGGATAGAGCTTACACCAAGCTAACAGGTCTTCCATCAATAGTTCTAATGGAAAATGCAGGCAAGGCACTGGCAGATGCAGTTTTAAGTGTAGATACAGCAGCGCAAGCTGCTGTATATGATTGTCTGATTTTTGCAGGCAAGGGACAAAATGGCGGGGATGGCTATGTAGCTGCCCGCCATTTGCAGTCTGAGGGGCTTAAAGTTGCCGTGGTTGACGTGAGCTCAGGTGAAGCTCATCGTGATGATGCTGCTGTCAATGTATCTGCTTGGGCAGAACTGGGTGGAGAGATTATCAGAGATTTAACCGGAGTACCGACAGATTCGGTTCCTGTCATTGTCGACGCTATATACGGCAGCGGCTTTGCCTTGGATCGGAAGATTGATGAAGATACGGTGCACGCTTTTGCCCTGATGAGGGAATTACAGGAAAACGGCTCTAAAGTTATCGCCTGTGATTTGCCCAGCGGTCTGCAGGCAGATACGGGGCAAGTCAGTTCATTAAGCCTGAAGGCGGACCTGACCGTTACTTTCGGCAGGGTTAAGCTGGGACTGATAACTCATCCCGGATGTCTTTATTCCGGAGAGATCTGGCTGGAGACACTGGGCATGGATGACGATTTCGTAGATCGTCAGCTGAAAGGAGATCCGGCTTACATTCTTGATGCTGCTCTTGCCTCCACACTTGACAGTAAGCTTGCAGCTGATGCTCATAAAGGTGTTAATGGCAAAGCTTTACTGATCGGCGGCTCGGAGAATATGCCCGGAGCCATGCTTTTATCGATTGAAGCCTGTGCCCGATCAGGGGCAGGCTATACCATGGTGAGAGCACCTGAAGAAATAATTCCTCTTCTGGCTGAAGCTATGCCTTCCGCATTGTATTCATCGATTCCCGTAGGCGAGAGTAAAAAACGCGACCTGCCAGGACCTATGGATTCGATTGCCATCGGCATGGGTGCTTCGGATGCCGGTTGGATTGCCAAAGCTTTAAGCAGCCTGATTCCCAATGAGCAACGTCTCCTTATCGATGCTGACGGCTTGAATGCTCTGGCAAAGATGCCGCAGGCAGAAGCGCTTTTGCGAGAGAGGCAGGAGAAAGGTCTGGAACCGCTGGTTTTGACCCCTCATCCCGGTGAGTTTGAACGTCTGGCTCCTGAATTGACCTCTCTTTTACAGGAAGATCGTGTAGGTGCTGCGCGCAGTCTGGCCCGTAAAAAGTTGTTGATCGTAGTGTTGAAGGGTATGGCCACAGTTGTTGCTTTCCCTGACGGAACAGTATTTATCAATGAATCCGGAAACTCCGGTATGGCCAAAGCCGGTTCCGGAGATGTGCTGACCGGTATGATTGCGGGTAATATGGCTGTGTTAAAGGACAGCAGGAAGGCCGTCTTGTTGTCAGTTTATCTGCATGGACTGGCTGCAGACATTGCCCTCTCCGGCGACGATGATCCCCGTTCTCTTTTGCCGGAAGATATTCTGGCGAATATATCCGCTGCCCGACAGACCTTGTAGTGGTCCGTAAGCCCGGGACTTTCCCATACTTTGCAGTTAGTCACAGAGTGAAATTTCCTCTGATCTTTCTTACTGTGCCCGGCTTTGTTATAATGGTCTAAATTATTGAAAAGGTCTCTGTCACTTTAGTGAAATTAAAGTTGGCGGATATTCCTGATGGCAGGGGGATTAATTGCCGAACTTCTTTTCGGAAATAGGTGAGTTTTTCAGCGGCATCTGGCAGAGTATGACGGACGGTCTGCTATTTTTAGGCGGCCCGCTTGATATGTTTGTTTCATCTTTAGATATTCTGATCACAACCCTGGTTTTCTACTTCATTCTTAAATTGTTTCGTGACTCAAGAGCCTGGCAGCTTCTACGGGGCATTCTGCTGATCATAGCCTTTGCCATAGTGACCAGTTTTCTCGGCCTTAATACCATAAGCTTTCTTTTTAACAACACAATTTCCATTTTAGCGATTGCAGTCCTGATCATCTTCCAGCCGGAACTGCGGAAAACCCTGGAGAAATTGGGGCGAAACCGTCTGGTTAAGTACATTTCTCCCAGGGAAAGAGGTAATGCTGTCGATCCCGGCACACGGCAGTTGATAGAGTCCATCGTTTCAGCCTGTGATTCAATGAGCAAAACTAGAACCGGGGCTCTGATAATAATAGAACGCTCAACGCGGCTGGGTGAATTGCAATCACAGGAAAATGCTGTTCAGGTGGATTCAGGGGTTTCTACAACCTTGTTGAAGCAGATTTTCTATACCGGTTCACCTTTGCATGACGGGGCAGTTTTAATCCGTGACGACCGCATAGCGGCAGCCAGGATCCACGTACCCTTGTCGGATGCTTATCACCTGCGCCATGAATTCGGGACCAGACATCGGGCAGCTGTCGGCGCCAGCGAACTGGGCGATGCTATAGCTGTTGCTGTGTCAGAGGAAAGAGGTACCATCAGCCTGGCGATTGAAGGCAGGTTGTTTGAACTGGCCAATGCAGATTCTTTGCGCAGCCAGCTGAACCGTCTGCTTATGCCCGAAGGCCATGGAGCAAAACGCAATTTCAAAGAATGGCTGCAAGATCTTTTCATCAAAGATGAGGAAGATAAACTGGAGCAGGATGAAGCCGCTCCTGATGATGCAATCGGGGACGAGGCTCGAAGCCCGGAAGCCGGAAGAAGGAAGCGCAGCCGCAGTCATAGAACTGAACGTGGAGCTTTGCTTAAACAACAACGTTTCGGCCTGGCAGTTTTCTCCTTTATTCTGGCATTCTTTTTTTGGCTCTATGTTCAGGTCACAATCGATCCGGTCACAACCAGCTCATTCAGTGTCCCTCTCACATATCAGGGTGTTGAAGCGGCTGCTGAAAAAGGATTCGGCATTCAAGGCTATCCGGTAAGTGATATTCAAATAATTTTAAGAGGCCGTACGGAGCTTTTGAACGATATATCTGTTACAGACCTTACGGCCTATATTGACATCAGCGATCTTGATCGTACAGGTGTGGTAGAATTACCTGTCGAGATTCAAACTGATACTCTGCTATATACGAAGACTGAAACCGTTTTGCCGGGTTCAGTACGGGTTAATGTATACGAGCTTCAACCCTGATTATAAGAGGAAACATGTCTAGATTATTCGGAACAGATGGTGTTCGCGGTGTCGCGAACAGAGAATTAACGCCGGAGTTGGCGTACAGACTGGGTTACGCAGCAGCCCATATCCTGACTGACAGAAGTATGGGAAGACCACGTGTTGTTGTGGGAGAAGATACCAGAGTATCCCGCGGTATGCTGGCCTCAGCCCTTGTAGCGGGACTTTGTTCAGCCGGAGCTGATGCCATTGAATGTGGAATAGTACCTACCCCTGCAGTTGCATGGCTGGTGCGACATTACGGTGCTGATGCAGGAGTGGTTATTTCTGCTTCCCACAACAGTTTTGAGTTTAATGGTATTAAGTTATTCGGAGGCGACGGCTATAAGCTGGCTGATGAAACGGAAGATTTAATCGAAGCTCATGTGAGAAAGTATCGTGAAAAAGGTCACAGTCGCCCTTATGGTGAGGATGTAGGCCGCAAAATAGAAGCTCTTGAAGCCGCCGATCTCTACCGCAATCATCTTGAAGATATTTCAGGGCTCGATCTTACCGGTATGCGGCTGGGCCTTGATTGTGCCCATGGAGCCAGTTACGAGATAGCGCCACGGCTCTTCCGTGATTTGAATGCTGAAGTTCACAGTATCGGTGTTGAACCGGATGGTTATAATATTAATCGTGACTGCGGTTCCATGCATTTGGACAAACTTATAGCAATGGTCAGGGAGAAAAATCTTGATATCGGATTTGCCTTTGATGGTGACGCTGACCGAGTTTTAGCGGTGGACTCAGATGGTTATGTTTGTGATGGTGATGTCATTATGACCATACTAGCTCTTGCCTTGAAGAAAGAGGGCAAGCTAATGGAAAATACTCTGGTTACCACTGTAATGAGTAATTTCGGTCTTGATCAGATGGCAGAAAAGAACGAGATTGTGTTGGAGCGCACCCAGGTTGGTGACCGCTACGTGATGGAACGTATGCGAGAAGGTGATTTTAATCTGGGCGGCGAACAGAGCGGACACATTATATTGAGGGAATATTCGACCACCGGTGACGGAATACTCTCGGCCCTTCAACTCTTGAAAGCCCTGACTATCAACGGGCAGAGCCTGGAAGAGGCCAGACAGGCGGTGAAGATCTGCCCTCAGGTTTTAAAAAATGCTAAAGTCAGCAGTGAGTTGGCCAAGAAAAAAATAATGGGCCACAGCAAGCTCAACAGAAGAATCAAAGAAATAGAAGGTGTTTTGGGGAATAACGGCCGTGTGCTGGTGAGGTCTTCAGGTACAGAACCATTGGTCAGGGTTATGCTGGAAGGCGATGACACTGAAAAAATCGATGGCTACGCCGATGAGCTCCTGGCTCTGGTTTATTCTCTGGACAGGGACAACAGGGGGAACTGATCTGTGCGTCGCCGGCAAAGCGCTCGTATTGTATTCGTTATCAGTTCAATATCGATTATCCTGCTGATATTGTCATTTGCAGGTGTCTTGAATCCGCCTCTGGCCGGAGCAGACCGTTTTGCTGATGAACGTGATGCTGCTCGTGATCTCGGTGCTCCTGATTTATCGGACCCCAATGAGGAAGCAAAGGGCAGTGAACCAGTAGATCCGACAGATGCAAACGTCAGTGGTGAAACCGCCGGTCCGGAAGGAAGCGAACAGGATTCTGTCCGCGCCTTAGATATCAGTGGAAATGACCCGACCTTAGTGTCGCCCCGGGAAGACGGCCTGCTCAGAGTCTGGCCTCAGGAGTTAGCCCTTCCGCAGCTACATAATGTTGATTATGATTATTACCTTTCTCTGCAGGAAGAAGCCAGACCTCTCAATGGAATAACAGTAATACTGGATCCATCTTTCGGTGGCAGCTCCACCGGTGTCACCGCAGTAACGGATAGCGGTGTTTTGGCCGAAAAGGATATTGTACTTGTCATTGCACAAATAACTGAACGATATCTGACGGAAATGGGTGCGGATGTGGTCATGACGCGCAGCAGTGACATTGAACATTCACTCTTCTATGTGACTGCTTTAACTGCAGACACGGTGCTGGAAAGCTATTCTAAAGAAGCTGCAGCTGCTAATTATGATACACAGCTGATTGATGACCTGCGCCTGCAGATGTCCGATGTCATGCGCATTAATCAAAATAGTGCTGATTCAGGCGGTCGCGGGCTGTTTGGCGGTATCGGAACTTCTGCACGCCTGCGCCTGATCTATGACATTCAGGCCCAGTACGGTGACGTGCTTTTCATTAATATTTCGCTGAATCAGGACAATGATCCGAACAAATCGGGTGCAGAAATTCGTTTAATGAAACAGGATTTCGTGACAGAAGTGAACAACAGCTATATTGAAGACCAGGACCCCAATTCCTTATCGCCGAATTACAGCATGATTGACAGTCAGAAACGGGTGGAACTGGCCTGGCTGCTTTACGGACATCTTAAGCATCAGTTGCCCTCAATCGCCTCAGATGCTGAACCACGCCTAAATGAGACCGACATGGCCGTCCTGCGCTTGAATAATCTCACTTCGGTGTCTGTCGTGCCCGGTTATCTCAGCAATGCAGCTGACAGGGCAGAGTTGAGTTCTGTAGAGGGTCAGCAAAAAGTCGCATCGGCGATTGCATACGCGATTCGCCAATACTATGTTGGGCCATAATTTTTGCAAATAAAAATGACTGCCCGATTGCAGCCATTTTTTGTTTAGAAAGACATTTTTTATTCTGTTTGGGAGAACCTTGAGAAATCTAAGGCATAAGTTGCAGATACTGACAAAGCATAATCAGGATCACTTTTATCTAAAGCTCTCAGTATTTGAATCATTTCTTCCTCTTGTTCCTTTTTGATCACCATTAAAATCATGTTTCGTTCGATATCAAAACTTTCTCTGAAAAAGCCGCCGGGTCTGTCTGTGTGTCTGATACCGCGTCCGTGAATAATGCTTGCCCCCATGTTTCCTGCTGTCTCGCAAGCCTGAATTATATCTTTGGTCTTCGGACGGTTCACCATAACCAGAAGAACAGTATGAGGGCTGGGAGCAGTAGATGCCCAAATTCCGCTATCCGATTGACCATCATTTTCATGGCCCATAATTCCTAATGTTTCTGTCACATAAAGTGAAAAGATTATTCCGCGGCCCGGTGTACTGGTGCGAAGAGCAGCCAACAGTGCCTCTTGTAAACTGTCAGCTTTCTCTTTATCGCTAATCAACAGGACCAGGTCTTTACGCGGATTAATATCAAAATCGAAGACATGAGCACTATGATCAGCGCTGCCCATAGCAGAAATAATAGTGGCTCCGGCAGCTCCATTTTCGCGCGCAATATCAACAACAGTGTGACCCTCACCATTTTCAACGATTGTGATCAGAGCACGGAAGTTTGCATCTGAATGTTCAAACTGGAAATTAGCGGCAGGCAGCTCATCTTTTTCTCCACTAATCTTCAGCAAAGGCTGGATGAAGGCAATACCGAAGTCTTTTTCACTAAAATGACCGACATCTCTGATTTTATGCAAAAGCTCTGAGGCGGCATCCTGTTTCCTTAAAGTTATGAGGATAAGTTCACGCCGTACCTCATCTAAGCCCAACATGCGCAGGATAGGCTTGGGGACAGTCCCGTGACCGGAAAATACCGTAGCACAGCTTGCGCCTTCTTCCAATGCATAAAGAGCGATTGCCTCTGCTCGCCCATGAGGTACGATCATTAGCAGCATGGCTTGGTTAGCAAAACCTATATCAGAAATAGTAGTCATTTGTTCCTCCCGGAAAGGCTGTGCCGAAAGCAAGTTTACTCTGAGTCTTTGCTGACAGCGGCTTGCTGTTCTTTGCGTTGACGGTGTTTATAAATCAGGCCCATAGCTTGTATTGTTATCAAGGGAGTCATTGCTACCAGTGCAACCACGCCAAAGCCATCTATCAGAACATTTGCGGAAGGGTGAGCACCCGAAGCTCCCTGTGCAAAAGCGAGTATAAAAGTTGCTGTCATCGGACCTGATGCCACACCGCCCGCATCAAAGGCGACACCTATAAACAGATCAGGTGTGAAATAGCTAAGGATCATTATAAGAATATAAGCAGGTAGAAGAATATGCCAGAGCATCAGGCCTTCAACATAAATCTTGATTACGGCCAGAACAATGGAAAAAGCAACACCGATTGCGAGTGATAATAAAGTGAGGTTTCTTGGAACTGTGCCGCCGGTACTTTCCTGTACCGAGTCGGTGAGGACGTGGACAGCCGGCTCAGCAATAACTGTGAGCATACCGAGAAAGAAGCCTGCCAGGACTGCCAGCAAGGGTGAATGTTCAAGCACAAGTTGTGCGCCTATAAAGCGCCCGACCCGCATAAAGCCTCCGTTGACCCCGGCCATAAAGAGACTGAGGCCGAAGTAGCAATAAAGCAGACCGATCATGATCCGGGAAACACTCTTACGTTTAAGCCTTAGTATACCGACCTGAATGACAATAAAAACAAGGGCCAGGGGAGCTATACTGAGCAAAGAATCAACAAATACTCCGGATAGTGATGAGGTGAAAGGCTCCATAAAGAAAGCAGGGGTAATATTTTCCACGATGTCAATTTGTTGATAACTACCCGGAGAATCAATAGCACCCTGGACCAGCATGGCCAATATCGCGCCTGCAGAAGCCAGGCCGACCATGCCATAGCGGTCTCTGGCATCTTCAGCTTCACCTTCAAATAAACCGGCTATTCCTGCGGCAAGTGCTAGCAGGAAGGGTGTAGTGATAGCTCCTGTAGTTGAGCCTGAAGCATCGAAGGAAAATGCGTGAAACTCAGGTGAATTAAATAATGCCAGCAAAAGAATTACTCCGTAGGTTATCCAGAGAACTGTGCGTAAACGAATATGTTTGACTAAACGCCAGAAACCTACCATAACCATTACTCCGACACCGACAGAGACGACCAGAACCATCTGCCATCTACCAACGATGTTGGCAGTAAACTGTTCTACCTGAACAGACAGAACGTGCAGGTCGGGTTCAGCAATGGAAATAATGAAACCCAATAGAAGTCCGCCGATCAGAAGAACAGGCATCTTGTTCATCTTGACCAGGCTTTCTCCACTAAGTTCGCCTATGGGTGTTGCTCCCAGATCAACTCCGACCAGGAAAATTCCCAGACCGACGATAATTAAAATAGCGCCGATAATAAAACGCCAGAAATCGTCAACAGGAATGGGAGTTAATGTGAAATGTAATAAAATAACGAAAAAGGTGATCGGTAAGACCGATGCACCCATTTCTTTTAGTTTCTCAGTGAATAATCCCAAAATTTACCTCTTTAATAAGGATAACGTGATTAGAAGAATGGCGCAAACACCATAGCAACTATAGTCATCAATTTAATGAGGATATTAATTGAAGGACCTGAAGTGTCTTTGAAAGGATCTCCAACAGTGTCACCCACTACGGCAGCGCGATGGGCTTCACTACCCGGGCCGCCTTCATGACCTTCTTCAATATATTTTTTTGCATTATCCCAGGCACCGCCCGAGTTGGACAAGGTAATTGCGAGGACGACACCGGTTACAAGAGCTCCGGCCAGCATGCCGCCTAAGGCAACCGGGCCTATGGTCAAACCTATAAGAATCGGCCCCAATACTGCCAGTAAACCCGGCAATATCATTTCTCGGAGAGAAGCATTGGTACTGATTTCAATACAGCGGTTGTAATCAGGCAATTCCGTTCCGGCAATGATACCGGGCTCGTTCCTGAACTGCCTTCTCACTTCTTCTATCATTTGGAAGGCTGCTTTTCCCACCGAGTTCATAGTCATCGATGAGAATAGGAAGGGGAAGGCACCACCGATAAACAAACCAATGATTGCATTAGGATCCAGCAGATCAATAACCACCAGTTTAGACATCTGTGCATAAGAGACAAACAATGACAGGGCCGTCAGGGCTGCTGAACCGATGGCAAAACCTTTGCCGATCGCAGCTGTTGTATTACCGACACTATCAAGTTTATCGGTGATTTCACGAACTTCGTGTGGCAGGTCGGCCATCTGTGCTATACCGCCTGCATTGTCCGCGATGGGACCATAGGCATCGACTGAAATAGTCATGCCGACTGTAGACAGCATGCCTACTGCTGCCAGAGCAACTCCGTAAAGCCCGACTGAACGGAAGGAGGCGAAGGTGGCTGCGGCAATTAGGAGAATCGGAATAAATGATGAGCCCATACCCAAGGCGAAACCGTCAATTATATTAGTAGCAGCTCCAGTCCGACAAGCTTTAGCCAGATTTTTTACCGGCCTGTAATCGGAGGAAGTAAAATACTCAGTAGTTGTACCGATGAGGACACCGGCAATCAGGCCGGATGTAACAGCGATAAAGTGCTGGTAGGTACCAAAGAGCCAGTAGCTGAGGCCCAGGGCGGCCAACATTGTCAACAAGCTGCTGACATAAGTTCCGGCATTAAGGATTTTCGCAGGATTTTTTATCCTAAGTCTGGTTACTACGATAATACCTATGAGGGAGAAAAGAGCTCCTGCTCCACTCAGTAATAGTGGATAGGATATGGCCGCTATTCGGTTTCCCAGCAGCTCTATGGGCATGGTAACGGCTAGAGTAACTGATGAGACAATAGCTCCCACATAAGACTCGAAGAGGTCACTACCCATACCGGCGACATCACCGACATTATCACCGACGTTGTCGGCAATAACCGCAGGGTTACGCGGGTCATCTTCAGGGATTCCGGCTTCCAGCTTACCTACCAGGTCAGCTCCGACGTCCGCAGCTTTGGTATATATGCCACCGCCTACACGTCCAAATAAAGCCATTGAAGAAGCACCCAGGCTAAAACCGGTAAGCGCCTCAAGTAAGACATTACCGGTCCCGAATTGAACAATTGCGCTGATACCAAGTAAACCCAGGCCGACAACACTGAGTCCCATGACGGTACCGCCGCTGAAAGCCACTCTCAAAGCTGAACCTATTCCTTTTGTTCGTGCTGCTTCAGCTGTACGGACATTAGCAAGGGTTGCGGTACGCATACCGAAAAAGCCGGCAAGGACAGAAAACTGGCCGCCTACAACAAAAGCGATAGCGGTGGGCCAGCCCAACAGTGCCAGCAGTACAAGAAGCATAACCACAACAAATATGGCAATAAATCTATATTCACGTGAGAGGAAAACCATAGCTCCTTCTCGTATGTATGCAGCTATTTCCCTCATCCTGTTGGTGCCTTCAGGTTTGCGTTTTACTGTACGGTAGATAATAAACGCCGCGATCAAGGTAATCAGTGCAGTAACGGGTAAGATAATTCTGGAAAATATCTCGTAGTTCAACTTCTTTCCTCCACATAGTCTTTTTTATTTTTTTATTAAAAAACAATAGGCTTAAGCGGTCAACCCCCTCTTCAAAACCGTATTGTTTATTCACAAATCATAAGCTAAAAGTCTTCCCGGTGTTTCGCATTAATCAGTCAAAATAAAAAAAATAATATTCCCTATCTTGGCGGGCAAGACAGGGTCCTTATTTTTCTTCGAAGTGTATTCACAGCTATTGAACAGCTTTCTGAGACGGTTTTGCGCGTTCCTGGCACCGCCTCGATTTATATTAAGTAGTATATTGTATAAAGGATTAAAAGGCAAAATATCATAGCTAATATTATGAATATGTATGAATGTCTGAAGAGAAATTTAGGCGAATAGACAAGAGATTTGCTCCTATCATTCATTTAATGCATATAATTTTTGGTCACAATTCCTGATGCTATGCTAATATTTAAATAATTTCTTTCTAATATCGATACTATCTGGAGGGGACACCATGGACAGTAATAGAATATTGGAGCATCCGATACTGGAATTTAATGAGGGCGATGATCTGCCCTTTAGTTTTGATGGCAGGGAACTGATGGGTAAGACAGGTGATACAGTAGCTTCGGCCTTGCACGCTGCCGGAGTCCATGTGCTGGGTCATCATTTCAAGACCGGCCGTCCGCGTGGCTTTTATTGTGCCATCGGCAATTGTTCCTCATGCCTGATGATCGTCAACGGTGTGCCCAACGTGCGTGTTTGTGTTGAGCCTTTGCAGGCAGGCATGGTTGTATGCTCTCAAGATGACAGGGGGATCTTGCCATGATTTCTGTTCCGCTCTTAATAATCGGAGCCGGTCCGGCGGGACTGTGTGCTGCATATAGAGCAGCAGAGGCCGGAGTGGATGTGCTGATCCTTGAACGTGCACAGAAACTTGGCGGTCAGCTTGTAAAACAAACGCATAAATTTTTCGGATCTGAGAAGCAGTTCGCATCTACCCGAGGTATCGAAATTGCGAAAATCCTGACTGACAGACTGGAGGGACTTCCAGGACGGGTTGAACTGCAGACAGATGCGACTGTCCTTGGCTTTTATGAAGATGGTGTAGTTACTGCTGAGGTTCGGGGCAAGTTTATGAAATATCATCCTGAATGCTGCATAGTGGCAACAGGGGCGTCAGAGAAAACTCTGGCTTTTGCGGGCAATGACCTGCCCGGTGTCTATGGTGCCGGTGCTGTACAAACCCTGATGAACGAATATGGGGTTCGTCCGGGAAATAGAGTTTTAATGATAGGCGCCGGCAATATCGGCTTGATCGTTTCATATCAGTTGCTTCAGGCCGGTGTGAAAGTTGCAGCCGTTTTGGATGCTGCGGATGAAATAGGCGGCTATCTGGTTCACGCCAGCAAAATCCGTCGGGCCGGAGTCCCGATTTTAACCCGGCATACAGTGGAACGAGCTTACGGCGATGAGAGAGTGGAACACGCTATAATTCATGCTCTGGATGATGAGTGGAGAAAAATTCCCGGAAGTGAACAGCAGTTTGATGTTGATGTTATCTGTGTTGCAGTCGGGCTTTCTCCACTGACAGATTTGTTGTGGCAGGCCGGAGTTGATATGAAATATATCGGAGCTTTGGGCGGCTATGTACCACTTCGTGACGCCGACATGATGACCTCAGTAAAAGGCCTCTATATCGCAGGCGATGTTGCCGGTATAGAAGAGGCCAGTTCAGCCATGGTTGAGGGAGAAATTGCGGGTATCGCCGCAGCCCTGCGTTTGGGTTTTATTACTGAGAAGAATGAAATCCTGAAAAAAGATTGTCTGAATCAGCTTCGTCAGCTGCGTGCAGGCCCGGGCAGTGAAAAGATAAGGACGGGTATGGCCCTGGCAGGAGCGTATGTGTGATGAATACTGAGATATCACTGTTAAGGAGAGAAGGCCTGGCAGTCGCCGAAGATCTGAAGGGGCGCCTGCCTGATGAGGTTGACAAAAAGAGGGGACCTTATGCGGTCATTGAGTGTTTTGAAGAAATACCGTGCAACCCCTGTGTTGTATCCTGCCGCTTCGATGCGATTCTGCCATTTAAAGATATAAACGACCTCCCTTTTGTTGATTTTTCTGCATGCACGGGTTGTGCTGTCTGTGCCCGGGTCTGCCCGGGTCTGGCTATCTTCATTGTTGATGAGTCCATGGATGGAGATATGGGCACGATCATGCTTCCATATGAGTACTTGCCCTTGCCTGAAAAAGGCAGGCAGGTGCTGGCGAGAGGGCGCGACGGGCGTGTGCTCTTTCCTGCCACTGTCGTGCGGGTAATGAAAGGCGGCAGGGGCAAAACAGCCCTCGTCAGTCTGGAAGTGCCGAAAGAGTATTTGCAGGAAGTACGGTCCTTTTCAGTTGAGGAGGAGGAAGATGCCTCACAATGCAGCTGTGCATCGGCTAACTTGTCGGAAGAGTCTATTGTGGTTTGCCGGTGTGAAGGTGTGGATTTGGAAGAGATCCGCGACTTGATTGCACGCGGTTACAAAACTTTGGACGAGATTAAGCATAGAAGCCGGGCGGGTATGGGACCTTGTCAGGGACGTAGCTGCCGGCAGGTTATTCTTAATGAACTTGCGCGGGATGCGGGAGTCTCACTGGAAGAATTTGAGGCGGGCAGTTTCCGGCCGCCGACGACTCCGATTTCCATGGATATTTTAGCGAAAGGAAGCGAAGAAGATGCAGAAAACAGCTGATGTCGCCATCATAGGCGGCGGAATCTCAGGTCTTTCGATTGCTTTCCAGCTAGCTGAAGGAGGTGTAAAAAATATTGCGATCATCGAGAAGAATTTCCTCGGGAGCGGTGCTACCGGTCGTTGTGGCGCAGGCATCCGTATGCAGTGGGGAACTGAGCTCAACTGCCTTCTGTCAAAATATTCCTGTGAATTTTTTGAACAGGCGCATGAGATTTTTCATAACGATATAGATATAGAGTTTGAACAGGGCGGCTATTTAATCGGTGCCGGAACAGATCAGGAGCTGGAACAGTTTAAGCAGAACGTGAAGCTGCAGAATGACCTGGGCATCGAATCTGTCTTCCTCAGCCCCGAAGAAGCCGGGGAGATCCTGCCTCATCTTGATATTTCACGGATTAAAGCTGCAACTTTCTGCCACAGAGACGGTCATCTTAATCCTTTCCGAACGGTAGAGGCTTATGCTGAAGCTTGCAAAAACCTTGGCATCTCGATCTATGAATACACTGAAGTCAGGGAGATTCTTCGTGACAGTGATAAGCTGACAGGTGTACGTACAGATAAAGGAGATATAGCTGCACCGGTTGTTGTCAATGCAGCAGGTGGGTATACAGGCTTGATTGCCGATATGGCATCCGTAGATCTGCCGGTATATTCACGACGGCACCAGATCATGGTCACAGAGCCGGTTGAGGCTATGCAGGACCCGATGTTCATGGGCTTTTCACTGAATATTTATATTCAACAGGTACCCCACGGTTCATTTATTATGGGCAGGAGTGATGACAGTGAGCCTACTGATTTGCGTCTGACTTCGTCCTGGCATTTTCTGGAAGAGATGAGTAAAACCTGCACACGCCTCATGCCTCGCCTGGGCCGGTTGAAAGTTGTCCGTCAGTGGGCAGGCCTTTACAATATGACGGCAGATGCACAGCCGATTTACGATGAGGCTCCGGAATTGCCGGGCTTCTACCATGCAGCAGGTTTTTCCGGTCATGGTTTCATGCTGGCTCCGGTTACCGGACATGTAATAGCAAAAAAGATTTTGGAGGAGGAGCCGGACATTGATGTGAGTTGTCTCAATGTCAGCCGCTTCAAAGATGGGGGATTGCTGCCAACAGAAAGTTCTGTTGTCTGATTGCTTTGGTGAAAAAATGAGAAATAAAGGCCGCTGATTGGAGTAATCAGCGGCCTTTTTAAAGAGTAACAATAACTGCCCGATTAGCTTTCCTGCATAAAGGGGTAATTGATATCTGCAGAGGGCAGGAGGTTTTCCTTAATGGTGCGAGGACTGACCCAACGCAAGAGGTTCAACACGCTGCCGGCCTTATCATTGGTGCCCGAAGCCCGGGAGCCGCCGAAAGGCTGTTGTCCCACAACAGCACCGGTAGGTTTGTCATTAATATAAAAATTGCCAGCAGTGTGGGTCAGGGCTTTTTCCATTTCGACTATGGCAGCTCTGTCCCGGGCAAAAATAGCACCGGTTAAGGCATAAGGCGAAGTTTTGTCGCATAGGGCCAAAGTTTCTTCCAGATTTTCATCTTCATAGACATAAACAGTCAGCACCGGACCGAAGAGCTCCTCTTGCATAGTTACATAATCCGCTTTTTTTGCCAGAATCACGGTGGGAGAAATAAAGTAACCGACACTGTCGTCGTAGCTGCCGGCCAGAACAACAGCGTCATCTGAGACTCTCGCCTCATCAATTGCTTTCGTGATTCTTGCAAAGGCTTTGCGGTCAATTACAGCAGAGAGGAAATTTGTGAAATCTCTGACATCGCCCATCTTTAATTCCTTTATCTTCTGCATAAGTTTTTCTTTAACATCGGGCCAGATGCTTTTCGGTATATAGGCGCGGGAAGCTGCGGAACATTTCTGCCCCTGGTATTCAAAAGCTCCTCGTACCAGTGCCGGTACCAAACTGTCAATATCGGCTGTAGGATGTGCAAAGACAAAGTCCTTGCCACCGGTTTCTCCGACCAGACGCGGGTACTGATTGTAGCTGCCGATATTTTCACCGACAAGTTTGAATACACTTTGGAATACTGCAGTCGAACCTGTGAAGTGAAAACCGGCAAGGTTCGGGTCTTTGAGTATATGTTCTTCAACATCCTTACCGCGGGAAGGTAAAAAGGAGATAACTCCCGGCGGCAAGCCTGCTTCCAGCAGAATACGGTAGACATAATAATTTGACAAAGTTGCAGTGCGTGCAGGTTTCCAGATTACCGTGTTGCCCATCAGGGCAGGCGCTATAGCCAGATTACCGCCGATTGAAGTGAAGTTAAAAGGTGATATCGCCATGATGAAGCCATCCAAAGGCCGGTATTCCTGACGATTCCACACTCCGGGAATACTCATGGGCTGCTGTTTGTATATTTCTTCAGCAAAGGAAACGCCATAGCGGAGAAAATCACAGAGTTCACAGGCTGCATCGATTTCCGACTGGACTACCGTTTTGCTCTGGCCCAGCATGGTAGCAGCATTTACGCGGTCACGCCAGGGGCCGGCCAGCAGGTCTGCAGCTTTAAGAAAAATAGTAGCCCTGTGCTCGAAAGGCATGGCTGCCCAGGCAGCTTTACTCTCCATAGCTGTTCTAATCGCTTCTTTCATCTCAGCCTCACCGGCCAGATGTGCAGTAGCCAGGACATGTTGATGCTGATGCGGCATCACAATGGTATCCGTATCAGCTGTGAAGATTTCCTTTCCACCGATAACTAAGGGAATGTCTACAGTCATCTTACTTTGTCGGTCCAGTTCAAGCTTAAGGGTTTCTCTGGATTTACTGCCGGGTTCATAGTTTAGGATGATTTCATTACGAGCTTCCGGCACCTTAAAAATGGCATTGTTCATGGTTCCCTCCGTGCGGCTTGAAAAATTGGCGAAAAACTGAAGCCGCCTAGCATTATGCTAACATAACAAGTGAGTTTTCAGCTCTGACAAAGCAGGGAAAGGTCAGCTTGCAGATATAGGTTACAAGGCGTGGGCTAATGCTTGACAGTCTTTTCAGAGGGGTATACAATCTAATTCGGCTAAAAATAGCAAATTCTGGGATCGCATACGAGGTCAGGTTACTTTCGCGCGATTACCATGAGAGGTGAGAACCATGAAAGAAAATATCCATCCCGATTATAAAGTGTGTACGGTACGCTGTGCTTGTGGCGAGACTTTTGAAACCCGGGCAGTAGTAGATGAAATGAGAATTGACATTTGTTCTAAATGCCATCCTTTTTATACAGGCCGTCAGAAGCTTGTTGATACAGGCGGACGCGTGGACAAATTCAGAAAGCGCATGCAGCGTGGCGAAAGCGAATAAGTTTTCAGGGAGGAGCTCGCTGCTCCTCCTTTTATTAGGTGAACAAATTGACAGAAGAAATTAATTTAAAACCGATTGTTGATTCATATCCGGAACAGGAAACTGTGAAAAAAACCAGCATTGGCGGTCAGGCGTTAATTGAAGGCCTAATGATGCTGGGACCGGAGAAACAGTCAATTGCAGTTCGATTGCCTTCGGGAGAAATCGACCTGGACGTCAGACCCCGCACCCAGGGCGCCGGCAAATTCAATGTACCTTTTTTGCGTGGCTCAGTGCGGTTGGCAACACAATTACGTGCAGGCGTAAGTGCCTTGATGCGCTCAGCTGATTTGAGTGTTGGCGAGGAAGAAGATGAGGAAGTGGAATCGAGTAAAATTGATAAATTCCTTGAACGTCATCAAGGCTTAGCCATGACTCTGACTGTTGCTGTATCGCTCCTGATATCGGTAGCAGTTTTTGTTCTGATTCCCAGTTTGTTGACAGATCTGATCCGCACCTTGACAGGTTTGGGAAAAAACGGTAATTTCGCCGGTGTATTTTTGCTGTCTCTGATCGAAGGTATTACGAGAATGGCCATATTTTTGCTATATGTATGGTCGACTTCGAAAATGAAAGAAATCAAACGTGTCTGGCAGTATCACGGAGCGGAACATAAAACGATAGCCTGTTATGAGGCCGGTTTACCTCTGACAGTGGAAAACTGCCGTGAGCAGCCCAGGCAGCATCCACGGTGTGGCACTTCATTTCTATTTCTCTTTATGTTTGTCAGTATTCTTGTATTCGCTTTGATCGGTCGTTATTCGGTCTTGATTAATGTTTTGCTGCGTTTGGCTTTAGTGCCTCTGGTTGCCGGTATTACTTACGAGATTACCCGTTTTGCAGGCCGCAGTGACAGCAAGCTGTCATGCACTCTCTCCAAGCCCGGCCTGGCATTACAAAACCTGACAACAGCAGAACCGGATGACGATATGCTTGAGGTTTCAATTGCCGCCATGCTTGCCGTTATTCCCGAGAATGCCGGCGATGACGAGTGGTAGAGTGATAGAGCGATAGTAGTATATTTTCACCGCTAGCTCAATATTTCTTCATATAAATCGGTAAGATCCAATGCCCGAAAGCAAGTCTATTAATAGAATTATTAATGAATTAGAGCAGGAACTGAATTCCTGTGGAATCGAAGATGTCTCCCTGGAGGCTTCTTTGCTTCTGGAGGCCTTTACCGGCTTTGACCGGTTGGAACAATTGCGAAGTCCTGAGGCCCAACTTACTGACCTGCAGATCAGTAAGCTGAAAGCTGCCCTGCATGAACGCTGCCGTCATAAGCCACTGTCACAGATACTGGGGGAGACCTGGTTCTACGGACGCCCCTTTCTTGTTAACGCAGATGTTTTGACTCCCCGCGCCGATACCGAAATTCTGGTAGAAGCAGTTATAAAAGAAATCGAAGAGCGATACAGGGGAACACAAGAGGGCATAAGTGTTTTGGACACTTGTACGGGGACCGGCTGTATCGGCATCAGCATCTGGTTAGAGTGTGGAAAAGCAGACCTCATCCGCAAATTGGATCTGAACGATACTTCGGCAAAAGCCTTGAAAGTAGCACGGAACAACGCAGAAAGGCATGCTTTGCCCGAAAACTGTCTGTCGCTTTATTCTTGCGATTTATGGCCGGATAACGACATTCATTATGACGTAATAACGTGCAATCCTCCTTACATAAATGAAGGTGATATGGAGCGATTGATGCCGGAAGTCGGTCTCTATGAACCGAAACTGGCACTTTACGGTGGCAAAGACGGTTTGGATTTTTACCGGAGATTGGCCGAAGAAGCAGCCGAGCATTTATCCCCGAGTGGGATTATCGCCGTGGAACACGCTTACGATCAGAGAGAAGCGATAAAAGAAATATTTGCTGCTTCGCCCTTGAAGCTTTTGAAGAAACTGAATGATTATGGCGGTAATGCCCGGGTCCTCATCTTTGAAATGCCCGGATAAAACTATTTCACGGAAGTGACTTGCCCGGCCCGCATCATAGAGTAGAATAAGTAATGCATGGTTTCGTGTCCGCCACTGATCAATGCAGGATATCAAACAAAATTCGCTTGTAAAAAGAGAGAGTATATGGAATTAGATCTGGAAAATAATAATATAACAGCCAGTGAGCAACGTTATGAAGAACTCAACAGCCTGATAATGGATCCTGAAGTCATGCGCGATCAGGATCTTTATAGAAAGTATACTCAGGAACATTCTAATTTATTGCCGCTGGTCAACAATATGCGCCGTCTGCGTGAAGTTGAAGCTGCCTTGAAGGAAAATACTCTGCTGCTATACGAGTCAGAAGAATCTGACTTTCGTGACCTTGTTCGTGAAGAGATTTCCGAACTTGAGGCTGAAAAAAAGCAGCTGGACCGGGATATATTGCTGGCCATCCAGCCCAAGGATCCGAATGATGAGAAAAACGTCATTGTTGAAATCAGGGCCGGAGCCGGGGGAGACGAGGCGGGCTTGTTTGCTGCTGAGCTTTTCCGTATGTATACCTCATACGCCGAGAACAGAAACTGGACTACTGAAATCATTGATACAAATGAAACAGGTATCGGCGGTTTTAAGGAAATCGTGTTTATGATCGAGGGCAGAGGTGCCTTCAGCCGGCTCAAGTATGAAAGTGGCGTGCATCGTGTGCAAAGGGTGCCTGTAACAGAATCAGGCGGGCGCATTCACACCTCCACCGTTACAGTTGCAGTTTTACCGGAAGCAGAGGATGTAGATGTCGATATTGATCCCGGTGATTTGCAGATAGACACATATCGGGCATCCGGAGCCGGCGGCCAGCACGTCAACAAAACAAGCTCGGCCATCCGCATAACCCACCTGCCGACAGGAGTGGTGGTAACCTGTCAGGACCAACGGTCCCAGCACAAAAACCGAGAGAAGGCGATGCGGCATTTGCGCTCGATTCTTCTGGACCAGAAGCAGAGCGAGCAGGCCAGCGCTATAGCCAGTGAACGCCGCAGCCAGGTGGGCACGGGCGACCGCAGTGAACGCATCCGCACCTACAACTATCCACAAGGCAGAGTGACTGACCACAGGATAGGTCTTACACTGTATCAGCTGGAGGCAATACTTCTAGGTGATCTGGATGAAATAATCGAAGCTTTAGTCACGGCTGAACATGAAGCGGCCATGCAGGAAGCCTAGTTTTTGATATAGATGAAGACTGAAGTTGTCAGGGTAAGTACGGGGAATGTGGCTGAGCTTTTGCAAGCTCCAGCTTCAGCTTTGCGTCGGGGTGAGATTGTGGCTTTCCCGACGGAAACCGTGTACGGACTTGGGGCCAATGCTCTGATTGAAGCAGCTGTACAGCAGATCTTCCTTTTAAAGGGTAGACCACAGGATAACCCACTGATCGTCCATTTGGCAGACAAAACAAAAATTGAGCAGCTGGCAAAAAATATACCTCAGGAGTTTTATCAGCTCTATGAGGCTTTTTGTCCCGGACCTTTGACCTTTATTTTGGAAAAAACAGACCTGCTTCCGGAAATAGTATCGGCCGGACTGAGTACAGTAGCAATACGTTTTCCTGATCAGAGAGTCAGTCAGGAGCTCCTGCGTCTGGCAGATGTACCGGTAGTAGCACCCTCTGCCAATATCTCCGGCAGACCGAGTGCAACTCGTGCATCTCATGTTTTGGATGATTTCGAAGATAAAATTCCCTTTATTGTTGACGATGGTGCTACGGAGCTGGGCGTTGAATCAACCGTTCTCGACCTATGCAGCCAGGTGCCGCGAATTTTGAGACCAGGTGTAATAACTGCTGACGATATCAGAGTACGCACCGGCATAGAGGTCCTGCCTTTCAGCGAGGGCTTAAATGAGACTGATTTGAGGCGTCCGGCTTCTCCGGGACTGAAATATCGTCATTACTCGCCTGAGGCTAAAGTGATTCAGGTCTGTGGCGACCATGAGAAAAGTTTAGAAACAGTTGTATTGAGTGTATTAAAGCAACATTCAAATCAGAAGCTTGGTCTTTTTATTAATGAAGAAAGCTGGAATAAACTGCGCCTGGAGGCAGATATAGGAGAAAGAGAGATCGTTGAGTATCTTTTTTCTGCAGAAAACCCGCATGGGTCTGCGGCGCATGAACTGTATGCGGCGCTTAGAGCCCTGGACGCGGCCGGAGTTGATGTTATTCTGGCAGAAGCCGTTCCCGGAGCTGAAGCCTACATGAACCGATTGGACAGAGCTTGCGCCTCAGAAAGTCCGCCGGTGCAGGAACAAGTGAAGAAGATCCTCTTCGTTTGTACGGGAAACACCTGCCGCAGTCCAATGGCAGCCGCCTTATTCAATGCGTATGCCGAAGAAAAACAGCAGGCTTCGCCAATCCGCTGGCGGGTGTTGTCAGCCGGGTTGCATACCATGGACGGGCTTGCCGCTTCCGATCATGCTGTTTCGGTTTTGCGCGAGATAGGAATTGATATTAGCAGACACAAGTCTGCGCAGCTGACTGAGGAAATGTTGGCAGAGGCGGACATAATCGCAACTATGACCCGTAGTCAGCGCGATCTGTTGCAAGCTTTCCTGCCCGAGCAGGAAAACAAGATCAAGACTTTGTCGGAATGGGCCCTGGAACAGGAAGCGGATTTCGCCCGAGATGTTAGTGATCCTTTTGCTCAGTCTGAGGCTGTCTATCGCGAAACAAGGAATCAGCTGCAAGCACTGATCGAGTCTTTGTGGCAGCAAATCAATTTGCTGCATGCTGAGTGATTTCGATTAAATCAAAACCTATAACTTTTTTCCTTGCTATGATTGAATTAGTTTGGCAAATCTTTTATGGTCTTGACGAAATGCTTTGATTCGTGCTAGATTGACGGATGGATTTTAAACATCCTCGCTCTGCCATATGCAGAGCCATTTGACCGAGAGGAGGTGAACTAATGAAAAAGAAGTACGAATTGCTTTATGTTCTTAATGGGACATTGACAGATGAAGTGCTGAACGAACAAATGACCCGCGTGCAGGCAGTTGTTGAAGCCGTAGCGGAAATCGAAGAAGTCTTTATCTGGGGCCGTCGCAAACTGGCTTATGAGATTCAGGATCTACGTGATGGTTATTACGTTATCATCCATTTCCATGCTGAACCCGATCAACCACAAAACATCGAACGTCTGCTGAGAATTACCGATTTTGTATTACGGTATTTGATTACAGTTTCGGAAAACGATTATATGCCTTCAGTTAAACAGCTGAGTGAGAAAGAAATCGACGATCTTTCGGTTGAACATCCGGAAGAGTTGGTTGAGCAAATGATCGTTGAAAGTGCTCAGGAAGACGAAGAAGTCAGCGAAGAAGAGCCTGCTGAAAGTGTCGAAGAAAGCGTTGAACAAGCTTCGGAAGAAGTTGAGGCAGTTGAGACTGTTTCAGACGCTGCTGAAGACGCTGAGCAGACATCTGAAGAAAGGACTGCTGAATGAACAAGGCTATTTTAATGGGACGTCTTACCAAAGATCCCGAGATTAGAACAACGCAGAACAACATATCAGTAGCGAATTTCACACTTGCATGTGACAGAAGCTACAAGGCAGCAGATGGCTCGCGCCAAACAGACTTTATACCTTGTGTCGCCTGGCGCCAAACTGCAGACTTTGCACATCGTTATTTCCGTAAGGGCGATCGCATGCTGGTAGAAGGTACGATACAACCCCGATCCTGGGAAGATCAGGAAGGGCAACGCCGCTACATCACAGAAATAGTTGTTGATCAGGTTTATTTCTGTGAGTCGAAGCGCTCTGATGACGGACAAAGCCAAAGCCAGAACTACAATTACGACAATTACTCAAACAGTTTTCCGAGTGAACCGTCGAAATCAGTTGGCGGAGGCGGCTTTTTGCCGGATCCCGATGAAGATGAAACAGCCTTGCCGTTTGACATGACTTGATAAATAAGTTGATTTAAGGAGTAAATATGAGTAACAGAAGACGCCGCAGTTATGGTGGTGGCAGCCGCGGGCGTAAGAAGTATTGTGCTTTCTGTGCCGATCATGTCAATGACATTGATTACAAAGACATCAGCACTCTGGAGAAATATATCTCAGAAAGCAAAAAGATTATGCCTCGCCGAATGACAGGTGTCTGCGCAAAACACCAGCGCGGATTGACCAGTGCCATTCGACGTTCGCGTCACGTTGCCTTACTGCCATATACGGAAGAATAGTTCGCTAAACAAAGGACATTCGAAAAGAATATCTGTTGTCTTCCATGACAACTGAAAATAACTTAGCTGCTGATCAGAAATTGATCGCGGCTAAGTTTTTTTATTATAAAAAAGAAATTATCCATGCTAGAATAAAGGTTCAGAAATAAAGAATGATAGTAAGGGGGCAAGAGAGCGCAATACATTCAGCTTAACGGATCTGAATTTATTGGGTATTCTCCAGATACATTATGAAAGTAATCCTGACTGAGGGCGTTAAAAAATTAGGACAAGCAGGCGATGTGCTTGAAGTGAAGCGAGGCTATGCGGAGAATTTCCTGTTTAAGAAGGGTTTGGCAGTACCTGCTACAGCAGCTCACATGAATGAAGTAAAAGCCAAAGCCAAGGCGAGAGCCGATAGTGAGGCCAAACAGCTGGAAGAAGCACAAAAGATTTCTGATGAGCTGTCCGGAAAACACATAGAAATGAAGGTTAAAACCGGTTCCGGCGGACGTCTTTATGGCACTATTACAGCCCAGAACATTGCCGACTATCTGCAAAAAGATGGCTACAGCGTAGACAAACGTGATATTACACTGGCTGAGAGTGTGAAAACTGTGGGTACTTATGAAGTAACAATTCGTTTGCATCCCAGTATCAGCACCAATCTTTTTATTGATGTTAAATCAGAAGAATAGTTGAAGCACAGAGGAGGAAGAATCTTGGAAAAGAAGCCGGCCAAGCTTTCCACCCGTTTGCAGGGTCTGACACTACCGCATTCTGTACAAGCCGAGCAATCAGTGCTGGGGAGTGCGCTTTACGGCAGTGAGCAGCTGGCAGCAGCTGTGAGCGAACTGACAGTGGAAGATTTTTACGATCCCAAGCATCGGCTGATTTATGATGCAATCTTAGCTCTGACTGAACGCAATGAAGTATGTGATATCCTGACGGTTACAGACTATCTGGAATCGAATAATCAGATCGGAAATGCCGGTGGATACGAGTACATAGCTTCCTTGCCCGATAAGACTCCGATCCTGGCCAACTATCCGCAGTACATCGAAGTTGTGCTCAATCATTCTGAAAAGCGGAAGCTGATTTTTGCTCTGGACGAGATTATCGGCCTCTGCTATTCCTCCAACGAAGATTCTTCAACTCTGATTCAACTTGCTGCACAGAAGATATACCAGATTCGCGAAAGCAGTGATAACGCCGGCTTCGAACGTCTGGGGGTTGTTCTCAGGGAACGAATCCGTGAACTTGAAGAACGTGCAAGCGGCAAAGCACCACGTCAGCTGAGTACACATTTGCCCAGCATTGATTCAATTATCGGCGGCTTGCGCAAAGGAGGCCTTTACATTCTTGCCTCCCGGCCCGGTGTCGGCAAATCAGCCTTGTCGCTTAACATTGGACAAAATGTCGCCAATTTTGAAAATGCTACAGTGGCAGTTTTCAGTTTGGAGATGAGCAAGGCTGAAGTGGCCACCCGTATTTTGATTTCACGTTCAAAAATGCCCTTGAAAAAGCTGGAAACACTGCGGATGAAGGATGAAGTGAGCTGGCAGGAAATCGGTGCGGCTCTGGGCGATCTATATAGTAAGAAAATCTTTATCGATGACAGATCGGCCATCACGGCAGTCGAAATCCATGCACGCTGCCGCCAGCTCCAACTACAGCATTCGCTGGACCTGGTGATTGTTGACTATCTCCAGCTGATGGGAAGCGCCAGCCGACGTTCTCTGGCTGAGAACCGCCAGCAGCAAATAGCTGAAATATCACGCACCCTGAAAGTAATGGCACGTGAGTTGGACGTACCGGTCATAGCCCTTTCGCAGCTGAATCGTGAAATAGATAAAAGCGGGCGTCAGCCGAGACTGGCAGATTTGCGTGAATCCGGTTCGATTGAACAGGATGCTGACGTTGTCATGTTCCTGCACAAGCCTCAAGACGGTGAAGATGATTTCTCAGATCAGGAAGCAGATGTAGAGTTCATTGTGGAGAAAAACCGTCAGGGACAGACGCGCAAGACTATTTTAAAATTCAATCCCTCACTTATGACTTTCTTTGAAGCTGAAGACACAATGCTGGAGGCACCTTTCTAGTAAATAGCATGAGTTCATATTCAAGATCCAGCTATAATTTTCTAAACTCGCTGCGGGAAACGGTCGAGCGAGATGGTCTGATCTCTCCTTCTGATCACATTGTCTGTGCCCTTTCGGGCGGCCTTGATTCAGTTATGCTCTTGTATTTCCTGCTTTATTATCGAGAGCAGCTTGATTTCAAGCTGACAGCCTGCCACTTGCACCATGGCATCCGCAGTCTGACTGCAGATGAGGACGAAAGCTTTGTCCGGGAGCTTTGCCTCCGGAAAGAAATCCATCTGGATGTCAGACATGTAGATGTTCCCGGCCTGGCACAAGAAGAAAAGCTTAGTCTGGAAACCGCCGGCCGCATGGCCAGACATGAATTCTTCCGTGATTTGATCAGGAAGTATTCACCGTCAACCACCGGCTCCTGTCGTATTGCTCTGGCACATCACGCTGATGATCTGGTAGAAACATTTCTCCTGAATTTGGGACGCGGTTCAGGAAGCAGGGGTGCCAGCTCTATGCGGGTATTGGATGGATATATCATTCGTCCCCTGCTGGAGACACGCGAAGCGGACTTGAGAAAAATTGCCCTGGCTGAGAATATTGCCTGGCAGGAGGATGAAACAAATCTGTCGGACGAGTTTTTGCGCAACCGTATTCGCCACCAGCTGCTGCCACTCTGGTCTGAGCTCGTGGATTATGATGTAAGCCAGGTTTTGCTTCGTTATATAGCAACAGTTCGTGAAGATGAAGATTATTTGAGCAGTTTGGCGGAGAAGTCACTGAAAACAGCACAGCTGCCGGACGGCAGCCTTTCTACAGTCGTTATGGCTGACCTGGATCCCGCTATTCAAAAACGCAGCCTCTTGCTTTATCTGGAGGACTACTACAAAGAAGAGCTCGATACTGATCAGGCTGATATAAGCAGCGCACATCTGAATGCGGTCTGTCAATCCATAAAAGAAGCCGTGCACGGGGACAAAAAGCAACGCCGGCACCATTTGCCTCAGGCACTTGTAGCTGAGGTTTCAGAAAGCCGCATTTTGCTACTCAAAAAGGAGAGGCTGTGCTAGAATACCTCAGGTAAACTATCGTCATTCCAGGCATGACTTCTCAGTTAAAAGCTAAAATATCAGGAGGTTCATTATGGCTAAAGTTGTTGATCATTTGCTAGTTTCAAAGGAAGAAATTGAAGGGTTCTGCGAGCGCATCGGAAAACAGATAACTGCCGACTACTCCGGACATGAGATTTATTTGATCTGCGTGCTGAAAGGATCCTTCATGTTTCTGGCCGATCTTGCACGCCATATAGAACTTCCCTGCATGATTGATTTCATGGCAGTTTCAAGTTATAAAGGTGAACAAAGTACAGGGGTAGTGAAGATCCATAAGGACCTGGATTATGACATTTCGGGCAAAAATGTCATAATTGTTGAAGATATTGTTGATACAGGGCTCACTTTAAGTCACTTGAAAAACATGTTAACGACACGAAATCCTGCTAGCATTCGTATTTGTACGGCATTTGACAAACCATCACGGCGCCTTGCCCCCATTCATATAGACTATGTCGGCAAAGAGATTCCGGACGAATTCATCGTAGGTTACGGGCTGGATTTGAATGGACGTTACCGAAATTTGTCTGAAGTTGTAGTATTAAGAGATGATGATGAAGATTAAGAACAAGTAACATTATTTTCTAAGATAGATGAAAATAAGAGTAACAGTTAAAAAAGGCATGAGTAAAGGATAAACATGAAAAGAAGATCAAAGGGTACGTCGTTTTATTTGATTCTGATGATCGGAATCTTACTTCTGACTGTATACATGTCAAATCAAACACGTGAACCAGCGGTCGCTCTCTATGAGGTTGAAGGTTATATAGAAAATGGCGACGTTAAGAGTATTCTGCTCGACGGCACTTCTCTGCAACTCACTTTGACGGAGGCCGCAGTTGCCGAAGGCAAACCTGCACAGATAACGAAGGCCATACCGGCTACAGCTATAGACATGTATCTGGAGAAGTTTCTTAACGCTGCGCAGGAAGGTAAAATAGAGAGTTTTGACTATAAACAGCCGACAGATTACAGCGGTATCATTAATCTGGTGTTTCTGGTGCTGCTGATGGTGTCCATCGGCGCTTTCATTTACGTTTCCTATTCGCGTCAGTCCGGTGACGGCAAGTCGGCTATGTCTTTCGGCAGGAGTCGCGCTAAACTGAACGATCCCGGCAAAAACAAGGTAACCTTTGAAGATGTCGCCGGCGCCGAAGAAGAGAAGGCTGAGCTGCAGGAAGTTGTCGATTTTTTACGTGATCCGAAGAAATATTCAGATCTGGGAGCAAAGATTCCCAAGGGTATACTATTGGTCGGGGCGCCCGGTACGGGTAAGACTTTGCTGGCCAAAGCCGTGGCAGGAGAAGCGAAAGTACCGTTCTTCTCCATCAGCGGTTCCGATTTTGTAGAAATGTTTGTCGGTGTCGGTGCATCAAGGGTGCGTGACCTTTTTAATAATGCTAAAAAGCAGACCCCCTGTATTATTTTTATTGATGAAATAGATGCTGTAGGCCGCCAACGCGGTGCAGGTTTAGGGGGAGGCCATGATGAGCGTGAGCAGACCCTGAACCAGCTCCTGGTTGAGATGGATGGCTTTGGGCCTAATGAAGGTGTAATTGTTCTGGCCGCAACCAACCGTCCGGATATTCTTGACTCGGCTTTGTTGCGTCCGGGACGTTTCGACAGACAGATTATGATTATGCGTCCTGACATTAAGGGGCGTGAAGCGATTTTGCAGGTGCATGCACGCGATAAGCCTTTAGCTGATGATATCGATTTAGCTGAGATAGCCCGCATTACTTCCGGTTTCACCGGAGCAGACCTGGCTAACCTTCTCAACGAAGGAGCCCTGCTGGCAGCACGTAATCTGCAGACAGAAATAACTTATGCAAATTTGAGTGAGGCTGTCTTCAAGGTCATGGTCGGACCTGAAAAGAAGAGCCGTGTTGTCAGTGAGCGTGAGCGTAAGAGCACTGCCTATCACGAAGCAGGTCACGCTATTGTTTTGCGTGCAGTTTCAGAGACTGATCGCGTTGAGCGGGTTTCGATTATCCCTGCGGGGGCTGCCGGTGGTTACACAGCATGGCGTCCGAACGAAGATATATATTTCAAAACACGTCGCCAGCTCCTGGGCGAAATCATGACAGGTCTGGGTGGCCGTGCAGCCGAAATGATTATTTATGATGAGATGAGCACCGGAGCAGGCCAGGACCTGAAGCAGTGTAACGCCATTGCACGGCAGATGGTTACCAAGTACGGCATGAGCAAACGTCTCGGCAACGTTATTGTAAGTGACAGTGACGAAGTGTTTTTGGGCCGCGACTATGGCCATACCCAGAGCCACAGTGAAAGCCTCCAGTCAGTTATCGATGAAGAGGTCGCCCGCATACTGGAAGAGTCTTACGATAATACCATAGCTATATTGGAGAAGAACCGCTTGCTTCTTGATAAGTTAACTGAAGCACTGCTGGATAAAGAAAAAGTAAATGCTGAAGAGTTTGAAGAGATTTACAGAACTTATGCAGTAGACTTTAAGCCGGCTCCCGGGGATGAAGAAGTTGAAAAAGAACATAGTTTCAGTCCGGATGAAATGCAGGCCGCTCAGCCTCAAGCTGAAGGCAGTGCGGAGCAGACCGGTGAGAGCGGTGAAGCTACAATTAACTTCAGGTCCTGACTTTTCAGCAGCTGATAGATTTTAAATGATTTAATACATGTACACCAGGGGGCGTCTCACACAAAGAGGCCCCCCGTTGCGGAAAGGAGTATCGTATGAAAAAAGCCCAACTGATTCTGCTTTTAGTTCTGGCTTTGGCAATCTTGTTGACTGCTTGCGCTGACTCATCCGCATCGGGCAGTGATCCCACGCAGACGACCAAGCCTTCCACTTCCGAGACGGAGGAGGAGTCGAAAGAAACTGAAGCTACGACCACCACAACGGAAAAAACAACTGAAGCTCCTGAGCCTACTACTTTCACAACAGAGCAGGTAACTGAGGCACCGGAGCCAACTGTCTCCATAGTGGAAAAGGTGATGATAACTGCCGATTATGCAAGTGATGAAATTTTGAGTTCCTATGATTCTTTCTCTGAATTTATCGAATCTGAAGATATCTCTCAAAGGATTATTTTCACTACTAATGTTGGAGTGAAAAGCTTCAGCTTCATAGAAGTAATCTACAAAGAGAAAGATGGAGAGTTTGCTTTTTTTGAAAATGGGGTGTTGTATTCAATTGAAGACTTTTCACCTGAGAAACCCTTTCTTGTAAGCTGGATGGAAACCGGAGCCATTCCGAACAGGGGTATATCATTTGTGGATGAAAGCGACACGACAAGATATTTTTATCTTGCAAGCAGTGGTGAGGATGGCTCACTTATCCTCGCTGAATTCCAGAATGAATAAGCTGAATTTTTGAAATATCTTTGTTCTCACAATTATTTTCAAACAAAGAAAAACCGGACCCTCCCGGCGAGGAAGGTCCGGTTTTTTAATAGATAATATATGTCTTTAAATAGCTTCTTTTTTGCTGTAGTCGCGCATGATCTTGCGTGATGTGTTCTTGGGGAATTCCGTGTCTCTGATTCTTACTTCGCGGACACCCTGGTAGGTGGGAATCGAATCGTTGAGTTTTTTGACCAGATCTTTCATCAATTCCATAATCTGTCCTTCAGTCGCATTCTTGCCCAGACGTTCTTCGATGCCTTCTTTGTCGGGGAAAATCTCAACTACAATCAGATGGTCGCCACTTATTCTGGGCTCTGCGGACACTATACTTTCTGCAATCTCGGGGTTGCGGTTGAGGACTGCTTCCAGCTCTTCCGGGAAGATGTTTTTACCATTTTTGGTAATAATAGTATTCTTTTTGCGCCCGGTGATAATCAGGAAACCTTCATCGGTGATATAACCCATGTCACCCGTATGGTACCAGCCGTCAACAATTGCTTCAGCTGTCAGTTCCGGAGCTTCATAGTATCCCAGCATCATATTGGGGCCGCGCCCGACAATTTCGCCAACGCCGTTTTCATCTTCGTCGATGATTTTTATCTCCTGACCGGGTAAGGGTAGGCCGGCTGAATCATGGCGGAAGTATTTCTCACGATTGAGTGCGAGGATCGGAGCAAATTCAGTCAGACCATAGCCTTGGACTGCAACAAAGCCCCAGTCATAAAAGTCCTGCAGGATCTGTGGATCGATAGCTGCACCGCCTGAAATAAAAGTAGTCATCCTGCCGCCGAAAGCGTCGTGAACTGAAGCAAATACTTTTCTGCGGATATCTATGCCGATTTTCTTCAATCCGCGCGAAAGTGACATCATACGGCGGACGAGTTTTTCCTTGCCCTGTCTGCGGATGTTCTTCCAAACCTGGCGGTGTACGGATTCCAGCAGCAGGGGAACGGCCAGGATAGTGGTTACCTTGGACTCTTTCATGTTTTCCGTGATGTAGCGCAGACCTTCGGCCTGAGCGATAGTGTCACCTTTGTAAATCTGATAGAGGAAACCGCAGGTACATTCGTAGGTATGGTTAAGAGGCAGGACTGACAGCACAACATCATCGTTATTGAGGCCGATGAAAAGCAGTTGTCCCATTTCCATAATATTGGCGCAAATTGTTTTGTGGCTGTGCATTACGCATTTTGATTTATCGGTTGTACCGGAGGTAAAGAGTAAAACTCTGACCTCCTCGGCGTTAATCTCAAGCTGACGGAAGCGCTGATCGCCTTCGGCGAGCAGTTTTCGACCGCTACGCAGAAGGTCATTAAACAAAGTGACCGGGACGGCTTTGCCATCAGCCAGCTTTATTTCTGAAGGACCGTCGTAGGCGGTATCCGGGTCGTCTTCTTCGATTTTTCCTGTGGCGAAAGACGGATCATTCATCAGAATCAGATGTTTAAGAGTAGGGACCTGAGAGGCTACGCTTTCTATGCTTTCGGCAAACTGAGGAGAGTAGATGATGCCGTCACAGTAAGAGCGGTTAAAGAGACTCAGCAGCTCTTCGGAGTGAAGCTCCTTGTCAATCGGCACCATGGTGGCTTCACCGTTCATGCCGGCCAGATAGGATACATACCACTCATAGCGGGTTTCCGCGACAATGGCCAGACGGCTGTCAGGGCCGAAACCAAGATCCAGCAGCATCGTGCCCACAGCTTCGACATCAGCATTATATTGTCTGTAGCTAACCGGGACATATGGTTTGCCTTTTACAGGCTTGGTCAGGAAGGCGACATTGTCAGGATGTTTCCCTGCGGCCTGATCCAGCATGTCTTTCAAATCCGTAATTTTATGGTACGGATGTAGCGGATATTTGTAATCGGTCATTTCGACTCCCCCAACTTACGGTATTAAAACAAAATATCTTAATACGCTTTATTTAACTTAGTTTAGCAAAATAATCAATAAAAAAACTAAATAAACTTAAAAATCTTTAACTTCCTTCATATGATCATGACGACCTGTCAAGTTGTCGCCGACATTACGCAGATCCACTCCCATGATCAGAAGCACATCGCCCGGTTCAAGAAGGGTTCTCAGTTGGGCTTCCAGCTCTTCATTGGTGGAGTAATACTCTGCATTGCCGCCGAGTTCGTTGATACGTTCAACAATATCTTTTGAACTGATGGAACTGTCCCGTTCCCTGTCATCGTAGATTTCCGACATCATAATAAGATCTTCATGGCGCAAAGCTTCAACAAAGGCGTCAAAGAAACCACGCACTCTGCTGTGTGTCAGAGGCTGGAAGCAAATCCACAGTCTTTTTGCAGGCAAGTGCTTCGCAGCATCAATGGTTACTTCGATAGCCGAAGGATGGTGAGCGTAATCGATGATTACCTGAGCTCCATTGTAATATCCCGTGCGGGTGAAGCGGCCTTCTGCTCCTTTAAACTGGAGGAGAGCTGTGGCAACGGAGTCGCGATCTGCTCCGGCCAGATGAGAAACCGCTATCGCGGCTAAAGCGTTCTGCACATTAAATTCCCCCGGGATTCTCAATGCCAGAGTGCCCCAGTCCTCATCAGCGCAGCGTACATGGAAAGTGGGATTCCCTGAATCATCATATTGGAGATCAGAGTAGCTATAATCAGGTTTTTTGCCGCCTGGTGCGGCTTGATCTTCATGCCCGAAATAAAGAATATTCAGGCTTGCTATGTGTCCCGGCAGCAGTTCTTCAAGTTTTTTCAAAAAACTGTCCAGCCCGACCTCGTAAGTCGGCAAAAGCAAAGTTGATCCGGGAGCCTGCAGTGCGGCAAAGCGAGCGAAAGCATCGATCATGTCATCCGGTGTACGATAGCTGTCGATATGGTCGTGGACCATATTAAGAATTATGTTGATGTCACCAGTATAATGGAAAAAACCGCGGCGGAATTCACAGGCTTCGGACAACATCAGTTGCTTACCGCGCCCTTCACGCACAGTTGTTTTGAAATTTATCAGTTCGGCACCCAGATGAACAGAAGGATCCAGTCCCGACTCTATCAGCATAAGAGCGCTCATGGCGGCAACCGTGGATTTACCGTTTGTACCGCTGATATTGATCACCTGATTGTAAAGCCTGAGAAGGGAGCCGAGAAAGATAGCCCGTTCGATGCAGGGGATGCCCAGATCAGCAGCACGCAGCCTTTCCGGATTATCATCAAAGACTGCCCGCGAAAAAACAACCAGGTCCGGCTTCACCTCATCAATACTCTCCGCACGATGTTCATCCCATACTTTAATTCCCAGCTCATCCACGAGATAAGCAGTACGTCGGTTGGGATTTTGGTCAGAGCCGAAACACTCAGCACCTAAACGGGCAGACATCTCAGCCAGGCCACACATGCTGATGCCGCCAATTCCAACAAAGAATATCTTTTTCCCTTCAGAAATGAAGGAAGCGTAGTTCTCATAATCGGGTTTATCCTGTCCCGTCAGCTGGAAGAATAACTTCTCTCCGTCAGCTGTTTCAGGTGTATTTTCTAACGCTGTTATGTTTTGTTCCATCGTCTGCTTTTCGCTTTCTTTTTTAAAAAGGATTCTGCGCCTCAGTAGATTATAGTACAATATACAAGATTTTAAGAAGAGAAAAATGTTTCTGTAACCTGCTGAGTTTAGGTTAATTGAAATTCGAAGTGCTAGTTAAATAGGTGCACTTACTTTTGCAATCAAGTTTAACGCCGTCTTGTAAGAAATCAATTTGACAGTTCCAGTCCCGTGTCGTATCATTATTCGGCGACCGCTCTGGCGGGGTTTTAATGCTGTTCGTCAGCAACCTGAGTCGGGCGAGACTTTTTAGGAGGAACGCAATGAGTTACGCTATTATTTTAACAGGCGGTAAACAATACCGTGTCACAGTAGGAGACGAAGTTTTCGTCGAAAAACTGGACGTAGGAGCTGATGAAGAAATCGTTTTTGACCAGGTTCTTGCAGTTCATAACGGAGACAGTCTGACTGTTGGTGATCCCTTGGTAGAGGGTGCTTCAGTTAAGGCCGAACTGGTGAAGCATGGCCGTGCCAAGAAGATCCATGTGATGAAATACAAAGCCAAGAAAGGCTATCGCAGGAAGCAAGGCCACCGTCAGCCCTATACCAAAGTTCGTATCAGCGAGATCGTGAGTTAAGCTTGCTGACCGCGCGTTTCAAACTGGACCCGGAAGACCGCGTTGTCTCCTTTCATCTGGAGGGACACGCAGGTGATGCGGTTAAAGGTGAAAACATCATATGTGCCGCAGCTTCCGCCATCGCACAAACCGCGATCGGCAGTTTACAGGATATAGCGCGTATCGAACCCGATTATCAAGCTGAAGATGGTCTCATTTGCTGTCGGGTTTCATACGATGGTGATGACCAGTATCAATTGATACAGATTGCAAGTCTGATGGGCAGTGTCCGGATAGGGTGCATGCAGCTTGAAGACAGTTACGGTTCTCACTACATTACTTGTATTGATGAGAGCTAAAGCATTTAGAGAATTTAGAAATAACCAGTAATCGGACTGTGAATGATATTACGGAGGAAGTAAGAATGATTCGAGTAGATATACAACTTCTAGCCCACAAGAAGGGAATGGGAAGCACACGTAACGGCCGCGATTCTAAAGCAAAACGTTTAGGAGCAAAGCTTAGTGATGGTCAGACTTGTCTGGCAGGAAATATTATTTATCGTCAGCGCGGCACCAAGATCCATCCGGGACACAATGTCGGCATTGGCAAAGATGACACTTTGTATGCTTTAGTTGATGGTGTTGTGCGCTTCGAGCGCCTGGGACGTAAAAAGACCAAGGCGAGCGTTTATCCTGTCGAACAATAAGTTTTTAATTAAGTATTACTTAATACTTAATTGACCTATGTTTTATGATCAGGCAACAATAGAAGTACGTTCCGGCAACGGCGGCAATGGTTGTGTTTCATTCAGACGGGAGAAATACATCCCTGATGGCGGCCCTGACGGCGGCCATGGTGGCCGCGGCGGGGACGTCATTTTGCGTGTGGCCGAAAGTAAGAACACACTTCAGGACTTCCGCTACCAAAGACATTTTTTTGCCAAAGACGGTAGAAATGGCAGTGGAAACCTTCGGACGGGTGCAAGTGCCGATGATTTAATAGTGGAAGTACCCGCCGGCACTCTGGTCTTTGATGATGAAGAAGGCGTCTTGCTTGCGGATTTAAAAACAGTCGGAGATGAGATTATCGTAGCTAAAGGCGGCAGGGGCGGTCGCGGTAATGCCAGTTTCAAGAATTCCGTACGACAGGCGCCGAAATTTGCTTCAGCAGGAACAAGCGGGGTGGAAAGAACTCTGCGCCTGGAGCTTCGCCTTCTGGCTGATGTAGCTTTGCTGGGTTATCCGAATGCCGGCAAATCGACTCTCCTGTCAGTTATCTCTGCAGCAAAACCTAAGATAGCGGATTACCCCTTTACAACTATCAAACCCGTCCTTGGTGTAGTCTCACGTGATGGAAGCAGCATTGTCGTAGCTGACGTGCCAGGGATTATTGAGAAGGCTTCAGAAGGCGCGGGTATGGGTCTTGATTTCTTAAGGCATGCGGAGCGTTCACGCCTGCTCCTGCATGTAGTTGATGCATCAGGACTCTACGGTGTTGATCCTCTAGAGGCTTTTCATACAATCAATAATGAGCTGAAGACATATAAGACCAGCATGGCAGAGAAAGAACAATGGGTAGTTCTCAGCAAGACTGATGTTGCAGATACCGAGATTGTTGATCTTCTTGAATCTGAGATCAGCAGGGAGGGATATCGTGTATTCAGAGTTTCAGCAGTTACTCATGCAGGTATTAATGATCTGATTAACACCTTGCTCAGCGAAGTACCGCAGTTGCCGGCTCCTGACCTGGATGAGGAAGCAGCAATCCCCGTTTATCGCCCTAAGGAAGCTTATCCATTTACGATCAAACGCAAGCAGGGTGTGATATCTGTTGAGGGTCCTTTTATTCGTGAACTGATGTTGTCAACAAATTTCTCCGATACCGAGTCAACACGGCGTTTCCAGCGTTTGATAGTTAAAAGCGGCATTGAAGCAGCTTTGTTGGAAGCTGAGGTTGAGGATGGTGAGACCATCCTTCTTGACGGTAGTCATTTTGAATTTTTCGCTGGAAGTTCTGACGAAGATGAATTATATATATGATGTCCTCGTCGTCTTAGTTTTTTCTCTGTTTTTAGTATTCGGTTATCGCAAAGGATTGTTACACACTTTGATTCAGTTTGCGATGACTCTTGTCTCCATAGTTCTAGCCTACCTATTTGTAAATCCTTTCACTGACTGGCTTGCGGATAGGGGTTTTCTCAGTCAAACGACTGATTCCATTTCCAGCAATGTAGGGGAGAAGATCCAGGCTTTCGGCGATGAGCTGCTTTCACCTCTGACCAGTTACATGCCGGGGAAATGGGCCCGGGGAATTATTGTGCAAACTGAGCAGGCGCAAGGATCCCTGGCCTCTCAGGCAGGAGAAGCCACGGCCCGACTTTTTCTTGGGGCAGCCGCTTTTTTAATACTATTATTAACCCTTCGCGCCATTCTTACACTGGCGACCATCGCGCTAAGTCGTACCATAGATCACATCCCTTTGCTTGGCCGGGTGAATCGTTTCGGTGGTTTGTTGCTGGGTGCTGTTTTCGCTTTAGTCGTAATTTGGCTTGTCACCATGATCCTGACAGCGCTGGCAGTAAAGTATGAAACGCTACATTCGATTCTGTCCTCATCTCTGATTCTGGATTTCTTTTCTAACAAAGACATTTTTATGTCACTTTTGGACACGATTATTTAGCATTATTTCGCTTGACAAACTCTATCTGCATGTTATATTGATTAATGGATTAGCACTCTGACGCTTCGAGTGCTAACTTTGCGAAAAGAGAGTTGTAAACTTACATAGCAAAAAATTACTTGGAGGTATATTTATGAAAATCAGACCATTAGGAGACCGCGTTGTCATCCGCATGCTCGAATCAGAAGAAACCACTAAGGGGGGGATTGTATTGCCCTCGTCTGCAAAGGAGAAACCTCAGGTTGCAGAGATAGTTGCAGTAGGACCGGGTGGCATTATCGACGGCAAAGACGTCATTATGGAAGTCGAAGTCGGTGATCGTGTGCTGATCAGCAAATATGCAGGGACCGAAGTTAAAATCGATGATGATGAGTTCACAATTTTGCGACAGGGCGATATCCTGGCGATTGTTGAATAATAAGCGGATAAAGGCTAAGCAGATAATTTATAAGGAGTAAAAATATGGCTAAAGATTTGAAATACACAGAAGATGCCCGTAAATCACTGGTTACCGGCGTTAATAAGTTGGCTGACACCGTGCGAATTACATTGGGTCCGAAAGGTCGCAATGTTGTGCTGGACAAGCAGTATGGCGCACCGGTAATCACCAATGACGGCGTGACTATAGCACGCGAGATTGAGCTGGAGGACCGTTTTGAAAACATGGGTGCTCAGCTTGTCAGGGAAGTGGCAACCAAGACCCAGGATGTCGCAGGTGACGGTACAACAACAGCTACCCTTCTGGCCCAGGCAATGGTTCACGAAGGAATGCGCAATATCGCTGCCGGTGCCAACCCGATTATCCTGAAGCAGGGTATCGATCAGGCAGTTGAAAAGGCAGTTGAGCAGATTGGCAAGAACAGCAAGGAAGTTCAAGGCAAACAGGATATTTCACGTGTCGCCTCTATTTCCGCTAACGATCCGCAGATTGGTGAAGAAATCGCCAATGCAATGGAAAGCGTTACCACCGACGGTGTTATTACTGTTGAAGAGTCCCAAACCATGGGAACCGAACTTGAAGTAGTCGAAGGTATGCAATTTGACCGCGGTTATATCTCTGCCTACATGGTTACCGATACAAGCAAAATGGAAGTTTCCTACAATGATCCCTACATTTTGCTTACCGATAAGAAGATTTCCAATGTTCAGGAAATCCTGCCACTTCTGGAACAAATCGTACAATCCGGCAGCAGCCTGATTATCATTGCAGAAGATGTCGAAGGCGAAGCTCTTTCAACCATCATCCTCAATAAATTGCGTGGCACCTTTAACTGTGCTGCAGTCAAAGCCCCGGGTTTCGGTGACCGCAGAAAAGAGATGCTGCAGGATATCGCAGTTCTTACCGGTGGACGCGTTATTTCTGCTGACCTCGGCATGGAGCTCAAGGACGTTCAGATGACAGACCTCGGACGTGCCCGTCAGGTCAAGATTGACAAAGAGACTTCCATTATTGTTGACGGCGCCGGTGATAAGAAACTCCTGGACGACCGCATTGCTTTGCTGAGACGTCAGATTTCTGAAACCGACTCCGATTTCGACCGTGAAAAACTGCAGGAGCGTCTGGCCAAATTGTCTGGCGGCGTTGCAGTTATTAAAGTGGGTGCAGCTACTGAAGTTGAAATGAAAGAGAAGAAGAATCGTATAGAAGATGCTCTTTCCGCAACCAGAGCAGCTGTTGAAGAAGGTATTGTTGCCGGCGGCGGCGCAGCCTTTATCGACGTGTTGCCTGAAGTCGCAGCCCTGATGAACGATGCAAAAGGTGATGTTCGTACCGGTATCTCTATTGTACTGCGTGCTTTAGAAGAGCCTGTCCGTCAGATCGCCCTCAATGCCGGCTTAGACGGTGGAGTTATCGCTGAGAAGGTTAAGGCTGCAGACAAAGGCTATGGTTTTGATGTGTTGTCAGAAGAAATTGTTGACTTGGTCGAACAGGGTATTGTTGACCCGGCCAAGGTCGCACGTTCCGCTCTGCAAAACGCAGCTTCCATTGCCTCAACCCTCCTGACAACAGAGGCCGTTGTCGCCAATATTCCTGAGCCCGAGCCTGCAATGAACCCCGGCGTTCAGGGTATGTACTAATTAAGTAATAATAGCTTTTTACCGCTATAAGATTTGCTCCCTTGTGAGTTCTCCTAAGCTCACAGGGGAGTTTTAATTTCTGCTGTTTTAGCCAGCCCTTTTTGCTAGAATGTGGATAAGAAAGTATGGGAGTATTTGTTATTAACGAATTTTTTAGAAAATTTAAATCAGCCTGGTCAGATCATCGGCGGGAACCGATACGTTTTCCCGGTCTGCGTATTATCAAAACCTCTCTGGCTGTGTTTCTCGTTTTGATGCTTTATCTCTTTTTACCGGAAACATCAAATGCTACTACTGCGGCTATTGCAGCCATCATTGCCATGAGAGGCAGCATTAAGGACAGTTATGTGACAGCCTTCATTCGTCTTCAATCCACTTTTATCGGAGCAGTATTCGGACTGATAATCTTGCAGCTGAAGGAAGTAACGAAGCTGGAGTACAATACCCTGCCCTATAACCTGCTTCTCTCATTATTTGTTCTTTTGCTGATCTGGATCAGTGTCACCTTTCTCAGGTCGGACGGTGCAGTCCTGGGGTCGGTTGTTCTCTTGATTATCGCCATCGGTCCGATACTGGACATGACACCGCTGCAGGCAGCGGTTACACGTTTTCTTGATACCCTGGTCGGTGTCGTTATTGCGCTCTTGGTAAATGGTGTCCTGCCTCTGGCATCACTTGAGGAAGAAGAGGAGAAAGATGCCTGACATTACAGAGGCAAAAGCTGAAAAAAAGTCTGAACAGAAGCCTTTTTTAGTCTGGTTTGCGGTAGCCAGTATTCTGCTCTTACTGGCCTTGGCCTTTGTTATGCGCCTGCCGTCACAGAATATTGATTCTGAAGTACAAAGACAGCAGGGACTAAGTCGGAGGAGCAGTTTTGATTTGAAAAATACTGATCCTCTGTCATATCTCGGTATGGGGACTTACCTGGCAAGGATTGAAGAAGGAAGTGTTATCTTCATGGATGCCCTGGGTCAGGTGCAACAGACCTATGAGATGCCTTTTCGTGAGGGGGAGATCTCCAGTTCAGGCGGCAGCCTCTTCATAAAATCCAATCTCTCATCTAACCTGATCATGTTTCGCCCTCAGGGGGAATCCGTTGTTATTGAATCAGATTCTCCGGTTGAAAATATAGAAGCATCAGAGGAAAGATTCCTGCTGGTGCAAAAAGCAAATGACAGTTTGGGCGAGCTGAAAGTATACGACAAAGGTCAATCGCAGCCGCTGTTGACGCTGAGTTTCTTTGAATCGGGCTATCCGCTGGACGTGGCCTTCCACGAAGACGGCAAGGGCTTCGACCTTGTCCTCCTGAATGTAAATCACGCCCAGCCCGGAATGTTGGTGCACAGATATAATGGTCGGGGAGAAAAAATCGCGGAAATGACTCTGCCGGGGGAAGAACTCTTACCCGCCATTTATCTACTCAACGATGATTGCACTGTGTTATTCAATAATGAAACAGTACTGCTGGCTGATATTAGTCAAGGCAAAATCCTTTACGAGGGGTCTTTTGACAGAATTGAGGGTCTGGCTCTGGCTGCGAACCATATGGCACTGTTGCTGGATGAAGGAGAGGGATTGGGCCTTTATGTCTTGCGCAAATCAGGGGATTCCTTCAGCTTCGAGCATCTGGAGAGTTTCAGCAAACTTGAGGGCGACCTGATCCTGGTGAATTCCCGTGAGAATATTTTCCTCGCTCAGGATAAATTAATTCGCGCCTATGATTTTGCAAGTGGCAGGTTTTTGGCCGAGAGCGAGTTGTCTGAAAGCGTTGTTAATTTAATAGCTCAAGATAACAATACTCTGATTGTCCTGACAGATAAGAACGGTTATCTCTTTTCCCTGGATTAAAGGGTGAAATTATGGATGAAGTCGATATCTTAATTATTGGTGGGGGTGCAGCCGGTTTGATGGCGGCCTGTAGCATAGTGGGATCAGACAAAGCAGTCGGACTGTCTGTGAGCCTGCTGGAGCGTCAGGAAAAAGCAGGGCGCAAGATCCTGGCTTCAGGCAATGGACGCTGCAATTTAGGTAACAGTGGCTCTCTTGATGGGCATTATCGGGGCAAGGATCCCGACTTTGTTCTTCCTGTATTCAATGCAGTAGATCAGACTGAGTATGAAGAGATTTTTCTGAATCTTGGATTGCCCTTGTTTGAAGATGAGGCAGGGCGTCAATATCCGCGCACACTGCGTTCAGATACGGTTCACAGCGCT